>Ga0316194_10002710_pt1 | contig 12353 bp, 11 predicted proteins | sample CroRivsedime1_MG_FD_204936 | JGI IMG/M metagenome (GOLD analysis project Ga0316194, IMG submission 204936) | Coastal sediment microbial communities from Maine, United States - Cross River sediment 1 | ecosystem: Environmental > Aquatic > Marine > Coastal > Sediment | place: USA: Maine...
TTCGAAATGCACATTATCGAGTGTAAGTCATTGACTTACTAAGTCAATGACTTATGAACAAGTGGATTGGGCAGCTGAGCCGTTGTCAGTTGCTCAGATTTAGCTAACTGCTTGAAAAAACAGCGATAAATTACTCAGATACATACGCTGTCTCACAGCTTATTAGACATCTCGAACAAGAGCGTCAACCGGCTATGACCAGCAAGTGATTGATTTCGATAAGGAAATGGCTCCGCCTGCTGGGCTCGAACCAGCGACCCGCTGATTAACAGTCAGCTGCTCTACCAACTGAGCTAAGGCGGAATAGGGTCTCATCCGGAGGGTCATCCCGAATGGCTGCCATTTGGCAGGAGGCGTAGTTTACTGGCAGAAAGCGCAATTTCAAGCGGCGATGGTCGCAATCCCTGGCGAAGACCCTCACCCGAGGGTTTCCCGCTAGGCCACCGCGGCGGTGGCCATTATCGGCTGGCAATCGGAAGCGATGGCGGGTCGCGAGTGCAGCCGCTCAAACCAGGCCTGACTGCCGGAATGTTCACCCAGCCGAATCCCCAGAGACTGAGCGAACGCAAGGCAGATCCAGGCGGCAATATCCGCCAGCCAGTAGTCATCGCAGAGTTGGTCGTGGACACTGAGTCGACGCTCCATAGCGCCCAAACAGCCGGCAAAAGGGTGTTGATGGATGCAGAGATCCCGGAACTGGATGGCCTGGAGGCAACGCGATTTATCCGCATTGCCGGGAGATCGAGAATCCTGCCTCGATGCCGGAATGAACGACTTCATCGCAAAGCCGGTACGTCTCAAAGATCTGCAGGGGGCACTCAGTCGAGCCAGGAGTTCTCTGGACGCCAGCCGATATCAGGAACCAGGTGCAGCGTAGTCGACTCCGGCAAACTCATTCACGTAACGCAGCTTCAGATCACGAAAGCGACCATAGCGCTCCGCTCTCCGAAAACTCTGCCGCGCCGCATCAAGGTCACCCAGTTTCTGTTCCGTCAAAGCTTTCATGAAATAGAACCGACCGTTGCTGCGTTTCAAACCGATTGCAGTATTGATAGCAGCAAGTGCTTGAGGATAGTCCGCCCGTTCGAACTCTGCCTGCGCCAGTGCAAAGTGATAGTAGGCGTTCTTCTCGCGATAGCGTTTCACCTGATCGCCATAGAACTCAGCTTTGGCCATATCGCCGGTGCCCGCATAAGCTCTGGATAGACCGGAAATTGCACCCTTGTTGCCGGGATCGATAGACAGCCCTACTTCGTAGGCATCGATCGCGGAAGCAAAGTCGTCGCGCTTGCCATAGAACGCGCCAAGATTTATCCACAAATCCGGATTGTTCGGCATAAGCTCTATGGCCCGCCGCAAGTGTGCCAGGCCTTTGCGCTCGTCGCCGGCACGAATCGACGTGACCGAGCGATTGGCATGGAATAGAGCCTCCGCGTATTTATCGGAGACGACCTTGCGAGAATACTCCGGATCTGGATGCACAGCGTTGAAATCAACCGCGAAATCACGCCCATCACCACCCAGCCTATCCCTTTTTACATCGGTCACCAGAACATTGATGTGTGTGTAGCGAATCAGGTATCCGGAGTCAGCGTCCCAGGAAGGCGGAACTCCGACAATCTGAAAACGTGCATTCATGCCCGCGTAGCGCGCCATGGCAATAAACATTGCAGTGTAAGACAGGCAGTTGCCGGATTTTTTCGCAAATGTATCTGAAGCGTTGAAGGTCTTGTTTGCGTTGTATGTGGACGTGAAATAGCCGTCTTCTGACAGACTCTTCATCAGCCGTTTGAAGCGCGACGCTGCGAGTCTGGTATCACCAACTCTATTGTCCAGATATCGGGTCATCTCAGGCGAAATAGCCGTCAGCTCTGCCATACCTGCTTCGCTGGCGGGTACCACCTCACCAAAAGCACGCTCACCGTTGATGAGCGCTGGGTCATAGTCGATCATCTTGCCCGGCAGCGCAGCACAGCCACCGCAAAGCAACAGTAGCAACACCAGCAGCACTGGTAACCGCAGTGTTGAGATCAATGTTGACCCGGGCCTGGAGGAATTCATCACAATCAAAAATATAGACCTCTGATCCCGCAAGAACAACAGATAGCGTCACCCCTGTGACAGCTGAGCAGATTGTCTGACAACCCCGATCTCAATAGGTATTTGAACCCCACCAGGAGATTGCACCTGGATCACAGTTGGCGCAGGATTAAGCGCATGGGAGGAGACAGCTCGCGATACCGGCGCGGGATGCGCGCCATATTGATTGCACTGCTGCTGATGGTGCCCGCCGTCGGCCACGCTGAGCTTTACCGTTTTGAAAATGGCGCCTATCTGGGCGCTGCCAGCCTGATGCCAGACTGGGCCGGTATGCTGACACGCCAGCAGGCAGAGCAAGGTGCCTTTCAACGCTGCCTGGAGGATGCACAGCTGTGCGACAAGCAATACCTCGGGGTGAGGCACGTGCTGCACAAAGCGCGGGGGCTCGACTCGGACAAGCAGATTCGTCTGGTGAATCGCTACGTCAACAAACGGCGCTATCGTCGCGATCGAAGCGCCAGCCTGGATACCCCGCTCAGTGATGGTCCCCAGAAATATCGCAGCCGCTGGTCCACGCCAGGAGAATTCTTCAAGCGCGGTGGCGATTGTGAAGACTTTGTCACCACCAAATACTTTCTGCTGCGGGAGCTGGGATTTTCTGCCGATGAACTGCGCGTGGTCGTGACCTGGGACCGCCAGGCAAACGGCTACCATGCCATTCTCGCGGTAGCCCGGACAGGTGGCGATGTCTGGCTGCTGGAGTCGGACAACAGCATCCGCCGCCGTCGGCATCACGACTATCGATTTATCTACGCATTAAACGAAGATTCTGTGTGGGATCATGAAAATCCTGCGCCCGCAGCGACCCAACCGGCAACTGTGTCCACGCCTGTTGCACTGTCAACCTCGACGAACGATACCGCAAAAGAAACCGCGCCAACGGAGGCAACCCTATGAGACTGATCACTATCGCCGCACTGTGCCTGGCTTGTGGAATGGCCAGCGCCGACAGCAACGACGTCGTTCAGGTCCACACCATGGACGTCAAAGAGCGCATGCAGAATCTGGAGCTGATCAACGTCACGGCTGAAAAAACAGCCGACGATGACGTTGCAGCACTGGAAGCATCACTGCAGGCGATCATCGACGAAGCTGAAGCTGCGGAAAACACCGCGTCAGATTCGGAACGCTGATCCAGCCTATTCCGGCTTAGCCGCTGGGGGCTCCACACAGGTGCCATATTCGATGAATATGGAGTCACCGTTAATGTCCCCGGCGGCACCGGCGAATGTCCAGCCACCTACAGCTGCGCGCGTGAAACGCAGCGTTTCCGCATTGATCAGCAGCAGTTCGGATGGGGGTACATTGACGCAGCTGAACCCCTTCACATCGCCGATTCCGCGCACTGTCCGGCACTCCAGTTCGGTATGCTCGAAACTGTCTGATTGCGCCTGGGCAGCGATCATGCGCATGGTCAGATACAGGTCCGGCGAACCCGGCTCAGGCTGCAGATTCATCATGAACAGCAGGTTCTCTTTGAGTTCAAACGAGCGGGGATGAAACAACGCCGGTTCGTAAACCTCTTCCCCTTCCGGATAGTCATGAAAGCCGCCGGTCTGCAGTGGCTGACAGAGCAGCGGCGGCAGCGTGGCGGTGGATCCTGCCGCCGGCGCGGCCATTGCCACACAGGCGCTGCTCAGCGCAGCGCACCACGCAACAATTTTCAGAAATCTGTTTATACCCTGGCACATAGCCTGTCTCGCTGCTGTTTCAGCCTGATCAGTTTATGCCTGTTGTCGCTTTCCGGCATCTCCAGTGCCCAGACGAATTCACAGTGGTGCACAGTCCAGGCAATGGGCTTTGAAGTCATTTCTGATCTCGAACCCGCTGGGCTGCGCGAGGTGCTGGACGACCTTGCGCGTTTCGATGCCTGGTCTGCCGCTTACCTGCCCGGCACCGCAAGTGACCTCAAAGTACCGATGCGCATGCTGATCTTCAGCAATCACCAGACCTTCCGGCGCTATTTTGGATCGGGCAGATTTACCGGCTTCCTGCAGCCTTCGCTGGCCACCAGCACGGTGGTGATTGCGCCCCATCGCGGCAATCGGCTGCTGCTGGAAACTGCTCGCCATGAATACAGCCACTATCTGCTACGCAACCGTCTGGATGTGAGTCTGCCAATGTGGTTCGACGAAGGTCTGGCCAGCCTGCTGTCGAACATCGACGTCCGGGATGACCAGGTGACCTTGGGTCGACTGCCCATCGGGAACATGCAGACTCTGACCGCCGATTCCAGAAGACTACAGCTGTCTATCGCCCAGGTGCTTGATGCAGATTACCTGCTCGACTGGTCACGGGAACGAATCAATCAGTTCTATGATTGGTCGTGGCTGCTCACTCACTATCTGATGCTGAACGGACCGACTCTGAATACAGCCCTCGTTACCTACCTGGAAGAGCGAGCTGGCCCGCTGATCGACTATCTGGACTACAGCAACACCCGCCTGGAGCGACGTCTGCGTCGTTACACTCGAGGCAACCCTCCCACCTTGACGCAACCGTACCCAGTGGCCGATCCCTCTCAACTGGAGCCAAACTGCCTCAGTAACCTGGAACGGGATCTTGCGCTGGCCGCAGCGGTTGTTGAGCACAATCCAGCCACCACGCTGGAACTCGTCGAGACACATCAGCCGAGTCATCCGGAAGATCCACGTCTGTTGGTTTTACTCTCCCGCGCTCATTCCGAGCTCGGTGAGCAGACCCTCGCCATAGCAACCGCAGAAAGGGCTCATCAGCTTGCGCCTGACAATGCGGAAGTCCTGGTCAATCTGGGCAACCGTCTCACCAGCGACTGCCTGCTGCGACGCGGCAGTGAATGTCGAGACACCTGGAGAAGTGCGCTGCCTTTATATCGCCGGGCACTCGAACTCGACGTCGAGCGATTCGACGCGGTTTTTGGCATCGGCCTGGCTTACCTGCATGGCGGGCGCGCGGGAGAAGCGGTCAACTACCTGAAGGTGGTTTACGCCCGCGCACCCTGGGCAATACCGGTGAATTTCTATCTTGGCGAAAGCTATCGAATCATTGGTGACTCTCGCGCGCGGCTGTATCTGAACAACGCCTACAACTGGGCTCAGAGTCCCATCTGGCGGCAACTCGGCGAAATGGCGCTGGCGGAACTGGACCGCTGACATCGGGCCAGCGGTGCTGGACCTACGAACCCGAGCGACGATATACCCGTTCGAGCTGGACCTTCTCCCCGGCATCGATTTCCACGGAAACGCGCAAAATTTTTCCGTCCGGAGACAGACTCATGACTTCAGTGCCCTTGGCGTCGTGCGCCTCGGAGATGATATACAGTTGGTCGTCGACCCAGCCCGCGTTGATCTGCCACATGCCGCGATCCCGGCGCCCCCATGAGACATCCCGATAGTCACCCGTGGAGTAGCTGATACCCATCGAATCCCGATTCTGTTCGATACGCATCGCATCAGCGCGGACGACAGGAAAATCTCGCGCCATACCGCCCCGGGCCAGTTCCTGTCGGTTACCGGAGCGCATGCGGATATAGTCGTCGCCTTCTGCACCCAGACCCGATTGATCGCGAACCAGTTCCCACTCACCCTGCAGACTAAATCCCGCAGGGGGTACCGAATTCAGGTCAGGTCCGCTGCAGGCTCCGAGCAGCAGAGTCAGCAACAACAACGGCACTCTATTCACGATCAACTTCACAATTCACCCTGCACAATTCTCAATAACGGCCTCAACGGTTCTCCGGGTAACGACTCAGCGCGGATCTCGAATAGTGACAGTGCCCTGAGCGACAGCGACCGTGCGATTATCATTATGAATCTCAATCTTCACCACCGCCTGGGTACGCGACAGGTTAACAATTTCCGCGGTTGCTTCAACTTCGCCTTTGCTGACCGGTGCAGTGAGATTGATTTTAAACTCAGTGGTCGCCGCCCACTGGCCTTTCTGCATTGCAGGATAACAGACACAACCCAGCATATGATCGCAGAACGCCGACAGTACACCGCCATGCATATTACCCATCGGAGTCAGGAGTTCGTCGCGCACCGGAAATTTTCCCGTCATCGTGCCGGGTGCTGCAGCGACGATTTCGAACCCAAGAAAACGGGTGAGTCCACCGCCCGAACCGAGCGGCGCATCTATGAAACTCTGAGCAATCTTGTCGTTAAAAGGCAGCGTTTTGACTGACACGGTATCGTTCCCCTGAAGTTGTTCTACAGCATTCTTTGACCGCAAAGTTCAAACTGAAAAGTTCAAACCGCAAACGTATCGACAATGGCGTCAAGGTTCTCCTGAACCCGCCCAGGCTTCACGCCCACACTGGGGGAATAAAGCAGGACTTCATCTGCCAGACCATCCCAGGCTTTAAGCTGGTCTCGCACCTCGTCGGGTGTTCCAGCGATTGCTATTTCGTCAATCATCTCATCGGTGACCGCCGCGGCCATAGCGGCAAAATCACCCCGCTTGAAAGCGTTCGCAATCAGTTCTCCCTGACTTCTCCAGCCATGCGGCTCTAAAATCGTGTGATAAAGACGAGTTGTATAGTAAAAGCCGATCTGGCCACGAGCTTCGTTGCGCGCCTGCTCAGTGTTCTCTGCGATCGATGTGACCACGTAGGGCAGTAACGCGCAGCTGGAACCCTCCAGCTCGGGCAGGACCTGTTCGCGAATATAGCGTCGGGTGAATACCGGATGTCCTATTAGTCCATCCGCGACCGCGGCGGCCGCACGGATCATGCCTTTGTTGACTGCAGCCAAACACACCGGAATCTGTTCCCGGGCGGCGCGCGGTCGAGCATAAACGGGAATCTTCACCTGATAGTACGGCCCTTCATAGTTCAGACCACCACCCTTCTGCGCCGCGATCGCGGCCCGCACCAAGCCAATTGCGTCTTTAATTCTCGGCGCGGGGGGCGCTTCAAACGGCATTGAATACCAGTCCCGATTCATCCGCTCGGTACCGCTGCCAAGGCCAAGCACCATACGACCATCAGACAGCTCATCGATATCCATCGCCGCGGCTGCCGCCAGCATGGGCGTGCGCATGAAGGCATACGCTATTGCAGTGCCCAGTTTCACTCGAGTGGTGGCGCTCGCCACTGCCGCGAGCCGGACAAACCCATGGGCATTAAAAAATTCGGTCGTCCAGACCGACTCAAATCCAGCGGCATCCGCACGAGCTGCGCTCGCCATCTGCCCGGCAATGGTGGGCGATGCCAGAATCAGACCGTATTTCATCAGCTCACTCTCCTCGACTAATCCGACGCGCGATTCTGTTGCTCTTGGCTCCCAGACCGGTCAATGCTCAGGCAACAGACAGGAATGTATCGACTCATCATTTGGTACTTGCCGGGCAAGGGTGCGGATAGCGAGGTCTGCTTCAGACAGCGCAAAGTTGTGGGTATGCATCTTTTCCACCGGCACGCGGCCGGATTCGAGCAGCCGGATGGCGCTGCGATAACCGGATGCGGTCACTCCAATCGCACCAAGAATTCTGATCTCCTTCAACACTACCAGATCAGAAACAAATCCTTCCACGGCCTTGAAACCTTTTACTCCGGCAAGTACCACCCGGCCACCGGGCCTGACCAGCGACAGCGCGTCCACCACCGGTTGGGTGGCATACGATGACACGTCGACGACCACGTCAGCGCCAGCGCCGTTGGTGATTTCTTTCACACGATGCACAACGTTTTCGTTGTCGGCATCAATGGTGTGATCAGCACCAAATACCCTGGCCAGCGCAAGCTTGTCAGCATCCGCGGCGAGGCCGGTGACAATAATGGTCCCGGCACCGACTTCCCTGCAGGCGATCACACTGGCCAGCCCTCTCTGACCGGGACCTAAAATCACCACGGTTTCACCCGGCTGAGTTTCCGGCATTTCCACCGCCCAGCGGAAACCCGCACCCAGTGGATTGAAGATCACTGCAAGTTCCGCGGGCAGATCAGCGCTCACCCGATGTATTACTGAATTCGGATGCAGGTACATGTACTGTGCATAGCCGCCCCAGAGTCCGGGTGCTTCGGTTGTTGGGATATAAGAATAGATTTTCCGATCTTCGCACAGATGGTAGCTGCCGCTCAGACAGCGCAGGCAGTGTCGACAGGAAATCATCGTCTCAACCGCCACCCGATCACCCACGTCCACACCCCAGCGGGCGGCTGCCCGATCGCCGATCCGCGCGATGGTGCCCAGCGGTTCATGACCAGGCACCACGGGCACCGGAGTGCGCAGCAACCCCTCATACTGCTCGTAGTCGCTGCCGCAGATTCCGCAGGCTTCCAGCTTCAGCAGCGCAGAATCCGCGTCAATGTCCGGAATCGGCAGATCTCTGGGCTCAAGCGTTCTAACCCCGGTCTGCACCATCGCAAATGACTTGTCTGGTAGATTCATCTGCTGCCCGCTCTGTTAAAACCCGGCTGTGATAGTCTTTCAGCGTAAGGGGTTGGGGGACCGAGAGCAAACAAGCTAATGCCAGCACAACAACAGGTCATTGTGGTCGGTGGCGGTAACGCTGCACTGTGTGCCGCACTCAGCGCAGCTGAACATGGCGCCAGGGTGACGTTATTCGAACGTGCCCCGCGCCCTTTATCCGGCGGCAATTCCCGCTTTACCGCCGGGGCCATGCGCACCGTGTACAACGGTATTGAGGATCTGCGCCAGCTGATGCCCGACTTAAGCGAGGCGGAAATTGCCCGCAGCGACTTCGGCGCCTACAGCGCTGAGCAATTCTATGACGACCTGGGCAGGGTAACCAACTACCGCAGCGATCCGGAACTCGCCGAAGCGCTGATCGAACGCAGCTTCGAAACCCTGTGCTGGATGCGCGAACAGGGAGTGAGATTTCTCCCGCTCTACGGCCGCCAGTCCTACGAAGTGGACGGCAAAGTCAGATTCTGGGGCGGTTTGACCGTTGAGGCGTGGGGTGGCGGACCCGGCCTGGTCGACTCACTGACCAGCATCGCCACGAACCGGGGCATCAACATCCGCTACGGCACGCGGGTTACCAGCCTGCTCACTGAGCGCGGGCGGGTCAGTGGGGTGCAGACCAGCAGCCGGGAGGGGACTGACGAGTTTCATGCTGATGCAGTGATACTGGCCTGCGGCGGCTTCGAGTCCAGCGCCACCTGGCGCACCCGCTATCTCGGCCCGGGCTGGGATCTCGCCAAAGTGCGCGGCACCCGATTCAATACCGGCGACGGGATCGAAATGGCAATGGCCATAGGGGCTGCCCCTCGAGGCCACTGGTCTGGCTGTCATGCGGTGGCCTGGGACCTGAACGCCCCCGAATATGGCGATCTGGAGGTGGGCGACAACTTTCAGAAGCACTCCTACCCGCTCGGCATCGTTGTCAACAACGCAGGCGAGCGTTTTCTCGACGAAGGAGCGGATTTCCGCAACTTCACCTATGCCCGCTATGGGGCGGAAATACTGAAACAGCCGGCCCAGAGCGCCTGGCAGATTTTCGACGGACGCGTGCAGGACATGCTTCGTGATGAATATCGGATTCGTCAGGTGACCCGGGTTGAAGCCGCGAGCATTGCAGAGCTTGCTGAGAAACTCGAAGAGGTCGATAGCGCCGGCCTGCAACGCACCGTGGCCGAGTTCAATGCCGCGATCATGACCGAGGCCCCTTTCGACCCGACAGTGAAAGATGGCAGAGGCACCCGGGGTTTACCCATCAACAAATCTAATTGGGCAAATCCGCTGGTAGAACCACCATTCACCGCCTACGGCGTGACCTGCGGCATAACCTTCACGTTTGGCGGGCTGCACGTGGACGCCCAGGCTCGTGTCATCGACCAGGAGGGTCTGCCGATCGAAGGTCTGTTCGCAGCTGGCGAGCTGGTAGGCGGCCTCTTCTACTTCAACTATCCCGGTGGCAGCGGCCTGACCTCCGGCGCCGTATTCGGACGCATCGCCGGCCGCGGTAGCGCCAGCGGCGGTTAAAAGGCAGCGGCGGTTAAAAGGCAGCGGCGGAAGACGCGCGGTGGGCAGAGGAAACACGGCTAACCAAGGCACGGCGGGAGCCAAAAGAGATACAGCTGCTTGAAGCGCAGCCTGCACTGCGACTCGCGAAAAGATCAGGTCGCGTTATCGTTGAGTGTCTCGAGGGGCCGGGTTCAGGGCGACAATCTGGGCTTCATGACGCAGTCCGCCCAGCTGTGCGGCAAGGTCTGCGCCTTCAACCAGGCCTTCAATAAAGGTCTTAATCGCATCGTAGTCGTAAGCATCACACGCCTGCTCCAGCGTGTTGAGCGCGCCACGCAACTCGCCCCAGTCCACATAGTCTTCTTCTGCTCGCATGATCTTGCGATGCTCAGTACCGGTCACGGAATCGCCGAGCAGCAGTTCTTCGTGCAGCTTCTCGCCAGCTTTGAGTCCGGAAATTTCGATTTCGATATCGCCGTCTGGATTTTCCCGATCCCGCAACGTATAGCCTTTCAGTCGGATCATCTGACGGGCCATATCCAGAATCTTCACCGGCTCACCCATGTCGAGCAGAAACAGATCTCCGCCTTTCGCCATACTCGCCGCCTGCAGCACCAGCTGCGCGGCTTCCGGGATGGTCATGAAGAACCGGGTCACATCCGGGTGCGTGACTGTGACAGGCCCGCCGTGGCTGATCTGATCCAGAAACAGCGGTACGACAGACCCGGAAGAGCCCAGGACGTTGCCAAACCGGACCATCGAAAAGCGGGTATTTTCTGACACGTCCTGGAGTGCCTGCAGGGTCATTTCCGCCAGTCGTTTGCTGGCACCCATCACACTGGAGGTTCGGACGGCTTTGTCGGTGGATATCAGAATAAAGTCTGTAACACCGGCATCCATCGCCGCCTCTGCTGCATGCAGAGTGCCGAAGGTGTTATTTTTCAAACCCTGGATGACGTTATGCTCGACGAGGTCCACGTGTTTGTAGGCCGCCGCATGGTAGAGGGTCTGAACTTTATTGCTGGTCAGGGTTCGCAACATCAGCGTTGAGTTGGTCACCGATCCGAGCACCGACACAACAGGTACTTCCAGCGACTCGGCAGAGCACAGCGCCAGCAGTTCACGTTGGATCTGAAACAGCCCGAACTCCGACTGATCGAGCAGCACGATCAGTCCCGGCTGCTGGCGAATGATCTGCCGGCACAGTTCCGAACCTATCGATCCGCCTGCCCCGGTCACCATCACATTGCGACCTTTCACCGAACCCGCGAGCAGATGCGGCAACGGTGCTACCTGATGACGTCCGATCAGGTCTTCGATTTCCACATCACGAATATTGGTCAGCATCTGCTGACCAGATACCAGCTCGGCAAAATCCGGGATCAGCCGCACCCGCACACCCATCGGTTCGAGAAATTCTAAAATGCGTCTGCGATCATCTGCTGCACTGGCGTCTACGGCCACGAGGACCTGCCGGGCATCGGTGTCGCGCAGCAACTTTTCCATATCCCGGGGCGCATAGACATACAGCCCGTGAATCATGCGCTTGTGCAGCGTTTTAGCATCATCGACAAAAGCTACCGGCACATATTCGCCCTGCTGCATCAGCAGTTTCGCCAGTTCCACGCCTTTGCTGCCAGCGCCATAAATAATGACCGAATAGCGGATATGCAGACGGTCCTGCAACCACTGAAAATAACTTCGGATCGCATATCGTGAGCCGCTGACATAAACCAGCGTCAACAACCAGAAAATGATCGGCACGGAACGGGGGAAGCCACGCAGCGGCACCATATAGGCCACGGTGGCAATAGCAATGGCAGTAATCGTCGCACCCTGGACGACCGCCCACATTGCGTGATTGCCCATATGCCGGACCACATGACGATAGAGTCCGAGACCGCCAAACACAGGAATACAGACCAGTGCGCTGACAACAAACGCCGGCCAGAACTGGCTGACTTCAGGCGTCCATTCGCCCAGACGCAGCGCAATTGCGGTCCACAACGCGACCGGCAGCGCAATGCAATCAGCCAGCAATGCGATAGCTTGTTTTCTTCGACGCGGCAGCTGGTTCAGAAATTCTTCAATGAATCCTGAGCGCGTGACAGCAACGCTGCCTGGCTTATTGTGCTGCCTGCTTTCCCGCATGGCTATATGTCTTCCTTACGCTACCGGCACTGAAACTGGGATCTTAAAGCGCCATTTTCGTTCATTCACCGCGCTGTGTCTCATACCTTTTGATACGGACCTACCGGCGGCAATCCGACGCGATTTCTCAGTGCGAGAACTGCACAGGGCACTGGCGCTGCGATCAGACACAACAGCGCACGCTCCGGAAACTGG
>Ga0316194_10002712_pt1 | contig 12352 bp, 10 predicted proteins | sample CroRivsedime1_MG_FD_204936 | JGI IMG/M metagenome (GOLD analysis project Ga0316194, IMG submission 204936) | Coastal sediment microbial communities from Maine, United States - Cross River sediment 1 | ecosystem: Environmental > Aquatic > Marine > Coastal > Sediment | place: USA: Maine...
AGTATTCCTTCCGGCATGGTTATAAGTTCCTTGTAATATAAAAGGTTATATTATAAAATTATCAAGTGGTTACACCTAATCCGGATGAACCAGAAAAGTTAAATGTGAACTAAAATTTGAAATGAACTAAAATGAGCTAAAATTGTGGTATTCTGTCAATTTCAAAAAAAGATAGCGCGTAGCGTTTCCTTAATTTCAGGCATTTTAGGCAATTTAGCTCACTTTAGGCATTCGCTTATTCCGCTATATCAGTCTGTTATAACAAGGGGCTGAAGCAAAGATAAATACCATGTATTAGAACTAGCTACCACGCCATCCCTTTGCTTTTCATACCGCCTCGTTTGATTCCGTAATCCATGCCGAGTTGCGCTCTGGAAAGGAAAAAAAGAATAAAGTGTGAAAGCTTGGTGAACGGTATCGCCACCAGAACGATCTCGCCGCAAAGGACATGGGCAATGATCCAAAAATTGTAATTCGATGCCCCGTGGGAGGCTATAAATCCTGTAATAAACGGGGCGACGGCAATGGCAATCATCAAGTAATCATATGCCGTCGTGATGAGCCTGACTTCCGGCAGAGCGATGCGTCGCAAAATCAAAAAAACCACGGCGACGATCACAAGGATCGTCAGGACATCCGACACCCCCTCCGGCAGGGTCCAAAGGCTGAACCCCAATCTTTCTCTCAGCAGAATATTGTGTCCCAGCAGGAATACGGGAGTGAGCAACAGGCCGAGATGCATTAAAAATACCCATAAAGTAAACCAGGGATTGTTACGGTAGCTGTGGGTAGCCCAGGGAAACAACCAAAAGACAATGGAACGTACGGCACCTTTAATTCCATAAGAAGTGTTGACCGAATAGGTGACGCGGTCAAGTCTCCAGTCGAGCCCCTTGATGTACAGCACCGTGCGTACGATCAGCCCGATAAAAAAGACGGCAAATGACAGCCAGGCCAAAGGGCCGGTAACAAATTCATACATGGGCTACTCCTTAAACTCTAAAATACTGACTTTTTTTTCATTCAATGACTTCAAACATCCATGCTCTAAGGTTCCAAATTCCCACCGGGGCCGCTTCCAGCCCGTAGAACCTGTATGGCTTACAGGCCGGAGGGTAGGCATAGACCCCTATGGGCCGGAGGCCACTTTCAATTATTTCTTTTCATCGTCGTCTCTTTCTGTCAGAAAACGATAGAAAAATGTTATGCCGACAAGCGCGCCTATAATTAAAATGTAGGTAATGCTTTCGGTGTGGAGCATATAGTCTTGCAAGGTATGTATAGTTTCCATAGAATGTCCCATTGAAATGATTTTAAGTTACTCATAAATTCTGCTTTGTCTAGTTCATTTTTTTGACCCAACATTTCCGCAAGCTTCCCGCAAGTTATCACAAGACTTTATTATGCGCACCCGTTTTGGCTCCGGCTTGTCCAGATTGGGATGAATACTAGTGCTCATCCTCATAGTCCGGATGTGCATACAGTATCGGCATGTGGCTAACGATAAAGCGAAATACAACCAATCCGACGGTCACCAGGAAAACGGAAATCGCGATTTCCATCCAGTGCGGGAAATATCGTTCACTCGACGGCAGATGCCAGTTAAAGGCAATCAGGCCGACATTCAGCCGATTGAGGATGATGCCTAGCACAGTCCAGACAGCCGTCCATTTGATTATTTTCAGGTTCTTCTCACGCACTCCGATGGCATAGAAAAAGCAAGGCAAAGCCACAAATCCCAGCAATTCCACCAGGAACCAGATGCCATAAGATGTGCCCAGCAGGTGCCAGTTGTTGCTCTCGGATATCCCGATCACCTTGATAATGAAATAACCGGCCAGAACGAAGGAAGCCGCTTTGCCGAAACCCAAAGCGATATCATCTTTTTCTTTTAAATGGGCCTCATCCATTTTGTCGGCAAAGTAGTGATGGGACAGCGTGCTTTCAAAAATTACCATGGAAAGACCCGCAATGATAGCGGATACAAAGAAAAATACCGCGATATACGGTGAGTACCAGAGCGGGTGCAGCTTTGAGGGTGCAATCAGGAACAGTGCCCCCAGTGAGGACTGATGCAGTGTCGAGAGAACCACCCCGAAGATGGTGAGCAGAAGTGTTAGTTTGATAACGATATTGCGTGCTTTTTTCAGACCCAGCCATTCCAGAGCCGCCGGTGAAAATTCAACAAATAAGACCGTGAGATACAGGGCCACGCAGGCGGCCACTTCGAATAAGAGGGAGGTGGTTCCCTGCTGCATGATAAAGGGGTACGGCAGGCGCCAGGGTCTGCCGACATCGTAATTAAGCGCCACAACAACCATGGCGTAGCCTAAAAATCCGGTCAGGATAGCAGGTCTGACCGCGGCATGGTATTTTTTCATGCCGAAAATATAGACGGCGGCAGAAGTGACAAACCCACCGGCCGCCAGGGCGACGCCGACCAACAGATCAAAACCGATCCAGATTCCCCAGGGGTTGTAATCGGAAAGATTGGTGACGGCGCCCAATCCTTGGGTAAATCGAAGGACCGTAACATAAAGACCAATAATAATGATGATTCCGGCAACAATATTAAACGGCGTCAAATAAGATTTGCCGGTGGTCGTGGCTTCATCAGGCATCAGGAATCCTCCTCGCTCGACTTCTTGTCGGCATCCTCAGCTGCTGGGTCGCCGACCTCTTCTTCTGCTGCTTTGGCCGCGTCTTCAAGGGCTTTGCTGACGGCGGTTTCGATGGCGGCCGCTTTTTCCTTTTCGGCCTTTTCCATTGCTTGGGACAGCTTTGTTTCGGCCTCGCTGACGGCTTTTTCTAATGCAGCGGCAACAGCCTGTTCTTTTTCCTGTCTTTCAATTTTCCCTTTTCTTTGGTTAATCGCATAAATACCGGTAAGCAGAACCGGCCAGAGGCCGACCACCATCGGCACGGCGCTTAAAGCGCCGGCGGTAAGCTTCGGTGCCGGTGTAACGCCAAGATCTTCTCGCATCCCGACATCCTCGAAAGGCACGGCGGACAGATAAAGCCAGCTGGTACCGCCCATTTCGTTCTCACCATAAATATGATCCACGTAGCGCTCCGGAAATTTGGCGATACGTTCGCGCCCGATCTTTAACAAATCCTCGCGCTTCCCAAATGTAAGGGCTTCAGTCGGGCAAGCTTCGACGCATCCGGGCAACAAGCCTTTGGAGATCCGCGGATAACACATGGTGCACTTCATCACCCGAGGGGAAAACGCCTTGTCATATTCATAGGTCGGTATTTCGAAGGGGCAGGCAATCATGCAGTAGCGGCAGCCCACACAAACCGATGCATCGTAAATGACCGCACCGCTTGTAGTTTTGCTAAAGGCCCGCACGAAACAGGCGGAGGCGCACGCCGGCTCAAGACAATGGTTGCACTGATCTTTGCGGTACAGCGGGCCTTTTCCACTTGCAGCCTCATCATAGCGGTTGACAATCGTGTAGGATTTTGCCGTGGTTCGGCGTTTGGTATCCAGCAAGGAAAGGTCGCTAAAGGGACGATCCGGTTCCGGCAGTTCATTGACACGGTTGCAGCCTTCTTCGCATTTGCGGCAGCCGATGCAGCGGGTGTTGTCAAAAAGCACACCGTTGCTATTGGGATAACCGTCAAAATGTTTGTTGGAAGCGGCATGTGCGGTATTGCCCAATGCGGTGCCAAAACCGGCAGCGCCCAGCCAGCCGAGAAACTTTCTCCGTGAAATGGACATAAATCTACCTCTTAACTAAAATAATCGGTTGCATTTCATGATTTTTTTGCGTGACATGCGATGCAATTGGTTGAAACCGGCTTTTTGATATCCATCGCTTTATGGCATTCCATACATTGCCTGTGATAGGCAGCCATCAATCCGGGTTTGAAAGGGTCCTCCGCATTAAAGGGCCGGCCGTGGCAGCTTACACAATTGGGCGGTTTTTTCGCTGCCGGGCTGTTGTGGTGGCAGCCCTGGCAAATCGTGCCTTTTTCGTGGTGAAAGAAATTTGCCAGTTTGTTATTTTTAATGTTATTGAACAATGTATTGACAATTTTACGGTGCGGAAGCTTTACCGGTTCATATTGATTCGTCAAGGCCTTGATGAGGACGGTCTCCGGTATGTCCTGGTCATCATACGTTACGGTAACGGCCTCACGGGCTTCAAGGACTTCGGCGGCCATCATTTTCTGCTCTGCCGGTGGAACCTCATGGGTGATGCGGGATGGTGGAACCATGTGGCAATTTTCGCAGGAGGCGGTGCCCTGCTGACGCTTTTTTTCAAAGGACGTGTGACAGCCGGCACAAGTCTGTTGATTTAGCTTGGCTTCGTGACACCCCATACAGCTTTGATTCACGTTTAACCGATGCATGGACTGCTGCAGCGTGACATTGTCACCCTCTTTTGACCCTGTAAGAGAATGGCATTGCACGCAGTCATCTAGCGCCGCGTGGTGGCAAACCCGGCAGGAATCATTATATTTTTCATGGGCTTGATGGTTGAACGGCACCAGCTTCATGCGGGTCGAAGGATTGGACTCTTTATCATTGGCAGCAGATGTTTTTACAAATACATAGTCGGGCTGGTTAAGCTTCATGCGGGGGACATCTTTAACGGTTTCGATCAGTTTCTGTTCGTCGGGCGCGTGGCAGCCGTTGCAATTAAAAGGTCCGGCACTTTCGTTTTTAGCAATCGTCCTGCGATGACATTCGATACAGGCGATATGTGATGCCAGCCGCATAGAAATTCGATTTTCCTCCGTCCTTTCACCGTGGCAGTAGCGGCACGTGCCTTCTTTTCCCTTGGCATAGAAAAGCTTTTTGGTGCTTTCGTTATATTCGTGATGACATTTCTCACATTTGTTGTCCTGGGCTTTTGAATGACGGTAGTGTAAAGATTTATCCATGCCGATGGGACGCCAGGAAGAAATCACGGTTACCTTGACCTGGTGGCATCCGCCACACTCGAGCGGCCCGCTGGGTTCTTTGGCGGCCTTTATTTCCTTGTGGCAGCCGATGCATTGGTCGTGGTATATATCCATGACCTCTTGCTTGGATGTATTTTTAAGCCGCATGAACATGGTGGACATTCGTTCCATATCCAGTATCGGGTCTTTTTCGGACAGATGGCAAGCGGCGCAGTCCTTGCCTTTCTTTTCAAGTGCATCGGTGTGCTTCTGATGAAGGAATGCCACCGCTGGCCGTTCAAGTTTGCCAAAGACGTTCATGGAATCGATCTGTATGATATCAGCCCGCATTTCAGGCGCCTTCTTGGGCTGGGTTTCAGTTCCAAAAACCGCGGGCCTGTGCATTGAAAATGAGATCATCACAACCGCAACTATGATAACGTTCCAGCGTATCAGTGCTCTTCCCTTTTCCATGTGTTTTTCCTTTTATGTCATCCGGTTACCTTATCCGGTTTCTTGTTTTCTCCGCTGTATGCGTTTCTCGTTGTTAAGAAGATCCTGGATGGTGGTGCTGTCATAAATATCAAATATCGCCTCATTGACCCGATTCCACATCGAGGCAAAAGCACAATTACCGCTGAGCGGGCAATTGCTTGTGGACACACAGACTCCGCAGTTCTCGGAGCCCATCGGTTTATCCATAAACCGGAGTACATCTCCCACACTGATTTTATCAGCAGATCGGGTCAGAGAATACCCACCATAAAAACCCCGCTTGGATTCCACCAGACCGCTGCCTTTCAATTGGCCGAGGATGACCTCCAGAAATCGCAGCGGGATGGATTGAACCTCGGCAATTTCGGAGATTTTCTTGGGCCCTTTACCCCGGTGCTTGGCCAGTTCAAAGATCGCCCGCAGGGCATACTGATTTTTTTTTGGCGTGATCGGCATGGCCATAATCCTGACTTATTTAGTCGGGAAACTTCTTGACTGTTTTTGTCAAGATAGTTGTCGGCTTTTTTTGCCAAGAAACGGACCAAATGTCAATATTTTTTTTAATTTTTTTTTTGCTTATGATTTTAGTCTATTAGCATGATTATTACGGCTAAATATCATACTGAAATAGTATGGAAATAAGCGGGATGGGGGGAATTGAATGCGGCCCGCCCTGGCTTCCGGCTCATAGATCCTGCGCCTCGGAGAGTGCGACTTAGGTTTAGGGCTACTTTCGCTTAAATTGATCGTATTGATGTGGTGTAAAGCATGATCTCCGCCCAATCGGTCTGGGCCAGGGAAGTGGGAATGGAAAAGAAGGCGGAAGGCGGAAGGGTGAAGTGGGAGTGCGGAAGGGTTACTGAAAAAAGATTAACACCCGCCTGCCATGAATATGCGATGGGTTGGTGTAAATATGGATATATTAAAATGCGGAGCGTAGCGACATCATTATTCGATGTTCAACGTTGGACGTTCGATGTTCGATGTTCATCTTTCAGAACAACCCTGTGCAGTATGATAAATGGTAGCCGGCATTCGTGCTTCAGGTTCAGTGGATTACTTTAAGAATCCGAGGCTCTGATCTTGCGGGGATTTCAGGAATGTTCTTCGGATATCCGATAATAATTGGCGCCGCGATTTTATAATCTTCCGGCATTCCCATGGATTTTAAAAGCTCAGGAGATTTTATATGGGTCCCCAAACCGATCCAGCAGGTCCCCAAGCCCTTATCTGAAGCGGCCAACATAAAATAGCAGGCCGCCAGCGCGCAGTCTGTCAGAAGTGAGTTGATATTTTTAGGGCCAACGATAAAAACCAGACAGGGGGCATTGTAAAACACATTAAATCCAGGGTCACGCAAGGCCGCTTCATATTTTTTAATCGGAGAGGCCGGGTTCTTTTCCATATCGGAGAGAAGGTTTTTTTTACTGTCACTAGACAATTTCTCGATTGTGGCTTTGTTATTTACAATGACAAAGTTCCAAGGCTGCCCATTACCTGAACTGGGAGCAAGGCAGCTTTCCTTGATTATCTCCCGTACGATTTCTAAAGGTACTTCCTTTTCCTCATAGTCTCTAACGGATCGCCTATTTCTTAAAAGATCAGTAAAATTTGCCATTCTTCCCCACTTTCCCTGTCAAAATTTTATCTGAAAAAAAGACAGCGCCCCCTTCGGAGCCCTGCCTTTCATATCCCAAAGTTGTGAACCTAGCTGATGGCGACTTGGTACGCACCTTCCATCGGGTCTTTGAAAGGAACAGAAATCTTGAGAACACCATCTTCATAGTTCGCGGAAGCCTCTTTCGCGCTGACCGGACAACAAAAAGCTGATGTGGTGACATAATCAAAGTCATCTCTGGGTGCTGACAGGCTAAAACTGTCATCAAGCATTTTCAGGTTAATATCTTCTTTTTTGACGCCCGGAATGTTGATTTCAAGGTTCAGATTTTTGCTATCATCATCCACATAAGAACACACATCCGCGGCCATTTTAAATTTTTCATCAGGCATAACCATCACCTCCCGTGAGTATTCAGGCAATATTTGTAAAATTAAACGTTTCGGAATTTCTAAAACCTACCGAGAATATAGAGGTCTTTTGGAGCTTCCGAGTTAACCCCGAAATTGTAAGCGAAGCGAACTGACTTGTGTATCATCCAACATGGATATCGGGCACATTTCACATTTCGGAATTTTTCTCCAGATATGAGATCATGGTAATACACAATGTCGAAAAGGCAAGCGCGCACGATGGCGTTCGAAACAAATAATCAACTCCCGTGGAATGTGGGATTGGTTTGCCACAGGAAGAGGCGTGGGTGCATTTTTAAAATCCCAAATTCAAAGCTCCAAATAACAAATAAATCTCAAATTATAATCTTCAATGACCAAAACAATTGAATCAACGTTAGGAATAATTGTGAAGCCTTGAACTCTGAACCTGTGACCGCTGACGATTAACCTGGCAGTTAAATAGGCCATCTGATATCCATCACTCCGTCATTCTCGCGGTGCCTGTGCCGGACTTAATACGGTAGCGGGAATCCAGTGATCGCATGGCTTTTTCTGGATTCCGGCTCTCCGCTCGGCTGCGGCCGGAATGACGAGTTTGGTTGCCGGTTTAATAATTAAGAAGGTTGACAAGCCCTGAATAGGTTTATTATGCACAACATGTTTGGGATCAAATAATGATAATTGACTAAAACAAGTTTGGGATTTTGAATTTCGATCATTGTGATTTGTTTGGTATTTGTGTTTTGTTATTTGAAATTTATTAATCGCTGAAACCTTACATTCCTTGCAACATGTGGTCAAATAAAAACCGATTGAGGCCTAAGCTTTCCGAGACTACGCTGGGAAAAAGTCGCCCCTGACGGGCAGCTAGCACGCCGATAATTTCTATAGGTGTCAGGTTTCGGGTGTCAGGAAGGCGAGTCGCAAAGTCCTGAAACCTGAACAGTGACACCTGAAACCAAACGTTTCATACAACATGTTGTCAGAAAAAATGGACAAAGGGTCTAATGTCAAAACCACCAACAAACAACCGCCTCAGCGGTCAAGGTGCAACCGCGATATACCGGGCCTTCAGCACCTATCGCTCGCAGTTCAAAGAAATCACCCGGTGGGCGCCACTGCGGTTTAAAAACCGTGACTGGCACGGTGTCCGGGCCGATGCCATCCGGCGACTGGACCTATATAAGGATGCCGTGGATCGCATCGAGATCGATATCCGCCGCCTTCTTGTAGAGCAGGTACAGGAAAAAAAGGTATGGGCCGTCATCAAAGCGGCATACTCCGGCAAGCTCATTCAAAACGATGATTGGGAACTGGCCGAAACCTTTTTTAATTCCATCACCCGCCGTATCTTTGCCACGGTGGGTGTCGATGCCGAGATCGAGTTTGTAAACACTGAGTTTGACACACCCCCCAGCCCGACGACCTCTAAAATATATCAAACCTTCAAAGGTCGGGAGTCTACCGCCTCCTTGATTCGCAACGTTTTAGCCGATTATCCGCTGCTGGCACCCTTTCAGGATATCGACTATGACGCTCGGCAAGTGGCGGCAAAAATTGAAATTCATTTACAAAAAATAGGGACATCGGGTAAAATCGACAGCCTAGATATGGCTCGCAGCGTTTTCTATCGGGGCATGGGCGCTTATCTCATTGGCCGCATTTTTAGCGGTTCGACCCTCGTTCCCCTGACGATTGCCCTTCTGAATACTGCCGCCGGCATCGTGGTCGATGGTGTATTGTTAAATTCAGACGATGTCAGCATTTTGTTTGGATTTACGCGCTCGTACTTCCATGTTGAAGTGGAACGGCCTTACGATCTTATCCATTTTCTCAAAACCATTTTGCCCCACAAACGCACCGCTGAATTGTATATCTCGACCGGCTTCAACAAACATGGCAAAACAGAGTTGTACCGGGAACTGCTGGATCACATGACGGTGTGCTATATCGATCGCTTTGACATATCCCCGGGCCAGCGTGGAATGGTGATGATCGTATTTAACCTGCCCAATGACGATCTGGTATTTAAACTTATCCGGGATCGATTCGACACGCCCAAGAAAACGACCCGCCGCGAAATTATGGCCAAGTATGATCTGGTGTTCCGGCACGACCGCGCCGGTCGGCTGGTGGATGCCCAGGATTTTGAGCATTTAAAGTTCGACACCTCCTGCTTCTCGCCGCAATTGCTGGCGGAATTAAAACAAGACGCCGGCCGCACGGTTCGGATCGAAAATGATTATATCATCGTAGACCATGCCTATGTTGAACGCCGGGTTACGCCCCTGGATGTCTTCCTGAATGAAGCCGATGAGCCGCAAGCAGAAAAAATCGTCGTCGAATGGGGCAATGCCATCAAGGATCTGGCCGTCAGCAATATATTCCCCGGTGATATTCTCCTCAAAAATTTTGGGGTAACGCGCCATGGCCGCGTCGTATTTTACGATTACGATGAGCTGTGTCCACTGACAAGCTGTATGTTTAGGAAATTGCCGCCTGCTTACCAGTACGAGAATGAAATGGCCTCCGAACCCTGGTTTTATGTGGATGACAATGATGTTTTCCCGGAAGAATTTCAAAAATTTCTGGGGCTGCGCGCCCCCCTGCGGGATGTGTTTTGTGAGCACCACAATGATCTGTTCGAAGTGAGTTTCTGGCAACAGGCTCAGCAGATGATACAGGCGGGTGAGCTGCCCCACATTTATCCCTACGCCCGCAACTGCAGGTTAAAACGGAAATGAAGGTTTGACTCAGACGGAAATCGGTCTTAGAATGTCAGAAAAATTCAAAGAAAGGGTTGAGGAAAATGACAACAACGATTCAAGATAAAGCCATTAAAACTTGTGAAAGACTCTCATGCCATGAAATCCTGGACGACGATGCCGGATGCCTGCAACAAGAGTGGGACTGTGATCCTCGCTGGCATGGGATTCATCGTCCTTACACACCCGAGGATGTCCTAAAACTGCGGGGCACATTGAAACGGGAACATACGTTCGCGGATGTCGGTGCCCAACGCTTGTGGTATTTGCTGCAAACGGAAGATTACATTCCGGCACTGGGGGCGATGAGCGGCAATCAAGCCGTCCAACAGGTGGAGGCCGGCCTTAAAGCCATCTATTTAAGCGGATGGCAGGTGGCCGCTGACGCCAATCTCGCCCGTGAAATGTACCCGGACCAGAGCCTGTATCCTTCAAACAGCGTACCGGAAGTAGTCAGACGTATCAACAATGCCCTGCAGCGCGCCGATCAGATCCAGGTCCTGGATGGCAGAAAAAAGGGACCCTATTGGTTTGCTCCCATTGTGGCCGATGCCGAAGCCGGTTTCGGCGGGCCTTTGAACGCCTTTGAGCTGATGAAACAGATGATCGATGCCGGTGCGGCCGGCGTCCATTTTGAAGACCAGCTGGCTTCGGCTAAAAAATGCGGTCATCTGGGAGGTAAAGTGCTCGTACCCACGCGGGAGTTTATTACCAAGCTGATATCCGCCAGATTGGCAGCCGACATCTGCGGTGTTCCCACCGTCTTGATCGCACGAACGGATGCAGAGGCGGCAAAGCTCATAACCAGCGACATCGACGACCGCGACCGGCCGTTTCTTGTCGGCGGCGAGCGGACTTCCGAGGGATTCTATTATGTTAAGAACGGCGTGGATACGGCCATTGCACGCGGACTGGCCTATGCGCCTTACGCAGACCTCGTCTGGTGTGAAACATCACGCCCTAATATAAAGGAAGCCGCAAAATTCGCCGAAGCAATTAAATCCAAATTCCCGGATAAACTGCTGGCCTATAACTGCTCACCGTCATTCAACTGGCAAGGCAACCTGTCTGACAGCGAAATTGCAAAGTTCCAAAGAGAGCTTGGGGCCATGGGCTATAAATTTCAATTTGTTACCCTGGCGGGTTTTCACGCGCTGAACCTGGGCATGTTTGACCTTGCCCTGAGCTATAAAAAGGAAGGGATGCTGGCTTACTCAAAATTCCAGCAGGAAGAGTTCGCTCACGGCAAAGACGATGGCTACATGGCCATTACCCATCAGAAATTTGTCGGCACCGGATACTTTGATCGGGTGATGAACTCGATCACCGAAGGTGAAAGTTCGGTGGCGGCGATGGAGGGTAGCACTGAGAAGGATCAGTTTTAAAAAGGAGAAAAAGTCATCATGAATTTCGCCGTGCCCAGAGAAGTTCATCCGGGCGAAGTCCGGGTGGCCCTGATTCCGGAACACGTTGCCAGGCTGGTGAAAGCCGGGGCCAATGTTGCGATCGAGTCAGGGCTGGGGCAACCGCTCCGGATTGCCGATGAAAAATACACCGAAGCCGGCGCTGCCGTGGTAGCGGACCACAACCAGCTAATTCAGAATGCCGCTGTGGTGCTGCGCATTCGCAAGCCCCTCATAGAAGAAGTGGAGCGCATGAAACCGGGCTGTATTTATATCAGTTTGTTGGATCCCTTCAATGAACGCGAACTCATCGACAGGTTCGTGACAAAAAATATCAGTGCCATCAGCATGGAGATGATCCCCCGCATAACCCGGGCCCAGAAAATGGATGTTCTAAGCTCCCAGGCCAATCTGGCCGGTTATGTGGCAGTTATCCTGGCCGCTGAACGGCTTGATAAAATACTTCCCATGATGATGACGCCGGCAGGCACCATCTCCCCTGCGCGCGTGTTCATCATCGGGGTCGGAGTCGCGGGATTGCAGGCCATAGCCACTGCCAAACGTCTGGGAGCCCGGGTAGAAGCCTTTGACACCCGCCCGGTGGTGGAAGAGCAGGTAAAATCCCTGGGGGCCCGTTTCGTCAAGATCGACCTGGGAGAAACCGGCCAGACCAAGGACGGTTATGCCAAAGCGTTGACCGAAGAACAGCTCCAGAAACAGCGTGAAGGCATGGCAAAGGTCTGTGCTTTATCCGATATTGTCATTACCACTGCCCAGTTGTTC
>Ga0316194_10002715_pt1 | contig 12345 bp, 11 predicted proteins | sample CroRivsedime1_MG_FD_204936 | JGI IMG/M metagenome (GOLD analysis project Ga0316194, IMG submission 204936) | Coastal sediment microbial communities from Maine, United States - Cross River sediment 1 | ecosystem: Environmental > Aquatic > Marine > Coastal > Sediment | place: USA: Maine...
CAGGCCGCAGACTGACGCACGAGTTGTTCGGGCTCACGAAACGACCAGCCAACTGCTTCCTCTCTTTGCACTGCTGCCGGACGCGGCATCGAGATCGACTGAATGGTCTGTGAGCCCGGACGCGGACACTTATTACGCGATAGCAGTCAATGACAGTAAGGCTGCTCATATCCTGTCACGGCATTTGCAGAAGTTGCCGCAACGTTGCAGTGCGGCAGTTCGATTCGGACTCGAAGGTGAACAACTCGAGGACTGGATGAGCGTGTTCGCCCAAACGATGACGCAGTGGCGATCGCATATCGACTGGCAGGCCATACGCGTCCGCAACGTCTACTAGGTACTTATCGATGATCAAATTCCTGGGATTTCTCACCGGCTCGGCAGTGTCAATCGGCGCGATTCTCCTGTTGCTTGGCGTTCCTGAAATTCGGCCCAGACCGGACAGCCCGGACATTGCACAGGTACCCGAGCCGACTCCAGAACTCATTCCGGAACCTATACAGTCGATCGTCCCGGAACAACCCGCCGCCGCGACCAGTAGCCCAACCCCGCCAGCAACACCTATTGAAGCCGAGCAAGCTGCTGTCCCGCCTGCGTTGCAATGGCATTCGTTCTGGAGTCCCTTCGGCAGTCAGATCGCGGCCAATGGATTCGTTAGCCGTCTCGAATCACTGACAGGATTTGATTACCGCGTTGTGAAGGTCAGGACCGGTATCTATGACGTGGCTTTTGCCTACACGGATGAATCTGAGCGCCTCGACAAGTTGTCAACAATCGCCTCCGTGGCCGGCCTCGAACTGCCCGAAACATGATCGTGCGATTTCTTTCCAGGCTTTTTGTCACTGCATTGGCCGCTTTCGCGGCAGGCGCGGCTGCATCCGGCGACGTCGATCCGGCGGCCGCCTGGGAGCACTATGCGAAACAGGGCTTCGCGGCCGAACCCCAAGTCAGGTTTCCACACGAGACGTGTTTTCGCGTCGCTGCGCTCGAGTATGACCTGCCCTACACACTTCTGCTGGCTGTCGCGAGAGGCGAAAGTGACTTTGACGAGATGGCGCGATCAAAAGCGAACGCCCACGGTGTCATGCAAATTCTCTGGCCAGTAACCGCCCGGCATCTTGGTATTTACCGCCTGTCAGAATTATACGAACCCTGCACAAACATCGACGCCGGCGCGCGCTACCTGAAAGAAATGATCAAGCGCTACGATGGCGATATACATCTCGCGCTTGCGGCGTACAACTACGGACCGGAACGCATATCAGGAGACGGCGCTGATATTCCGTCGGGAGCAAGCTGGTACAGCAGCTACATCCTGCGACATCTTGACTTCGTTCTGAGCAGTTCCCGCGGCAGCGAACCTGATGCGCATCACCTGTACTCGGAATTTGGGCGTTCAACGCTGCTTAGTTTTGGCGAACCTTATCGCGCCGCGGCTTTTGTTGCCGGCCTGGAGCAACGCGCCCCCGGTCTGCGCCTCGACTGGTTTCGCAAAGGCATCGGTAAATTCACCGTCGTCCTCATCTATGCCGACCGGGATGAGTTCGAGCGAAGTGCCGGCCTGTTGCGGCGTGCAGGATTTCCGCTGACTCAATAGCAATACGTTTTTTTAGTAGATACGCCCACCGATTCTGACGCTGCCGCCGTAGCCACCGCCACCATGGTAGCCACCACCACCGTACGAACTGTAGCCGACGCTGCCGTATACCTGGGGAGGCTCGCACGACGCAACAGCGCCCGCCAATGCGATCACAAGGAACAGGGTCATGAGCTGCCTGATTCTGTTTTTCATTAGTTGGTCTCCTCACGATCCAGGGGCCAGGTCTGCAAAGCAACGCCCGCACCAGACGGACCCGCAACAAAAGCGACTTCACCACCGAGCGGTCGCGAACTTGCATCAATTATCACAATACCGCCAAGCTCCTCGACCCGTGCGGTAATCGCCGACGGATCGTCGACACGAATGTAGTTGACCCACACGGGCAACTCGCGTTCGAACGGGTTGGGCATAATTGCCGCCCGCGGTGCATCGCCGGATTTGAGCACGCGGTAATCCTGATTTTCGCCTTGCACCGCGTGGTCCTCAATTTCAAAGCCCGCGACAGCTTGATAGAAGCCGGTCGCCTGCTCAACATTGTTGGTCCAAAGTTCATTCCACAACCAGCCATTGGTAACCGGTTCACGTTCTGCCGGGTCACCGTTCCTGGTTTGAACCAGCGCAATGATCGCCTTATCAGGTCCCGCAACGACGGCCAGCATTCCTCGTGACCCGACATCCGTCGGTGGCGTCAAAACTTCGCCGCCACTTGCCGTAACTCGCCCGATCGCCGCAGAAATATCACCAACGGACATCACGGTGATCCATTGCGAGATGTTGGTCTCCCGTTTCATGATATTTGCGTCGAGCATACCGCCGATCAATTCGCCGTTATGGCGAATTAGCATGTAGCTATCCGCACCGCCGATGCCGATACTCAATCCCGGACGTTCAAACTCCCAGCCAAACAACTCGCCGTAGAACTTCCGCGACTCAGCGGGCGTCGTGGTGAGCAAATCATGCCAGACGATCCTGCCCTCGAAGTGACTACCGGTTGGCTTGTCAGTGATAGCCGGCAAATCCGGAGCTACTGTCGCGCAACCGGCAACAATCCATGTAAACAACACAGCCAAAAGTTTCAATCTGGTCAAAAGAACCCTCCTCGAGCCCGTTACGTTTCTGGCCGGACATGCTACCTTATCGCACTACGGATACCAGTCTCATAACAATAAAAAGCGGGGGCGCCAATTGGACTCGTCAATAACGGATACCAGACCTTATCCCGAACTAACCTGGGTCGCTGTCATCGTCGGCTGGATACTCGGTGTCATCATCGCCGTATCCATCGGATATGCAGCACTGATCCTGGGCTTTTCCATCGAAGGCTCGGAGCTTGCAGCAATCCTCGGCTTCGGCATTTTGCGCGGCATATTGCGGCGCAAGAGCATCATCGAGAACAACATTGTGCAGACGATTGCCAGCGGCGTAAACGGCGCGTCGTCCGGCATGATGTTCTCGGTTCCTGCCATTTTCCTGCTCGGTTACAGCGATCGGTTTGACCCGGTCATCCTGACATTTGGTTGTATCGCCGGTGCCTTCCTGGGGATCGCGTTCATCATTCCGCTCAGGAAGCACATGATCGACTTCGAACGGTTGACCTATCCTGGCGGCGTCGCCGTCGCTACGATCCTGAAGTCTCCCGGCGCAGGCGTACGCAAGGCCATCGTCCTGTTTGTCGCAGCACTCGTCAGCGCGGGCGTGCATTTCGCCACAATCCAGACAGGGCATGACAACTGGAATCTGGGCGCATTACTCGGCATGCCAGACTTCATGAATGGCATCTGGTATCTGTCATTGATGACCGTCGGCGTCGCCTTCATCGCCGGGCGTGGCGGCGTCGCTTTTATTATTGGCGGCTTCGTCGCGTATTGGTTCCTGTCGCCGATGCTGGCCGCAACCGACGGCTTCCCGCTCGATGAGGCGGGCCAGGTGATTTCCGACCCAAATGCGCTGCGGCTGATGCTCTACAGGCCATTTGGCATCGGCATGTTAATCGGTGGCGCCATCATGGGCGTAATCCTCGCAGCACCTCTTATTCTGAGCGCCATTCGGTCCATGCAGAAAGCGGCCAAAGTCGCTGGCGGCAGCGGCAGCGAAGAAATGCCGATCAAGATGCTGTACTTCGCGGTTGTCGGCGCGGTGATCCTGCTTTGTGTCATGGCGGTCACGTCCGTTGAGTCGATAGGGATTGGTGGTGGTATTGCCATGGCCTTGCTCGGTACTCTGTGGATCTGGATGGCAGGAATTATTCTGTCCGAGGCCATTGGTCGTACGAACTGGTCACCACTTTCTGGCATGACGCTCGTAGGAATCACCCTGCTTATCGTCGTCACGCAGGCACTCGGGCTCGATCGTACTGACTCGATCATTGCTGCCATAATGGTCGGTGCCGCAATGTGCGTCGCCATGTCGCAGGCAACCGACCTGATGCTCGACCTGAAAACCGGCTACCTGGTCGGCGCCACACCACGCATGCAGCAGATGGGACAGTTCATAGGCGCATGGCTCGGCCCCATTGTCGTGATCTTTGTAATTTTTGTGCTGCATGAAGCCTACGGGTTGGGCAGCACCAAGCTGCCGGCACCCCAGGCTCAGGCACTGGCGAGCACAATCGACGGCATCATGGGCGGCGACGTGCCGACACAGAAATACGCCGCGGGCGCGGTCCTTGGCGGCGTGCTCTCGGCATTCATTGGCGGGCTCGGCATCACAGTCGGCCTTGGCTTCTACCTGCCATTCAATATCGTATTGACCTATTCACTCGGCACGCTGGGCCGCGAACTCGCGGACCGCTTCAAGGGCAAGGACTGGAGTGACAACGTCGGCATTCCGATTGCTGCCGGGCTTATCGTTGGCGAGGCATTGGTTGGTGTCGGCAATGCAATTCACGCCGTTTTGCTGGCAGGTTAAGGAGAGCAGAAACATGATTAATATCGCATATCTTTTGCTCGTCGCCGGATTCCTGGGCGGCGCCTATGTCGCTGCTCTCGACGAACAGCAGGTCAACTGGATTCAGTTCGCCGTCGCAGCCGCTGCAGCCGTTGCTGGCGTCCTGATCGCGAAACGCATCGCAGCGGCGGCGGCTCGCTCAGACACCATCCTCGAGACCAATCGCAACGAGCTCAATGAGTCGATCGCCAATATCGTACGCGACCTCGACGAGGTCACGGCGGATGGCTCAGCTCCATCGGGAGCAGCACTACGCGGCTGGATCGACGACAAGTTGCGCAACGATCTGCGCCGCTTTGCGGAGGCGCGCGAGAGTATGGTGCACCTGTATGGGTTACAAACCTATGCCGACATCATGAGCGAATTCGCGGCGGGCGAACGCTACATCAATCGCGTGTGGTCTGCTGCAGCCGATGGCTATGATGGTGAGGCCCGACGATACCTCGAGCGGGCGGCAGATCAGTTCCGGCATGCGCAGACTGAATTAATGGCCGCTGCAAGCCAGGCAGTGTAGCGAGGCAGCGCTCGAATGGACTTTGATCACAGCGACAAGACGAGAGACCTGGTTCAGCGCCTGTCGGCGTTCATGGACGAATATGTCTATCCAAATGAGTCGACGTTTCTCGAACAGGTCAAAGCCATGGGAGATGGCTGGGTTCCCGCAGCCATCATCGAGGAGCTGAAACCCATAGCGCGCGAAGCCGGCCTCTGGAACCTGTTCCTGCCCGACTCCTCGCTCGGCGCGGGCCTGACAAACCTCGAGTACGCACCCCTGTGTGAAATCATGGGCCGCATTCACTGGGCACCGGAAGTCTTCAACTGCTCAGCGCCTGATACGGGCAACATGGAGACACTTGAACGCTACGGGAGCGAAGAACAGAAACGTGAGTGGCTCGAGCCATTGCTCGCCGGCGAGATCCGTTCCTGTTTTGCGATGACCGAACCCGATGTTGCTTCGTCAGATGCACGTAACATCTGCTCGACGATACTGCGTGACGGTGACGACTATGTCATCAACGGCCTCAAATGGTGGTCGTCGGGTTCCAGCGACCCACGCTGCAAACTGTTCATCTTCATGGGCAAGACCGACCCCGACGGTGATGACGTCTACAGGCAGCAATCGATGATCCTGATACCGGTGGATGCACCAGGCGTCACGATCAAACGCTCGTTGCCTGTTTTCGGCTACAGCGATGCACCACATGGCCATGGTGAGATACTGTTCGAGAACGTACGCGTGCCCGCAGAGAACATTCTCCTCGGCGAGGGCCGCGGCTTCGAGATCGCCCAGGGCCGCCTCGGGCCTGGGCGCATTCATCACTGCATGCGACTCATCGGCCAGGCGGAGGTTGCACTCGAAAAAATGTGCCACCGGGCCCAGGAACGACATCCGTTCGGCAAGCCTCTTGCCGACCAGGGTGTGACGAGAGAGCGTATTGCCGAGTCGAGAATACTGATCGATCAGGCACGCTTACTCGTGCTCGCCGCAGCAGACAAAATGGACAAGGTCGGCAATCGTGAGGCACGCAAGGAAATCGGCATGATTAAGGTCGCAGCACCTCTCATGGCCTGCAAGGTCATCGACTGGGCCATACAGATGCATGGTGCAGCTGGCGTATGTGACGACTATGGCCTCGCCTACGCCTACGCCAATGCGCGTACACTTCGGCTGGCTGACGGGCCCGATGAAGTCCATCGCGACCAGATCGCACGACTTGAGATGAAGCGCCATCAGTAGTCCATGACGACACCGAGCGACAACCGGGAGCTCGGTGTGCCAGCCAATGTGCATCGGCTCAACGAAGCGACCCTGGTCGCCTACCTCAGGGAACACATTGCAGGCTTCGACGGTGATTGCACGATACGCCAGTTTCTTGGCGGCCAATCCAACCCGACTTACCTGATAGAAGACAGCTCAGGTACTTACGTCCTGCGCAAGAAGCCACCCGGCACGCTATTGCCGTCAGCACATGCTGTTGATCGGGAGTACCGCGTCATTTCTGCACTGGCTGATACTGATGTGCCCGTTCCCAGGACACTTGTCTTGTGTGATGACGAGACCGTTGCGGGCCAGGTGTTCTATGTCATGGACTATGTGCCTGGCCGGGTTATCACTGAACGCGAAATGCCCGGTTGCACACCCAGTGAGCGCACCGCTATGTTTCACTCGATGGCGTCCGTTCTCGGCACGCTCCACAGCGTCGACTATCGCGATGTCGGTCTTGACGATTTCGGCAGGCCATCGATGTACGTTGCACGTCAGGTCGCGCGCTGGTCGAAGCAATACGATGCGTCGAAAGTCGAGGACTGCGACGCAATGGACAGCGTCATAGACTGGCTGTCGCAGAATGACCCCGATGATGAGCAGGCGGCTATCGTCCATGGCGACTACCGACCCGGAAATGTCATTTTCAGCAACGACAGACCTGCGGTGGTGGCCGTGCTCGACTGGGAACTGTCGACGATCGGCCACCCTCTTGCGGATCTCGGCTATTTCCTGATGCCTTATCGGCTCGATGCCGCCGCCTCGCCCTGGGGACTGCAAGGGCTGGATCTTGAGGGACTCGGCATACCGCCTGAATCGACCGTTGTCGACGCCTATGCCAGGGCGAGCCATCGAGAGTCAGTCAAAGATATCGATTACTACATCGTATTTTCAATGTTTCGACTCGCCGCGATTCTCGCCGGCGTTCTCCGCCGCGGGCTTGACGGCAATGCGTCCGATCCACGGGCGATCGAGCGTGGGCGAACGTACTCACAGCTCGCAGCCGTAGCACTAGGTATTGCCCGCAAATCCTAATGCTGGCGGCGATGCGTGAGGTACAATGCGCGCTGCTTTTCGGGAGGCAGGAATGTCAAGAAACATCATCGAAACCGAGGCCCTGATCGTCGGAGCCGGACCAGTCGGCCTGTTCCAGGTATTTGAACTTGGCCTCCTGGGTGTGAGCGCCCACGTCATAGACACGATGCGTGTCGCCGGTGGCCAATGTGCAGAACTGTATCCGGACAAGCCGATTTACGACATTCCTGGCATCCCCGTTTGCAGTGGCGAAGAACTGATCGAAAACCTGATGGTGCAAATCGAACCGTTCAACCCGGTCTTTCACCTCGGCGAGGAAGTCACCGAGGTCGAAGCGATCGATGACGACTGGTTCAAGGTCGTGACCGATGCCGACACAGAGTTTCGCACACGCGCTGTCTTTATCGCGGGTGGCGTCGGATCGTTTCAGCCGCGTCGACTGCGTTTCGACGGCATTGATGAACATGAAGAAAAGAGCCTGTACTACAGAGTTCGGGATCCAGGGAAATTTGCAGGGAAGCGCATTGCCATACTTGGCGGCGGCGATTCAGCACTCGACTGGGCTGTCGAGCTGGCCCCGAAATGCGATGGCTTGACTCTGATACATCGCCGAGAGGAGTATCGTGGCGCACCTGCAACTGTTGCTGCAATGCGCGCACTCGCTGCAGAAGGCAAGATTGACCCGATCATCGGCAAGGTGTCTGGTTACAAAGCCAATGACGATGGAATTACGGCGGTCACGGTTATGATCGGGGAAGAAGAACGCGAAGTTCCCTGTGATGCGGCGATCGTCTTCTACGGCCTCGCACCCAAGCTCGGCCCTATCGCCGAATGGGGACTTAATATCAATCGCAAGACGATCAATGTAGACACGGAAAAATTCGAGACAAGCACGCCAGGCATCTACGCTGTCGGCGACATCAATTATTACCCCGGGAAAAAGAAATTGATCCTGAGTGGATTCCACGAGGCCGCGCTGGCCGCGTTTGCCGCCAAGGAACGTATCGAGCCCGAAAAGAAGGTGCGGCTACAGTACACGACGACGAGCCCGCTCATGCATGAGCGACTTGGTATCGCTGACGAAGACGAGTAGGACTCAGTTGGTTACCGACAAATCCAGCTTGCCGAGGCGAGCGGATTTCTTGTATTGGTAGGCCTGCATGCGCCGCAGAATTTCGTCCAGCATGTGAATGGCGGCCAGGATATGTGGGCCCTTGTTTAGCATTACGCAGTCTGCACGCTGCGACATCGCGGCGTCCGATACCTCTGCCCGGGACGCCAGGCCTTTCTTGGTTTTGTGTTCAAGAACCTGCGTCGCCCAAATAACTGGCACCTCCGCGGCCTCGCAATACCAGAGAATCTCTTCCTGTAACTCGGCGAGCCGTTCCCAACCGCACTCAATGGCAAGGTCACCGCGCGCGATCATCACGGCGATCGGATAGCGTCGCATCGCCGTGAGCAGGAGTTTCGGCAGGTTCTTGAAACCCTTTTTTGTTTCAATCTTGACGATGAGACCGATGTTGCCTGCGCCCAGCCGGTCCAGTTCGTCTTGTAACGCAACGATATCAATCGGGCGGCGCACAAAGGACAAGCTAACTGCATCAGCATGCCGGACAACAAACTTGAGGTTGTTCTTGTCGGCATTTGTCAGTCCGGGCAGGCGAATATCACTGTCCGGGAAATTTATGCCCCGATCTGCTCGTAGCCTGCTGCTGGTGGGTTTGGCCTTCGTAATCTCGATCTCGAGATGTTCGTCTTCAATCGCCTGCACGACGCCTGAAATCTTGCCGTCATTGAGCGATATGCGATCACCAGCCGACACAAACTCGAACGCCTCTGGCTGGCGGCAGGAGATGTGGGCAGGCACGATAACTTCTCCGTCATCATCTTCGACGGCCGGTGCGCCGGGAATACAGTCTCGATGCAGAATCAGCGTATCGCCCGGCCGTAACAGCAATGGCTGTTCGATCATCGGCAATTCGCCGACCCGGTAGCTCAGCTTTTCGCCCTCTTCCCTGCGGCACAGGCGTAGTTTCGTGCCAGTCGCGATGTAGGCGCCCTTGTACAGTTCGACAACGAGGCCCTTGTCGTCCTTGTCGACAACACTTAGTCGACGCTTCTTGCCCCGTGTGTCTTTGAAACGAATTTCATCGCCCGGGTGGGCGTACTCAATGCAGTCACGAGGCACCGGAAGGATTGCAGCCTTTGTACCCTGCCAAATGACGTCGTCCGGGATCAGGCGAATGCGCCGCGGCGCGATGATGCGTCCCAACGGATCTCGTCGCGGTCTGATGCGTGTCACACGGGGACCGGGACGCAGCTCACCCGTGCGGATTTTTGGTCCCGCCAGGTCCATAACGATCTTGCAGGGCATCGCTGCTATCCGGCTTGCCTGCCGGATGTTTCTGATCATTGCTTCCCAGGCCTGCTCATCGTCGCGCGCACAGTTGATTCGGGCAATGTTCATGCCTGCATCCAGCATCTCGGCAACCAGTGACTTGTTGTCAGCTGCTTCGGGCGGCATGGTCACCATGATGCTGACATCGCGGCCCTGTGGACGCTCTCCCAGGATGGATGTTTTGTGCTTGTCGGCTGCAGGGCTTGCCGGACTTAGACCGACAGTATCCTCCTGGCGCACTGCCAGGTAACGGATCAGGGTCCTGGCACTCTCGCGCAGGTCGGGATGCACAGCCTGAAGGTTTTCTGCATACCTTGACTCGAACTCGGCGGCACGCTCGCGAACTGCCGCGAGTTGGCTCTTTTGACGCTCGATATCGACCATAGTCGGCCTCCCGCAAACCCTGTTGTAGAGCATTTTTCGGGCGGTGGCACTTATGGATTCCACCTACTCGACGGTGGTGGCCGGAGTCAGAGGTATTTGGCGTACGCGCTGATGTACTTGGCCGAGTTGTCAGCCGATATGAGCACGGCCTTGCCGCTTTTCGGCAGGTGCGAGTGCAACGCTGCGTGCAAAACGGCACCTGTCGTTGGCCCCACCATGACGCCGTCCTTGCGAGCGACCTCGATACCGGCCTTGTAGGCCTCTTCGTCGGTCACTGAAATAAGGTCATCGAGCAAGTCACGGTCCAGGATGGTCGGGAAGTGCTCATCGGGAAGTCCCGTAATGCGTTTCAGGCCCGACAGGCTGTGGTGACGCGTGGCGGGTTCAACGCCGATAATCCTGATGTTCGGATTCTGTTCCTTGAGGAAGCGACCGACACCGCTGATCGTTCCACCGGTCCCAATGCCCGCAAAGAACATATCGACTTCACCTCTGGTCTGCTTCCAGATCTCCGGCCCCGTCGTACGGTAGTGCGCCTCGACGTTGAGCTCACTTTCGTACTGGTTGGGGCTAACGTATTTGCCGTTGTAGGCCTCACTCTCGACCATGCTCTTCACGACACCGCGCGCACCTTCAGAGGGGAACAGCGGGCACAACTCATCCTCAACCTCGATCAGTTCGGCACCGAGGAAACGCAACATGGCTTTCTTTTCTTCGGGCGTCCCGCTCGGGACCGCAATTTCAATCGGTGTGCCCTGGGCATTTGCCATGGCCGCGAGTGCGATTCCGGTGTTGCCGGCGGAGGGCTCAACAAGCGCCTGGTCGGACTCGAGCTGCAGGCCGCGCAGCATGTACAGCGCGGTGCGGTCCTTGATCGAGCCGAACGGGTTCATGCCCTCAAGCTTCAGCAAGACCTCGTAATCTTCATGAGGATTGATCCGCCGGCTCAATCGAACCATCGGGGTTGGATTGTCCGGACTCGGTGCGAGGTCGACGATGCTGTCATACACTCGCTCCGACCGATCGGAGGCCGAACCGGAGGCCGGTTCGCGAGAGACAATTTCAAGTGCTACGCCCATGCGCCACAGTCTATGGGCGACGCGGCCACAAGCAATGATTCACAAAGGCTATATAGCTATGCCGTTATTACTTGAGGTTATAAGCACTCTGTCAATATCTCACCGTGGCGCTGCGCGCGAATATCGCGGCGCTCCATGATGACCTGGTAGCCGACGTAGTATTTGAAAATACTGCTGACATAAGCAACGGTTTCCCGTCCGATTCGACGCGCCGCGATGATCTCGACGTTATCGAACCAGATGTTCGGGTCATAGCCATTTTCTCCGGCCTCGCGCCGCATACGTGCGACCTTGGCCGGGCCTGCGTTATATGCAGCCAGGGTCAGGAGCCACTGATTCAGGTCATTAATTCCCTCGTCGTTGAAATAGCGGTCAGCAAGAAAGCGCATGTACTTGGCGCCCGCATGAATGTTGTTGTCGACAGTACTTACGTCGTCAATACCGACGTTGCGATCCGCAGCTGTTGATGGCTTGATCTGCATGACACCAATCGCGCCGGCGGGGCTGCGCCGATCCTGACGCAATCCGGATTCCTGGAAGCCCTGTGCCGCCAGCATGAGCCAGTCGAAATCGAATCGCTCGCCATACTCCTGAAACAGGCGGGCCAATTCTTCTATTCTTTGCGTGCTCCCACCCGAGTGCGCGCATCGTACTTGCGAGGCGTCCTTCAGGTAGCGATTGAACGTATCGTTACCTATCATGCTGCCCTTGCCATACTTGCGAAGGAACTGGTTGATGACCTTCAACAACTCAGGCGTGTCCTTGCGGGTGGCCCAGGCGATAGAGCCTTCTTCATTGATGATCAGGTCTTCACGAACCGTGATCTCGGGAAAGACGCCCGCCCAGAAGCGCGCTTTGTAGTCGTCCAACACGGTCATGCCGATTATTCCGGCGTTGACCATTTCCAGCAGATCCTCAGCCTCGAGGAGTTCATCCGCAAGCTCGACGCGCGGCGCCTCGAGTCCGGCCGCCTCCATAGTTGCGGCCAGTCGTTGCAGGTGCTCGAAATAGCTGCTGGATGACCTGACAGTGATTTCCTGCCCTGCAAGATCATCAAGCGTTGCGACGTCGGGCGCTGCGGGGCCGGTGACAATGACCTCGTTGATGTCAGTCAGAAGAGGTCGACTGAAATTGAGTT
>Ga0316194_10002716_pt1 | contig 12344 bp, 10 predicted proteins | sample CroRivsedime1_MG_FD_204936 | JGI IMG/M metagenome (GOLD analysis project Ga0316194, IMG submission 204936) | Coastal sediment microbial communities from Maine, United States - Cross River sediment 1 | ecosystem: Environmental > Aquatic > Marine > Coastal > Sediment | place: USA: Maine...
AACTGGGTCACCATGCAGGACGACTATGACTGCTATTTCTTTATTGCCGACTGGCACGCCTTGACAAGCGACTACGACAATACGGAACCTATTGAAAAAAATCGAAAAGAAATAATGCTTGACTGGCTCAGCGCCGGACTTACACCCGAAAAAAGCACGCTGTTTGTCCAGTCTCTGGTCAAGGAACATGCAGAGCTTTTTTTGCTGCTCACCATGATCACGCCGGTACCCTGGCTGGAACGTAATCCGACTTATAAAGAACAAATCGGCGAAATGACAAATAAGGATTTGTCCACCTTTGGTTTCCTGGGCTATCCGGTACTGCAAGCTGCCGACATTATCATATACAAGCCTTACGGCGTCCCCGTAGGCGTGGATCAGGCCCCCCATGTTGAAATCACCCGGGAGATCGCGCGGCGTTTTAACCATTTTTATGGCAACGTGTTTCCGGAACCTGCAACCATTTTAACTGAAACGCCCAAAATTCTGGGCATTGATCGCCGTAAAATGAGCAAAAGTTACAACAACGCCATTTTTTTGTCGGACAGCCCGAAAGAAATAAGTGCGAAAGTATCCCGCATGATTACCGATCCCCAGCGCGAAAGACGCAATGACCCCGGCAACCCCGATGTTTGCAACGTATTCGATTTTCACAAACTTTACACCGACCCGCAAATTGTGCAGGAAATCGACGAGCAGTGCCGAACGGCAGGAATCGGGTGCGTCGAATGCAAGCAAAAAATGGCTCAGGGTCTCATCGCGGCCCTTGCACCCATTCGAGAAAAGCGCGCCTATTACGAGTCCCGGCCTGAGCTGGTGGATGACATCATGACCGAGGGCAGCAACCGGGCCCGCCGGACAGCTAGAGGGACCATGGAGGAAGTCAGAGCGGCGATAAAAATATGATGGAAAAACCATACCAGGTGCAGCTCGAGGAAATTTTCGAAGGTCCCATGGACCTGATGATACATTTGATCAGAAAAAATGATTTGGATATCTACGATATTCCAATCGCCCTGATAACCGATCAGTATCTACAGTATCTCGAATTAATGAAGGCCATGAACATTGATTTTGCCGGTGATTTTCTCCTGATGGCCTCCACCCTCACCCAGATAAAATCAAGGATGCTGCTGCCCACCCATGATGGCGAAGAGGAAGAAGAGGATCCTCTGCAGGAGATCACCCGGCCCTTGCTGGAATACCTGCAGATGAAGTCAGCCGCCGACCAGCTAATAGAGCGAAATCTGCTGGGTGAGAATACATTTGTCAGAAACCCAAGCCGTGATGAGTTTTTGACGAGTCCGGATGATGAGTTCATTAAAATCGGTTTATTTGAGCTAATCGATGCCTTTCAGAAAATACTTGAAAGAATTCCGGACGGTCATCGTGTCGAACTTACCGCCGATGAAATTTCGGTGAAGGACAAAATTTCCCAAATCGTGGAAATTCTAGAGGCCAAAGCATCTATTACCTTCTTAGAGTTGTTTTCCGATAACCCCAACAAACACGAGGTTATCATCACTTTCCTGGCCATTTTGGAAATGGTCAAACTCACACTGATTCGAATTATCCAAAATGTGAAGACCGGGATTCTCCGGATTATCTATATTTAGGAATTCTACCAATTTAATAAAAATGATTAACATCCTCAATTTTAGGCATTTCGGGCATTTTAGCTCATTTTAGGCATTTCTCTCAATGGAAGATATCAAATACATCATCGAAAGCCTGCTGTTCGTGGCCGATGAACCACTGCCGGTTGACCGCATAAAAAAAATTCTCATCCAGGCTGAAACCGGGGAAATCCGTGAAGCCATGGCCGAACTAACCGCAGAATATGAAGCACGGGGGGGAGGGTTTTACCTGGACGAAGTCGCAGGTGGTTACCAGATCCGCACTCGCCCCCGATACACGGATTGGATCAAAAAGCTCATTCAGCCAAAGCCGCTGCGCCTCAGCAAACCGGCCCTGGAAGCACTGGTCATTATCGCCTATAAACAACCCATCATCCGCAGCGACATCGAGCATCTGCGGGGGGTAGACTGCGGCGGTGTGATACGCGTGCTTTTGGAGCGCAAACTGATCCGGGTTCTGGGCCGCAAAGAAATTGCCGGTCGGCCCCTGATCTATGCAACCACCAAGCGGTTTTTGGAAATCTTCGATCTGAAAAATCTCAGAGATCTTCCAACCCCCAAAGAGATCGAAGAACTGGCCGCGGCTACCAACGAAGGGGGCCAGGCAGTTATATTCGATTCGACCCAAGAATTCGAAGACGATCCGGAACCCTCCGAGGACCCGGAACCGATCGGGGAGGACGCCCAACAGATCCAGGCAGATCCGATTCAGTTTTCGGAGAACGGCGTTCCCAGGGACACCCTGCGTGCGGTTAGCGAAGACCAACCGACGAAAGAACTGCCGGAAAACCCGAATGGGAATGTATAAAACGGTTAGATCTTTTTTAACCGAACCTGAAAAAAGCACTTGATTTAAAGTTTATAACCCATTATTTAAGGATGATAAAAAATTCGCTAAAGTAAATTCGGGCGGTTAACTCAGCGGGAGAGTGCTACCTTCACACGGTAGAAGTCACTGGTTCAAATCCAGTACCGCCTACCAGTAATAACAAGGGTTTACAAGAATTAAAGCTTGTAAGCCTTTTTTTATTGGTAGCTAACAAAGAATGGTGTGAGTGAACTGCTATCTTTAAGACGTTTATGGAAACTAATATTTTCATTTTTTACTCAGTTATAATGGTCAAACCGGTGCGGAGATAAATAAAAATATCATCACGGTTCATTTGGTGGATGGCATGCGTGGTGATGACGATCTTATGAATAACGGGATTATTGTTGACTTAGGTGGACCCGGCACTTTTGCAGCGATCGGCGATATCGGCAGTGGCGCTCACGATACAGATGGCAGCGGCGGCGGTGGATGCTTTATCTCCTCCGCCGGTTACGGATTTCCCGGGTCGAGTGCAACACTGACCTTGATACTTCTGCTGGGTTTGATTCTGATAAGTCTCTCAGTTCCCAAGCTCCCAACAAAACCTGAGAAGTAACGATAATCGATCGTTCGAGTTATCATCTGCGCAATCTTTGCAGCACTCGACTCTTTCGGCCCTTATCCAGATCATCTAATGCAAATGCCAGCGCCAGTTCCAGCAAGGTGGATTTATTGTCAATGGCAATGCCGGCCAGCTTCAGTTCATGGAACTTGAAGTTAAATCGTTCTATGATCTCTTTTGATAGATAAAACCCGGCTTTCTTCTTGGTCGACATCCCGGCTTTGGTATCTTTCCCGGAAGATGTGCCAGAATCTTCGGGGAGGGGTTGCCGGTTTCCTGTGGCCGATTCAACCGGGTCGATCCCATCTTCACTGAAAAAATCAGGTAATTTGTTCTTGCCGGTCGCCATGGTTAATAATCCTTTCGATTAAATTTTTGTAGTCCCAAGCGCCCTGGGCCCGGGCTGCGTATTCAAATATGGTCTGCCCGAAGGAAGGGGCTTCGGATAAGCGAACATTGTAGTGGATGGGATCGCAAACCTGCCGGCTGAAATATTTTTTAAGCTGGTCAAAAATTTCATGGCTGTGACGGGTTCTGCGATCAAACATGGTCGGAAGGATATACTCGAGACGCAGATCGAGGTTTAACTTCTGGGCGGATTGCAGGTATTTGAAAAATGTTTTCAAACCCTGCAGGGAGGGACCCTGAAGAGCCACCGGACAAAGAACCTCGTTTGCCGCCATGAGGATATTGACGCTCAACACATCCCATCCGGGAGCACAGTCAAAGATGAGATAATCTAGCGACCCTTCCTTGGGAACCAGTTTTTTGGCCAGAACGGTCTGACGAACCGCCCGGGACTGCTCTCCCAGCCAGTTTTTCAGCTCCACCAGGCGGATACCGCCGTCGAGAATCCACAGATTCCGGCGCGACGGATGAATGGTATTATTTCTGGCGATGTATTGCCCGTCATCACGACGCTCGGTAATGAATTCGTATAGCCCGTATGGCGGTTTTTGACCCAGGAATTTGGCAACCTGCCCCTGGGTATCACAGTCCACCAGCAAAACCCGCTTGCCCTGTGAAGCGAGTCCATGGGCCAGATTCACAGCGGTGGTGGTTTTGCCCACGCCGCCTTTGGCCATTGCCACAGCAATTTTTCGCATATCCGCATTTCCTCTTTAATTCTCGAATTCTTCTGTTCGTATATCATAGAAGTCTATTACAATGTACAAAAAAAAAGGGTCTATATCCTACAAGAAGGTAATCCATCGTGGTGCTTTCAATTTTAATGGATTTCGGAGTATTGGAGTACTGGGGTATTGGAGCAATGACGAGAGGATTGATATCTTTTTTTTCAACACTCCAGTACTCCACCACTCCAGTACTCCAAGGCCGAGACTTTCAAGAACTTTGGGCAACCTTTAAATTACCTTTTTATTGGTTATAATTCCGTAAAAAAAAATCTATTAGCGCCTATCTATGCCCGGTAAGATAGTTTTGATCCAGGGAACCTTCGATTATCGGAATCTCTTCAAGGCTCGGCGGTTTGAAACCGAAGATGTAGTCCAAGAAAAGGGTGACAATCCGGTAGGTCGCGCCCCACAGCACTTCCGTATCATTGCTTAGCTGAAACCGGAAGCAGGGGTAATGCCGGATTGTATTGATCGATTCTGGATCCCCGCCTGATTTCAGGCATAATCGATACCGGGCATAGTTGGCCGGGTTTAGAAGATCTTTCAACGGAATATCCACAACCTTTTCAACCTCCCAATTGGGGAAAAACCGTTTCTGCCGGTCAATCCAGGCTACCGAGGGATAAATGGTACGTTGAAACATCACCAGGGGTTGAGGCGGTAATGGACCTAAATATCTCACACCGAACGGATTTAATCGCATTTCCTCAAAACTTTCGCGCAACCCGGTCGCCCAGAAAAGTGCCAGCAAGCGCGCCACCGGGGATTTGCTTTTTTTCCATTGGCGCCAGTATTTCCAGCGGTCGAGGGATACGCAAGGCAGGGATAAAAGCCTGGCAAAATACGGATCGACGATGGGTGCCACACTTCCGCCCGGACAGCAAATATCCCCGGGTTGTCTGACTCGAAGCGATCGCTTGTTTAGAACCAGGCACGGCTGGCCGGGACCTTTATTGTTACAGGATTTGTGACTCAACAACAGTAGGACGGCGGCGGCGGCTAACGGATCAACCGCATCCGGTGAGGTTATTGGTTCCCAATCGAATCGTTCATGAAGCACATGGATAATGTGATTGATCAGGCCCGACTTGTCATTTAAAAGTTCTACCATTGGGTTCTCTATTTCATAATCATCTTACGTCAAATACTCAGGATTAGCAGCCGATCATGACATCAAACTTATATCCTTTGAACCGGAGAACCGGGATGTCGAATTTAACCCGGAACAAATAGAGGTTATCGAGTCGGGAGATTTAAAACAGAGACTTTTAGTTTTTGGTGAGTGCTTGCCCTAGTGGCTGAACCTTTGACTTTATTAGAAGAATATTGCTTTAACCTGGTGGGAGCGGCTTCCAGCTGCGAATACCGTCTTAGCAGCATGCGGCCAGGGTTTATCGCGGCCGGAAGCCGCTCCCACAAAGGCAGGATAACGCACTTAAAACAATCCGATTTTTGTAGTTAAATAACCCCCTGATCGAGCATGGCATCCACTACTTTGACAAAGCCGGTGATGTTGGCCCCATTTAAGTAATTGCCCGGCGTTGCGTATGTTTCAGCCGCGTCCAGACAGGTTTTGTGAATCCCTTTCATGATAAGTTTAAGGCGCTGATCCACTTCTTTGCCGAGCCAGTTGAGTCGCATACTGTTCTGGACCATTTCGAGACCGGAAACCGCGACGCCGCCGGCATTGGCCGCCTTACCCGGGGCATATAGGAGCGCCTTGTCTATAAAGATATCAGCGGCTTCTGCGGTGCAGGGCATATTAGCACCTTCACAGATCAACTTGACGTTGTTATTGATAATCGCGTAGGCATCCTGTTCAGTAACCTCATTTTGGGTGGCGCAGGGGAATGCGCATGCAGCCCTGTGGCTCCACAATGGATTGAAATCCAAATGCGCATCGGCCGGCGTATACACTGCACCGGGATATTTATCCGTGTACTCCTGAATTCTGCCGCGCCGGATATTTTTTAACTGCTTGACATAAGCCAGTTTGTCTCTATCGATCCCTTCGGCATCATAGACATATCCGGAAGAATCTGAAAGGGTGACGACTTTGGCACCCAACTCAATCAGTTTTTCTGCGGTATGCTGGGCCACATTACCAGCGCCGGAGACCAGACAAACCTGGCCGTCAAGGGTCATATTGCGGGTGGCAAGCATTTCGGCGGCAAAGTAGACACACCCGTAGCCGGCCGCCTGGGCGCGAAATAGGCTGCCGCCCCAGTTCAGGCCCTTGCCCGTCAACGCACCGGTAAATTCATTGCTCAATCTTTTGTACATGCCAAAAAGATATCCGATTTCCCTGGACCCTACCCCGATGTCACCGGCGGCGACATCCGTGTTGGGACCGATATGCAGGTAAAGTTCGGTCATAAAATTCTGGCAAAATCGCATCATCTCGTCATCGGATTTACCTTTGGGATCAAAGTCGGAGCCCCCCGCACCACCGCCCAGCGGCAGGGTCGTCAAGGCGTTTTTAAAGACCTGTTCGAAGGCTAAAAATTTTAAAATACTTTGATTTACAGAGGGATGAAACCGTAAAGCACTTTTATAGGGGCCGATGGCGCTGTTCATCTCTATGCAAAACCCGCGGTTGACCTTCACCATGCTCTGATCATCGATCCAGGGCACACGAAAGGTAATCACCCGTTCGGGTTCGATAATTCTTTCTAAAACAGCGGCCCGACGGTATTGTGGATTTTGATCCAGAACCGGCTGAATGCTGTCTGTGACTTCCTGAACGGCCTGGTGAAATTCTTTTTCGTTTGGATCTCTTGTTTTGATAACTTCCAGAATATACGACATATGTCCTCCAAATGATAACAATATAACGATTGTCGGCAGAGCACCCTTTGTTTACTGATATCCTGATTCTACACCGTCAGGCAAAACCGTATTGTCTTAACGGAACGTAACATATGCGGTTTTCCGGCTAAATGTCAACAAAATCGAAAATCGGAATATTTTTTTGCAGGGTGTGATAAAAAGGATAGCTATTCGGCGTCAGATACAGGAGGGTCGGCAGTTAATTGTTTCGGCCGTGGTTCTCAGTCGCTGCAGACTCTATGGAATGGTGAATTCAGCAGATTTTTCAGCCGGCAGCTTTGCACAGAGGGGACTAGGACTAAAGCACAATTCAAATGGGAAATAAAAACTTGACACATTTTCGGCATTTCATAATAATTAACGTCATTTGCCGATTGGCGTTACTGGGTATTTAATATCAATCTATACCTTCAACAGCAGGGCGCCGGTGAGAGAAATCGGATAAAAGCCGGGTAATGAATCCTATCGATTTAAATTGTAAATTTGAAACCCTTCGGGCTTGCCGATATTGCCGCATCTACGGCCTCTGATGCCCTCCCGCATAGATAACTATAACGAAAAATCGCCTTCCTTGTATCCGCGGCAATCTCGACAATCGCGCAACTTAGATATTTTGAAAACTGCCGGCAACCCGGCCTATGTGATGGCTAAAAAGGGGCTTGCTTACATGCCCGACGATCTGCGCATCTTTCCGGATCTGACCTGTGCGGAAAACCTGGAGATCGCCCGACGTCTGTCCGGACGATCGGGTTACTGGAACCGGGAACGGGTCGAGGCCCTCTTTCCGGTTCTGGGCGAACGTCCCGGGCAGATGGGTCTCAATTTGTCGGGCGGTGAAAAGAAAATGTTGAGCATGGGCCGCACCCTGATGACCAATCCCGATCTGATTCTGTTGGATGAGCCTTCCGAAGGACTGGCCCCGATGGTGGTCGCAAATCTGGTGGAGATCATCCGGGAGATTCAACGTAAGGGGATGACCATTCTTTTGGCCGATCAAAATTTAAAATTCTGCCGGCGCGTCTGTGACCGGGGTTACATCATCGAAAAAGGCCGCATCGTCCACGAAGACAGCATGAATGCAATTTGGGGCGATGAGGCGGTGATACAAAAGTATCTAGTCATTTAAGCCCGTATCGGGTTTTATCTGACGACATGTTGTAAGGAACGTAAGGTGTCAGGTGTCCGTGTTCAGGTTTCAGGATCTTTCGACTCGCCTTTCTGACACCCGAAACCTGACACCTGAAACCTATAATTTGCGATTTTTCCGCATTAAATAAAGACTCGATCAAAATGGCAGAGGTGTGCAATGGGTTTAAAACAATTCGAATTGAAAGGCAAAATCGCCATGGTGACCGGCAGCACCAGAGGCCTGGGTGAAGTCTCAGCTCTGGCCCTGGCCAAAGCCGGGGCCGACATCGCGGTATGCGGCCGGAGCGCCGCGGATCTGGAACGGGTGACCGCCGCCATCCAAGGGTTGGGGCGAAAGGCCCGGGGCTTCAACATCGATGTTACCGACAAAAACAAAGTGTCCGATGCGGTGGCGCAAATTCTGGAGCATTTCGGTCACATCGACATTCTGGTCAACAACGCCGGCGTCAACTATCGGGTGCCGGTGCTCGAATTCCCGGAAGAGGAATGGGACCGGATCATCGGCACCAACCTCAAGGGTTATTTTTTGACCGCCCAGGCGGTGGCCCCCCAGATGATCGCTAACGGATACGGTAAAATAATCAATATGAGTTCCATCCTTGGAACCGTTGGGCTGCCAAATCAGGTAGCCTATGCCTCCTCCAAGGGCGGCGTCGACCAGATGACCAAGGTGATGGCCCTGGAGTGGGCTAAGCTCGGTGTGCGCGTCAATGCCGTCGGCCCCACCTATTTCGAAACCGAGCTGGTCACCCAGATCCGTGATGATCCGGAACGATTTGGTTTTATCAATGAACGCACCCCTATGGGGCGTTGGGGCCACCTGCCGGAGCTGGAAGGAATCATCATATTTCTGGCTGCGGCAGCCTCGGATTTTATCACCGGTCAGACCATTTATGTCGACGGCGGGTGGACAATCTGGTAATGGAATACGAATGAAGATTGACGATTGACGAATTGTGGATATCGCTCTCCGAGGCGTAGGCGCTACAACCCCTGCGAGCCGGAGGCCAGTACTCCAATACTCCATTACTCCTTGAAACTGTTACAGGCAGAGCCGATTATCTCTGACCTGACCCAAGGGACCAAGTTTTTAATGTTAAAATAAGATCCGGGAGTTGAACTCCCGCCAGGAGGCACTATGAAATTAAAAAACGGAGCTGAGTATATCGACAGTTTACGTCGGCTTAAACCGGTCATATACTACAAAGGAAAGCGCATCAATGACGTTACACGTCATTCGGCCACTGCATCGCATGTGCGGGCCGCCGCCATGACCTATGCTCTGGCCAGCAAGGAAAAGTACCAAGACCTGGCCACGACCACCTCCCATCTGACCGGCCGGACCATCAGCCGCTTTACCCACGTTCACCAGAACATCGAAGATTTGATCAAAAAAATCAAATTGCTGAGGGTTCTCGGGCAGAAAACAGGCACGTGTTTTCAGCGCTGCGTGGGATTCGACGGCATCAACGCCGTTTATTCGGTGGCCTACGAAATCGACCAAAAACTCGGCACGGATTATTTTGAACGCTTTAAAAAATGGCTTACCTACATCCAGGATGAAAACCTGATGGTTGTCGGCGCCATGACCGACCCCAAAGGCGATCGATCCAAGCCACCGGCCGATCAGCCCGATCCGGACCAATACGTGCACGTCGTCGAGCGCCGCGATGACGGCGTAGTCATCCGGGGCGCCAAACTGCACATGACCGGGGCCGTCAATTCCCATGAAATCCTGGTCATGCCGACCACTGCCCTGGATGAACGCTCAAAAGACAATGCCATCGTCTGCGCCATTCCCATCGATGCACCTGGCGTTACCATGATATTCGGCCGCCAGGCCGGTGATGACCGGCGGGACAAACTCGAGCGGATCGATGTGGGCAAACCCAGATTCGGTGTGGTCGGCGGCGAAGCCGTCCTCGTGTTTGAAGATGTGTTCGTTGCCAATGACAGAATTTTCATGGATGGTGAAAATGATTTTGCCGGCGCCCTCGTCTATCGTTTCGCCGCCCATCACCGCGCGAACTACGGCGCCTGTAAAACCGGGCTGATGGACGTTTTGACCGGTGCCGTCAGCTATCTGGCCCAGATCCAGGGCGCCGCCAAAGGGTCGCACATCAAAGACAAGGTCACGGAGATGATTCATCTCAGCGAAACCCTCTACAGTTCCTCTATCGCCTGTTCGGCGGAAGGTACGCCGACGCCCTCCGGGGCGTATATGGTGGACACCATGCTGGCCAATGTATGCAAGCAGAATGTCACCCGCTTTCACTTCGAGGTGGCCCGCCTGGCCACCGATATCGCCGGCGGGTTCATTGCGACACTGCCCAGCGAATATGATCTCGAGAGCGAAGATGTCGGACATCTGGTGCGCAAATACTTCAGCGGCGTGGCCGGTGTTCCGGTTAAAGAACGCATCAAGATCGGCCGTTTGATCGAAGCCATGACCGGCGGCACCGCCATGGTCGAATCCATGCATGGGGCCGGATCCCCCCAGGCCCAGCGCATTATGATTTTCCGCGAAGGAAAACTGGCTGAAAAGGTAAAGCTTGCCAAGGCCCTGGCGGGGATTCCGGAAAAAAGACAACCGCGAAAAGGATAAATCCCTAATCCGGATAAACCGGAAATAACAAATTACAAGCACCACCTGATCTTAAATTTGGGCCAAATAAATACCAAATTTGAAATTTTTTAATTGCTTGAAACCTTCAGTTTCTGACAACATATTGTCAGAAAAAATCCGACAAGCGCTTACTGAGGACCTTGACATGGGATCCATTTATGATCAAAAGCCGTGGCTAAAAACCTATCCCAAATGGCTGCCGAGTAAATTGACCGTGCCCGATCACAGTATTCTGGATGCGTTTCTGGATGCCGCCTCGGCCTATCCGGCGGATCCGTGTATTCATTATTTTGACCGGACCTTGAATTATAATGAAATCGGAGAGATGGCTGCAGCCCTGGCCGCCGCACTGGCCGGGATGGGTATCGACCGGGGCGACCGGGTGATCGTGGTCATGCAGAACATCCCCCAGGCCGTGGTTGCCTGTCTGGCGATCTGGATGCGAAACGGCATCGTCGTCCCGCTCAATCCGATGTATACCGCTGAGGACCTCAAACATTATCTGAAAGACTGCGAGGCGCGATATTTCATCTGTCAGGATGATATCTACGCCGGGCAGGCCGGTGCAGCACTCCGGGACCGGCCGGACGTCAAGATCATCACCACATCCCCGCTGGACCTGTTGGAGGCCGGCCGGAAACGTCCCGCGCAATTCAAGGGAGTAACAAAGCAATCTTTTGCGGATACACAGGATTTCATGGACCTGGTACAGACCCATTCGGGCCGGAAAGTTTCGATGGCTTCTCCCCGACCCGACGACCTTGCCTATCTGGTGTATACCTCCGGTACCACCGGACCTGCCAAGGGGGCCATGATCCGTCACCGCAATGTGCTTCACAACGCGCTCGTCTATCAGGAGGCCTGCCGGCTGGACCGCAGCGACGTCGTTTTGGGGGTAGCACCCTTATTCCATATCACCGGTATCGTGGCGCACCAGGCCATCGCCTTTCATCTGGGCATTCCCATCGTCCTGCTCGCCCGGTTCGAAGTACAGGAGGCTTTGAGGCTGATCGAAACGTACCGGGTGACATTCATCGTGGCCTCGATCACGGTGTACATTGCCATGTTGAACCACCCGCACCTCAAAGGCTTCGATTTATCGAGACTAAAAAAAGCATACAGCGGTGGTGCGCCGGTCTCTCCCAGCACTGTAAAAAGATTCACCGACGAAATGGGATTGATGATCTACAATGTATACGGGCTGACCGAAAGCTCTTCACCGGCGACCATCACACCGCTGGGAATGGAGGGCCCGGTGGATGAGCATACCGGTGCCCTTTCGGTTGGACTGGTCACACCCGGTCACGCGGCCTGGATTGTGGACCTCGAGAATCCGGACATTGAAATGCCTGTGGGAGTGGAAGGAGAGCTGGTCCTCTCCGGCCCGGGCATTTCCGACGGCTACTGGGAAAAACCGCAAGAAACGGCCAACGCCATTAAAAACGGGCGTTTTTTCACCGGTGACGTCGCCAAGATGGATGCCGGGGGGTGGTGTTACATTGTCGATCGCAAAAAGGATTTAATCAATGTATCC
>Ga0316194_10002717_pt1 | contig 12343 bp, 7 predicted proteins | sample CroRivsedime1_MG_FD_204936 | JGI IMG/M metagenome (GOLD analysis project Ga0316194, IMG submission 204936) | Coastal sediment microbial communities from Maine, United States - Cross River sediment 1 | ecosystem: Environmental > Aquatic > Marine > Coastal > Sediment | place: USA: Maine...
CCGGTCGTCGTTTCAGTAAGCTGAGAGACAACGCGGACGTGCTGGCCCACCTTGCGCACGCTACCCTCCAGCACATAGCGCGCACCAAGCTCCCGGCCAACCCGCCGCACGTCCACTGGGCCGCCTTTGTAGGTGAAGCTCGAGTTGCGAGCGATCACGCGCAGCTGCGAAAGCCTTGAGAGATCCGTAATGATGTCCTCGGCAATGCCATCTGAGAAATAGGCTTGCTCGGGTTCGGTGCTTAGATTGTCAAAAGCGAGCACGGCGACGGATGGCTCTGTGCTTGGCTCGACCACGACGTTCGCAGATTGCGGTGCCGGCTTCCCGTAAACGAAGGACACAGAGCGAATACCCTCCGGAGTTATATCGAATGCCCAGGCGAGCACGCAGGCGACCGGGAAGCCGATCAGGATCAATGTCGTAATGACTTTCAGGACCCAGCCCGGGGCGCCGAGATTCTCGAACACGACGCTGAGCACCTCCAATGCGACCCAACCGACGGCCGCGTAGGCTGCCCCCGCCTTGAGCACGCCGCGGTCACGCAGTTCCGCCCAAACCCCCCTGAGACTCATGTCCCGCCGGCCCCTGACCGAAACAATTTGGCGTTGTCTACTTTTAAAGGGCCGTTGCGGGTCGTAATGCGCCTGTCACCCAGGACGATCATGCCGATTATTCTACCCGCGCTACTCACTTTGCTCGAGCCCGAGCCGCTGATGCCAGGCTGCAAGCGACTCCTCGGGATAAACATCGAAGCGCTGATCGCATAACCGCCACCACCGGCCGTTTTTCGGCAGATGGAGCAATAGCACCGCGCAAAAGGATACGGGTGCCGTGACAGCAGCGTGAAGCGCACAGCGCCGCAATGACAGAATCCTTCGAGTTTCATATCACACCTTGCAGTCAGAAGTTGAGGCGGATAGGAACTATTAACCGCCTTTTCAGGCATTCAGACAAGTATCATCTGCCTTTTTCTGGACCCAGATGCCACCCAGGCATCCCCTGAACCACCTAAATCTTAGCCGGGATAGAGTTCGCCTATGGGTCGTTAGCAGCCAAAGTCACTCATCGACGGTGAACCTCTGCTGTTGAGTGCAAAGCAGAACCAAATTTGGTCCAGGATCTAAGCGCGTTTATAGCTGATTTTTGCCAGAAGCGGTTCGTTGTTTCGCACGAATCAGCTGTGGTTAGAAAAGAAAGGGCTCCTCAGTAAATCCCCGGAATCAACCGATAGTGCACGCGCCGTGCGTAGTCTCGATAGCCCGGCAACTCTCTCTTTAGAGTCTTGTCTTCAAGTGCGGTTCTGATCACCGCGATGATCAACGCCACCGCCGCCGGAATAAGTGTCCACACCGAGCCGAAGGCCAGCACAATGCCCAGCAATGGCGGAATATTCCCGGCATAGCCCGGATGGCGCACAATCCGGTATGGGCCACTGTCACAGACCACATGTTCTCTATCCGTCTCGATACGTACCGTGCTGAAGAAAAAGCGATTCTCTACAAATGCCCACGCAGCAAAAGTGTATCCGAGCGAGATCAAGATAAAGCCCAGCACGTTGAGCCAGAGCGGAAATACGGGTGACCAGCCATAGCGATGATCCAGCCCTGCCACAATGACCAGCGGGAAACTTATACTCAGCGCCATCAGTGGAGCGAGCACTTTGTCCCAAGTCTTCGAACTTTGGATCTTTTCAAGATCTTGTCGTTCGGCCAATAAACCCGGATGCCGCCGCTCCGCCCAAATACGCCCTCCTATGCCAGCGGCAACGATCAGCAGGGAAAAGATCCACGCCTGCCACCAACCGAAATTTCCTCCGCATGCCAAGAGAACCAATGGAATGAAGAGATACACCAAAACTAAACTGATCCATTGGCGAGGGGACGCTGTCTGAATCGCGTTGGCCTTCATGATCGATTCCTTCTACCGGAATAGCCTCGATCGACAACCTGGCGGACCGCTTCATCCTTAAATTCCGGGCTGTATCTTTGGTTACTCATATGACTTCCTCCTATGCTCGGATCTTAGCCCAGGAGTGTCATCGAGACCGGGTAAAGTTCAAGGAGCGGAATCAGGAAGTCAAAGCATACCCAGAACAGTCAGTAATCGCTGGCGGTTATTTTCCATCACCTCGAAATAGTCCCCATGTTCCGGCCGGTTTCCAGCCGGATCGAAAACCACTGAAATTAACCCCTGCTGTGCCAACTTGTCGCTGACTTCAGGCAGCGGTTCCCCCTCCCAGATCATCAGCTTGGCCGGGTGGCCAGCGAGCAGTTTCTGGAAATCGATCCACTGTCGGAAATTGGGTACGGCATCCGGTTCCCAGTGCACGCTTCGGCCGTTGATTGAGTAGCGCGATTCCAGGTACTGGTAGACCGGATGGGAGAACACGACGGGTTGGTCGCCAAGTGCTGTGAACACCTGGTCCAGGTCAAGATCCAGTTGTTTCAATCTCCGCTGAAGCCTCGCCAGGCGGTCATTGAAGCCGGCCTCCTGCTCCGGTTTCAATTTTACCAAGGCTGCAGTGATGGCATGCGCCTGCCCGGCAGCAAGTTTCGGGTCGAGCCAGGTGGTAAAGGCGGTACCGACGTGCGAATGCTCTCCTTCCGGTCCGTGCTGGTGCACTGCGGCTTCCATCAACGGTAGTAAGCTGTCCGCCAGGCCCGCGGAGGTATCGACCAGGCGCTCCTCGTGCAGACTGACGAAGTTGAGCCAGTTCTCATAGCCGGCGCCGTTAAGCAGGACCAGGTTGGCTGCCTGCAATTCGGCCGTCTGGTCGCTGTTCGGCGCCCAGTAAGCCGGATCGCCCTCCATCTGAGGTAATCGGACATCCACCTCACTGCCGGCGATTTCGGTGGCGAAAAAGTAGATCGGGTAATTCGATGTGTAGACCACCGGCCTGTCATCTCCCCGGACAACACCAGTGGCCAGACAGCACTCCAGAACAGTAAGCAGTACGTAGAGCGAAGCGTTACGAATCATCTTGTCACCATCAGAAGGTCATCAGGGATAAAAGCAACTTAGTGGCCCAGGCGCGCACGGTCCAGGTCATCAGTGCGGCCAGCACCAGGCTGGCTGCAAACACAAATACGATCTCGGACGCCACCAGTAGCGCGATGAACGCCCGCGAGGCGCCCATGCGCCGCAACGTGAAGAATTCACCACGCCGCAGTTGCTGTGAAAGCAGAAACACCAGCACGATAACCGCCACGGTGGCCAGGCTGAGTATCAGCAGTCCAAGCACGACGTAGTTCTGAACGGTGAACACAGTTTCCAGCAGATCATCCAGTACGGCGCCGGGGACGGCCAACTGCTCACTGCTTTCCTTATTGTCCAGGTATCGTCCGCGCAGCAGCGTTCCGTTCTTCTCATCCGGCGGTACAGCGATCACGGCGGTCAACGGAAAGCCCCCGGTGTCACCGTGGAAATGGAATTCGCGCACATTCTGCGGTGTGATCTCGTTGTACTGCACCAACGAGGCGTTGGCCGTGATCGCCCCCTCCCCTCGGCTCAGCACGGCGTTGCCGGCGCTGGCCTCGGCCAGATCCTGGTGACCGTGACCCATGCCCTGGATCACCCAGGAGGTACGCACGTCAACAAAAACGGCCTCATCGTCCGGTGTGCCACTGGGCGCGAACACGCCCGCTACCTTCATCTTCAGCGGGTACACTCCGGCCAAGTCAAACACAGTTTCCGGGGAGGTCACCAGCGAATCGCCCGCGCCAATACCCAGTTTCCTTGCCACACCCGCACCTATCACGCATTCGCCGAGCAGGCCCAACAGGCGGCCTTCGGCCAGTTCCAGGTTGCGGAACTCAAAATAGTCCAGGCTGGTTCCGACAACCGGGAAGTCGCGGGCTCTGAAGCGCGCGTGCAAAGGGATGGCGATAACCAGCTCGGTATCGCGCACGTCCTTGAATACCTGGTAGGAAATTTCTGGCGGACTTTCGGCGTGAAAATAGAGGCTGCTAAGCACCAGTTCCAGCTGGCTGCCCTTCGCCCCGACTAACAACGGTGTCAGCGCGGCGCGCGCATTGAGGGCCTGCGCACTGTCCTCCACCAACAGGCGGGTGGCAGCCGGCAGAAACATCATCAGGGTAACCGAGGCCAGCAGCACCGCGGTCTTGAAACGGTGGTAAGCCAGGTAACGCCAGCCAAGCTGAAGGGCGCCGTTCATGCCTTATCCCAAGCCAGGTCGTTGAAATCGACAATACGTTCAAACGAATCAAGCAGGCTGCGGTCGTGCGTGACCATCAACAACGTACTGGCGTGCGCCCTGGCCTGCTCGATCAGCAGCTTGACCACGTTTTGCTTGTTGTCCTGGTCGAGGTTGCCGGTAGGTTCATCCGCCAGCAGCAGGCTTGGGCGATTTAGCAACGCCCGGCACACCGCAACGCGTTGGCGTTCGCCATGTGAGAGCCGTGACGGCCGGCGCGATTCCTTGCCGGCGAGCCCTACGGAGGCCAGCAGTTCGGATGCGCGTTGCCGCGCGTCTGCATCCAAAGGCGTAGAAGGGTCGATGTAGCGTGGCAGGAGCACGTTCTCCTTCACCGTCAGGTACTCGAGCAGTTCGAAGGCCTGGAACACCTGGCCTACCTGCCCCACCCGGTAGCGGCGCCGTTCCGTCTCGCCTAGTGCATTCACCCGGATATCGCCCACCCGGATATCGCCCACTGCCGGAAGCAGAGTGCCCGCAACGAGGTTCAGCAAGGTGCTCTTGCCGGAACCGGAAGGCCCCACGATGGCCACGCATTCACCAGGCTCCAGCCGCAGTTCACGGATTTGCAGCCGAAAGGTGGACTGCCCTCCGTACTCGAACTCCAGGCCGTGGATGTCGATTCCACTCATTGTCCGTCCCTCAGAGCCGTTCTTCCTGGAGAATATCCAGCGCGGTCACCTTCCAGGCACCGTCGATATCGGCCACCGTGATGTTGGCGAGGTAGGTATTGGTGCGCTGATGGATGTGCCCCCAATGGCCTACCGAACCAAAGACGTTCCAGCGGGCTTCCACGGTGAACTGTTCCGGTGAATTGTCCAGCAAACGGGATTCCTGCATCTCGATGTCCTTGACCTTGACTTGCGCGCCACCCTGGTTGGCCAGCACCAGGCCCTGGCGGGTTTCCAGGTAGACATCGGACAGCAGGTCGCCACCGACGCTGCGGGCCAGCACGTCATATACGGTTTCCTCGCCTCGGTAGTCGAATGCCCGGTACACATTGTGCAACAGACCGCCGACCAGTTCCTGCGTTCGTTCCGGGTTGAGCTGAACACTTCGCCAGGCCCATGCCGATCCGAGTGCAAGCAGCGTACACAGCGCGGTGACCAGCACCATTGGGGTGGCAGAGACCTGTCCGCGCCGGCGCATGAACATGATCAGGCAGCCCAGTGCCGCGGCGGCGAACAGCCACTGCCCCCAACGGGCCATCAGTTGGACCGGGGTCGGCGGCAGGCGGATTTCTGTCAGCGTGGGCAGATTGGGGTTCTTAAGGAAATTCTCCCACCTCAGCGTGCTAAAACCTTCCTCGAGAAAGGTCGGTAGCGGACCTGCCTGGTCCACCGTGGACGCCGGCACCAGGGGCATGCGCTCCGTGAACAGGTCCCACTCCATCTCCACAACCTGCGGCAGACCCTCCGTTGGGAAAACATAGATCACGCCCACTGTGGCGGGAAGCAAGTCGATGTCCTGGCCGTCTACCACTACGCTGCTGCGCAGGGTGCGGTCAAGGAAATTGATGCGGTCAATGACGCCCTCGACCGGTTGACCGTCGATGCTGACGGCGAATTTGTCGTCCAAGAATTCAACGATGCCACTTTTCACAGACTCCTGCATGTCGGGCGTGATGGTTTCCACGCCTTCCACGCCCACTTCGGCCCAGCGTTGCACGTCTTTTGGTCGAAGGATAATCTCCTTGCGTACCTCGAACGGCTCCACGTACAGGAACCCGGCCATCGCTGAAAAATATTGACGCCGCATGGAACGTGCTTCGAAAGAGCTGTACCAGGGGTCTTCCCAGTCCAGTTCGACCGTGACACCGTTGGTCAGGAAGCGGAAATCGTTTACGGCCACTCCCTTGTGGTACAGCACGAAGCCGATCGAAACCGGGCCGGTGCGGTTTGGGACACTGAGCGTCAACGTATCAGGACGTTCCTCGAAAGGGTAAACGAGGGTCGCCGCGATAACGACTTCTGACTCATCCTCGTCTGCCGGCAATGGGTCACCGGTCACAGCATCGCGCCGCACGCGTATTTCCGGGCCGATTTCCAGCATGCTGCCGTCCAGTCGATTGCCATCGGCAAGGATAAGCAGGTCCTGCCTGAAAAATTCGCTCACGCGTTCGGCCAACGGCTTCGGTGCATGGCCCATTCGTTCATACAATGCATCGGGCATCAGGTTTCGAAAGGCATTCACATCACCCGCGCCGATCTCGAGTTCAACGCGAACCTGGTCATCCTCCACCATGTACTCAGCGATGGTGTTGGCAAACATCGCCCGGGACACAACGATTGCGTCCGCCTTGACTGCCTGGCAGCCAATCGTTAATGCAATGCATACTGCAGCGACAGCGAGCCGGTTCATATTGTTGTAAAAGAACATGGATATGCAGGTGATCTTGTTCAAATTCATTCCCTTAACATCTTATGCCTGCAGCGAGTTTGACGAGAACGCATAGGTTACCAACTGAACGAGATTCCCGCATGGGAAATCCACGACCTCATGTCCCCGGCGACCGGTTGAAACCACAATTAGATAAGCGAACTTCCCTGGACGCATCTCTCAAGGGAGTCTGGGTCTCAGTTCGGCCAAATGCAGACGTCCGATGATGGTCATAAGCCGTCCTTACCCCGACCAGGTAATCCCATTATCCATCATAATACCGCCATGCAATTCACAACCGCCCAGTTGGATGAGGCCAATACATGGTAGTGCCGTCAGCGTCGACATTTCCCACAACTTCAGTCTGTGAGGCCCAACTCAGCGCGAACATCAGCCTGCAGCAGGGGTAGCGGCATGCCGCCCTTGGTCAACACCGCGTCGTGGAACGCACGGATGTCGAAGTCCTCTCCCAGGATATTTTGCGCTTCCTCGCGCAGCTCCAGGATCGTAAGCATGCCCACCATGTAGCCCAGCGCCTGTCCCGGCATCGCCACATAGCGTTCAATCTCCGACACCACTTCAGATCCTGAACCCTCCGCCGCTGCGCCTTTGGTGGACGCCATATAGTCAATAGCTTCCTCGCGGCTCCAGCCCTTGGCGTGCATACCCGTGTCGACGACCAGGCGAACAGCCCGATGTAGCTCGTCATAGAGTCTGCCGATATCAGCCAGTGGCTTGCCCTCGTACATGCCCATCTCCCAGGCGAGACGCTCCGCGTAGAGTCCCCAGCCCTCGGCAAAGGCGTTGGTATTGGTGTTGACTCGCTGAATTAGTGGCAGCTCTTCCCGCTCGAGACCGAGGGCAACCTGAAAATGGTGCCCAGGGACTGCCTCGTGATACGTAATCGTCGGGAGACCCCAGGTCGGTATCAGCTGGGTTGAACGTAAGTTCAGGTAGTAGATCCCGGGCGTGTCTCCTGCGGGGCTATTGTAGTAGCCCGCCGCGCTGGTGGCTTCACGAAATGCAGGAACCCGGCGAACCTCAACATCGGCGACTGGCAATACGCCGAAGTACTGGGGCGCCAGTGCGTTGATCTCTTCGATCATGGCGGTGACCTCAGCCAACGTGCGCTCCTTGTACTCCTCGGTATCCGGATACACCAGGTCAGGGTCATTGCTCATGGCCCAAAGGCGGTCCGGTACCGATCCCTCAGTCATGCCCTGGTCGCGCATAATCGCGTCCATTTCGGCGTGGATTCGCACGACATTATCGAGCCCAATCTGGTGAATGGCATCGGCGGTCAGCTCGGTGTCGGTATTCAATTGCATCATCGCCGTGTACAGTGCTGCACCGTTCGGCTGCTGCGCCAGCGATGCATCGTGCGTTGCCTTGCCACGTAATGACGCGACAGTGTCAGCCAGTGAGGCGTAGGCGGGATAGGTATGGGTCTTGAGTGCGTCGAGCGCGCGGTCCACCAGCCTCTCATGCCCATCAATGGCATTCGACCTCACCCGCGCCCGGAAGTCTTGGATGATCGGGTGTTCCTCGGGAGGCTGGGCGATGAGGTTGCGCAGCAGGGCCTCAGTCTTGTCGATGATAAAATCTGGCGGGATCGCCCCCTTGCTGGAATCGGCAATCATTTCTTCAGCCAGCCCTTCCAGCATGTCCTGGGAGGCTATCAATCGGCTAATAAAGGCTCCGGCCTCGTCGGCGCTTGTAAGCGGGTGATAGTTCTTTAGCAAACTGGTTAGCTCGATGTGAGGACCGTTCATCTGGGCTACCGCATAGGGTTCGAATACGGGGCCATAGATCGTTAGATAGGGTGTACCGTAATCCACCAGGTCCGTGATGTACTGGATCTGGCGGTACCTGAACAGTTGCACTTCAACCATTTGGGCCTGCAAATCGCTCAGTTCGCTCTGTTGCAGTGCTTCGAGTCGCTCCACGATTGAATTTACCAGTGCGAGCGTTGCGGATCTGGCCGCCAGACCTGTCTGGTCGAGGCGGTCAAGGTAGCGCCCGCCCGCGACTTTCTCGCTCACATCAAGTGCACTGGCACTGGTCGGTGATAACCGGAGCCAATCCCGGGTGATATCCGCCACGACTTGATCAAAAGCGACCTCGGCCACTTGCGACGGTTTGTCCGTGGCGGCCTCCTGACCAGCGGCAGCTTCAGGCGCGTTTTTAGTCGAGTCTGTGCCAGATCCGCAGGCGCAGAGCAGCAGGGTCAGGGCGAAGATTACGATTGGCTTCATCAAGCGTGATTCCTAAAGGGATGCAAAGTGGATCGGAAGTATAAACTACCGCGTATGTTGAGCTGGTCTCGAGTTATAAAGAATTGCTTGGATGCTGGCGATTCAGCGGCTTCCGAAACGGGTCGATAGCCGCTATAAGCCAGGCAAGGGTCTGCGGTTCCGCTGTCCGCCGCATGACGGAACTTCGCTGAAAAATGTACTGACTTCTCTTAACGACCCATTGCGGTCAAAGTGTGTTTGGTGACAAACCGCTCGAAGAGGATAGGAAGAATAAACCACGTCTGCGGTCATTTGGGCAACTATGTGTGCTTGATTAGGGGCGAAAGAAACAAGCCATAGGTGGGTGATTCGTGGCCTGACCGCATTACACCGGGCCAACAGGTCTGTGAATTCATGCAATAAGCCCGCGAACCCGGCGAGCAGCCGAACGAGCCCCTGGGCTTGCGCCCAACCGTTTCAGGTGAAAGTCAGTTCCGGTTGTAAAACCGGCGGTGATCGTGGTGTGTTGCCGATCAAAGCCTCACGTTGACGAACATGCCCCAGGATCTTCGCTATCAGCGGCGGATCCTCGATGCAGGCGATGACCCGGAGTGTGCCGCCACATTCCGGACAGGTCTCGATGTCGATGGCGAAGACGCGTTTGAGCCGCTGCATCCAGCTCATGGGGGCAGAACTTCAAAGGCGGTGCGGTTCGTTTCAATGTGCACCATTCTGACGGAGTGATCGGAACTCTGACCAACGGCAGCGTTTTATACACCTATCTCGAACCGGGCCAACACACGTTCTGGTCTCAGGTCATTTCACAAAATTCCGTTACGCTGACAGTGGAAGCAGGCAAGGTTTACTACGTCGAAGGTAAAACACAACTGGGTGTCTATGCAGGGCGACCGAAATTTACCCGGGTTTCGGAAAGTCAGGCGAAGGCTGACCTGGCAAAATTATGACGCCTATTTCTGCTCTTGGCCGAACTGAGCACTAAGCTCCCCTGAGAATCACATCCTGGGGTGTTCTGTTATGTGATGAACTCCGGAATAGGTTACTGAAGAGATGACTTGGACCGCTTCTGACCCATGCCAGCCACTCCTCAGTCCGCCCCTGCCAGTTCTTCACACATTTCCTGTGCACCTGGAATCAGCAACCGCCTGATGGCTATGCCACCTTCGATACTTTCATCCGTTAGTGAGTATGCCAATATGGCATTGCTGCAATCGGTAAAGTCGATGGTCATGGCGCCAACTTTGTTGGTAGCAGAAGGCTGTGGGTCATTAAAACTGCCGCTGGTCGTTTCATAGATATCAATTTCAGCCGTAGAACCCGTAAAATCACCCTGCGCCGTAAACCAGCGTTGACCTGATGCCGCGTCGTCGCCGTACGTAAACCAGGCCACGAATATGAAATCACCACCGTCGGGATTGGTGTAGGCGTCTATAAAGAAGCCTTGTCCAGGGGTGTTGGTGTCATACCAGGCACCATCCATGCCGGCATTGATGTCTACCGCTTCGGTGATAATGGCTGCTTTGCTGCTTTGTTCCTTGCAGACATTGCCGGAACCCGGAATTGCGCGTATCAGGGGAGTGGTTCCTGCACGCCCGTCGGTGTCGATACTGTAAACCATCTGCCCCTGTTCGCAGTCGCTGAAGCTGATGGTCGCGGTGCCAACCGGGCGGGTAGCGACGTCTTGCGGATCATCGAATTTTCCACCCAGGGTTTCATGCAGGATCAGTTCGGCCTTGTTGCCGGAATAATTTCCCTGGGCTGTATACCAGTGCTGCTGACCAGGATTGCTTGATGCGGCATCGGTGAAGGTGAACCAGGCGAGGAACATGAACTGACTTGTTGGATCTATGTCGATCATTTGGCCCTGCCCGGAAATCTCGGGGTTAAACCAGGCGCCGGAATGGCCGCCGTTGATTCCTGGCTCCGAGTCTTCAAGCAAGGGTCCGTAAAACTCCTGGTAATGCGCTTCCGCCAGCACCCTCAAGCCATCTCTGTTGAGATGGGTACGATCATTCCCGAATGGCGGGTAAGGACTGGGCAGGTTCGGATCAGGCAAGGAAGGGTCACCGGGTGGAATTACTTCCGAAGGGTCATGGATTGTGTGGGCAATTCCATCGAAGCCGTAAGTCACCTGCATGAGTCCGTGTAAATTGACGAAGGTCAATGTTGGCTTGCGCTGTGCCAGTTTCGCTACACGATCTGCCCACTTCAAGTGAACTGTATTGTTTTCGGGTGGTGTCCCCTTGGTCGCCATCTCCTCCAGCGGCCGCATGAAGTCATAACTTTGCAGCAGTACCTTTGCGCCGGGGCGAATGGACGCGATGTGATCCACGATTTTCTCGGTGTCGAGCACGATGCTGTCGAGAATCTCAGATTCGGACAGCGTACCAGCCATTCCTGGACGCCACCGGACGTGGCAGGTGCTGCCGTCCAGGTCGCAATGGACGTCGTTGTACCCCACGCTCAGGGTAACGATGTTGGCTTCGGGGTGCAGATCCAGTTGCTGTGTGATGTAGGCCAGGCCCTCCGCCGAGCTGAGTCTGACAGCCAACCCCCAGAACTTGGTCGTGTGAACGTTCACATCCTCGTGTCCATGATTGTCCAGGACCCACTGTAATGCCGGCCCCATCGGTTTGGCCCAACTGTCACCGAAAATTACGATCTCGGCCGCGTGCACCGGTAACCCGGCAAACAGGGCAAGACAGCACAGCAGGGATTTCATCATGTTCCTGGTCAATCCTCTGAACTGTGTTCTCGAAATGGTCTGAATTGCGTTCATCTTTCGCCCAACCCTGGATTCACCCAAGCAACTATTACTCCACCTATACGGAATGGAAAGGGAAAATTTCGGCATGGTTATCAATTGACCCGCCTACATCCATGGCAATTCATCCGTGTCAATTTCCCACAGTTAAGAATGCCAGGTACTGGCTGGTTGGAATCCGGCGAATCCTCTTCGCCGTGTAGCCCCGGTTACGCGGTGGTTCTTTTTAACACATGACCGCTTTCAGCCTGGAGGCGGAACTTGTCTACCGTACGTCGCCTTCACCATCACCTACAACACCACACTCCTAGATGGCTTTGAGGGTGTTCCCGAAACTGGTTCATAATGATCTTCTGACAGCTTGCCAGCGGAGATAAAGGGCTTCGACCCCATACTCGAAGGAAAAATTAATGATGAGATACCCTCTAACAGTAATTGCTATGTGTTCCGTTGCGCTGTTTCAAATCGGTTGTGAAAGAAATCATGAGGCTCCGGAATCTATCCCTCTGGAACAAGACGCGATGGTAGAAGTTACGGATTCACAGCTTCGGTCTGTCCTTGTCAACGATTATGAGATCAATTACCTGGACATTGGAGAGGGCGAAGCTGTTGTTTTTGTCCACGGCGGTCTGGGCGACTACCGCACATGGAAAGCACAAATAGATGCGTTTTCCAGAGATTATCGAATCATTGCAATCAGCCGGCGATATGCCTATCCAAACAAGCAGGAGGAAA
>Ga0316194_10002718_pt1 | contig 12343 bp, 7 predicted proteins | sample CroRivsedime1_MG_FD_204936 | JGI IMG/M metagenome (GOLD analysis project Ga0316194, IMG submission 204936) | Coastal sediment microbial communities from Maine, United States - Cross River sediment 1 | ecosystem: Environmental > Aquatic > Marine > Coastal > Sediment | place: USA: Maine...
TCACGGAAATAAGCCAGAGTCGACAGATCGTCGCCAATGGGGGCACCATTCTCCATACCCATGGGTAAGGAGATCAACCCGGCCTCGAAGTCGTGGCGAACATCCTGCGGTGAGCGAGCCAGGGAAAACTTCTCGGGCCACTGCTGTGCGAACCCTTCCACCAGATCGATCAGGGAGTCCGCCAGTTCCTTCGAACCTCCGGTCTCCTGCAGATCTGCCGGAGTGTAGATGGACATGAACGGGGCGTTCAGTCCCCCCTCAACAGCTCTCGGATAGTCGAAGTCACCGCCTTCGGTTGGCTGGGAGATGTCCTCCCGTTCCTCTTGCATCCGGTAGGGAACATCGATGTGGGTATCGACGATGATGCTCTCCTGGGCGAGCCTGGCGGCTCTAGCCTGCAGGTCGTCCTGGGAATCCGGCGCCCGGTACTGCTGACCGCATCCGCCTGCCAGCAGCATCACTCCCAGAACGAGCAACGTAAACCCACCCATCTGCCGAGTTCCGATGTCTCTCAGGTAGCCCATGATCCGAATCTCCTGACTAGCGTGCTTCCACCGTGACAGGCAAGACGACCTCTTCACCCTCTCGCACCACTCTCGCCTCCACAGTCTGGCCTGGTTCCAGAGTGCGCAGGATCTGGGAGTAGGTCCGTAGATCCGTCACCTCCTGGTCGTCGATGGCCACGAGCGTGTCACCCGCCAGGAAGCCCGCCTTCTCGGCAGGTGAGCCTTCCGACACTTCGCTGACCCTGACTCCAGGTCCCTCGAAGGCGAAATCCGGCACCGTGCCGAAACGGACCCTCCGCCCTCCCGACGGGCCTCCAGTCGGGGGACCGGTCGACTGCCCCGCCGATTGCCCCTCGATCTTCACTGTCAAGGGTTCCTCGCGCCCACCCAGATAGACGACGGCCTCCTTGACCAGCATCGCGACCTTGACCAGGCCAGCGCCGTCGACCTTGTCAGCGGTATCGCCCGGTCGATGGTAGTCACCGTGGGCCTGGGTGAAGATCTGCACACCTGGGACCCCCTTCTCGATGAAGCTCATCTGATCCGAGGCCTCCGCCGATTCGGGGATGTTGCGGCTGTCCACCCCGGTCACATAGGAGGCACCACGGAAGATGTGTTGCCACTCGTCCGCTGTACCTGTTCCAAGAATCGAAACGGCACCCTCGCCCAAACGACCGACAGTATCGATGTTGACAACGGCCCGGATACCGGAAAAAGGCACGGGGGTCGGATTGGCCACGTAATACTTGGAGCCGGCCCTGCCCGCCTCTTCACCGGTAAAGCCAGCGAAGACCAGGGTTCTCTGCGGTGCCTCTCCCTCCGCCAGAGTCCTGGCCAGCTCGATCAGAACCGCCACGCCGCTCGCGTTGTCGTCTGCGCCCGGATGGACCTTGCCCTCGTCGCCGCTGTGCACATCCGGCCAGCCGGACCCCAAGTGATCGAAGTGGGCACCGACGATCACGGCCTGGTCCTGCCATTCGTCTCGAGTCCCGGGCAGGACCCCGATGACGTTGGCCACGTCGACAGGTGAGCCATCGGGGCCTTGCTCCATGGTGAAGTGCTGAAGATATGTGCCGTTGTCGCCCCCCGGTTCCAGCCCGGCTTGCTCGAATTGCTCGACGAGATACTCCGCTGCCTTGTCGAGGCCTGCTGTCCCGACTCCCCTGCCCTCGAAGTCAGGCGAGGCGAGGATCTGTACATGCTCCATCAGGCGAGATTGAGAGAAGACAGGCGGCAGATCCGCCAGAGCCTGGCGCTCTGCCAGCTGCATCGCGGGCAACGCCGAATTCCGAGCTTCGCCCTCAGGACGAAGATCCACTAGCAACGGTGAGTCAGTCGTGGGCCATTGACCTTTCACCACATTCGTCGGCTCTTCGCCCTCGAAGGCCAGATAGGAGTACTTGCCATAGTGAGGCAGTTTGCGGCCCAGACCTGCAAAGGCCGCTAGTGGCTCGACGACCAACCAACCCACGGCCTTGTCGAGCGTGGCGGGATGGCGACGAAGGACCACCATGGAGTGGTCGCTCCAGGGCACCTCTTCGACACCCAGGACCAGTCGTTCTGAAGTGACTTCGACACCCTCCAGATCGGCCCCGAAGAGCCGCTCCGCCAGTCGATTCTCGCGGCCCAGGATCCAGACTGCACGATCAGCCGGCAGGCTCTCCAGATCACTGTCCGTCACCACCTCGATCGTGTGACTATCGCTCTGCCAGGCGGCGGCCAAATCGCGGTACGACTTCACGGCGGCCTCGCCTTCCGCCGACGGCAGCACGGCCAGAATCTCGGGCTCGCCGAAGATCTGTCCGATGGATGGCGGGATCTCTCGGGCGTCCAGGAGCCTGAACACGTCGAACTGGGGGTCGGCCTGGACAGCCAGCGGTCGGGACCCTGCAGCGAGCTGAAAGGACGTCTCTCTGCTCGTGGTGCGAACCACGGTGATCTCAGTCCCGGTTTCGGTCAGCAGGGCAATCGGCACCTCGAGCTCGAAGAACTCCGCTGGCTGGCCCTGAACCAGGGAGCCAGTGACGACAAACCCACTACCTGCTTCCTGCACGTCGTGAACCTCGATCTCGAGCGCTGCCGCTCCCGGGCGCTCCACCCAGGGATCAAAAAACCAGGCGAGGTCCTCCCCGGTCTCGGCTTCGAAAGTGCTCTGGAGATCCCGAAACGAGGCACGCTTGTTCCGGTAGTCCCGGTAAAAGCGGGCCATGCTGCGACGAAATGCCTCGTCGCCGACATGCAGCCGTAGCATGTGGTATCCCATCAACGTTTTTCCGTAGCCGACAGCCTCCGTGGCGGCACTGTGGCGGGACCGGAAGTCCTTCAATGGGAAGTCGCTGCTTTCCTTGACGTAGTTGCGGTACTTCTGCACCGTCGCGCGCCGGTACTCGTCTCCCTTGCCTCGCTGTTCCTGGATCAGGTGGTCGGCCATGTAGGCCGTGAGGCCCTCACACCAATTGCCGGTGGCATAGTCGACGAAGACCGAATTTCCCCACCAGTTGTGGAGAATCTCATGAGGGTAGGAGGAGGTCAGAATGAAAGGAAAGCGGATGACTTGCGGACCGAGAAGGGTGAATGAAGGCATCCCGTAGCCGGTCTCCCAGAAATTCTCCACAAGGGCGAACTTCTCATAGGGGTAGGGTCCGATGAGCTCTCGGTACATCTCGACATACTGCGCCGTGGCCTTCAGGTATTTGTCGGCCAGCGCGTCGTCGGCTTCGTGAAGATAGACCTGCGCTTCCACGGCGCCAGCGGACTCAAAGTAAGCGGTCAGGGGACCCCCGACGAGGTAGATCTCATCCATCGGTCCCCCTGAGGACCAGACGGCGCGTCCATCGTCTCCCCGTGACGTGCCATTACCCTGGCTGATGACGTGCCAGTCCGCCGGTTGCTCGACGGCGAGCTCGAACTCGATCAACTCCTCGCCGAAATACGGGTACCAGAATCCACTCGCCGCCAGATAGACGCCTTCGTCACCGACAATTCCGGCAGTCTCTCGAAAGCCGCGGGTGTACTCCTCCTTTTGGGCAGACAGGCCGAAGTCCACCTTGCCTCGATACGAGATCGTCAGCTCTCCGTCTTCGGGGAAGGAGCCAAGACGGTAGCGGGCAAGCTCCAGGTCCGTGCTCAGCTCGATACTGGCACCGTTGATGCCGAAGAAGCCGTCGAACTCACCCAACGGCACCTTTTCCACCGGAGGATTCGAGCTCTCGATCTCCATGACCGTGCTGAGGAGGAACTCCACCGGCTCGTCTCCGGCCGCGGAGCCCAGGTGGATAAGGTCTATAACCGTGATCCCGTTATCTGACGGAACCAGGGCAATCTCCATTTGATGGGTAAGGTACTCGGCCGCGACAGGTTGCGCCGAGGCCAGACCTATGGAAAGCAAGAAGAAGGCCCCTAAGGCCAGCAATCTCGGAAGTTTCATGAGCGTTCCCCCACCAGCAGCAAGATCAGGGTAGACCCTCCCGGCTCCGACCCTCGAGAAGGTCGAGCGGAAAGCGAGGCCAGACTCTATCGCAGGTCGGGACGACTGCGATGGAGACAAGGGTGAGATCGAGGCTCGTTCTACCTGCGGCGGCGATCGTACGGGCAGCAAGCGGCGGCGAACTGGTGCCGGCACAGGACGGCCGTCACGACTGCGACGCCAATTGTGGCCAGGAGTGTGCTCACATCAAGCTCTCCAGCCAGGGTCCCAGAGGAACCAGGCCGCTGTACCACAGATACCCGACACCCCCTGCGACGGCCAGCAGCAGGGCCAGCCAGAGAGCCACCCTGCCGCGCTGAGAGCTCGCGTTAGCTCGCCGCTGGGTCGCGTTGACACTCGACTCCATCGTCGAACCGAGGGGATCATCGAGCAGCAGATCGTTCTCATCGAGGACCAGCAGCTCACCGGAATGGCGTTCCTGAATCGGCGCTGGACGTAGGCTCCCGACCTCGAGATCGTCGATTGCCATCGCCTCAGAATCGCGGCTCGGGGCGGCGGGCTCGCCAGTTCCTTTTCCGTGCTCCTCGACGATGCGGGCGATTGCAGCTCGGCTCTCATCATCCAGCTTGAGGTAGGAGACACCCATGCCGGCGGGTCTGTCGGAGGCCTCCTCCGTTTCGCGGATCCAAACCACTTCGCCCAGACCGTGCACCAGCTTGCGTTCGTCGCCCAACCAAATCTCGAAGATGAAAATCGACCCCACGGGCTTCGCCGAGGTCGTCTTGACGAACATGCCGGAGGTGGAGACGTTGGCTGAGTACTCGATGGAAAAGCCACCGAAGTCGTGGAACTTCAGGACTACTTTGCGCTCCATCAGCACTCGATTCGATACGCGGGGTTCGGAGTCGACGGGGTGTATTGAAGGGGAGTTCTGTAGCTGGCTTGGTTTCATCACACCTTCCTCCGCCTCTGTCAGGCAGGGATCGCCCCAAATCAAACGGGTTTCTTCCGTATCCAGACTAAGCTACCGAGGCTCGGCGAGCAGTGGAATCCTCCACAAAATCGAGAACTAGCACCCGAAATCCGTCGAACTCTGCCTAGCCTGAGGCTTGAAGGTGGGGTCGCCGGCCCGCTCAGCCGCCGATATAGGACATCTCGACTCGGCGCCGGTTCGGTGTGGCCAGGGCCCGGAGCTCGGAGTAGCGGTCTCGACGTCGAGACCAGATAGAGCTTACGAGCTCGGTGAGTGCATCGTCACCCGAGCCGCTGCGAAGCAGCGCACGCACGTCGATCCCCTTGGCGGCAAACAAGCAGGTGAACAGACGCCCATCGGCCGACAGCCGGGCGCGAGTGCAGTCACCACAGAAGGGCCGCGTGACCGAAGTGATGATCCCGATCTCGCCCTCCCCATCTTTGTAGCGCCAGCGCTTGGCGACCTCTCCGGGATGGTTGGGCTCGATCGGCTCCAGCGGGTGGACGGCCTGGATCCTCTCGACCATCTCGGCCCCCGAAACGACATCGTCCATCCTCCAGCCGTTGGTGTTGCCCACATCCATGAATTCGATGAAGCGGAGAATGGCCGGGCTGCCCTTGAAGTGCTCGGCGAGCTCGACCAGATGGTCGTCGTTGACCCCCTTTTTGATCACCGCGTTGACCTTGATGGGGACGAGACCCATCTCGACGGCAGCAGCGATGCCTTGCAGCACGTCCTCGACCGGAAATCGAACATCGTTGATGCGATGAAAGACAACGTCATCGACCGCATCGAGACTGACGGTGACCCGATTCAAGCCTGCCGCCGCCAGAGCCCCGGCCTGCTGGCCCAGTAGCGCCCCATTGGTCGTCAGTGCAACTTCACTGTCCGGCAAAGCCGCCAGCATCTCTATGAGTACTGGGAGCTCGGCCCGCAGCAGCGGCTCTCCACCAGTAAGGCGGAACTTGCGGACTCCGAGCCGGTGAAAGACCCGAGCCAACCGATAGATTTCCTCGAACGAGAGGATCTCCGAACGCGGCAGGAAAGCGAAATCCGATCCGAAGACTTCCTTCGGCATGCAGTATCGACAGCGGAAATTGCAGCGGTCGGTGACCGAGATCCTCAGATCCGCCAGGGGCCGCGACAGTCGATCTCGCGGCGCTCGAGAATCAGTCACGGCCCGTCGCGGCACCGGTCTGATCTCCGTCTGATCTGAAGATCCGGCCTGGATCGGAGGCTTCCCCACCAGATTCTCCCACGCGGACTCTATCCTAACGACCCCCCCGGCCGGCAATCTACGAATCTTCTAAACCTCTGTCGAGCAAGGGCTTCACGTTGAAAATACATTGACCGGGAGAGAGATACAGTGCTAAAAAAACTCATCCACGACGGGAGACCGCGATGGCGTTGATCCTACTGGCGGAAGATGAACCCTCGACCATCGATCACGTCCGCTCCGTGCTGGCCTCTCAGGGCTGGCTGGTAAAGACGGTGAAGAGCCGCGCACAGGCTCTCAGGGCTGCCTCCGAGTTCGCACCGCAGCTCGTTCTCCTCAACGACGAGCTCAAGGGAGTCGACGACCTGATTCGGACGTTCTCTCGCCAGAACGGCGGGCCCGGAGTCGTGCTGCTAAGCACCCAGCAGGACAGTCCAACGGCTGGTGAGGACATCGAGGGGATACTGACCAAGCCCTTGCAGACCGAGGAGCTGATCGAGATCATCAAGGACCAGCTCTCCACTGCGACCGACAAGAAGGCCTCCACCGACACTGGCACCGACGTACGAATCCTCTCTTCGGAGGAGATCTTCGGCGATCTCCTCGACGACATCCTGGACAAGGACGAAGCGCAGGAGGCAGCTGCATCCGAAGTGGAGCGCTCCGCAAAGGAAACGATCGAAGAAGAAGTCGAGGAAGTCGTCACCGCCGCGAAACCAGCTGCAGCGAGCGACGATGACGGTCTCGTCGACTTGTCGGATCTGGAGGAGCTCGCCAAGGAGGCGGTCCCAGCGCTGGTCGATGCAGTAGAAGCTCAAGCCAGGCAGAAGGGTGAGCCCGAAGAGGAGTTGGATGTCGCCCAGCTACTCCGCCAAACCACCCCATCTGTGGCTTCGCCGCAACCGGAACCGGCCCCCGCAGCCGTTGAGCTGGATGAGGATCTCGAGGCCAAGCTGAGCGACACTCTGGCTGGCGTGCTCGCGGCGTCTCTGGGGGCCTCGAAAGAGCCCGAGGTTGCTTCGACGGACGACGGCTCTGCCAACGATGTCGACAACCTGCTGTCACAGGCTCTCGGCGACCTCGACATCGGAAAGACGAGGACCCGAGAAGAACCAGCAGTTCAGCCTACAGCCGAGGCCGAGGAGAAGGAGGAGGAGGAGAAAGAGGAGAAAGAGACTCCTGAGGAGACGGCCGACGGGGGGTTTGAGCTCGTTGAAGAGCAGCTCGCAGAGGAAGAAAACGATGAGCCGGAGATTTCGGTTCGGGAGGCCGAGGAGGGCGACCTCTCCAAGGAACTCGCCGAGCTGGCGAGCGAAGATAAACCGGAGACAGCTGCGGAGCAGGCGATCGAATTCGGTGAGTACTCCCTCGAGAAACGTATCGGCCTCGGAGGAATGGCCGAGGTCTGGAAGGCGCGTCGCAAGGGTGTCGAGGGCTTCGAAAAGCGCGTCGCGATCAAGAAGATTCTTCCCCAGCCGGCGGAGAACCAGGACTTCGTCGACATGTTCATCGACGAAGCCAAGCTGGCCGCCCAGCTGAATCACAAGAACATCACTCACATCTACGACCTGGGCAAGGTCGATGATGACTACTTCATCGCCATGGAGTATGTGGAGGGCCAGAACCTCCGCCACCTGCTCGACGCCGGTCGCAAGAGGGACAAACCTCTACCGGCTGGCTTGGCTCTCTACATCGCGTCACGGATCGCCGACGCTCTCGACTATGCACACCGCAGCAAGGACTTCAACAACACCGAGCTCGGCCTGGTCCACCGCGACGTCTCACCCCACAACGTCCTGATCAGCTACGAAGGCGACATCAAGCTCTGTGACTTCGGCATTGCCAAAGCCGTGTCCAAGATCAGCACCACGCAAATGGGAGCCCTGAAGGGGAAACTCCAATACATGTCGCCCGAGCAAGCCTGGGGGCGATCCATCGATCATCGCTCCGACATCTTCTCCACCGGCACCCTGCTGTTCGAGATGCTCACCGGAGAGAGGCTTTTCACCGGCGATAGCGAGCTTGCGGTGTTGGAAGCGGTACGGGAGTGTGAAACCGCCGAGAGGGTGATCCAGGATCCCGCAATTCCATCCCGCGTCAAGGGTCTGCTGCTGAAAACGTTGGCCAAGGAAACAGAAGAGCGGTACGACACCTCCGGTGAGCTGTTGGGCGGCCTGGAAGAGTTGCTCGCAGAGTACGAGGCAATTCCCGGCCAAAGGGAAATGAGTAGCTACGTTCGCGAGCTGTTGGACCTCCCTGAGACGGCTGAGAGACAGAGCGAAGCCGAGGAACCGGACAGGCCCACATCGGTGCCGATCGGCGAACCGACCTGGGAAGATACATGGGAGGAGCTTTCCGATCCTTCCGCGATCCTCCTGAAAGAGGAGCCGATCGACATGGAAGGCGACGAAGCCAGTGATGAAGAGGGAAAGCGGCAGCCGGCTTTTCTCAAATGGCTTTCCCGATTGCTGCCCGTGGTGGCCGCGCTGGCAATCGGCGGATACCTGATCGCCGGCCGCTGGGGTGAGTCGCCGGCCCCCCAGTCGTCAGCGGAAGCTGCAAGACCGAGATTCACAGAGACCGAGATCTTCCGCCCTGAGGCTGTCGAGGCCAGCCTGGCACTCGATCCGGATATTGGCGGCGTCTCGGTCTTCGTGGGAACCGAAACGGCGCCAGTAGCTGCCCCGACTCCGGCTCGCGAGCAACCGACAGCCCCCCCGAGAGCCCAGAACCAGCAACCTGAAGGGCCAGTAGCGGCGACAACCCCAACGGGTACAGCAGCAGTTGGCGCTCCCTCCGACTCCGAGCAGTCACAGTTCGGTGCCGCCAGCTCGGGATCGGCCCTAGACACCCAGGCTGTAAGCACGGATCCCGAGCTGGAAAGGCGAGTCGAGCAGGACCTTCAAAGAGTACAGGAGTTGATATCGACGCCTGACTTCGCCTCATCCCCAGTCCAGGAAGCGGGATCCGAAGAGGAGCCCATTACCGAATTCGCCGAACCGACACCAGCAAGCCAGGGCGTGGCCGCGGATGACACCGATGCACTGATTCAGGAAGCCGACTTCGACCCCTCCGTTTCAGACGAGCTCGCAGCAACCAACGCGCAGGACGGTTCCCCGATCGCAGACGGGTTCGCCTCCCTGGACTCGGAAAGCGGAGGAATCGAGGGCACTCCACCGCTGAAGGCCGAGGTGGGTGAGCCGCCGGAGAGCACGGTCTCAGCCATAGGAGCGGAGGCCGTGGATTCCAGCCCAGATCTGCCGATTGCGCCGCCTGCCGAAGAGTCGACAGCGACGCAGCCGGGAGATCTGGTCGAGCAAGGGCCGGGGGTCATAAGGCCTCAGGTCCAGTCGTTCCGGCCGCCACCCTACTCGGAGATGGCCCGGCGAGTCGGCGCCAGCGGCACGGTACGAGTCGCGGTGTTGGTAGACGAGAACGGCCAGGTCCTGGAGGCCAGATTGGTCGAAGGCATGAGACAGAAGGTCGGCCTCGACGAACAGACCCTGGCAGCAGCCCGCAGGGCTACGTTCAGGGCAGCCACCAAGGATGGTGTTCCGGTGAAGATGTGGCATGAGCTGGCAGTCCAGTTCCAGCCGTGATCGAATGACCATGAAAGACAGAATCGAACTGAATTCTCCGTGGACTGAGCTCGGTCGAGTGCCGGCGCCCGCCGGGCGCTCACGACCCCTGCAGCCCGGAGCAGACCGGAGGAAGAGATGACCCTGAGCGACGAACATCGCAAGTTCTACGAGCAGTCTCTACAGATCACCAAGCAGGAAGTCGACGAGCTGGACCAGCAGATCGCTGGCGAGTTGGCCAAGGTAAAGGACCGACTGACCGAGCTTCAGAAGGCCAAAAAGGCTACACTGCAGATGTACGCAGCTGCCTGCAATCGCCTGGGAGTTCCCAACGACCTGGCGGATGCCGAGGACGAGGCCCCCAATCTCGGTTAGGAAGGGGCCAGACCGACGGGCGACGCCTCATAGGTTTGGTAGGCAGCTCGTACAGGCTGGTTGACAGAATCGCTGCCACCCACCCTCGAGACCCGAGGGTGATTTCGAGGGTGTAGGACCTGACTTCTCGACTCGAATCGGGCGTGGTGCGGCCCGATGCGAGATCGGCGATCGAACAAGGAGAGGGAAAGCATGGCCACCAAAATCCAGCGCGTCGACTACTACCACGCCACCGTCACCGACCGTCCCGGCGAGGCCTACCGCCTGCTGTCACAGCTGGCCGGCTCGGGCGTCAGCCTCCTCGCCTTCAGCGCCATTCCGGCAGGACCCGAGCACACTCAGTTGATGCTGTTCCCCAAGCACCCGGACAAGCTGATCCGGTCAGCCGGCGCGGCCGGATTGGTACTCACCGGGCCGCAACACGCTCTGCTGATTCAGGGTGACGACGAGCTTGGGGCCTTGGCCGAGTCCCACCGCAACCTATTCGACGCCAATGTCAACGTCTACGCCTCGACAGGTGTCGCCGACGGTCAGGGCGGCTACGGCTACGTAATTTACGTTCGCAGCGAAGACTTCGAGGCAGCGGCCAGGGCTTTGGGGGTCTGAGGGAAATACGGTCGGTAGCCGCTGCGTGCCGACATCGGTATACCACCTGGACGGCAAACGTATCTCTTGTCGCCAGATGAGGACGCCGGATCTCGGGGCATCTATTCAAGACATTGAATCGACTGGGTAGCCGGGGACGCTGGGCTGAGCTCGGTCTTCGAAGTTTCCGGGCCGACGATGGAAGATTCCTAAGAGAACTGGCACGGAAGTTGCTAGTAGGTTTCAGTGGATTGAAACCTACCGAGCAACCCGCATAATCACCTACCCCACTTCCTCAAAAGCAACTACCCGCCAGGTGACGACCTCCCGCTCAGGGGTCGCCACCTCTTCCCGCCTGCCCCCTTCCGGAGCCAGATCACGGCTCTTCGGTCAGCTCCACAGGCTCTCCGGAGGGAGGCGAGGTGACCAGAACCACGGCCAGCTCCCCCAGCATCTTCGACCAGCCCCCGAACCGCAGATCCGACTGCGTATCCTGCACTGCCAGCCTGCACCATTCCTCTTTGGCGCCAGGCTCGCCGGGCACTTCGACCCGGATCCTCCGCGTATCGGCCCGCAACCCGACTCGGAGAGCCTTGAGGGCGCTCTCCTTGGTGGCCCAGAAGAGGGTCGCAAACCGGTCCCTCTCGACGACGGAAGCCGCCCGCAGAGCAGCCTGTTCCTGGGTCGTGAAGTAGTCTTCCAGGAAGGCAGGGCTTCGGGCTTCCACAACTTCGAGATCACAGCCCACGAGCGTCTCTTCAGGCGCCAGGGCGCACAGTCCCCAACCGCTGCGATGGCTGATGGAGAGGGCCAATGGAAGGGGTTGACCTCGCAGCAGCGCCTCGGGGGCCCCGTCGGCGGCCTGCCGCACGGTGAGATCTGCCGGATCCGTGTCGAGGCCAACCCAACTGGGACTGACTCGGAGTGCCGATTTGGCAGTCCAGCGCCCGAGTAGCCAGTCACTTCGCCGTTTCTCGACCTCGAGTCGAGCCAGATGTCTCTGCTCCTCCGAGCTCAGCCAATCGAGCCCGGCAGGGAGCTCTTCGAGCCCCCTCGCCAGCCACCAGGGTCCGGGCTGGTCTCGTCGGAACTGGGCTCTCTCGGACCGTCCCATGTCATCTTGCTCACGGTGGGTTCAACCCAACGCGCTGCGCAGCCTTGCCAACACCCCTCCCCCGACTGCAACTGGAGTCTCGGCAGTCCGGTAGCCGGCGAGATTCACCAGGAGGTGGCCCTTCTGATCGACCACCTTGGCGTCGAAGCTGCCATCGGACCGCGGCTGCACGACCGCCATGACTCGTCCCTGCGCGGCCTCCGCAGATCGATGAGTGGAAACCGACTCCACCCTCCAGGGCAGGCCCAGTCTGCCGGTCTGCCCGATCTCCCAGAGCCCAGCCGTCTGAAAGCAAAGCTCGATGAGGCGGGGGGCCATCAGCACAGGCCGTTCGCCCGGTAGATGGTTCGGAGGCAACCCTTCGGCAAGTCGGCCGATCACCGCCGATCCTTCACGCCAGGCGAGGTCGATGACCCGGTATGCCGGCCCGTGGAAATACAGGCGGTAGATATCCTTGCTCAGCAGGCCCTCATCCGGCGCCGGGGCCGGTACCTCGACGGGGGATGTCGGTGGAACTTGTCCTCCCAGACGAACGCGCCCGACAAAATGAACGGTCTCCTTCTCCTCGG
>Ga0316194_10002723_pt1 | contig 12326 bp, 11 predicted proteins | sample CroRivsedime1_MG_FD_204936 | JGI IMG/M metagenome (GOLD analysis project Ga0316194, IMG submission 204936) | Coastal sediment microbial communities from Maine, United States - Cross River sediment 1 | ecosystem: Environmental > Aquatic > Marine > Coastal > Sediment | place: USA: Maine...
ATCGGCTACCGCCAGCAAAAAAGCAATATAAAAAATATTTATATTCCAGGTGGTTACGGCTTTGTTGAGCGCGGGCATTTGCAGTCTTTAGTCAGGATGTATTTACAGCTGCGTGTGACAGTATTTCGGGTTAACCTTGCAACGTGGCAAGGAAAAGAAAAAAATCCACTGATACAGAGGCTTGTCTTTGGCTTCCCGGGATCCTGCGAACGCCGGCCGAGATGCGTTGGCAGGATTACCAGCGGGCGGCGGAATCTGCAACGCTGAGGGTTCCAGAGAACCCGGGCTTCCAGGCCTGCGCCAGCCGCGTATTTGCGCTTAGCGAGTTCGCTGCAGGGCTTTGCCGACGCACACCTCAGCTGCTGAACGACTTGCTGGATAGTGGAGACTTGCTGGCGGATTCCTGGCCGGGGGTGCTGAAAAAGAGGGTTCGCGACCAGCTCGCCAGCTGCAGGACTGAACCAGCACTTCATAAGGCACTGCGCGAGCTGCGGCAACGGGAAATGCTGCGTATTGCCTGGCGTGATCTGGCCGGTTGGGCGATGCTGGATGAGACACTGCGCGATTTATCCGATCTGGCGGATGCCTGTATCCAGGGTGCGCTGGAGAAGTTGAGCGCCTGGCAGGCAAAAGAGACGCCTGCGCCCGTAGGCCCGGGCCGGCGTCCGGTACCGCTGATCGTGATCGCCATGGGCAAGCTGGGCGCTTACGAACTCAATTTCTCCTCGGATATTGATCTGATCTTTACTTATCCGGATGCCACTGCCACGCGTAAGCGTGACGCGCTGAGCCCGGAACAGTACTTTACCCGCCTGGGGCAGTCGCTGATTCTGGCATTATCCAATCAGGATCATGATGGTTTTGTGTTCCGGGTGGATATGCGTCTGCGGCCTTACGGCGATGCCGGGGCGCTGGTGTGCAGCTTCGAGGCACTGGAGGATTATTACCAGTCACAGGGCCGTGAATGGGAGCGCTACGCCATGATCAAGGCGCGGCCGGTGACCGGTGATGAGCAATCAAGGGCGACCCTGATGGAACTGTTGCGGCCGTTTGTGTACCGCCGTTACCTGGATTTTAATACTTTCGATGCATTACGCGATCTGAAACGGCAGATCCACAATGAGGTCGAACGCAAGGGCGAGGAAGAGCATCTCAAGCTGGGGCCGGGGGGTATACGCGAAATCGAATTCATCGCCCAGGCTTTCCAGTTGGTGCGTGGCGGGCGTGAAGTGCGGCTGCGCCAGCGCGGTGTTATTGACGTGCTGCGCACCCTGGCCGATTTGAAGCTACTGCCCACACACAGTGTCGCCGAGCTTATCGAGGCATACCGTTTTCTGCGTCGCGCAGAAAACCGCCTGCAGGCCATGAACGACCAGCAGATACACTGTTTGCCGGAGTCCGAACAGGAACGCGCCTGTCTTGCAGAGGCCATGAACTGCCCGGACTGGAAAACATTTCACGCCGCACTGAATAAACATCGCCGCCAGGTAGAGACACACTTCCAGCAGGTGTTCACATCGCCGGTGCAAAAAACAGAGACCCCTGATGCACTTACCGAGCTGTGGCTGGGCCACATGCCGGATGAAGACGCGCACCGGGTACTGGAGTCTGCGGGCTTTGAAGATGCAAGCGAAGCATTACGCTGGATAGAACAGCTGCGTTCGGGCACTGCACCACGCTATCTGGGGCCCCAGGGTCGAATACGTTTTGACGCCTTGCTGCCCATGGTGCTGCGTGCAGTCGGGCGACAGACCGATGCTGCCGGGGTTATGAGCCGGCTGGTCGGTGTGCTGGAACATATTGCAGGACGCACCACCTACATTGCCCTGCTGCAGGAAAACCCGCTGGTATTATCGCAGCTGGTCAAGCTGTGTGCAGCCAGTGCCTGGATAGCCGAGCAGATTGCGCGCTTCCCGATGTTGCTGGATCAGCTGCTGGATCCGCGCACCCTGTATGCGCCGCTGGTCCGCGCCGAGCTTGAGGCAGAGCTGGAAAAGCATATGGATACGGTGGATGCCGGTGACCTTGAACAGCAAATGGATCGCTTGCGCCAGTTCCGCCATGCCATGGTGTTGCGTGTTGCGGCTTCTGATATTGCCGGTGTGGCACCTGTCACCCTGGTGAGTGACGAATTGACGAACATTGCAGAGGTTGTGGTGCAGAAAGTCTTGTCCATCGCCTGGGCGGAGATGGTCAGGCGCTATGGTGAACCGCGCTGCAAACACCAGGGGAAACGGCGCCCGGTGGCCTTCTCGGTCATTGCCTACGGCAAGCTGGGTGGCCTGGAGCTCGGTTACGGTTCTGATCTGGACCTGGTCTTTCTGCACGATAGTGCAGGGAGCGCACAGAAAACCTCGGGCCGCAAAGCGGTAGACAATGCGGTGTTTTTAACGCGTCTCGGGCAACGCATCATCCATATGCTGGAAACCTTTACTGCGGCCGGTACGCTGTACGAAGTGGACATGCGCCTGAGGCCGTCCGGCAACTCGGGTATGCTGGTGAGCAGTATCGACGCCTTCGCCGATTATCAGCGCGAGGATGCCTGGGTGTGGGAGCACCAGGCGCTGGTGCGTGCGCGGCCGGTGGCCGGTGACCAGGGCCTGGGCAAGGCGTTTAGCAAAATCCGTACACAGGCACTGACAGCTGACGCCAAGCTGGAGAATCTGCGCGCCGAAGTGCGTGATATGCGGGAACGCATGCGCACCGAGCTCGGGAAGACGCGGGGCAGTGGATTCCACCTTAAACAGGGCCGGGGAGGTATCGTTGATATCGAATTTATGGTCCAATATCTCGTTCTGCGCTGGTGTAAAGAGCATCCGGAATTGCTGCGCTACACGGATACCATCCGACTGCTGAAAACGCTGGCGACGGCTGGTTTGCTCAAGTCAGCCTACGCCCAGACGCTTATCGAGGCCTACCGGCAGTACCGCGCTGTCAGCCACCGGCTGACCCTGGCGGACGCATCGTCCATAGTAGGTGATGATGTGTTGCCCATGCAGCGTAAAAAGGTTGCAGGGATCTGGAAGCGGCTGATGGAGATTTGACACTGATACACTACCGTTTACGGTAAAACTGTAGGAGCGGCCTCCTGGCCGCGAACGGGGTTGGGGCGTAGCACCAGCCGTTCGCGGCCAGGAGGCCGCTCCTACGGAACCCCAATCGGGAATTTGTAATGAAGGAGAAGTTTCATGTCGATGGCAGACCGTGACGGCGTCATCTGGTTCGACGGGGAAATGCGCCCCTGGAGAGACGCCACCACCCACGTGCTGACCCACACCCTGCACTATGGCATGGGTGTCTTCGAGGGCGTACGGGCCTATCACGCAGAGCAGGGTACGGCCATCTTCCGGCTCAGGGAGCACACCGACCGCCTGTTCCGTTCCGCGCATATCCTGCAGATGCCGATGCCGTTCGACAAGGACACGCTCAACCAGGCGCAGCTCGACGTAGTGCGCGAGAACGGGCTGGACTCGGCCTATCTGCGTCCCATGTGTTTCTATGGTTCGGAAGGTATGGGGCTGCGTGCGGATAACCTGAAAGTGCATGTGATTGTTGCCGCCTGGGAATGGGGTGCCTACCTGGGCAAGGAAAACCTGGAGAAAGGGATCCGTATCCGCACCTCCTCCTATACCCGGCATCACGTCAACATCACTATGTGCAAGGCCAAGGCAAACGGCAACTACATGAATTCCATGCTGGCGTTGAACGAGGCCATGACCGATGGCTATGACGAGGCGATGTTGCTGGATAACGAGGGCTACGTCGCCGAAGGCAGCGGTGAGAATATATTCATTATACGTAACGGTGTGCTGTACACGCCGGACCTGACCTCTGCGCTTGAAGGGATCACCCGTGATACCGTCATGACGCTCGCACAGGAACAAGGGCTGGAGATCCGCGAAAAGCGTATTACCCGTGACGAAGTGTATATCGCTGACGAAGCTTTCTTTACCGGCACCGCGGCCGAAGTGACGCCTATCCGGGAGGTGGATAACCGGACGATTGGTGCCGGTTCGCGCGGTCCCATCACGGAGAAACTACAGACACTGTATTTTGACCAGGTCCACGGTCGGCGTTCCGAACACGCCGGGTGGCTCTCACTGACAGGATAAACGAGGAAACCACTGTGCCAAGTCCCAACACCGCAGCCGATGCCGGCGGCAGCAAATACACCCAGGCCAATGCAGAGAACCGCTACGAAGTCACCCGGGCAGATCTGCCGCTGCACTGTCCACTGGATAGTATGACCTTGTGGAACTCGCACCCGCGTGTGTACCTGCCCATCGAGGCAACGGGCAAGGCAAAATGCCCGTACTGCGGGGCTGACTACGTCCTGAAGGACTGATTGCCGGCACCCCCCGGAGACAGCGCCATGTCTGTCACTCTGTGGCGCTTTGTTGATGGCAAAGCCGGTCACGACGTGCAGAGCCAGGGTTTGGTTGCAGCCTTGCAGGAACGGCTCGAGGTTTCAGTCTTCGACATCCCGGTTGATAAAAATGTCTCGGGTTTCTGGTCATGGCTGACAGCCGGCTATGCTCCGGGCAGGGATTTGCCTGCACCTGATCTGTTGCTGGGCGCAGGACATGCAACCCACTGGCATTTGCTGGCTGCACGCAGACAGTGGGGCGGACGCATCATCCTGCTGATGAAGCCGACGCTGCCGGTAGCCTGCTTCGATCTGTGTCTGGTTCCTGAACACGATGGCTTGTCACCGGCCGCCAACGTAGTGACAACCCGCGGGGTGCTCAACGGTTTCAGGTCGGGTGGTGAGCACGATGCGGACACCGGGCTGATTTTACTGGGCGGCCGCTCACGGCATTACAGGTGGAAAGATGGTGATATTCTGTCCCAGCTTGAACGGCTGATCAGGGAACGACCCGTAAAACGATGGCTGCTTACCACCTCACCCAGGACGCCAGAGTCGCTGTTGCAGTCGTTTGTCGGCCGGTTGAATGTTGAAATCACGCCGTATGCGCCGGGGACTCGTGACTGGTTAGCTGACCGGCTGGCAGAAGCCGGGGAAGTCTGGGTGACCGAAGACAGTGTATCGATGATATATGAAGCATTGACTGCCGGTGCGCGCGTTGGACTGCTGAAAGTGCAACGAAGTCACTCTAACCGTATAACCGCGGGTGTCGATGCGCTGGTACAGGATGGATGGGTGGGCACGCCCGGGCGCCTGCAGTTGGCAGCCGGGCCGGTCCGGCCCCTGAACGAGGCGCAGCGCTGCGCCGACTGGATTAAAAAGCATTGGCTGACAAACCACTAACAGTCCTGCAACTGGTACCCGCGCTGGAATCCGGTGGTGTCGAGCGCGGCACCCTGGAACTCGGTGCAGGTCTGGTGAAAGCAGGCCATCGCTCGCTGGTGATGTCTGCCGGCGGGCAGCTGGTAAGCCGCCTGACGGGACAGGGTAGCGAACACATCCAGTGGCCCATCGGCAGGAAATCGATCTGGACGCTGCGTCTTGTAAAACGCCTGCGTGCATTTGTCCGGGATGAGGGTGTTGATATCCTGCACGCGCGCTCCCGGCTTCCAGCGTGGATTGCATACCTGGCCTGGCGCGGTTTGCCGGAGCAAATTCGGCCACACTTTGTCACCACGGTGCACGGCCTGTATTCGGTGAGCCGCTACAGCAGCATCATGACCCGCGGTGAGGCGGTGATCACGGTATCGGATGCAGCGCGGCGCTATGTGCAGCAGAACTACCCCAAAACCGATAGCGGGCGCATCCATGTGATAGAGCGCGGAATTAATCCGCAGATCTATCCCTTTGCCTACCGTCCGGCTGACTCCTGGATGGCACGCTGGTACCAGGATTTTCCGTTTCTGCTGGAGCGCCAGGTACTGACATTGCCAGGCCGCATCACCCGGCTTAAAGGGCACCTGGATTTTCTCAAGGTGTTGGCAAGGCTTGTCCAGTCGGACTTGCCGGTGTACGGGCTGATTGTCGGTGGTGAAGATCCGGCCCATGCAGGTTATATGCGTGAAGTGCAACAGACAGTACACAAGCTGGGGCTCGATGGCGCGGTTAGTTTTACCGGCCAGCGCATGGATCTGCGCGACATACTGGCGGTGTCCAACATAGTCTATTCGCTGTCGGTAAAACCCGAGTCATTCGGGCGTACCGTGCACGAAGCGCTCAGCCTGGGCGTTCCCGTCATTGGTTATGATCACGGTGGTGTCGGCGATACGCTGGCAAAGGTGTATCCGCAGGGACGCGTGCCTTGCGCTGACATCGACGCGCTGGAAAAGACCAGCCGGGAGCTGCTTGAGCGTCCGGTAGAAACCTCTCCCCCCGCCTTCGCGACTGTGCAGGACATGGTGGACAAAACACTTGCTCTATACCGCGAGTTACAGCGTTAATGACGCTCGCCCTGCTGCTGTCGGTTACAGGTTTTATCTGGTTTTCCCTGCGCTACGCCTGGTGGAGGCCCGCGGTCAGTTACCGTTATCCGCGTATTCTGATGTACCACATGATCGCCATGCCTCGCCGCGGGGCACGCTTCAACGGCCTGCGGGTGGCGCCCGCGTTTTTTGAAAAACAGTTGCAATGGCTGTCACGACAGGGCTGGCACAGTTTTACTGTAAGCGAGCTGGTCACACAGGCTGGACGGCTGCCGGAAAAATCCTTTGCCATCACCTTTGATGATGGCTATGCCGACAACCTGTTGCAGGCCCTGCCGTTGCTGAAAAAGTATCACTGCAGGGCCACGCTCTACCTGGTCGTAGACCGCTTCGGACGTGACTGGTCGACACAACGCAAGGCGCATCATGATGAGGGTGAGTTAAAACAGGAAGCCAAACTGAGTGATGTACAGGTTGAGGAAATGCTGGCGTCCGGTTGCATCGAGCTGGGTTCGCACAGTATGACGCACGCTAATTTCGTCAATATGGACACGGATGCAGTCAGCAAGGAGCTGACTGACTCCAGACAGGCATTGCAAGAGCGCTTCGGTGTGTCTGTGCAAAGTTTTGCCTACCCGTTCGGTTTATACAGGCCGGAGCAGGTTGCCCTGGTGGAGAGTGCCGGCTTTACCAGCTCGGTGACGACCCGTGAAGGTATAGAGGATTCGGAGAACTGGGATCCCCTGGAGCTGCAGCGCATAAAAATGAGTGGCAAGGACAACTGGCTGGCTTTTCTGTTGCGCATGCGCGGGGGCCGCCGTGGTTTGTGACCGGCCCGGAACCCCGCTACGGGTCTGGGTGCTGTCCGATGCTCAACCCGGGCACTATAACCTGTCGCGTGGTGTTGTCAGTGCTCTGCGGCGCATTCAGCCGGTGCAGGAGTCCTGGGTAACAGTCAGGTTACGTGTCGGTCTTGGCAGAAGTATTCTGCGGCTGTTACTTAACCATGTGCACACGCCGCTACCGATGGGTTTACTGAAGCTATTCTATGATATTAATGGTCTCCCGGATCAGGGCTGTGACCTGATTGTGTCAGCCGGCGGAAAGACCTCGTTCGCCAATGCCTGGCTGGCGCGCCTGAAAAATGTCCCCAATGTGTTCACGGGTTCGTTGCGCAGATTATCACCGGTACATTTCAGTGTGGTGTTGACACTTGAAACTGCCGACAATGCACCTGCCAATTTGGTTCTGGAGTTGCCGCCAAGTGCGCTTGACGAGCGAGAGCTGGAGGTACACGCAACACAGTTCCGGAATCAGTTCGGAGCGGAAGAAAAACCGTGCTGGTGCATGCTGGCAGGTGGTGATGGAGCCGGTTACCGTTACCGGGAACCGGACTGGCGAGCACTGGCAAGGCTGATGAAGCTGCTGGCTGACCTGCATGACATTCGCTGGTTGCTGGTCAGTTCCAGGCGTACCGGCACTGCAGCAGAGCAGTTGCTTGCGGACTGTCTGGACGAGGAAGTGCTCGCAGCACAATGCTGGTATGGCAAGGGAGATGCTTACAGCGCCGAGGTGTGGTTGGGCGCAGCCGAGAAAGTTTTCGTAACTGAAGACAGCATGACCATGCTCACCGAAGCAATATGTGCACGTCGCCCGGTTTTCAGTCTTCGGCCACAACAAAGTTTGCCCAATGACCGCTACATGCGGATGGTGCAGCGGTTTGCTGACCGGGGTCTGATATACCGTTACGCATTGAACCAGTTGGCGGATCAACCGGAGTTACTGAACGATGCACAGCACAATGTGCTGGAAGAGTCACCGCAGGAAGGTTTGTCGAAGCAACTGGGGCAACGTCTGGGCCTGGCCTAATAGGGGCAGGGTTCTCCTTCAGGCCGTGTCTTGAAACGCCGGTGTACCCAGAGATACTGCTCCGGCGTTTCCCGGATGACACTTTCCAGTAGCGTGTTGATACGACCAGTATCCGCTTGCGGATTATCCGTTGGAAAATTTTCCAGTGCCGGACACAGGACCAGAAGATAGCCTTCGTTCCCCGGCAGTCGGACCTGGAAGAATGGCACCACCGCTGCACTGCTGGCCCTGGCAAGCCGGGCAGTGGCGGTCAGCGTCGAGGCGGGTATCCCGAAAAAAGGCACAAAAACTGATTGGGGTCCACCGTGGTTCTGGTCCGGTGCATACCAGACCGGCATGCCATCCCTGAGACTTTTAAGCAGTGCGCGTGTGTCATTGCGTGGAATGGCTTTTTCGAAACGGCGTCTGCGGGCGCGGCGCATGACGTGTTCGAAGAGAGAATTCTTGTGTTTACGGTAAAGCACATGGAAAGGTGTGTCCAGTGCCAGCAGGCGCCCACCGAGTTCGAGCGTCGTGAAATGTGCGCTCAACAGGATGACCCCTTTACCCCGTGCAAGTGCCTCGTGTAAATGGTCATGGCCGACCAGTGTAAACTTGTGCCTCAGTTGTGCTTCACGACCCCACCAGCAAAGAGCAGTTTCCACAACGCCTTTGCCAACGGACAGGAAGTGCGCTTTGACAAGTGCGGCGCGTTGCTTGTCACTGAGCTGCGGAAAACAAAGCCGAATGTTGACTTCGGCGATGTGCCGGCGCCGCCGGGCAAGATGCCAGGCGATTCTGCCAACCAAACTGCCGATCGCCATTTGCCAGGAGAAAGGCAGACGCGTGACCAGCCAGAGCGCAGCAAACATCAGCCATGTCGGCCAGAAGCGGGGTCCGGTAAAACGCAGCCACCAGGTAGCAGGGTCGGTATGCACGGTTGTAAGTGTATCAAGCTGGGTTCATTCCGTGGCAAAAACCGTAGGAGCACCCGTAAACCCGTCGGGCATAAACGGTCTCCTGACCGCGATAGGGTGCCACAAACAATCGCGCCGAAGGACGGCGCTTGTGCCCGACGGGTCTACGGGTGCTCCTACACGGGCTGATACCCCGTTGGCTTGCTGCGAGGTACACTGGCAACGTGCGCTACTTCTATTCTTTTATCCTGTATTTGATGCTGCCCTGGGTGCTGCTGCGCCTGTGGTTTAAAGGCTTGCATTTGCCGGGTTATCGCAGTAACTGGAAAGAGCGTTTTGGGTATGGCGATGTGGAAACAGTGCACCCCGTTGCCTGGTTTCATGCCGTATCCGTGGGCGAAGTACGAGCGGCAGAGCCGCTTATCTGCGCCGTACTGGAACACCATCCAGAATTGTCCGTAATGGTGACAACCACAACACCCACGGGCCGGGAGGCTGCGCAGCAGCTATTCGGAGGTCGCGTTACTCACCATTATCTGCCGTACGATTTACCCGCCTCAGTGAGGCGGTTTCTCGATGTGGTAAAGCCGGTAGTGGTAATTATTCTGGAAACCGAGATCTGGCCCAATCTCTATTATCAGCTGGAGCAGAAAAGTATCCCGCTGCTACTTGTCAATGCCCGGCTTTCACAAAAGTCACTACAGGGCTACCTCAAAATGCGTGCACTGAGTCGACCGGCGGTGCGCAGTATCAGGCATATTGCCGTTCAGAGTGAACGGGACGCGCAACGCTTTCAGCATCTTGGTGCCCGTACAGCGCGGCTGTCCGTTATGGGTAACCTGAAGTTCGAAATGCATTTGCCCGACGATTTTCCAAAACGCACCCGTACTTTAAAAGACAGTCTGGGACCGGAGCGGCATATATGGGTTGCCGGCAGTACTCACAAGGGTGAAGACACACAGCTGCTGGCGGCGCACCGGCGAGTACTGGAATCCTGCGCCGGCGCCTTGCTGGTTATAGCGCCCCGGCATCCGGAGCGGGCGAGTGAGATTGCCGCTTTGTGCAGTGAGTCCGGGTTTAACTTCCGGCTTTCCACCGAAGTGGCATCGCTTGCTGATGATGTGCAGGTATTGATTGTCGATATGCTGGGCGAGTTGGTGTATTTCTATGGTGTGGCGCTAGCCGTTTTCGTCGGTGGCAGCCTGGTGCCAGCGGGTGGACACAACCCGATTGAGGCCATACTTGCAGGTGCGCCGATTGTCACTGGACCAAACATAGAGAACTTTGAGGGCGTTTATCAGGACATGATTCAGTGCGGTGCAGCTCGAATGATCGAGACAGAGCATGCATTGGCCGACCGGATGTGCGCATGGTTCAGCGACAAAGAGCAACGCAAGATTGATGTGGAAGCGGGTTTGAGTGTGGTTGAAAACAGCAGGGGCGCACTGCAGCATTGTTTACAGCTGTTGGAGCAAACACTTTGAGCAGGTTCTGGTTTAGCGACCAGACTCACCAATCGGCCGCCTCTATCTGCAAATAGGCCAGGCTGATATGTTTGCCAAGCTGTTCATCGAATCCGGACCAGCCGGCGTACTCACTCAGCGCGTTTGCCACCTGGTCTTTCATTTCAAAGTCGCTTAAGCCTTCGTCGTAGTATTTCTTGACGCTTGAATACAGGATATCCAGATAGCGCTGGAAAACTTTCGGAACCCCGGCATCGCCGGTCGGTCCGTGACCGGGCACATAGGTTTTGCTGCCGGTCTCCATGATGCGCGTACAGGCCTCGATGTTGCCCTGGATATCGCCGTCGTCGATACGTGGAACGCGGTCAATCAGTGCGTTGTCACCAAGGAAAGTGATGGAACGTTCGGGTATCTCGATCATGATATCCGAGGTGGTGTGGGCCTTGCCGTAATGATGGACCCTGAAGGTTATGCCGCCGTACTTGAAAGTATCGCCGTTATCGACGGTCTTGTTGGGGCCGGTGATGCCGGTTCCCACGGTTTTGCCTTCGGTCAGGCGTTTCATCAGTTCGACCCAGGTCCGGCCTTCGCCAGCCTCGATGAGTGCGACCATGTTCGGGTGTCCGTAAATCGGGATATCCGGGTAGGCAGCCCTGATCGCCTGGTTACCCAGCCAGTGGTCACCATGAATGTGCGTGTTGAATACGGCTATGACCGGTTTCTTCGATATTTTTGCCATGACGCGTAACAGCATTTCACCGGTCTGAACGCTGGAGCCCGGATCAACTACAACAATGCCGTCACTGGTAATGACAAATGCCGGGTTGTTCATGAATCCCTGGTTCTTGGGGTTGGGCATGTCCAGGGGGCCGTGAATGACGTAGACATTTTCTGTCACCTGCTCGGCAGGATAATCCTTGAGGGCAGGGCCTTTGCCCGCAACGCTCAGCGGGGAAAATAAAAACGCAGCCGTAAGTGCGAGGGTGGTGGTGCCAAACTTCATGACGAATTTCCTCTAAACGTAATCCTGTTCCCGGCTTGTTTATCGCCGTACGCCACGCCGCCTGGCCATGGCTCTGCCCATGTCTTCGAGTTTTTGCTGGCTGAGAATGTGTTGCGCCATGCCCAGCAGCTCTTTGTTTTCGTACTCGATGTGTTCCCGGTAAGTGGAGCAGAATTGTTCGACATGGGCTTCAAAATCAGGGTTTTCAGTCAGCGCCGATGGCTTGCCGAGGTCTTGGGCCAACTGCTCCCACAATTGCGTTAGCGTTGCGTGTTCCTGTTTCAGCCGGTGGATAATTTCGGCCAGTTTCAGGGACTGCCGATTCAGTAATGGAAACAGGTCCTGTTCTTCGTCCTGGTGATGGTGTACCGCACTGGTGCTGAAATAGCTTATGACATTGCCGATTGCTGTGCGGGCTTCTTCGTCAGCCCCGTGCTGCGCAATATGCGGCACCAGCTCCTGTAAAGTGTCGCACTGCGCAAGCATGCGTTCGTGGCAGGCACGCAATACGCCCAGCGGGTCATCGAAGTCGGGCAGTTCGGGAATCAGGGATTCATTCATGACTACTTCGCCGGCTGGGTCGTACCCGCCGGCACCAGTGCCTGGTTGACTTCAACCAGGTCGTCTACAGCCAGGATACCGGCTGCTTTTTTCAGGCGCAGCTGGTCAACCACATAAAGGTAGCGGGCCCGGGCATAATTGAGACGCGCCAGGAAGTACTCACGCTGGGCATTGAGGACGTCGACA
>Ga0316194_10002725_pt1 | contig 12325 bp, 8 predicted proteins | sample CroRivsedime1_MG_FD_204936 | JGI IMG/M metagenome (GOLD analysis project Ga0316194, IMG submission 204936) | Coastal sediment microbial communities from Maine, United States - Cross River sediment 1 | ecosystem: Environmental > Aquatic > Marine > Coastal > Sediment | place: USA: Maine...
TGACCTTTCAGAATGTTATTTTTAATCCATTCAAAGCGGTTCTTAAATTTTCGATCATTTTGCAACTTTAGTTTTACGCGCACAACCGCACTGCTGAAAGAACTGTATCGGTTCAACCCAAAACCGGCACCAACTCTCATCAGGGGTTCTGACCGCATCGATCGAATTAAATACATGGCCATATCACGCGGCTCGTTGTTTTCAAAACCGCGTCGAACCGCTTTTAATGTGGTCGGCCTTATCTCATAATACCGGCTCACTTCCGATATGATTGTATCCAAATCCGGCGCAAGTTCCTTTGACGCAGGAACTTCTTTTCCGGCGAATGCGTGAATCTTCATGTTGGATCGCTCCTGTATACGTCGTTATTCATTTAACTGATTGAATGGCCAAGAATGATTGGCCTGCAACCTTTACCCGGTTCTAAAAGGATCCTTTTCCCCCATTGCCTTGGTGTATACGGCGAGATATTTTTCAGCCGATTTTTCCCAGGAAAAATCCTGACCCATGGCCGTGATCATCATCTGTTTCCACTTATCGGGATGCTTGCGGTAGACATCGATGGCGCGCCGGGCAGCATCAAAGAAGTAGTGCGCAGTAAAGTCAAAAAAGGTAAAGCCGTTGACACTGTCTTCGATGGTATCGGCCAGGCCGCCGGTCAGCCGGACAATGGGCAGGGTGCCGTATTTCAAGCTATAAATTTGATTCAGTCCACAGGGTTCAAACAGTGAGGGCATGAGGAAGATATCTGCACCGGCTTCGATCCTGTGGGCCAATTCGTTGTTAAAGCCGATATAAATGGCCACCCGGTCAGGGTAGCTGCGCCGCAGCCATTCAAAAAAATCATGGTAACGCTGGTCGCCCGAACCGAGCACGATCATTCGGGTATCGAGCTGTAAAATCTGCTCGGCGCATTCGGTGATCAGATCGATCCCTTTTTGCTCTACAAAACGCGTGGTTATGCCGATTAAGGGTACATCGTTATTGTCCGGTAAACCATATTCTTCGCATAATTTGGATTTGATCCGGTGTTTGCCGGACAAATCGTCAGCGGAATAGTGAATGCCGTATGTGTAGGGATCGGTTTCAGGACTCCACTGCTGATAATCCACGCCATTGAGAATCCCGTAAAGGCTTTCTTTATGGTTCTGCAAATCGTCCTGCAGGCCGAAACCGAAGTCGGTGGTCTGGATCTCACGCGCATAGGTTTCGCTGACCGTGGTGATGGCGTCCGCTAAATGAATCGCACTTTTGGTCAAGTTGATCTGGCCGTAAAATTCAAAATCGTAGGTATAGTAGCTGCGGGGCAAGGATAGAATCGTCCAATGGTCTTCCGGGAACCGGCCTTGATACGAAATATTGTGGATGGCGTAAATCAGTTTCGGCACCGGACTAAAAAACGGATCCTTGCGGTAGCTTACATAGGTGGCCTTGAGCATCGCCGGCAGGACGGCTGTCTGCCAGTCGTTGCAATGGATCACATCCGGCGCAAAATCGACGGCTTTGCAGCACTCCAGGGCAGCTTTGCAAAAAAATACAAAGCGCTCCAGGTTGTCCGGATAGTCCCCGTCGCCCAGGCCGTAAAATCCCTCGCGATAAAAGTACGCTTCGTTTTCAATGAAATAGGTCGGTACAGTATCATTTTCAGCTTCCCATAGCTCAGCACCCTGAAGGCCGTTATGTAATTGGACGGTGAACGATGCGACACGTACCATGGCAAGGTTCTGGTCCGCAATTGAAAGGTATTTGGGCATAACGGCACGGATGTCATGTCCCAGCGCTTTTAGAGCCTTGGGCAGTGCCTGGGCGACATCGGCAAGGCCACCGGTTTTGGCAAAAGGTGTGATTTCCGGCGAAACATATAAAATTTTCATATCATCGACCTGTTTTTTGATAATGGTACCAGCGACAGCTTACACGGAAGGGTGCGCTTTTGCCAGGTGGTTCAGGTTGCGTACCTGATCCGCAAGTGGGTTCATGGATACGGTTCCTCTTGGGTTAGACCTAGGTTGAACCGATCATTTCAGGTTTAATGAGAGATAGCCTGTCGGTTATAAATCAAATCACCATGTCATCGTCAACTGCAGCGTCCTTGGGGATAACCACCAGGCCGTCCCGGGCGACCCAGTTGTCTGTCTCGCTGTCGGGGCGGTCGGGCAGATGGCGGATGCGCACGTTGCGACCAATGCGGGCGTTCTTATCGATGATGGTACCTTCGATGACGGTGCCATCGCCAATGCCGATGTCAGGCCGGCCGAGCCGCTTGTTTTCGGTGCGATCCGCTTCGGTTTCATAATAATCCGCCCCCATGAGGATCGATGATCGGATCTGTGCCTTTGGGCCGATCTGGCTGCGTAAGCCGATGACGGCGTTATGGATGTCTGCCTCGGCCACACGACACCCGTCCGCCAGCAGGGTGTGGTCAAGTTGGGCCCCTTGTACTTCGGAGGCCGGCAGAAAGCGAGCACGGCTGTAGATGGGCCGTCCGGGAATATAAAAATCGAAGGGTCGATCCGGCAAAGTCATTTCCAGATTCACTTCATAAAACGCACGGATGGTACCGATATCCGCCCAATAGTCGTTGTAGACATAGCCCATCACGCGGAAATCGGTCAGGGCGCTGGGGATGATATTTTTACCAAAATCGTCCCCCTCGGAGTTGAGTACCTCAAACAACAGATCAGTGCGAAAGACATAAATTCCCATGGACGCCAGATAAGGTTTATCCGGGCCGGGCATGCTTTCCAGACCTGAAAGCGCTGCAGGTTCCGGCTTTTCGGTGAAACTCTTGATCTGACCGTCATCGCTGCACTTAAGGATGCCCAAGGCCGGGGCCATATCGGCCGCAACCGGCTGCACCGCCATGGTGATGTCGGCCCCGGTTTCCACGTGATATTCAACGAAGGCACGATAGTCCATGTTGTAGAGGTGATCGCCGGCCAGAATCAGGACGTATTTAGTGCGCGTGGCCTCGATCTGCCTCAGCTGCTGCCGCACCGCATCGGCCGTGCCCTGGTACCATCCGGTACTGCGGGGCGTCTGTTCGGCGGCTAGAATCTGCACCCAGCCTTCGGTGAATATGTCCCGTGCGTAGGTGCGCTGAATGTGGCGGTGTAGCGAAACCGAGTTATATTGGGTCAGGATGGCAATTTTATCGATGCCGGCATGCAAACAATTGCTGATGGGAATATCGATCAAGCGGTATTTTCCCGCTAAGGGCACGGCTGGTTTGGACCGCAACTTGGTTAAGGGATACAGTCGCGATCCTTGTCCGCCACCCATAATTAAACCTAATACCGCTTTCATGTTCATGTTGCATAATCTCCTCTATCCAGGTTAATGGTGATCCTTAATTTTGTCTGAATTTGACTATACGCTCCTTTCAGAATTCTACCTTACTATTTTCGGTAGGTAACTGCCGGAAGTTGCCCGTAGAAAAGACCGGGGTACTTTCATTTGAAAAATCCACCGTCAGCCAAGGGTTTTTTAAAAATCAATCCCTGCGGGCATACCTGGACGCCCGCCATTATGAGCGTAAGAGAACTTTTTGGGAAAAAAACAATGGTAGAAATCGATCCTGGCAGGTATATACGATCTTCAAAGGCAAACTTCAAACTAATAAATCTTGGACTTGGTAAAAAAATTGTGTAATAACGTCTTAGGTATCATCCTAACGGACATTAGGGAACCTTTTGTGCAATGAGCGCTTTTGTACCGACTTCACTGCCGGTTGAGACCGGCCAGACAGTTGGCATCATATAGCGGCAATGATCATATTTTCTTGAAACAATATAAATCCAGGAGGTTATCATGATTGAATACAACATTGAACGCTCGCAGGAGTTGTTTGAACGCATTGGTCACAGCATTGCCGGCGGAGAGAGTTCCTACGCGCGTCTGCGCGCCGGCATCGAACTGTGCATCGACCACACCGCCGGCACTCGGATTTGGGATGTGGACGGCAACGAATACATCGACTACTGTCTCGGCTACGGTCCGCTGATATTCGGTCACTCCCCCAAGGATATCGTCCAAGCCGTGGTGGATCAGATCAGCACCAAGGGATTCCATTTCAGCTTCCCCCACGAGCTCGACTACAAGGTCGGCGAGGCGATTCAGCGCCTGGTGCCATCGGTGGACCTGATCCGCTTCACCTGTTCGGGCACCGAGAGCACCATGGCAGCCATTCGCCTGGCGCGGGCCTACACCGGCAAAGACAAGATCATCAAGTTCGAGGGAGCCTATCACGGCTGGAGCGATCTGCACTTTGTCAGCTACCACCCCGCGCTGACCATGGCCGCCGGCCGCCACAACGCACCCCGGGGGCTGCCGGACAGCACCGGCATGCCCCAGGCTTTCGTGGACGAGCTGATCATCCAGCCGTTCAACGACCTTGAGGTGATCGAGAAAACCATTCGCGAACGCCATTTCGAGATCGCAGCCGTATTGATCGAGCCGGCGATGGCCAATTGTGGCGTCATTCCGCCCGTGGAGGGGTATCTGGAAGGGCTGCGCAAGATCACCGAACAGTATGGAGTGCTGCTGATCTTCGACGAGGTGATGACTGGTTTTCGGATCGCTCCGGGCGGAGCTCAGGAGTATTACAACATCAAACCCGATATCTCGACCTTCGCCAAGGTTCTCGGCGGCGGTTTTCCGGCCGCCTGTTTCGGCGGCACCAAGGAGGTCATGGAGATCGAGGCCAAGAATGAGGTCATGCACGGCGGCACCTATACCGCAAGCCCCCTGGCACTGGCTGCCGCCGATGCGGTATTGAAACGCATCGAGCGGGACAAGGAGACCATGTACCCGCGTTTGTTCGAACTCTCCGAGCGCCTGCGCGAGGGGCTCGTACATGTCATCCGCGATGCTGGCTTCCACTGCTTCGGTCAGGGCATCGGACCATTGTTTCAGGTTTTTATCGGCGACAGCGATATTGATCGTTTGTACAACTACCGCGACACCGTGGGCTATGTGCGCGACGACATTTTCAGTGCCTTCCATGCAGAGCTTCAGAAACGCGGCATCTACTGCCATCCGGGCCAGTTCGAACGCTGGTTTGTGTCCACCGAGCACACCGACCAGGACATTGACGACACCATCGCTGCAGCCGATGAGAGCATTCGGGCCGTAGCCAAGAAATTATAGCCCCGGGCAGTCTTTATATGTTTCTGGAAGGCTTCAGTGGGTTTGAAAGGTCCTGCGCCCCCTCTCTAAAACAGGCCGGCGCAGGATCGTAATCCGGTAAATATATTTTCAATAATAGTTGGCTATGATGGGTTGATGAATCTCAACTCCGAAATGCCTGTAATACGGTTCGCATTTGGAAAGCAGCAAGAAAGAAATCTTTTTTTGAAGATCTTCTCTTTCCTCATCCAGGGTATCAAAGTTGCCCCCGCCCTTGGAAATGATCAGATCGGAGCGCCGCACCAAATCGTTGACCTCATTCGATGAGCGCTTCAAAATGGTACCCGGCAAGGGTCCATCGATGCCGTTTTCGATAACTAGGGCGATTTTATCCAGACCGATTGAGCGGGCATCCCTCAACGTAGCGTCATTTAGAGTCGGAACGCTTCTGACCACAAACACAATCTCGGGAGAATATGATTCTATTATTGTCTCGATGAGCAATTTGTCGAATACAATTTCACCGGCATTGTCTCCAAAATACACCAGATGCTTACTCGCACTTAACTGCTGCTTAAAGGCTGAATAAATTTCAAGTGGAAGCGGCACATCGATTCTGCTCTTGATTGAATTTTCAAAAATCACAGCAGAATCGGCGACCATGAGATCAAGAGAATTTCCCAGGATGGCCAGCTTAACAGCCGTATAGAGTGGATCAACGGCCTCATTGACCATCTGTTGCAGATCGGGATACAAATCCATCCCTTTTTTGTTTTGATTTGATTTTGCTGATCGGAGAGGATCCGAGGAGCCGGTTTTTTTTACAATTTTGCGCCAGACATCCTCGATGACCTCGGCGCTGGTCTTGTTCCAATCGAGGCCGCGCAGGGCAGGGATCTCAAGGATTTCGGTGGAAAGTTCCCGGATGGTGGTTTCATCCAACGGCGTTTGACGGAGGGCCGCGACGGACATCCTCAATATGCAGGCAATACAGTCGGCTTCAAGCAGCATGTGTCGATTAAAATCCTTTCATCATTTCCTTCATAATAAACGGAATCTCGATTCGGCCGGTCGGGGCCAGAATCCGGCTGCTGTAGTCAATGGCGTAATACTTTTTCAGGGGCCGCACCAGGCGCCTGAACTCTGATGTATTGATGGCCTGGGCAATTTTTTCGATATTACGTCCGGTGCATTCGGCCAGCATTCGGGGACCCGAGCCGATGGCCAAACGCCACCCGGCGGTTATTGGAACCCCGAGGGCTTTCATTCCGGGTATGCATTCTTCCTTGACAAACCGGTAGTGCGCGTCACCCTGGCCCGGGATAAGATTATAGTATTGATTGAACTTCCAGGCGCCGGTCTGGATGCGATACGGCTCATCCTGGATCCGACCGCTGTGAACCCAGACCCGGTTGCTGTAGTTGAAGACCACCTGCGAGAGTTTATTCGTTATGACGCGATATTCACTGTCGGCAAGGATTTTCATCAGCCCCGCCTGGCCTTCGATGGTCGCCACGGCGATGATGCGAGGGCCTTCCCCCACCGCCACGTAATATCCGCCCAGCAATTTAAGGCCCAGCTTTTCGAGGGTCGGGTTGTATTCGTTGGTGACAAATGCTGTATATTCGTCGTATTTGCCGGGAATGACATCCCAACTTTGAGCGAAAAGAATGGTCATCTGCGCCCTCCTTAGGCGATTAATCGGTATTGTCGCGCATTTTCAGGCAAAATATTTTTCTGTGATATTTTCCATCCCGAATCTCTGATCGGTTTTCTACATTTTGAAGACGCGGGTCATCAGCTCGGCCAGATAATCGTCATCGCTCTCTTTTTTGCGGCTGAATTTTGCGGGCCTGGTTTGAACCCAGCAAAGATTGTCCGGGAAGGGTTGGTCCGGGTCAAAAACCCACTCCATGTCCTGGGGGCTGTCAAAATGAGCTTCTACCATTTTGGCGATCCGCGCGATTTCTTCAATTTCCCCTTTGGTCAGACAGGCGCTGTTCTGCATATCCGGGGGAACTTTGACCATGCGGGTGCCGGCATCCTTATAAACGACCATCTTGGTTTTGGTGCCAATGGTGCTTACGATTTCACCGCTTTGTTTGTCAACGACAAAGCTGTCCGGCGTAATTTCACCGCTGACAACGCTTTCGCCCAGGCCCCAATTGCCCTCCACGACTATTTTGGACAGATCCCCGGTTGTGGGCTGCACCGTCAGCGTGACCCCGGCACAGCGGGCGTCGATCATTTTCAAGACCGCCACTCCGATGGGAGCCTTGTCCAGCGCCATGCCGCTTTCCAGACGAAAAGCGATTGCCCGGGTTGTAAAGGCACTGCCCCAGACCCGGACGACCTTATCGATGAGGTCTTTTTTTCCGCGCACATTCAAGTAGGTTTCCATCTGGCCCGGCATACTGACCGCCCCGCTGGAGCGGGTGGCTACCGGTAAATCTTCACAACTGGTTTGCTCACACAGACGGCCATAGTGGTTCCAGAGCTCATGCACCATATCTGCGGGCATCGGCTTGGACTCGATGACACCCCGGATAAAGCGGCTGGCTTCGATCTGCTTTTCAACCTTGTTTATCAATTCCTTCTGATTTTTCTGCACAAATTGCCGTATCTCAGCGCCCGCCCCGGTCACTTCCATAAATTGTTCGTAACCGTCGATCGATATCGCAAATCCTGGTGGGACCCGCATTCCCAGGTGAACCATTTCACCAAGATTGGCGCATTTTTTTCCCACCATGTCGTTGTGCTCGCTGCGCAGTTCATCGAACCAGTAGATCCATTTTTCTGCCATGGTGACTATCTCCCTTTTTGGGCCGTTACTGGGGTGATGAAAATTCTCATATCGGGGCCCTTAACTTTTATCTCATTTTTATTCCTTTTTTTAGGCGTAAGGTTTCAGGTGTCAGTGTTCAGGATAGGGTATTGCGTCTACCTTTCCTGACACCTGAAACCCGACACCTGTCTAGGATCCCGTCTAAAACGAAGCGTAAGCGGGGAATCCAAATTCTCGGAACAAAACGGTGTAAAAAGTTAAGTCTATGCGCATCGGGTGAACATTCACCACCTTAGGTCGTTACTATTCCTGAATGTATACCGTACCCAGGTTGGCATCCACTTTAACCCGTTGGCCGGATTTGATCTTCTGGGTGCCTTCGAAGACATTCATGACCACCGGAATACCGTATTCCCGGCCGACAATGGCGGCATGCGAAAGGCTGGCGCCACGATCCACGATCACACCCTTGATCATGGAAAAAATGGGCGTCCAGCTAGGCGACGTGGTGGCCGCCACCAGGATGTCGCCCTCCTTTACCAGGTGGAGTTCATCTTCGGTCATGATGACCCGCGCCGGGCCTTCGGCTACACCGGGGGACCCGCAGGTTCCATAAAGATCGGCTTTGAGTTCGGGGCGCACCTCCGGCATGGCTCCGACGACCACCTTGAGGGCGATGGGGTCATTGGACTGTACCAGCACGCCCATGGCCTGATCCAGATCGAATCCTTCCTTTAACATGGCAGGCGGATTGGGCGTCTTTTGCCATTCTTCCCAATCCGCCTTTCTGCGCTCGACGATGTAGCGCAGGTCAAACTGGTCAGGATTGATGCCGGCCCGTCGGATTTCGTCGGGTATCAAAAAAAACATGTCTTCAAGATCATCGATGGTCCCTTTTTGGACCCAGCGCTTGCCCAGGCCAAGCGCGCTGCGCCGCATCATGGCATGGGTATACAGATCCAGGTAGTGGTCGTGTTCTTCGCTGAAAACACCGCTTTTTTGGGCCAGCCGCATCAATTGTTCGAACCAGCCTCTTTGCTCCTGGGGAACCTTCGCGAGCACCTCTTTTTCGGCGGTCTCCCGTTCTGCGGCAATCTTCTGACGCTCCTGGTCGAGGTTGAAATCCCCGCCTTTTAGGAGGAATTGTTTGACATTACCGAGGGCCGGCGCGGGATCCTCCACCCAGGACGGCAGATTTATTTCCGACATGCGCTGCATACGCCAGCCGTCTTCATTCATAAAATCCATAAAATCCTTCAGAAACGCCTTGCCCTTTTCCGTTGACGCCAGCGCAGCCGCGATATTGGCGGGATCGTTTTGGAGAAAAACATCCGCCAGACCCTCTTCCTGGGCCCGTTGGGAACATTCCCAGAGGCGGCGATCGACCTGAAAGACCTTGTTGTCAAAACCGGATACCAGTTTGTGGAAAAGTGGGGAAGTGTCATCGATACCGGCCAGCTCCCGGCACATATTTTCAAAAAGGATATAGGCCGTGTAAGTTCCATACATCATATACATGTGAATTTCCCACATGCGGCGACAGGTGTTGATGGTTCCTTCAAAATTGTCCAGCAGTTCTATGTTGGTGGCTTCATCGAGATTCAGGGCTTTGAGGTTCTCATATTGCCCTAAAATCTCATCAACAAAACCGTTCCACAAACCGTCATAGTCCTGTATGAAAGGCAAGATTGCTTTGCGAAATCGTACTTCTCTTCGCTGTTTTTCCTCTTCCGACTTCACCAGGAGCAGTGTCAGGTAACCCCCGCCGTTCATAAATCGCCAGTCCCACCCTTTTACGGTCGGCAGGCTCAATGTCTCGGCCCCGTATTGCATGCCGTGTCGACAGAAATTTATCCAGAACCAACCGAACATCGGTGTCCACGGCGGCACGGAATGGGTGCCGTCCAAAAACCAGGCCGGTGATTGCTCGAAATCACTCTCGGGGTCGAATTCCAAACCGGGAACAACATCATAAACTTTCATTTTATTCTCCTTTCTGTGGGTTGACACATTTACTTTGCCGAACGCCGGGGTACGATCGGAAAAAGATTCCAACCGGTCCCGGGCTTCCGAATTGTTAAAACCCCTGCAAGATGCAGGTGCAGCTATGGCTGACCGCTTTTGCCTGGCGAATCCGATGAATTGGTTACTGGATGTGTTTTGATATTTTCTATCGCCTCCGGCAGATCCAGCGCTTGCAGCCGATCGATGCCGGGTATGCCTTCGGCGGTATAACCCAGGGCCTGGTAGTATTCGTCCAGCAGATGCTCCAGGTTGCCGACCATCTGATCGGTAGCCGGTCCGGCCTGCTGCAGGGGTTCTTTGCGCATACGTTGGGGCAGCGTGTCGTCTTTGCGGTCAAAACCGTCACGGGCGTTGAAACAGCGTTCGATACAGACGATGCGCTCTCCGATTTTAAGCAAATTAGCGGCATCCGCAAAATCGTCAATGCCGGTGGCAGCAAGAAGAAGGCGGGCATACATGGTGGTATCTAACCCGGTATTCCCAAAGGTGCAGGCGATAAGAGAATCCTCGAGGGCCTGCTCCTTTTGAACCCGGGCAATTAAATCGCCCTTGCCGGTTTCAACCAGAGGATCTGCCTGACCTGAAAATTCCTCCCGGGGACGGCCGTACATGTGACTGCCGCCGATGTTTGAGGTGGCCATGCTGAGAGCATAGCCCTTGACCCCGCGCGGTTCATATCCCGGAAGCTCCAGACCTTTGATATGCATGGCAAAAGCGTCGGCGCCGCCTCCCAATTGCTCGGCGGCCTTTTGGACCCCTTCTCCCAGCAGACGGCCGAAGCCCACTCTTTGCCCGATCTGTTCAATCAAAGAAAAAAGCGCTTCCTTATTACCCCAGGTGAGTTTTAAACCGCCGGTATCGGCAGGTGAAATAAGGCCCCGGGTGAACAATTCGCAGGCAAAGGCCATGCAAACTCCCGTACTGATCGTATCGATACCGTAGGCATCACACAGGGCATTGGCATCGATCACGAACTGCCGGTCGGAGAGACCGAGCAGGGGGCCGAATGCAAAAATGGTTTCGTATTCCGGACCGTCGATCTGGGTGCCCCCAAAGGGCCCGTGCGCGACCTCGCGCATACCGCCGCAACGCGTCATACAGGCGTAACATCCGGCGCGGGCCTTTTTTAATTCAAAGAATTGGTCTCCGGACAGGTCTTCGATAGCCGGGATGCTCCCTTCCTGGTAGTTTTTGGTGGGCAGGATGCCCATCATGTTCACGATTTTGGTGATGTACGGTGTTCCCAGAGTGGTCATGGTCTGTTTGCGGGGATGCGTCTTTAAAATGTCGACCTGGGTTCCGAGCAGCCCCTTGAAGGTTGCAGGATCGAATGGGGCCGGTTTCTTGATCGGGACATTGATCGATACGGCTTTCAGGTTCTTGGAGCCCATCACCGTTCCCATGCCGCCCCGGGAAGCCGTGCGTTCGCCGGAGTGGATGACTGCATAGCGGACCAGGTTTTCACCCGCGGGACCGATGCAGGCCGATTCGGTGCGGTTGCCGTGTTTTGCTCTCAGCTGCGCCTGCAATCGGCGGTAGTCAAGTCCCCAGAGATCAGCCGCTTCATGAAAATGAAGGCCGTCGGCATCAATGTGGATATAAGTCGGCGCTACTGCCCGGCCTTCCAGGATGATGAGATCATACCCGGCGTGCTTCATCCACACCCCGAAATTTCCACCCGAGATGGAGCGGAAAATGGTGCCGGTCAAGGGGCTTTTTGACATCACGGCCCACTTGGAAAATCCCTGAAGCCCGGTACCGCCCAGAGCGCCGATGAGCAGCAGCAGTTTGTTGTCCGGCGAAAGGGGATCTGCGGCAGGTGCGAGCTCTTCATAGAGATATTTGGCGCCCAGCCCTCTGGCTGAAATAAAGCGCGTGATGTGTCGCCGGGGGATTTCTTCTTTCCCATAGGAAGAATCGTTGAGGTTAATCCTGAGAAGCTTGCCGGTGAGTGTGCTCATGGATCTCCTGCATGGGTTTTAAACCCTGTCAGCTGTAAAAACAATTCGACCTCGGTACGTGTCTGGATGCGCTCTGCAATTGAATTGCGGGCGGCAGACACAAAACGACGGTCCAAACCTGTCGATTCGGTGCTAAAAAATCAGCTGGGAATCCCTGGTTTTGTCAGCTTATCTGCAACACGATTTTTCGTGTTAATTCGCTAATATGCAAAGGCTGCCGAGCTGCTCCGGTCAAGTGTTGATATGTCCGGAGGGCACGAGAATTTTGCAGCCGTAGTTGGAGACCAATTGGAGCAATTTAAGTGTTAACTTCTGGTAGGCCGGGTTTTCCAGCATTTCACCGATCGTAGCCAGGTTGTCGGCCCGGGTTTCATCAATCATGTAAGGGGTGGCGCCCACCGCAACATTCCACCCACCCACCAGTGTA
>Ga0316194_10002728_pt1 | contig 12314 bp, 9 predicted proteins | sample CroRivsedime1_MG_FD_204936 | JGI IMG/M metagenome (GOLD analysis project Ga0316194, IMG submission 204936) | Coastal sediment microbial communities from Maine, United States - Cross River sediment 1 | ecosystem: Environmental > Aquatic > Marine > Coastal > Sediment | place: USA: Maine...
CCAGTGCCAGCATGACGATGATGCCGGTAAGCATGTCAGCCGTTCGCCATGCCGGCGAAACCCATAAACCCCAGCGCCATGAACGCGGCGGTAACCAGCGAGATGGCAGCGCCACGGAATGCCTGTGGAACATCTGCAGCCTCGGTGCGCTCCCGTAATCCGGCAAATAAAGCGATGACCAGGCTGAAGCCCAAGCCACCGCCGAGACCGTACGCAAGTGCCTGAGCAAGGCTTTGGCTTTGCTGCACGTTCAGCAGCGCAATACCAAGTACCGCGCAATTAGTCGTGATCAGCGGCAAAAAAACGCCCAGTACCTGGTGCATTAACGGGCTGGTTCGCCGGATGACCAGTTCGGTGAGTTGGACCGAGCCGGCAATGATAAGGATGAAGGCCAGCAGTCGCAGGTATTCGGTGCCCGTAGGAACGAGCAGATAGCGATTGATCAGGTAACTCAGCCCCGAGGCAGTGGTCAGGACGAAGGTCGTGGCCAGTGCCATGCCGATGGCGGTTTCAATACGGTTACTTGCGCCCAGAAACGGACACAGGCCCAGGAACCGGGTCAATACAAAATTATTGACGAGGACGGTCGCAACGATGATAAGAATCAGATCCGTCATGCTCGTCTCATGTTATTGCCGTTTAGCGCACCTTCATACCGGGTTCGGCGCCATCGTCCGGGCTGATCAGGAAAATATCCTTGTCACCGGCGGCCAGAATCATGCCTTCTGAAGTGCCAAAGCGCATTTTACGGGGTTTCAGGTTAGCTACGATGACGACCTGTTTCCCTGTCAGGTCGGCCGGCTCGTAGGCCGATTTGATGCCCGCTAATACAGTGCGCTCGCCGGTGCCATCATCCAGTGTAATGCGCAATAGCTTGTCAGCGCCTTCGACGGGTTCCGCCAGTTTGATGGTTGCGATGCGCAGGTCAATCTTGAGGAAGTCATCGATGCTGATGAAGTCATCATCACTGACATTATCATTGTTGGCTTCGGGTTGCGGTGCTGCCATTGTTCGGGATGCCTCAATCATTTTTTCCACATTCGCCGGTTCGACCCGGGCCATCAGGGGCTTGAACTTGTTGATTGTCGAGCCCAGCAGTGGCTCCGCGCTATCCTGCCACTGCGGCGGCGCCGTATTCAGGAATTCGGACACTTTAATCGCCATATCCGGCAGCACCGGAGCCAGGTAAATCATCAGCGTGCGGAACAAGTTCAGGCCCTGGGTGCAAACGGCCTGCACCTCAGCCGCCGAGTCGGGTGCTTTGGCCAGTACCCAGGGTTTGCGTTCGTCAATGTACTGGTTGGCCTTGTCAGCCAGCAGCATGATTTCGCGCATGGCGCGTGAGTATTCACGCTTGTCGTAATGGCTGGCAATTTGATCGCCCGCGGCAACAAATTCGGCGAATAACTCCGGCCGCTCAAGCTGGTCGCCCAGTTGGCCATCGAAACTACGTGTTATGAACCCGGCGCAACGGCTGGCAATATTAACCAGCTTGCCGACCAGGTCGGAATTAGTGCGGGCAATAAAATCTTCAAGGTTAAGGTCAATATCTTCGATGTTCGCGCCGAGCTTTGCGGCGTAGTAGTAACGCAGGTATTCCGGATTCAGGTGTTCCAGGTACGTGGCGGCGGCGACGAAGGTGCCCCGCGACTTCGACATTTTCTCCCCGTTGACAGTAAGAAAACCGTGGGCGAAAACGCTGGTTGGTTTGCGTAAACCTGCGCCTTCGAGCACTGCGGGCCAGAACAGCGTATGGAAATAGACGATGTCCTTGCCGATAAAGTGATACAGCTCGGTGTCGCTGTCTTTGGCAAAGTACTCGTCGAAATCGAGATCAGCGCGACGCTCGCACAGGTTTTTGAAGCTGGCGAGGTAGCCAACCGGCGCGTCAAGCCAGACATAAAAATACTTGTCATCCGTACCGGGGATTTTGAAGCCGAAGTAGGGCGCATCGCGTGAAATATCCCAGTCCTGCAGGCCCGCTTCAAACCATTCATTCAGTTTGCGTCCGACGGCCGCATCGACTGCGTCGCTTTGGGTCCAGTCACGTAGCATGTCCGTGAATTGATCCAGTTTGAAAAACAAATGCTCCGAGTCTTTCTGCACCGGGGTAGAGTCGGACAAAATCGAACGGGGATTTATGAGTTCGCTTGTCGAGTAAGTTGCGCTGCAAACTTCGCAGCTGTCACCGTACTGGTCTTCGGCGCCACACTTTGGGCAGGTGCCACGGAGGAAGCGGTCAGGCAGGAACATCCCTGCTTCTTCATCGAAAGCCTGCTGGATTGTGCGGCGCGCGATTAGCCCGCCTTTTTCCAGTCGTCCATAGATCGTTTCAACCAGCTCACGGTTTTCATCCGAGTGCGTCGTATGATAATTATCGAATTCGATATGGAAGCCTGCGAAGTCGCGCTGATGCTCGGTACGATAGCGTTCGACCAGCACTTCTGGCTCTATGCCTTCAGCGCGGGCGCGCAGCATGATCGGTGTGCCGTGCGCATCACTGGCACATATGTAAGTGCAGTTATTGCCTATCAGCTTTTGGAAGCGCACCCAGATATCTGTCTGCAGATATTCCACCAGGTGCCCAATATGTATAGGGCCATTGGCATAGGGCAAAGCACTGGTGACAAGCATTTTTCTCGGGCGAGCAGGCATTTCCGGTCTCTACAACGTTGGCGTGCCGTTATTCTAGCGGCAGAAAATGGCCCCGTATCGGTCAGGAGCGTATATGCGGCGCAAGCGTAGCAGGAACGCGCGGGAATTAAAGCCTTTGCCAACGGCTTGAGTCCAAAGACGCGCCGGAACTACCTGAAACTGACGATTGTTTGCGGTTGAACTATCAAATCCAGATATTCTGCCTTCATGGCATCCAGTAACTTCCTGCTATCCGGGTAGTCAATCAGATCAGTTGATTCGCCCGGGTCCTTGCTCAAGTTATAGAATTCACGCCAGGTAATATCGGCCACAGGGTCGGTGTTGCTGGAGACCACCGTTAGCTTCCAGAGGTCGCCTGCTGAATCACGCTTATAAAAGCCCCTGTCGATGCGGTTTGCATTGTCATAGTCGTACGGGCTGCCCTGCACAATCAGGTGATTCCGCAGCGGCGCGGATTCTGATGGCGTCCCAAGCAGAACGGGCAGCATGCTTTTGCTGTCGTTAGCCTGGTTGAAAGGCCGCTGTTGGCCGAGTAGCGAGTGGAAGGTTGCTGCCAGATCCTGCAGGCCGACTAGCTCCCCACTGGTTGTCCGGGGGGCAATCACTGACTGAGTCCCTGCATCATGGCCCCAGCGAGCCAGCAACGGCACTCTATGCCCGCCCTCATGCATGAGACCTTTCATACCGCGCAGCAGAGTGCCGTCTTCGGTTCCCGTTGGATCCCGGTTCTCAACAACAGGCCAAATGACGGGTCCGTTATCACTGCTAAATACAATCAGGGTGTTTTCAAGTTGGCCACGCTCCTCGAGAAATTCAACAATGGCGCCAACCATTAAGTCGACCTCCCTGATCATGTCGATTCTTGCAGAAGCCGTGGTGCCCGCGACCGGAGTGCCGTCGGTGGCGGGCTCAGAGTCTATGGTGTGTGTGACGTTGAAGTACTCTGGCGGCGAATTGGGAACGTGCAACTGTGGCGGAGCGAAAAACAGGAAGAATGGCTTGGGTGCCTCTAATGATTCACTTTCACTAATCGCTCGATCTAAAAACCCCAGTGCTTTGCGCGTAAGAATGGCGCCCGATTTCCGGCTGTCGAAATTATCCATGGCCCAGGTCGAAATGCCGACGACTCCGCCATTGTGCACAGCGCCCCAACCCTTATCTATAAATACAAAGTGCTTTGCTACATCTTTGTTGCTGGTGAATTGTTCATATTCCCCTGTGGCTTCATCGAACCTTACAAGCCGGTCATCCTCGAAATAGGCATAAGGTCTTCCGCTGACGCCGCCGGGCAATAAAAATGAATAGTCGAAACCAAACTGGGTCGGACCCCTGTCAAATTTGCGCGTGAAATCTATCTCGCTCTGGCTCATCGTGTAGTCAGTACCGGCGACGTTCCAGAATGCGCCCCCGTTATGCAATTTTCCGACGAACCCGGTTCTGAATCCAGAATCCCTGAAAATATTACCCAAGGTCGCCTGGCCAGGCATTAGCATTGTCGATGGCTGATACGAATGCCATATGCCGCTCGAGATCCGTCCCCGATAGGGGTAATTCCCCGTGAGGATTGAATATCTGGATGGTGAACAAACAGCCGCCGGTGAATGAGCATGCGTGAACGTTATGCCTGCTTCGGCGAAGGCCGTCAGATTCGGCGTATCTGTGATTGAGTAATTGTTGTATGGGCCCAGGTCACCGAGTCCCATGTCATCAACCACGATAACCACCACATTAGGGAATGTAATCCTTACCGGTATTGGTTCGGAAGCATATTCGCCATCGAAAACCTGGTATGTAAATGAGTCAAGACCGGTAAATTTGTAGGTTGGCGTAAAGCTGAAAGAACCGTCCTCTCTTAGGTCAACAGTGCCGAACTTCGCGGGAGATACCAGCATGGCGATCGCACTTTCGCTGACGCCATCATTCGCAAGTACGCCAGGCGCTGAGCGGCTCAATGTCATTCCCGATGCGATGCTATAGGCGTCGGCCACGGCAGAGGGGGCGGCCTGTTGCGGACTCGGGTCCGGATTGTCGCATGCTGCAATGAAAGTGCAGGCGAATATGAAAGGCAACAGCATTGCCGAAAGTTTACCCATACGAGATTGCGTGTACTCTTCACTCATCTGACCATTTCCTGGTAACGGGTAATTTGCTGGGTCGCCATTATTGTGTTTTAAGTATTTGCCGTCAAAGGATAGAGGGCCACTAGTGGACTGTTGGGGTGTAGTCAGCTTGCCGAATATATTGCTATAGCTTCTCAAGAAGGCGATCAAGCGCCTCTTCTATGTCGTCTACGACCTTGACTCGTTCGTCTGCCGGGCTGTCCGCAGCGCCTCCGGTGTGGCGAATGGCGACGACTGACTTATTCTGTGCAAGCAATTTTGTGATTAGTTTGCCTGTGCCCGTGCCCCCGCCAATTACGATTGCTCCCGAGGCTGCTGAAGCTATCAGCCGGTGTTTTTCATCAGTACTTTCGGCATAGAACACTTCATTACACAGTGTTTGATCTGTTTCCGTGTTGCCTCGTTCCAGATAGGCGATGGTGGCTCCGGAAGCGCTTTTTGCGCCTCTGAACGCATGATGGAAGGTTCCTGACAGATTCCCGGCGCATACTGTGTGGCCGTGCAGGGCAATATTACGTCCGGCCTGAAATGCCCAGTCCTTGTTGCGGTCGGAGCAGTTGTCACCATATCCCAGTACGGCTATACATTTTTTTTGCATCTGTATTTCTTTGTTATGCGTTCAATCAGCCTTTCTTGATGGCTGTCCCAGTGGCAGAGTATTTTACTGAGGGCACAAGTCGCTTTTCGTGGTCGCGCGCCTGACAACAATCATGGCAGGCAGGATAGCACTGCGGTCTATGCATTTTCTTTGTCATATACGTCACGGAAAATCAGCATATCGCCTAAGCGCTGCTCTGCGCCATCCGGAAACCCACAGCGTGCACTAAATTCTCTGGCATCCTGATAGGTGCCAAATATTCGGTCCCAGATCGGAATATCACTGTAGTTGAATGAATGCACATCATGCTGGTGGTGTATTGAATGTAGTTCAGGTGTTTGCACAAAATACCGCAACCAGCCTGGGGTTTTGATATTGGCATGATAAAAATACTCACCGGTGGCTGCAAAAAAGTTAAACCAGAAAGCCCCTGCTAATGAGCAACCCAGTACCTGGTAAATGATGATGGAGCTTAGTACCGAATTTACGAGTATTTCGACAGGGTGTTTGTAAAAGGATGTCAGAATTTCAATTCTGGAAGCGGAGTGGTGAATCTGATGGAATACTTGCCAGAATCCTTTCTGATGTCTTAGTCGGTGCCACCAGTAGAAAATAAACGTTCCGGCAAACCACGCGACGAAGCCTTCCATTGCCGGGGCATTCCAGGCCGAGATGTTTAGCAAGGAGGTGTTCCCGAGGGTGGGTAGCCAAACCGCACCGATACCTAGTGTTATGCCGAGTTGGACGAGATTGACGCCGATAGATCGCATGTACCATCCTGGGGCATGCGGTAGTGCACGCCCTGGAAACGCACGTTCTGCTACCAGGAATGCCAGGGTCGAAAGTATCAGGAACAGGCTTGGCAGCGTCATGTCAGGGCGTGCTGCCCGCAGCGGCCCTAGGCCTCAAGCAGCCGGTGGTCCTTGAATTTGTTTTTGTCATTTGCGAAGTCATACGCACTGCGCCCGCTTATCTCGCCCTTGTCGAAAAGGTCAGCGAGTGCCTTGTCCATTGTGCACATGCCGGTTTTTCTGCCGGACTGCATGGCCGTTTCCAGCTGGTCAAGTTTTCCCTGGCGGATCAGGTTGGCTGTGGCCGGGGTGTTAATAAGAATTTCAAGCGCAGCGACCAGCCCCGAACCCTCTTTGCTTGGGACCAGTTGCTGTGAAACGACACCACGTAATGACGTGGACAGCATTGTTCGAACATGCGGTTGTTTATCTGTAGGGAAGACATTAACGATACGATCCACCGTTTGGCCAGCGCCATTGGTGTGCAGGGTTCCCATGACCAGGATGCCCATTTCGGCGGCCGTTACCGCGATGCTCACGGTTTCGTAGTCGCGCATCTCGCCGACCAGAATTACGTCGGGGTCTTCACGCAATGCCGAATGCAGTGCTTCCGAGAATGTTGCGCAGTGTTGGCCCACTTCTCTTTGACTGATGAGGCAGCGATTGCGCTCGTGTACGAATTCGATGGGGTCTTCGATGGTAAGAATATGGCCCTTCATGCATGCGTTGATTTCGCTGATCATCGCAGCCAGCGTGGTTGATTTACCTGAGCCAGTTTTGCCTGTGACCAGGATTAATCCCTGGGTTTCCCGGCAAAGTGTTTTTAAAACCTGTGGCATTTTCAGGTCGTCGAGGGTTTTAGCCTGACTGGGGATGGCCCTGAACACGCCCCCCATGCCACCCAGATGACGCAGAATATTGACCCGGAAACGGGCAACCCCATCAAGCTGATGCGCGAAGTCGGCTGAATCGTGCTCTTCAAATTCATCCTGTGCTTTCTGCGGCATTATCTCTCTGAGTATTTCTTCGGTAATCGCCGGGTTCAGTACCTCTTCTTCGAAAGGTGCAAGATCTCCGTAAACGCGCATACGCGGAGGCTGACCCGCAATAAAATGCAGGTCAGACGCATTTTTCTCGACTAGCGAGCGGAGGTAGTGGTCAATTTGGGCCATTGGCTTAGATGCCTCCCGCTTTAACAAGATTGCTGAGGTTGGTCTTTTTCAGAATCGTGGTGTCGGTTACGAATTTTTGCAGTAGTGTTTTGTCAGAGGCGAAACGGAAAGCGTCATCGGGATCGACTTCCTTGCGGTTAACCGCTTCCATAAGCGCCTGATCCATTAGTTGCATGCCTTTGTCATGGCCGGTTTGCAGCTGGCTGGGAATTTGGTGCGATTGGTCTGTCATGATCAGATTCGCAATCGCTTTCGTCATCACCATGATTTCCAGACAGGCACGTCGCCCACGACCTTCAGGTGTCTTGACCAGTGTTTGTGTGATCACGGCTTTCAGGCTTTGGCCAAGAAAGCTCTTGGTTTGTGCTTTCATCTCGCTCGGCAGCGCATCAATAATACGGTCAATTGTTTTGACAGCGCCGATGGTATGCAGCGTTCCGAACACAAGATGACCTGTTTCCGCGGCGGTCATCGCCATCGCGATGGTTTCCGGGTCGCGCATTTCGCCCACCAGTATGACATCCGGGTCTTCGCGCAAAGAAGCGCGGATCCCGTCTGCAAAGCTGGGTAAATGGGTGCCGAGTTCGCGTTGAATAATCTGTGATTTATAACTCTTGTGGACAAATTCGATCGGGTCTTCGAGGCTGATAATGTTCTGCGCTTTAGTGCGGTTGAGGTAGTCGATCATGGCCGCCAGTGTTGTCGACTTGCCGGTGCCGGTAGATCCTGTGACCAGCACCATTCCCTGGTGGTTGTCGCAGATTTTCTTTACGATCGGCGGTAACGAGAGGCTTTCCAGCGTCGGTACTTCAGTCGGGATAAACCGGAACGTAGCCCCCACGCCGGTGGCTTTACGAAACAGGTTAACGCGATACCGACCGGAATCTTCGGACACATATGAGAAGTCCAGGTCCTTCCCTGTTGCGAAGCGCTTCTGTTGTGATTTAGTGAGGATCTCGTCGATGTAAGACGCCAGCTCCTGGTCTCCGAGGTCGCGAAACTTGATGGGCATCAGGTCGCCATGCATGCGCAGCATTGGCGGGACACCGACAGCCAGATGTATATCCGAGCAGTTTTGTGCCAGGCCAAGTTTAAGAAATGCGTCTATGCGAGCCATATCAGCTGATACCTTCTAGATCGCCGCGGCTATTGCCAGGCGAAGATCATTCATTGAGTCGTAACGTTTCATCTTGTCGACTTCCATGGCGGTGTGTACAACATCGGCCAGCGCTTTGGGTATGGTTGGATTAACTTCATCGCAGCGGATGCATTTGCCCTGCACATGCTGGTACATAACGGCCATGTGATCGCCCTTGGTGTAGGGCGGGGCGCCGGTCAGCATTTCATAGAAGATGACGCCCGTGCTGTAGATGTCGGCACGGTGGTCAACTTTCTTCCCGAGTATTTGCTCGGGTGCCATGTATTTCGGTGAGCCAATAACGTAACCGGTTTTAGTCAGCTGGTTATCGCTGGCACCAGCCGCTGAAGCAACACCAAAGTCAACGATTTTAAGTAAGCCGGCATCGTTAATAAGTACATTGGCGGGTTTTAAATCGCGGTGAACGATACCAACCTGATGGGCTACGGCCATGCCGGTGGCTATGTCCTGCGCCCAGCCCGCAGCTTTCGTGAACGGGAGAGGTTGATTGCCGGCTGTCTCTGCGCCCAGGGTATGCGACGCGAAATATTCCATCGAAATGGCATAACTGCCTGACAGTTTCAGGAAGTCATAGATGCGGATAACGTTCTTGTGGGTGATCTTGCGTGAAAACCTGAGTTCGTGAACAAAACGTTGCAGCATTTCTTCATCGTTGGCCACATTGGCGTTCAGGAATTTCAGAATCAAGCGTTCTCCAACGACGGTATCCTCGACAAGAATTACCGTGCCGAATGCGCCTTTGCCAATTTTTTCGATGTAACTGTAGCGACCCTCGATGACATCGCCGGTGCGCAGCGCCGATATATCCAGCTGGGCCGTATGCATTGGTGCACCCGCACCCGCCTGTTGTGCGAGCTGTTCCATGTCCACATCTTCAATCAGCATCGTATGAGCGGGCTCGGCCATGCGTTCGGCTTTTTGCGCTTGAACCATTGCGGACTCGGTGTACTGATTGTTGATTCGTTCCATCGCATCGCGAGCCGACGTTGCAACGGCGTCATTTCCAACTTTAAGGAGCGGCTGTATCTGTGCGCGAACCTCGTCCAGGTTGCTCTCGCTAACGAGCGCTGTCAGTGCGCCAATCGCTTCTGCGATGATGCTGGGGTCGGGTCGCTGGAACATGGTGACTATCTTGGGCACAACAGAGGGGTCGCCAATTCGGCCCAGTGCCTTAAGGACGGTGGGAATGGCCTTGGGGTTTTCGTCCAGCATCTCCAGTAGCCGCGGTATCGCGTCTTTATTGCCTATCTCGGCGAGTGCGTCTACAGCTCGTTCACTGACCCACCAATCCGCGTCCCGGGTAGCGGTAATCAAGTGTGCGACGGCCTGTTCGTCTTTTGTCTGGTTCAGAATCTCAATAGCGGAGCGGCGAATATCCTCGTCCTTGTCGCCGATAAGTTTCAGTATGGCCTGCAGAACTCTGGGGCCACCGATACTGGCCAGCGCGTCGCATGCTCTGGAACGAACCCACCAGTCGCTGTCGCCGATGGCGACAAGCAGGTCTTTAATCGAACTTGGGTCGGCTATTTCATTCAGAACCTCGACGGCGGAACGGCGTGTGTATTCCGATTCATCCTCCAGGACGCGAACAAGGTACTTGCAGGTATCCGGATGCCGCATTTTTATAAGCAGATCTACAGCCTTGCTTTGCACATCGAGGTCGCCATCGAGCAGCAAAGATGCAATTAGCTCAATATTGAGTTCGCCGTCGATTTCACCAATGGCTGTTAGCGCGGCGCTGCGCACTTGCCTGTTGCTGTCTTTCAGCAGTTCTTCCAGTTTGTGCTGGACCTCGGGCAAACTGAAATTGGACAATATTTCTATGATGTGAACGCGCGCCGAATGGTCACGACCCGCGGTACGGGCGAGCAAGTCGGGCACAAGATCCTCAGTGGCTTTCTTGCCGATCATCTTGAATACCGCGCTTTTCTCGCGCGGTTCCAATTGGTAGGCAATATTCAGAAGTTTTTTGATATTCAACCGGTCCAGGTGAGAACGCATTGCATCCAGTACTGCATGCGTCGAGATGTCCTCCTGCATGAGGATGTCCGGCAGTTTGTTGGGGTCGTAGTTTTTTGACGTAGAGAGCGCCCAGGAAACACCCGCAACACATCTCTCGTTGGGATGGGTCAATCCGTTAGCGATCTCTTTGAACGTCTGATTGCTGGTGAGCGCGGCCAATGCGTCTACTATTCCGATCGTCTGGTAACGATCTGCATTTGCCAGCGCATCGACCATCACGGGGATTGCGCCCGAGCCACAATTCTTCAGGTTCTCCAGCGCTTTTTGTGCGGTAGGCGTATTGGCATCAGGCTCCGCCAGCAATTGCGTGACGCACCGTTCTGCTTTAAATGCACTGATAAATTTCATTTGCCTTTTGCTGCGCCTGACTTCCATTTCTAGCTGTTTTCGCCGGGCCTGATATGGAACCGGCACCGCCACCTGTTATTAAGGGTAGACGATGCGCCCGGCCGAAAACGTGCTCTGCATCCTGAAAGCGGCTAAACATAGTATTTATGCCGCTAACCAACCTGTCCCGAGCGGTTATCAACTGCTCCGGAAAGGGCTTTTCATTAGGGTACAATGTCGCGCTTTGCCAACCTTCCTACTGTTAAACGCGTCACGAAATATGTCATCGACTTTACAAAATAAGCTCGAATCAGCCCTTTCCCATTGTCTGATCCCCTGGAGCGGGGAAGATATGGCCAGTGCGGGTGCTGTTGCCAGTATCAGCGATACCGGGCAGGCCACTGTGCGCCTGGCGCTGGGTTATCCTGCGGAACGCTCGCAGCCGCGTCTGCTTGCTGCGATCAGGGAGGCCCTGGGAGACGATGCGGACGGTGTCGATGTTCAGCTGGACGTGGACTCTAAGATCAGGCGGCATGCCGTTCAGGGCGTGCTCACCCCGGTTCCGGGTGTGCGCAATATTGTGGTCGTATCCTCGGCGAAAGGTGGGGTAGGCAAGTCCACGGTTGCGGTCAATCTGGCGCTTGCGCTTGCATGTGAAGGCGCTCGAGTCGGTATTTTGGATGCTGACATCTATGGTCCAAGTCAGCCGCTCATGCTGGGCGTGGCCGATCAGCAACCGGTTAGCAAAGACGGGAAGACTTTTGAGCCGATCGAAGCTCACGGGCTGCAAATGATATCCATCGGTTCACTCATCGATACCGATCAGCCGATGGTGTGGCGCGGGCCCATGGTTACGCAGGCGCTGAACCAGTTACTGTTTCAGACTAACTGGCGGGATCTTGACTACCTGATTGTGGATATGCCGCCTGGTACCGGTGATATCCAGCTGACGCTGAGTCAAAAAGTTCCGGTCAGTGGTGCGATTATCGTGACGACACCGCAGGATATCGCGCTGGCCGATGCGTTGCGGGGCTTGCGCATGTTCGAAAAGGTCAGCATCCCTGTGCTAGGCCTGGTCGAGAACATGAGTAGTTATGTGTGTCCCTCCTGTGGTGAGTCGACGGCCTTGTTTGGTGACGGTGGCGGCGTAGAAGTCGCTAGGCAGAATGACCTGCCATTGCTGGCAAAATTACCGCTGGATATTCGAATTCGCCAGGAGACAGATGATGGCGCTCCGACGGTTGTTGCCGAGCCGGATTCGCCACTTGGCCTGGCTTTCAGGGACATGGCATTGAATACTGCGGCCAAACTGGCGGAGCGCCCGCGCGATTACAAGGGTGCTTTTCCCGAAATCGTGGTGGAAAAAAGTTGATGAAGGGTGTTGAGTCTTGCACCCCGTGGGCCAGCTGTTGCAGGCACGTCAGTACCGATAGCCAGCTATTACTGCGCGTCCGCTCAGAATGACATGTA
>Ga0316194_10002729_pt1 | contig 12313 bp, 8 predicted proteins | sample CroRivsedime1_MG_FD_204936 | JGI IMG/M metagenome (GOLD analysis project Ga0316194, IMG submission 204936) | Coastal sediment microbial communities from Maine, United States - Cross River sediment 1 | ecosystem: Environmental > Aquatic > Marine > Coastal > Sediment | place: USA: Maine...
ATGAGCCATTCCAGGGTATCCCTCCCCCCCGCAAGAGCGCCGGCCATGAGCACACTCTTTAAAATGTCCGGATGAATTGCCTCGCCCTGAAGCAATGCCTCGAACTGGTCGGCGGCAAACACAGCAGCCGGGTTCGACCCGTAGATCGCGGCATGCCAGAGAATCTGATCCCTGAACAGAGAAGTGGTGAGGGGCTCATCAGGTACCGGGAGATACCCGATGGCCGAAAGAGTTTTGTCAAGCGCGGACCTTCCAAAGGAGCGAATCGCTTCCTGACGGGGACCGTCAAAGACCAGGTAGGCCTGGAACAGGTTGTCCGCCATGCTGCTCAAAGGGAGGTAGGCGTCTTCGTCGAGGTAGTTTTTCAAAAATGCCAAATAGTCGTCAATGGTGGCTGCACCGCATTGAACCTGGGCAAAAAGGTCGTTTTGAAGTCCCCATCTATCTTCAGGAGAAAGATCTTTACCTGCTACCCGTTGGCCGATGGCCGCCAGATCCTCCGGCGTCCGGTACGCCACCCTGTAAAATCCGGTCTGACCGGCGTTGACCTTGTAAGCAACGCACGCCGCACCCAGATCGATCCGGGTTGATGTTTCTTCAAAAAGGATTGAGATCGTCCTCGAATCGCCGGTTTCGTCATAGACGGTGAGGGTCACCGGTATTTGCCAGGTTTGATTGGACCTGTTCTCGAGATAGGTGAACCGCTTCTGGGTCAACGTGAGGTTGCGCCCGTTTCGTTGGGCCTGAACGAGAGGATGCCCGGGTTGTTCGATCCAGCTCTTCATCAGAGCGGTAATCGGCTTTCCGGATATCTCCTCCAGGGCTTCCCATAGATGGTGACTGGCGGCGTTTTTATATTCGAATGTCTTCAGATAGTGCTGCAATCCCTTTTTCAAATCATCTTGACCGATGTATCCCTGAACCACACGTAAAATACTGCTCCCCTTGCTGTAAATGATCGGCGCGGTGCTGGTGTTGATGACCACGTGTTCGCCACCTGGAATTTCGATAGCACAGGTGTCGTTCAGACCGTCGCGTCCCATAGCCTGAGCGGTTTGTCCCAGCAGAAACTGATCCCAAACCTGCCATTTTGGGTGGTAGTGGTCCACAACACCGTAAGCAAAATAGGTGGCAAAACTTTCGTTCAACCAGAGGTATTTCCAGTCGGACGGCGTCACCAGGTTGCCGAACCACTGGTGGGCAATTTCGTGGGCAATGACATTGCAGATGCTCATTTCACCGGACTTGGAGGTCACTTCCGGATAGTGAAGGATCAGGTTTTCTCTGAAGGTGATGGCACCCCAGTTCTCCATGGCTCCGAATGCAAAATCCGGGACGGCAATCAAGTCCATCTTGGACAGTGCATAGGGAATTTGATAATATGTTTCACAAAACTCGAGAGCCTTTTTGCCGAATTCCAGCCCGAATCCGCCGTAGGGAACCCGACCCGGCAAGGTCACGGACCTCACCCGTGGATCGGTTTCATGTTCTGTCAGGTGAAACTCGCCTACGCCGAAAAACAGAAGATAGGTGGACATTGGCGGCGTGGTTTGAAACCGAACCTGTTTTTTTCCGCCGGCCAAAGGTTTTTCTTCCACTGCCGGTCCATTGGACAGGGCCACAAGGTCGGCGTCCAGAATCATTTTAATGTCAAAGACCGCTTTTTGAGACGGATGGTCCATGCAGGGGAAGGCCCGGCGTGCGTCGCTTTCCTGAAACTGGGTGACCGCAATGTATCGTTTCCGGCCGTTGGTTTCAAATGTGCTGCGATAAAACCCGGCCATCTTATCGTTGATCCACCCCTGATAATCGATGGTCAAAAAGAACGGGCCGGACATGGATTCGGGGAAATCGATCTTGAGTTCCTCTTTTTCCGGATTTACCTGAAAGGTACATGGGATTTTCTTGTCATCTATCTGAAGTTTACAGCTCCAGACAGCCAGTTCCAGGACGTTCAACACCACCTGTTCCACCGGTTGCGTGGATTGAAGCTCGATATCAACCTGTCCTGAAAATCGAAAATGAACAAGGTCGGGTTCCAGACGAAGAGAGTAACGAATGGGATGGACAACATTCATGGGCACCTCCTAAAAGGGAAGTTCAGGATATTCGGAATAATCAAGCGTGTGAAATTTGAGTTTTTAAGATTTACAACGGTGTGTTGGCAGCACTGCCCTGCCGCCGATTAATTTTCTCAAATGCCCCTTCAATGGCATGTTTTAACACTTCGATTTTAACCGGCTTGCAAAGATGACCATCAAACCCGACATCTTTAAGCTGATCCGAGTCTACTTCTGTAAGGTAGCCGGAAAAGGCGTAAATAACCGCCGTTTCATTAATTTCTCTAAGCTGTTTACACAATTGGGTGCCGTCGATCTCCGGCATCATCAAATCTGTTATTATCAACGGGAAATATTCTTTCCGTGCTATCTCTAAAGCTTCTTTGGCATCTCCGGCAAGTTCAACATCGTATCCCAGCATCATTAGCATATCTTCTATCGTATCTCTTAGTATTTCTTCATCATCCACAAACAGAATCTTTCTCGAAAGTGTCGTCATTTGTGTTTTCCTTGTCAGCGGTTTAAATATATAACCTCCAATAACATCCTGTAATTTCTCAAGTTTCGCATCCTTAATTTTCAGCAATGCCGGCACAGAACAGTTGGCAGGTAATATTTTTTAAACTAAAATCATATGGATGCGATGTTTAAACAGAAAAAGCCGCATGAACCAATATAGGACGCAAAGAAGATGTAACATATGGATGAAACCTTTGAAAAGGGGTTCGAAACTTGAGTTAAATTTTACGAACCTTTCAAGGTGAAACCATGAAGACTTCAAGTTTAAACCCGTCATTCAATCTTTTGTTTTACGCGGATACGCATCATTTCTACACCCATGTCCCAACACAGTGCAACAAATATTATCCACACCACTCCCCATAACAGGGCAAAAGTATAAAATGGATAAAAACGAGCAGCCACACTGAAAATACCAAAATAAAACAATAATTTCATGATTCATCACCTCCGGCAAATAGAAAAAGCCCATCCTCTCAAGAAAAAAAAGAGCTATAGTGTTCAGCGTATCCATTTGTCGGACAACCCCGCCATCCATGATTACCGGGCCGATGGCTTTGCGTCCCACTCTCTCGAGAGGTTTCCCTTTTTCACAACAATACTAATATCGGCAAAACACCTGTAAAAGTTTAGCCCGATGCGTTTAGTACTCTTAATAAATTGAAGGATCGCGGTTTGAAAAAAAGCATTATCCATAGAGCGATTTAAAAAATAAAACCGCCCCGATCCCTGATTAAATTAGCACTTTTTCCATTGATAAAGGTTTAAATTGTTTGAATTTCGATTCTTTCACTTTAAATTTACTGAAATATGTGATATTATAACCCAATTTTACCATTTCCGATAAAGTGAAGCAGGCTGGAACAATTTTAAGGGTTCATTTATGGTCTCGTAAAACGCAGGAACAATTAAACGTCTCGGAAATTCTACAATTGGCTGAAATTAAAGACTTTTTAATAGATCCTGGTTTATGCCACTTCTATGGAATGTTGGAATTTTGGAATAGTGGAACGTTGGGTTGAAGGAACAATACGATTTTAATTCCTACAGTAACCCATTATTTTTATCCAGTGAAACTTTCTTCTATTTCACCGGGGCCATCATTCTATTGTTCCATTATTCCAATTGTGAGCGAAGCGGACTAACTTGCACCTAATAACAGGCTAAAAACAACAAGGCGTAATGAATAATGACACAACTAAAAGACCAAATGGCCGCTTTTAACGGATTCCGCGAAAAAGAAGTGATCGAATTGTCCAGTCGGGCGAAAATCGATAAATTGCAGGTTGGTGAAATTTTGATAACAAAAGGCGATCCCGATCAAATGGTATTTATCATTTTGGACGGAAAGATGAGGCTTGTTCAAGGCCCAAAAGCGCATCAAAAAACCATTGCCGTTTTTTCAAAAGGGGGCTGGATTGAAGCCATGGCCCTTGCCAGGGATACGATACCAATGACATCCGCCATAGCTGCCGAACCGACCCGTGTCATGGCTTTGGATAAGACCACCATTGACAGCCTGAATGACAAGACACAACTGTCCGTTTATAAACGTCTGGCCTATCTATCCGCTGAACGCATCCGCCTGCTCAAAAAGAGTGAAAACAACCTTATAGCAAAGAACATGCAGCTAAAAGAAGATATTTTCAATTACCGTTCTCCATTGAAAAGAGATTTTCACCAGTCTGAAATGATTAAAGGCATTATCAAGAAAGTTCCACGATTGCCGGCGTTTGCAACGACCCTATCCAGTCAACTTTTCACACAGGAACTCGTTGAACAGATCAAACGGGACCCGGCTCTCGTTGCCATTGTATTGAAAACCATCAACTCTGCATTCTACGGTTTTCAGAAAAAAATTTCCGATATTCACCATGCAGTTGTTCTTCTTGGATTTGAACAAATATACCAGGTCGTCATTGCCGAAGGTATTCGCCGAACCATGCCGAATACACCAAACTTTAAGGCACTGCACCTTCATTCTGAAATTATCTCGCATATCGCATTTATGCTCTCTTTAGAGTCACGCCATGGCCATCCGGCCGAAATGGCCTCTTTTGGTCTGCTACACGAAATTGGCCAGATCGTCATCCAGTTGCTCAAAGATCAGAATCCAAAGTTGGCAGCACTTGTTGAGGTCCTAGATCAGGCTCAATTGGGATCTCTTATGCTAAAAGAGTGGAATCTACCGGATGTTTTGTGGAAAAGCGTCGAGTTTCAAGCCTATCCCGAGTTCTCCTCTCCGGATCACATCCCCGAAGAATTAAGGTACAACGTCACGTTACTGTATCTTAGCCATATTTGTTATAACTTGTTTCAGGACAAAAAAGAAAAAGAACTATCAACAACATTTTTCGATGAATATATAGAACTGACAAACTGGCGGGGATTGACCCTTGACGAAATCTTCAGGGAACGGCTGCTGCAGGCAATGGTGAAAAAGAGCAAGACTTACCCGTTACCTTTGCGGCAACTTATAGAAAAACAAACATAGATAGGTGCTATTATGAGTAGGATGGTCGTTGTAAAAATCACATTGGTGATTCTTCTTATTGTCGCTTTCACTGTGTCAGCTTCCATTAATTCTGTTTTTGCCGACACGCGATATGTTTCTGATCGGCTCATCATTTCTGTTCGCGATGGACAAAACCCGAATGCTGCTGTTTTAGGATATATTGAGACAGCCGCACCGGTAGATGTACTCGAGGAGAAAGAAGATTTATTGAGGATTAGAACCGAAGATCTCATTGAAGGGTGGGTTCGTGCGAAATATATCGATTCAGAAAAACCCAAGGTTCTGATCATCGAAAATTTGGAAAATGAAATCAAAGCCTTAAACAAAGACATCAAAACAGTTAAAAATGAGCAAGATTCTGTTTCAAATACGCTATCGAAAACAAAGAAAATGTATCAGGAAGAAATCGAAGAGTTAAAAGAAGAAGTAAATATAAATCAGAAATTTGCTGCAAAAGCAAAAAGTGACTTTATACAGCTCAATAAAAAGTATACAAATCTTCTCAAGAATTCAAAAAACACGGGGAAACTGATCGGTGAAGTAGAAAAGTTGAAGAAATTAAATGCCGAATTGAACACTGAAATCAAAAGCCTTAGAAGTGATCGGAAAAACCCTTTGAAATCGAACAGAATACAATCGTTTATTGCAGGAGCAGGGGTTTTACTCTTTGGATTCATACTCGGCGGATCAGTAAAGAAGAGAAAGAGATCCAGGTTTATTTGACCCGAATCCCAAGTTTTCCATCCTTAATTTTCAACAACGTCAATAGGGGAATTTAAATTTAAAGAAGGAATTCGGCGGGCTGGACGCCTTGAGTGGAAGGATCAAGGCTTTTAACAATGTTTCGTCGGAATACACCGGATTGTGCATCGCGTTCATCCAGATCCACCACACCATCCTTTGCATACCCCCCCTGCCCGTCTGCGGCCAATAATACGACCTTTGGCCGCGTCCCGTCGTCTGCTTTTCCGGCTTCTATTACCAGGGCCAATTCACCGGTATCCAGTTCAAGAAGTGAGCCGATGGGATAAACCCCAAGCATATTGATGAACGCCTTGAGGAGGATCGGATCAAAATCCGTTCCTGAGTGGTCTAACATGTAGCCAAGGGCCTGATCTTGTGTTAAGGCCGTCGAGCGATAATTCCGTGGTGATGTGATGGCATCAAAAACGTCAGTAATGGCCAGGATCCGACCGAACAGACTCACGGGTTTTTTTTGAGGGGTCTGTGGATATCCCGAAAGGTCATACTTCATGTGGTGTTCAAATGGAGGGAGCAGAACTTTTGACTTGAGACCCCGGGCGGCCTGTAGTTTGATAATTTGGGCGACACTGTAGATGGTATGTTTCTTTACAACATCAAACTCGCTGTTGCTTAGTTTTCTGGGCAGGCGGATGATTTCAACGGGTATATCCAGTTTTCCCAGGTCGTGAAAGAGGCCACATATTCCCAGCCGGTGCAGAGACGTCTTCGAAATCCCGATTCGCCGCCCCAGACACATGGAAAGTATGGCAACGTTTATTGAATGGGTAAAGGTGTAGTCATCATAGTCGCGGATGGTACTGATCCCCAGAACAATCGACTCATCCTCCATGACGAGATCCACCATGTTCTGGACCACGCGAAGGGTCTTACGAACCCCCGCCTTCTTTTGGGAGGTAATCTTTTCAGCCACTTCTTTTATGGAGTTCAGCGCGTAAAAGTAAGATTCTTTTGCTTTTGCTTTCCTGAGTTGTTCCTGATCCAGGGGTTCGGTTCCGGGGTCCTGTTCCGTTATCAGCGTTTCTTGTTCAAGGACATTTTCCACCCAGATAAACCCCCGTTTGTCCATCTGTTCGTCAAACCAGTTCAGGGGATCCTTCTGCTGCTCGCTCTCGTTCAATATGCGGCCAAAATCGATAATCTCTTTATCTGAAGCCTCCTGGACAGCAGGGTAAAAACAAAGCCCCTGAAGGTCTCGCTTTTCGAAATACTGCACTATATTAATTACGAGCTTACCAATTTCACGACGGTGGAGCAACTTCTCGTCCTGAATAAAAATATTGCCTCGGGACACCTGCAAGGTAATATGGTCATCATCCATCAGCAACCGGCCGGCAACCTTTTTGAAATCACCGATGCATTCCGTCAACAACGGATTGTTAACTTGATGGATCTTGGCCAGATAGACCAGTTTGTAAAACGTCTTGAGAAAATCCTCGTGTAATTTTCCGGCTTCCTGGTTCATTGATGATCCTTTAAGGTTTTTTGATATGCAGATCGAACACTTGGAAACAGACTTCTCGAAGCTTTCTTTAGAACGTCCCGGGCTTCTTGCGTGTTCAGTTCGAGTAATGCCAAGGCAGCACCCTGTCGCCGAAGTGACCTTTCGGAACTAAAATCCCACCCTTGACCGAGAAGGGTTTGGTCTAAAAACGGGATGGAACTCAGCGTGCCGCAACAACCAAGAGTTTTGAAACAGTTCAAAATTTGCTGATCGTCCCTGTAGAGAATCTTTTGTTGTTGGAGATAATTTAAAATCAAGTCTCCGGTTTTCTCGTTTTTGAACTGTTCCAGGTGGTTCCACATCATCCGCCGAATGGTGAGAACAGGGTCGTTTACGAGATGAAAAAGTTCTTTGATCATATTTTTATTCCGGCGTTCCAAGGCCTTCATCGCTTCCAGTCGCACCCGTCCTGATGGATGATCCGTCATCTTGAAAAGTATTTTCATGGGCTTTTCGCCGCTGATGTGTCCGAGAATATACACAAGCTTTTTAACCAAAGTCTCCTCCGGTCGATCCAGCAGCTGTTCCAAAGGATTCGTGTCTCTTTTTGCCAGCGATCCGATGATTTCCATGAGTTGCCGCTCCAAAGAAGCGGACAATTTTTCCATCAACATTGGAGCCAGGGCCGTGATGGATACAGGTGGAAGACTGAGAAGCAATTTACGAAAAATGTCGACTTGATCGGCACGCTGTTTATCAAGGCTTGGCAAAACTTCTTTCACAACCCCGAGAACTTGAGGGTCGGCAATATCGACAAAAAACTGACGCAACAAGGGCTGGGCCCATGGTTTCTCGGTTTTACTGGACTGGTAAGCTTTTTTTAAGCTTGCCAAAAAATCGAGTGCGATTCGAAATTCACCTTGAACGAGGGTGGTTTTGAACTCCTCTTTTATGAATTCAAGGACAATCGCGTAGTCCTCGGGTTCATTTTGGATGCTAAGAATCAGCCACAGAACGTCAAGCAGGTCTTCCGTGCTGGTTTGGGTTTCTTCCTCTGCAACCATTTTTTCAAGACGCTGCAACTCTTCCGGGGTAATTTCCCAGATGGTCCTGTCCATGATCGAAAGGGCCATGTCACCTCCGGCATCCCTTCCCTCTGCCGTATCGGCCGTGTCCTGCTGGTCGTCATCCATTGCCTCCTGAACACCCGTCGTATCCTGGGACGGCGTATCCTCCACGCCATGGCCGTCTGCGCCTTGCTTCTCATCTCCGGTTAAGTTGAAGGTGGAAAAATCTTTTACGGTTTCAGCCTTCCACAGGACATCCGTGGCCGCATACTGTATATGCGGTAAATCCTTTTCCCACAAGGCGGTGACAAGATCTCCTTTTGGCTCTTCCTGTAACCTTCGGTACTGATTCAGTATTTTTATGAGATCGGAGATTTCCCAAAGTTCGATTCCTGCCTGAAATTCCATCCACTGGATGCCGTCTCGAAAAAGAGGATACGCCAATTTATCTCTTTTGGGATCATCCTTGTAAACCGTTTCATCTTCGAAAAGGAGCCAATCCTTCTCGACATCGAGTCTGAAGCCGCCATATTTTTTTAAAAAGGGATCCATGCGGGACACCACAGCCTGGAGGGATTCTTGATAGATGGCATGATTTTCAGGATACATGGTATGGTTTTTGGCGGCCATAAATAACAAATTGATCACACCCTTAACCGTTTGAAGTCTTTGAGCTGTTTGCCTTATTTCAAGAATATCGCCGCTGTTTTTTGTGAGGTCTGAAACCATTGGTTCCTCGTTGCTATCTCACCGTTTTTAGCACCATGAAACGGATGCGCCTTTTCATCGGTTCGCACTTTTTTCGCCTCCGGCGGACTTGCCCTTATACGTAATCTGCATTTTTGAGATGCCTCGATATTATATTTTTCCGGCCTGCTACACTTTAAAGGCGTTGTAAAATATTAAGAATGCGAAACTATAACAAGAGGCAAAGTACCTATTCTTATTATCGGATATCACATTATTTTTCTAAACCTATTCTTTATTTAAAGCTTAAAAAATCCGGCGATTTGCAGCTACACCATTTCAAGGGCACATGCCATGGAAACGCCGCCGCCGCCGCAAAGGGTGGCCAGTCCCAGACTTTTGTCCCGATGCTTCATGCCATACAACAACGTCACCATAATTCTGCATCCCGTTGATCCAACAGGATGCCCCATACCGATGCCCGACCCGTTGACATTGGTGATATCTCTGTTCAGGCCCAATTCCTGTTCACATCCGATATATTGTGCAGCAAAGGCTTCATTCACTTCAATGAGCTCGAAATCGTTCATCTTCAGTTCGCTGTTTTTAAACAGATTCTTAACTGCAGGAACCGGTGAAAGCCCCATGACCGAAGGATGGCAGGCCCCCTTGCCAACGGCCCGTATTCTCGCCATGGGCTTGATCTGCAACGCTTTTGCTTTTTCGGCAGACATGATCACCATGCCCGAAGCACCGTCATTGATACCACTGGAGTTTCCGACGGTTACGGTACCGATTTCGGGAAGAAATGCCGGTGAAAGCTTTTCAAGCTGGTCCAGGGTCAGGCCGGGTCTGAAATGTTCATCTTTTTCAAAGATCATCGGTGCCTTTTTTCTCCGGGGCACCTCAACCGGAACGATCTCGGCCTTAAACGATCCGTCCATGGTTGCCCGTTCGGCATTATTGTGGCTTCTCAAGGCCACTTCATCCATCTCTTTTCTGCCGATACCCAGATGATGCGCAACGAATTCGGCGGTAATTCCCATTATATAGGGCTTGTCCAAAAAAAGCCCGGCCGGGGATTCCTCCGTATCCAGCGGTCCATCGTCGGTAAGGGGGATGATATGAGATCCGCAATGTAGCGCACGAATCATGGCGTCCACAAAAATCTGATCCTGCAAACGATACCCCCATCTGGCCCCGGGAACCGTGTACGGCACTCCGGACATGTGTTCGACTCCGCCGGCAAGGACAACATCGGCCATTCCGGCCTGAATCATTGCCATACCCGAGATAACGGCCTCCATGCCGGATATGCACACACGGTTGACGGTAACGGCCGGCACGGTATCGGGTATCCCTGCCAACAAAGCACCGATCCGGGCCACGTTTAATGCATCGCTGGGCTCCATGCAGCATCCAAAACGTACGTCATCTATAATCGAAGGTTCGATTCCAGCCCGTCTAACGGCTTCCTTCATGGATACACTTGCCAGTTCTGCGGCATTGCTGTGGCAAAGGGTACCGCCAAATGTGCCGATGGGTGTCCGGCACGCAGATACAATAACAACGTCCTTCATGGCTTATTCCTTTTTTTAAAACACAGGGAGATGATCCTAAAGTTATTGTTATAAAATAAGCATTGACTATAAAGCAAGGTCATGTTTTTAAATTCGAAATTATGATTCAAGTTTCACACCCCAATATTGCTAAACGGACTTGAACGTCTGACCAAGGGTAATACATGATGAACCAAAACACCTATGACGTGGTGATCATCGGTGGCGGTATCATGGGGAGTTCCGCCGCATATTATTTGAAGCATGCCGACGTCAAGCTCGAGGTGGCCGTGGTGGAGATGGATCCCACGTATTCCAGGGCTTCGACCACCTTATCCATGGCCAATGCACGCATCCAGTTCAGTCTCGAGGAGAACATCCGGATTTCCCAGTTTACCTTTGACGTGCTGACGAAATTCGAAGAAGAGCTGGCCGTTGACAACCATCGACCGAACATCACCTTTCGGCGTGAAGGCAACCTCTTTTTGGTGGACGATAGGGGAAAAAGTGCGGCTGAAGCAGCGGTCTCTTTGCAGAAAAGCCTCGGCTGCCAAGTGGAATGGTGGACACCGGAAGAGATTAAAGAAAGATACCCGCTTTATACATCGGTCAACCTGGTGGGTGGTACTTTCAGCCCTCTGGACGGCCATTTTGACGCATATGCCTTTCTCATGGGCTATAAGGCCAAGGCTCGATCGTTGGGGGCACAGTATATCAAAAACCGAGTAGCGGAGATACTCACCGCCGGCGCAAGGGTCACCGGAGTCAGGTTGGCTTCGGGAGAATCTTTGTCAGCCGGTTATGTCTTAAATTGTGCCGGTGCATGGGCGGCAAAGATCGCCCGCACGGCCCATGTAAATCTTCCTGTGGAGCCGGTGAAACGACAGGTATTTGTACTCGATACGGCGGTCAAACCCGAAGGACCGCTTCCCCTGACGATTCTGCCATCGGGCCTCTATTTTCGGACAGAAACCGGCGGACGAATCCTATTGGGGAAATCCATGCCGGAAGATCCTGTAGGCTTTGACTTTTCATGGGATGACAAACGGTTTATGGAGATTCTCTGGCCTGAACTGGCCGGGTTCGTCCCCGCCTTTGATACCCTCAAGCTGCTTCGAGGCTGGGCAGGCCTGTATGCCGTCAACACCCTGGACGGTAACGCGATTCTTGGTGAGTGGCCGGAACTCAAAGGTTTCTACCTTGCCAACGGCTTCTCCGGCCATGGGCTCCAGCAAGCCCCTGCGGTGGGCCGTTACCTGTCAGAATTGATTTTGAATTTGCCGCCGAAACTCGATCTTTCATGTTTTGGCCCTAAGCGGATACTTGAGAACAGGCCGCTGAGTGAAAAGGGGCTGGTATAGCTTTTAATGTTAGAATCGCGATTCCATGCTATCTTCTTGAATTTTTGAAAAATAGAGTTATATTTGATAAATATTGAAAATAGAACGTATTATATGCCACAGGTTATGTTTTAATTTAGATGAATCTATCTTGTGTTTTAACAGTTTGTTACATCTTATGACTTAATTTATTAGTATAAGTATAGTAAAGAATCCTGGCCCAAAGGACCAGGCTTTGGTTTACCCCTAAAAGGGGCTGTTTCCCTGAAAGCCAGACAAGTTAAAAGTGCCTGTCTCTGGTTATCCGGTCAACCGGTTAGCCAGTTGGCCGGTATTAAATTACGGGCAAACCGGCATAAC
>Ga0316194_10002732_pt1 | contig 12311 bp, 11 predicted proteins | sample CroRivsedime1_MG_FD_204936 | JGI IMG/M metagenome (GOLD analysis project Ga0316194, IMG submission 204936) | Coastal sediment microbial communities from Maine, United States - Cross River sediment 1 | ecosystem: Environmental > Aquatic > Marine > Coastal > Sediment | place: USA: Maine...
GAAGCGCGTTAGCAGGAGCATCAGGCTACGTTCATGATCTTCAGTTAACAAACCGAGATTTGCTTCCGCTTCCGCTTTGTCCCATTCATAACCGCGTTCTTCAAGCTGACGCATGACGCTGCATACCCGCGCATGCGCATACTGGAGGTAATAGACCGGGTTGTCATTGCTGCTCGACTTGGCCAGGTCCAGGTCAAAATCCAGGTGCTGCTCGTTGGCTCGCATCACGAAGAACAGGCGAGCCGCATCGTTGCCGACCTCACTGCGCAGTTCCCGCAAGGTGACAAATTCGCCCGAGCGCGTCGACATCTGCGCCTTTTTACCGCCCTTGTACAACGCAACAAACTGCACCAGTTCGACATGCAGGCAGTCGGCAGTATCGCCCATTGCTTCCAGACCAGCGCGCACCCGCGGGATATAGCCGTGATGGTCCGCACCCCACACATTTACCAATTCGTTGTAACCGCGCTCGCGCTTGTGCAGGTGATAGGCAATATCGGATGCAAAATAAGTCGTGCGGCCGTTGTCGCGCACCACTACCCGGTCTTTCTCATCACCGTAGTCTGTCGCACGGAACCAGATGGCACCGTTCTTCTCGTAGGTCACGCCATTTTTTGCCAGCAGGTCGAGGGCACGCTGAACGGCCCCGTTACTGGTCAGGCTGTTTTCCGAAAACCATTTGTCGAACGTGACGCCAAATTCGGCCAGGTCGTCACGAATATCATCGAGGATACTTTGCAAGCCTGCCTGCAAAACGGTGCCGAAGCCTTCTTCGCCGAGGGCGGTCTTGGCTCTGTCTATCAGCCTGTCCAGCAGCGCGTCTTTATCGTCATCGCCCTGGGGTAGGTCGGCAAACAGGTTGGCAGGTAAATCCTTTGATAGCATCGACTGTGCGTTAAGTCCCGCGGCGATGTCCTTAATATAGGCGCCTTGATAGGCCGCTGTTGGGAACTCAAAGGCGTGTCCATTCAATTCCAGGAATCGCAGCCACACGCTTAGCGCAAGTATGTCCATCTGCCTGCCCGCATCGTTGACGTAATACTCCTGGTTTACGTCATGCCCGGTGGCGATCAACAGGTTCGCCAGGCAGGCACCGTAGGCGGCATGGCGGCCGTGACCAACATGCAGGGGGCCGGTTGGATTGGCAGATACATATTCCAGCAGCAACTTCTTGTTAGCGCCGATTTCGCTATTGCCGTAGCGCTCTTGCTGCTTAAGCATGGTAAACAACGCTGCGTGGAACGCGTTATCGGTCAGCGTGAAATTTATGAAGCCGGGCCCGGCAACCTCGGTCGATTCGATCAGGTCCGCATCCGGCAGGGCGGCAATGATCTGCGCGGCGATATCGCGTGGTGGCTTGCCCAGCGACTTTGCGAGGCGCATGGCAACGTTGCACGAAAAATGTCCGTGTTTGGGGTCGCGGGTGCGTTCGATGTCCAGTGCCGGTAACTCAATATCGGCGTTACCGTCTTTGAGCACATCAGCTACTGCTGCGGCGACAAGTTTTTGGATTTCAGTTTTCACAGGAGGCGCATTCTAACCGGGTTACGCACTTAAGGAACCCGTAATTAAGTCTGGGAGCGCCATCCGGGTATCGCTTCAGAACAATTCTGCCGGATCGACGTCGAGTGACCAGCGTACTTTGCGCGCCTCCGGCAGGGTTGCCACCTGTGCTCTCCAGTTTTGCAGGAAGTGTTGCAATCGTCCGCGATTGGGCGACTGGATCAGCAATTGACCACGGTATCTTCCGGAGCGCCTCTCCATGGGTGAAGTGGCGGGGCCCAGCACCCGAATCTCCGCGATGGAGCCGGCATCCGCAAGTGTGCGTGCCTTTTCGAGGAACCGGAACAACAGGTCGCGCTCAACGCATTCGCCTCGCAACAGCGCCAGATGGCTGAATGGCGGCCATGCCGCGGCTCGGCGTTCCTCCAGAGCCTGGGCTGAAAAGCCATCATAGCCCTCGGCCAGCAGGGTCTGCAGTAAGGGGTGATCAGGGTAGAAAGTTTGTATCCAGACCTCGCCGGGCCGCTCGGCACGCCCCGCCCGACCAGCTACCTGCAGGACTGACTGGGCCAGTCGCTCACTGCTGCGGAAGTCGGTACCGAACAGGCCCTGATCAGAGTCAACGATGCCAACAAAGCTCACATCCGGAAAATCATGGCCTTTTGTCAGCATCTGCGTACCCAGCATGATTCGCGATTCACCGCTGCGTATAGAGTCGAGCAGGCGCTCCATTTCGCCCCTGCGTCGTGTTGTGTCCCGGTCAATGCGCACCAGTGGGTATTCGGGAAACGTCTTGACCAGGGCCTGTTCCAGTCGTTCTGTGCCCTGACCGACGGCTACCAGTTCGGTCTGACATTCCGGGCATTCTTTAATCTCGCGTCGTTCGCTGCCGCAGTGATGGCACACCAGTTTGTGGCGGTTTTGGTGCAATACCATGCGGGCATCGCATCTGTGGCACTCCTGGGTCAGCCCGCAGGTCGGGCATAGCAGGGTCGGTGCGAACCCTCGCCGGTTGAGATATACAAGTGTCTGCCCGCCTGCCTCCAGGTGTCTGCGCATGGCATTCAGCAACGGCTGGCTGAGGCCGTCATGCAATGCATGCTGGCGCAGATCTATGATGTGCACGTCCGGTTGCCGGGCATTGCCAGGCCGTTCCAGTAAATGCAGGTGCAGGTAACGTTGGGACAGCGCATTGTTAAGCGTTTCGAATGCGGGGGTCGCCGATCCCAGTACGACCGGAATACCGAACTGGCGGGCCCGAAAAACGGCGAGGTCGCGGGCGGAGTAGCGAAACCCATCCTGCTGTTTGTAGGAGCTGTCGTGCTCCTCGTCGATGACAATCAGACCGGGTCTGCTGAGCGGCGTAAAAATAGCTGAGCGAGTACCGATGATGACAGCGGCGGCTCCGGAGCGAGCCGCCAGCCAGGTTTCCAGCCGCTGGGTATCGGTCAGCCCTGAATGCATGACGACAACGCGACCATTGACGCGTCGTCTGAAGCGATCAACCAGTTGCGGCGTGAGCCCGATTTCCGGCACCAGGACCAGTGACTGCCGGCCTTTGGCGATCTGGGTTGCTATAAGTTGCAGGTAGACTTCGGTTTTGCCACTGCCGGTCACGCCTTCCAGCAGGCAAGCATTGAAGCCGCTATCCGGAATTCCAGCAACGGCCGCCCTCTGTCCCTCGGTTAGTGCTGGTGGTTGCTCGGTAGTGATGCCAGGTGTGCCATCTGCTGTTGCAACGATCGCTTCCGCCCAGCCTTTGTCAGCCAGCGTAGTAACAAGTTTGCGCCAGTTGGCATGTAAGCCACGCAACTCAGCATCGGTCAGTCCGTCACCAGCGTTAAGTGCGGCCAAAAATCGTGCCTGCAACGGCGCCTTTTTACCCAGTGCTTCGGCATCGGCTGTCGCCCCTTCGGGTGTGGCAACCCATACATAATGTTCGGCCTCTGCCGCCGGCACCCCCTTGCGCAAGGCGGTGGGTATAGCAGCAGCGCACACCTCTCCGAGTGGCCATTGATAGTAACCGGCGGACCACTGGAGCAGTTTCAGCGTAGCTGCATCGAGCAGGGGATCATCATCCAGTATCTCTATGGCCTGGCGTAAACGGCTGGGTGGAATTTCCGAGGACGCGGGCAGGGCAACAATGATGCCAACCGCAACGCGGCGACCAAACGGGACGCGCACGCGCTGGCCTGGTTGCGGATCGGGCCCGCTATCCGGCGGCAGATAGTCGAACAGCTGGTTCAGCGGGGTGCTGATCGCAACCTGCAGGACGGGACCGGGCGTGCTCACAAATGGCTACCGTGGCTGCTGGGCTTCGGCGACCCGGTTTGTTCACAGCGCCTGTGGATAACCCTGTGGATGAAACCCCTGAAATTCGTTTGCAACCCTACGGTTACAAACAAGCTGCGAAATTGAGCGAAAAATAGCCTGTGCATATAATTCTTTTAAAAACAATAATATATAGGGCTATCTTCAGATGGCTACGTTGCAGAAGCGCATAAACTCCAACTACAGCGGAATTTTGTGCATAAAGTTCGCTAGCAAGAAATGGCTCAGCGTGTAAACCGATAGGCCCTGTTGGTCGTTATATTGCCTGAACGCAGGATTAAAAGCTGCCACCAGGCTCGTCGATCATGGCGGGCAAGGAGATGTGAATTGCGCGCCATTTATACATACTGGAGTTTGTGCCAACTGGAGTACAACCCGGGCTCGCCCCTGGAACAGACCCTCTGCATGCAGCCGGACAGTTCAGTCGCAACAGATACAACTACCGCCAGGGCGATGGATGCCTTTCTGGCGGAGGTCGAACGTAAAGCCTTTGTGATAGCGCGCATATCTTTGCGCCATGATGATGACGCACTGGATGCTGTCCAGGATGCGATGATCAGGCTGGTGCGCAAATATTCGAGTCGGCCCAGCGCGGAATGGAAGCCGCTGTTCTATCGAATTCTGAAAAATCGTATCGTCGATCAGCAAAGACGCCGCAGTGTGCGGCAACGTTTTATGGCCTGGTTACCTAGCGGTGAAGACGCGTCCGACCCTGTAGCGAATGCCCCGGGTCGTCCGGTTGAGCAACCCGACAGGCAGGTTGAATTGCAGGATTCGATGGTGCGCCTCGAACAGGCTGTTGCTGAGTTGCCCGCCCGGCAAAATCAGGCCTTTCTATTGCGCGCGCTGGAAGGCTTGAATGTTGCGGACACGGCAACAGCAATGGGCTGTTCGCAAGGTAGCGTGAAAACCCATTACTTTCGTGCGGTCCACAGTTTGCGCATCACACTTGGCGATCACTGGGGCGAGCATGATGGAGCGCAACCAGGTGAAGATACGGGAGGCAAGCGGCATGAATAAGGGGGCTGACAATCGGCATGAGGAGTTCGTCGAGCGTGTGGGCGAGGCACTGAATTCGCGGGCCGAAGCACTGGATGGCGCAACCCGATCACGCCTGAATCGTGCCCGCCAGTCTGCACTTGCGACGCAATCTGAAATAAGTTTGTCGAGGACTGCACGGCGGAACTGGATGCCCGCAGGCGGCGTGGCCATGGTTGCCCTGTTTGTTGCGGTCATCCTGGTGGATGGCTACCAGTTGGGCCGTCCGTCGGGAAGGCGAGACGCCGCGGTTCCGACTGATACCAGACAGATGTTTATCCCCACTGCCGGAGACCTGGAAGTACTGACGGTCGACGAGGACTTGGAGATGTTGAATGACCTCGATTTCTATAATTGGCTGCAAAGTGTGCCGGTAAGCTCTGGCGCAGGCTTGCGTAGCAAGGGACTTGGTTAGGAAGGGTTAAGGAATAAAGGACTAGGGTACATGTATGGTGCGACAAAAATTCATACGATGCTTACTGCCGGTTTGCTGTATCTGGTGGGCGAGTGCATTCGCCGCAGAGGAGCCAACGGGCGTGGAGGCGGACATGGCGCTGCTGGAGTTTTTGGGCACCATGGAGGAAGACGTCGATGAATGGGAAGCTTTCCTTGAGCTGGCTGCCGAGAGCATTCCGCCCCGAGTTGCGGAGGTGGAACATGAATAATGACTTTTTGGGCTGTTGCCTGGCAATGCTTAAGCCGGCAGTTGCGGCACTCTTTTTGCTGACACACTTTCCGGCGGCCGCCGCTGATCAGTGGGAGGACCTGTCTGAAGATCAGCAGGCCGTATTGCAAAACATGGAAGAGCGCTGGGAAAAACTGGAACCAGGGCAGCGCGAGCGTCTGGTGCGTGGCGCCGAGCGTTGGGCGGCGATGACTCCCGAACAGCGAGAACAGTCACGCGGCCGATTCGCAAACTGGCAGAACATGTCGCCCGACGAGCGTGAGCGACTGCGGGAGCAATTTGGTCGATACCGAAACCTGAGCCCGGAACAGCAGGCCAAAGCCCGACGGAATTTTCAGCGGTTTAGAAACATGCCGCCGGAACAGCGTCAGGCTTTGCGGCAACGCTGGGACAGCATGAGCCCTGAGCAGCGGGAGCAGGCACGCGAACGGGTCAGGAACATGGACCCCGCCAAACGGGGGCAGATGCGCGAACGCTGGGAAAACATGAGTGAAGAAGAACGCAACCAGATGCGTGAACGATCTGGTAATCGCAATAGCTGGGCGCCCCAGGACAAGTAGAGATGGTGGCCGCCTGACAGTGGCAATTGATTAGATATATCAAAGAGCGGGTGCCAGCAGCAGTCAATCAGAGATTCGTTTTAATGGCTATCCACGCATCCGCCAACGCTCGCCAGGCATCGGCCGGCTTCTGATAGGCATCGTCTACCAGCCAACTGTGCAGCCAAAGGTGCTCATGCGCCTCGATCTCTTCTTCCAGACGCTGCCGGTCATCAAGTACCGCCAGCGCCAGTAAAACGCCAGCATGCCCACGGTATTTTCCGTAGAGCGGCCGGTCATCTGCTTTTTTGGAAGCGGCAGCGGCCTCGTCAAGAACGAGTACGTAGTTAGCCAATTCATTTACGAGCATGGTTGTTTCCAGGCTTTTTCTGCAGAGGTAAAACCAAGTATCTGCCAGACAGCATACGGTGGCTATAGGGGAATGCCGTGAAACCGTTTACTTGCGGCAAATCGCATATTGGGGCTGTTCCGGAAGCGCTCAGTGCGGGCATGCTGCGGCCATCGCCCGGGGGGCATGCTGATTTTTAGATTGATTTTTTTCGCCGAGGCTGCACTATAGGCATAGTGAGGTGACTGATTCGATGAATTCAGACAGGCACATGTTCGACTATAGTCAGCAGGTATTGCGGACAGATGCGTCCGGGATGCCGCTTGAGTGGATCGACTACCGTGATGCGGTGCGCCTTTATCACACCGATCAGGTCGCCTATGTCTGTGGCGCCCCCATTTTTATGGTTCATGGCGGCATCAATTCTCGTTCAGGCAAACGGAGCGTTATTGAAGTTAACTCAATAATTGCGACCACCGGGCACCAGCAAGGTTTGAAAGCGAAGTGGCATAACTACGTTCCGCCGCTTAACAACAAGACACTGTTCAGGCGTGATGCAAACGTATGTATGTATTGCGGTATCCATTTTATGGCGCGTGATCTGACGCGAGATCACATCACGCCGATCAGTCAGGGTGGCAAGGATGTCTGGCAGAATGTGGTTGCTGCCTGCAAACGTTGTAATAATCACAAAGGCGGCCGTACTCCGGATCAATCCGGTCAGCAATTGTTGGCGGTGCCTTTTGTGCCGACTTATGCCGAGTACATTTATCTGAAAGGGCGCCGCATTTTGACCGACCAGATGGAATTTCTGTTGGCTCATTTTCCGCGCAAGAGTCCCCTTCATGAACGACTGAAAGACAGCTTCGGTTCACAGCTGCATCGATAGTTGCGGCTTGGGCTGGTCATTAACCTGACGCAGCGGCTAGTATCCATTCCATGTTTTACGTTATTGATGCAAGCATCTATGTTTTCCGCGCATGGTTTTCCATTCCGGATGACATGCAGGATGGTGACGGCAACCCGGTCAACGCTTTGTATGGCTTTACGCGGTTCCTCGGCGATTTTCTGGAACATACTCGCCCGCAACACGTTGCCGTTGCGTTCGATAACAGCCTGGACACTTGTTTTCGTAACGAAATCTACCCGCCTTACAAAGCCAATCGCGACCCGGCCCCTGACGAGCTCAAACAGCAGTTCGACCGATGCCGCCAGGTTGCCCGTGCTTTGGGGTTGCCGGATTTTGCTGAAAAGCGTTTTGAAGCTGACGATATTATCGGCACTCTGGTGACTAGCATGCGCGAACAGGGGATGCGCTCTACTATATTGACGCGCGACAAGGACATGTCGCAGTTGCTCGATGCCGGCGACACGCTTTGGGATTACGCAGGTAATCGCCGTATCGCATACAAAGACGTGCGCGACTCTTACGGTGCACGTGCGGAACAGATGGTCGATTTTTTGGCGCTCGCAGGGGATAGCGTGGATAACATCCCGGGTGTACGTGGCGTCGGGCCGAAAACCGCCACCGCGCTGCTTGATCACTTTGACAGCCTGGATGATATTTATGCCCGCCTTGATGAAGTTGCCGGCGTGCCAGTGCGCGGTGCGGGCAAACTGGGCGCCCGACTCGCTGCGCATAAAGAAGATGCGCTCTTGTCCCGAAAATTGTCTGCCATCGCATGTGACGTGCCCATTGATACGCGTCGCGATTCTGTGTTGCGCCAATCGCCCAACCTCGATTCTCTCAGCGATTTGTATGATCAGGCAGATTTTGGTCAGGCCTTGCGGCGCCAGGCCGAACGTATAGCCGGACATTTCTGAGTGCCGTGCAGCCTGAAGCGCTGTGCGACACGCTGGCGAGTATCGCCGACACCACAGGCATCGTCATGGACCCACAGTCGTGGGAATCAGTCAGTGGTGGCGATATAAATCAGGCGGGCCGCCTGAATGAGTTCAATGGCAGAACATGGTTCATCAAGTTAAACAGTCCCGATCGTGTTGATATGTTTGCCGCAGAGAGCGATGGACTGGCAGAACTCGTCGCCGCTAAAGATATTCGTGTGCCGCAGCCAGCGGGTTATGGCGGCAGTAAGCGGTTTGCATGGCTGTTGCTTGAATGGCTGGACCTGAGTGGTGCGGCCAGTGAATCTGATCGACAGCTGGGAAGAGCGCTAGCGGTTATGCACAGATTGACAACCGAAAACTTCGGATGGCAACGGGATAACTATATCGGGACAACGGCCCAGCCGAATGGATGGGCTGCTAGCTGGCCAGATTTCTTTCGCCAGCAGCGACTGGGATACCAGCTGGACCTGGCGCAACGAAATGGCGCGCCGGAATCAATAATTGCGAAAGGGCATCAACTGATGCAACGGCTGGATGACTGGTTTACAGATTACGTCCCGGCGCCCTCTTTGTTGCATGGCGATTTATGGGGTGGTAATCGCGGTACATTGGCTGATGGAAACCCGGTGTTTTTTGATCCCGCGGTGTATTACGGTGATCGAGAAGTCGATATTGCAATGACGCGCCTTTTCGGGGGCTTCGGTGCCGATTTCTATGCGGCTTATGACAAAGAATGGCCATTGGATGAGGGCGTCAAACAAAGGCAGGAGCTATACAATCTTTACCATGTGTTGAATCATTTTAATTTGTTCGGCGGTTCGTATCTAATGCAGGCTGAACAGATAATGCAGAGTTTATTGTCCACACAACGACTTTAGATTTCGTCAGGATGGTGAACGGGGAAAAACATGAGCGAAAAAAACATTGAATCCATAATGATTGAGCAGAGAAGCTTTCCACCTGCTGAATCTTTTGTAAACAGTGCCCAGCTTCAGTCAGCCGAAGCAGCAGCATTATATGCAGAGGCGGAGCAGGACTACGTGGGCTTTTGGGCGAATCGCGCTCGTGAAGAGTTAACGTGGGACAAGCCTTTCAGCAAAACGCTGGATGAAAGCAACGCGCCAAACTATGAATGGTTCAGCGACGGTCGGCTGAATGTATCGAAGAACTGTCTCGATGTGAACTTAGCTACTCGCGCAGACAAGACAGCAATTATTTTTGAAACCGAAAAGGGTGATCGCCGAAGTATTACCTACCGGGAATTGCTTGACAGGGTTTCTGCTTTTGCCAATGCACTGAAGGCGCAAGGGGTTCAGTCGGGTGATCGTGTCATCATCTATATGCCAATGACACCCGAAGCGGTCATCGCCATGCAGGCGTGCGCGCGCATTGGCGCCGTTCACTCGGTGGTCTTCGGAGGTTTTTCAGCCAATGCACTGCGCGACCGTATTGTCGATGCTGGCGCCAAACTTATTATTACGGCCGATGGGGCACACCGTGGCGGTCAGATTATCGAACTCAAACAGGCCAGCGATAAAGCCCTTAGTGATGGCTGCAATACCGTAGAAGCGGTGATCGTGCTGAAGCAAACTGGGCATGAGGTCGTGATGACGCCCGGCAGAGACATCTGGTGGGAAGATGCGGTCGCAGATCAGTCCAACGTGTGTGAGCCTGAATCTGTTGGCGCCGAGCATCCGTTGTTTCTGCTGTATACCTCGGGTTCTACCGGAAAACCCAAAGGCGTGCAGCACTCGAGTGCGGGTTATCTGCTAAATGCGAAACTGACTAACAAGTGGGTTTTCGATTTACATGATAATGATATTTTCTGGTGTACGGCTGACGTAGGCTGGATCACCGGGCATTCATACGTTGCATATGGGCCGTTGGCAGCGGGTGCGACGATAGTCATCTACGAAGGTGCTCCAACCTATCCCGATGCCGGGCGTTTCTGGAAAATCTGCGCCGAGATTGGCGTCACTATTTTTTACACGGCACCGACAGCTATTCGTGCGCTGATGAAATTCGGAGACGAGATACCCGAGTCCTATGACCTGTCGAAAATTCGTCTGCTGGGTACGGTGGGTGAGCCTATTAATCCCGAAGCCTGGATGTGGTATCACCGCGTTATCGGCAAGGAGCGCTGCCCCATCGTTGATACCTGGTGGCAAACGGAAACCGGCGCGATCATGATTTCGCCGCTGCCCGGGGTAACGGCTACCAAGCCAGGTTCCTGCACGCGGCCCCTGCCGGGTGTTCCTGCCGATATCGTCGACGATCAGGGTGACAGTGTCGCGGACTCGAATGAGGGCGGCTATCTGGTCATGAGCAAACCCTGGCCATCGATGTTGCGGACCATATGGGGTGACAATGATCGCTATATAGAGACCTACTGGGAAAAATTCGGCAATCGCTTTTACGTGGCGGGCGACAGCGCGCACACAGATGCCGATGGCTACTACTGGATCATGGGGCGTATCGACGATGTTGTGAATATTTCTGGCCATCGCCTGGGTACCATGGAAGTGGAATCGGCGCTGGTCGCGCACAATAGAGTTGTAGAGGCTGCCGTGGTGAGCAGGCCGCATGATGTAAAGGGTGAATCGATTTTTGCCTACGTAGTGTTTCGTGGCGAAAGACCGACCGGAGCCGAGGCAGAGAAACTGACCGCCGAGTTGCGTGAATGGGTGGCTGATCAGGTCGGTGCGATAGCCAAGCCTGATGACATACGATTTACTGAGAACCTGCCGAAGACCCGGTCCGGGAAGATCATGCGCCGACTATTGCGCGCTATTGCACGCGGCGAGGAGATTACGCAGGACACATCGACTCTGGAGAACGAGGCCATACTCGATCAGTTGCGTGGGTTGGCTTAGTCCAGATTTTTAAACAGGGTGTCAGGAAACAATAATTCGCGTTCCTTCAGGCGCGATCAACTCGTGTCCAGCGCGCGTTTGCCTAATTGAGTGCAGAGTTTCGATTGAGCGGATGCAGCCTTCCCTGTCAGCGGGCTTGAAATGCAATTCGATTGCGCGGATATCGGGCACCAGTTGGACCAGTAGTCCGGGTGTGTGTAGTTCCGCATGCTCCTGCCCTTCGGATGTGACCGCGATAAATCCATAGTCCCGCCAAAATACGATTGAGTTCTGAATTTGCATGCATGGCAGGGCGACGTGACTAAAGCAGCCCGTCAGCGGTGTATCGGCGCGGTTTATTGTGCCGGAGAAAGTGCGGGCTTCCAGCAAAATGGCCAGAGTCCCATAGGGGTCAGTCAGTGCGGCTTCGTGAAATTCGTCCTCGCCCAGTCGCGCAAATACGAACGGGGTCTCCGCCAATAGTTGTGGCCGAACACGGCTGGACAGATTTTCCTGTACGAAGCTCAGTCCCGGTGCCGGGTAGTCGTTTTCATACAAGCCGATACAAAAATCACCATCGGTAACCACCGCGTAATGACTGGTCCGCATATCGCCGGTGAGTAGTTCGGCAAAACCCAGTTGCTGGTACCACGCAAGTGATTCTGCAACATCTGGGCAGGGAACGCTGAACTCAAGAAACTGTGGGGCTTCGGTCATCTGTCGGCCATGAGAAATCTGTAGCGCCCGATCATGCCACAGCAGGATGTCGGGCAGCCGTGATGCAGGTCATCCAACGGTCGCGACGCCGTAGCTAGTTCGGCTCGTCAATATTGGCTATGCTGCTCGCTGATTCCAATGGCTACTAATGGCTGCGCCCGTGTCTGACAAATATTTAGGCGAGAACCTGATTTTCATTATTTCCCTGCCGCGTTCGGGTTCGACGCTGTTGCAAAGGGTGCTAGGCGGCCATGCTGAACTGGTAAGTTCATCGGAACCCTGGATCATGCTGCACCCTGTCTACGGGCGGCGCGATCAGGGTATTACTACTGAGTATTCCGCAGACTGGGCGGCACTCGGCGTTAATGAATTTCTGGAGCATTACACTGACGGGCCGGAAGTCTACGATGACGGCATCCGTGCCTTCGCACAGACTATCTATGCCAATG
>Ga0316194_10002733_pt1 | contig 12311 bp, 8 predicted proteins | sample CroRivsedime1_MG_FD_204936 | JGI IMG/M metagenome (GOLD analysis project Ga0316194, IMG submission 204936) | Coastal sediment microbial communities from Maine, United States - Cross River sediment 1 | ecosystem: Environmental > Aquatic > Marine > Coastal > Sediment | place: USA: Maine...
AGAAGGAAAATAAGGACCTCAAACAGGCGGTCGCCGAGTTGTACCTGCGCAATGACTGGCTTAAAAAAAGTCTGACTGGGCAGGGTGTGACATTGGACGACGACTGATGTACAGCTCCTCTGAGAAGCTGGCCATTATCCGTCTGGTGGAAGACTCCGAGTTATCCATACGCCGGACCCTGGCCGAGATAAATGTCAGCCGCAGCAGTTTTTACCGTTGGTACCGGGCTTACGAGCGTGATGGCCCTGATGGGTTGAAGAACCGTAGCAGATCCTCACGCCAACACTGGAACAAGATACCTGATTCGGTACGGGAACTGGTGGTGGAAATCGCCCTGGACCAGCCGAAGCTGACGCCGCGGGAACTGGCCTGGCATCTGACCGATAGCCACGAGTACTTTATCTCAGAATCCAGCGTGTACCGTATTCTCAAGGCCCATGACCTGGTCACCAGCCCGCAGTTCATGGTGATGAGCGCGGCCGATGCCTTCCAGCACCCGACTCGGCGTGTACATGAGCTGTGGCAGACCGATTTTACGTATTTCCGGGTGGTGGGCTGGGGCTGGTACTTCCTGTCCACGGTGCTGGATGATTACTCCCGTTACATCATCAGCTGGCGTCTGACGACCACGATGGCGGCCAGTGATGTCACGGATACGTTGGAAGATGCCCTTGACGCCACCGGCATCGCTGAAGCCCGGGTGCATCATCGACCGCGGCTGCTCTCGGATAACGGGCCCTGCTATATCTCCAAAGAGCTCAGGGAGTGGTTGCAGGACCAGGACATGAAGCATACTCGTGGTGCACCCTACCATCCGATGACTCAGGGCAAGATCGAACGCTACCACCGATCCATGAAGAACGTGATCAAGCTGGAACACTATTACTTCCCCTGGGAACTGGAGAATGCCATCGCTGAGTGGGTAGCGCATTACAACCATGAGCGGTACCACGAGTCACTGGATAACGTGACGCCGGCAGATGTGTATCACGGAAGGAGAAACGACATTCTGGAACGACGATCCATGATCAAATCCAGAACGTTGACACAGAGGAAAGTACAAAACCTGCGGTTAGCAGGCTAGACTGGAGAAAGTACCGGCAGAAAAGTATCTCTTAGAAAATAGCTCAAGCGGTGCCATATGCTCTGACGACGTACAGCCAGTAACAACGACTGCTAGTCAGCCAGGTGTGAACGAGACAGCATGCTGCCGGAAATATTTCGTACTTTAAAACCGTTCTGCAGCAGGATCCGCGTGGCGTAGTAGGAACGCTGAGCGGAGCGGCAGAAAACGTTGATTTCTTTGTCCCGGGGAAGTTCGTCCAGGCGGGCGCGTAACTGGGGCAGAGGAATATTCACCGAGCCGGGAACCGCCTCAGCTTCAACTTCAGGCGGATTTCGCACATCAAGCAGGAAGTTGTCGCCAACCTCGTCCCAGTGAACCAGCGGCATATCACCACGAAGCACGTCAGCGGCAATCATTCCGGCGAAGTTGACCGGGTCCTTGGCGCTGCCGTAAGGCGGTGCGTAAGAAAGTTCAGATTCTTCGAGGTCATAAATGGTGAATCCGGCCTGGATGGCCATGGCGAAAGAATCTATCCGTTTCGGAACACCGTCTTCACCCAGCACCTGGGCTCCGAGAACCTTGCCATCGGATTTCCGAAACAGGAATTTGATCACCATCATCTTGGCGCCGGGGTAATAACCGGCATGGGAATTTGGATACAGGTAGACCTTCTCATAATCCGTTTCACCCAGGCGTTTCAGCGTTTTCTCGCTGACACCGGTCTGGGCGATCGTGGCATCGAAAAGCTTCAAAATGGAAGTGCCCTGTGTGCCGCGGAAATGGGCATCGCGACCGGCTATGACATCAGCCGCGATGCGTCCCTGGCGGTTTGCTGGTCCGGCCAGCGGTATCAGGGTTTGCTGACCGGTAACGAAATCCTTCGCTTCCACAGCGTCGCCGACGGCTAAAATATCGGGGTCAGAGGTGATCATCTGGTCGTTGACCTTGAAACCACCGCGTTCACCGAGTTCCAGCCCGGCCATTTTGGCCAAAGTCGTTTCCGGTTTCACACCTATGGCGAGGATCACGATACACGCCGGCAGAGCCTTGCCGCTTTCGGTTAATACTTCAAGTCCGCGTTTGGCCTTTTTGAATCCTGCAACGCCGTCATTGAGTTCAAAGCTGACATTGTGCTTGGACAGGTAGCGTTCTACCAGGCGGGCCATCTCCGTATCAAGAGGTGGCATTACCTGGTTGAGTTTTTCGACCAACGTTACCGACAAGCCGCGCTCTACCAGGTTCTCGACCATCTCGAGGCCGATAAATCCGCCGCCGACAACAACGGCTCGCCGCGATTCCCAACCGGGATCGGGGTTCGTAAATGAATTACCAACTGAACGGTCGATATCCCGTTCAAGCCACTTGCGCATATTTACCGCATCAGCCACGGTTCTTACCGAAAAGATGCCGGGAAGATCGATACCAGGAAGTGGGGGCCGAATCGGCGCTGCGCCGGGGGAAAGCACCAATTTGTCGTAGCTTTCGGTGGTTATCTCACCATTGATCTGGTTTTTCAGCTCTACCGTTTTTTGTTTTGCATCAATCCCGACCACTTCGCAGTTGGTCCTGCAGTCAACGTTGAATACGGCACGAAACATCTGTTCGGTGGCAACCAGCAGGCTGGATTCTTCCTCGATCGATCCACCCACGTAGTACGGAAGGCCGCAGTTCGCGTAAGAAACATAAGGCCCACGCTCCACCATGATGATCTCGGCTTTTTCGTCCATTCTGCGCAAACGGGCCGCGCACGATGCCCCACCTGCCACACCACCTACGATGATAACTTTCATGTGAATTTACTCCGTTCAATCAACTATTAACGAGCAACAATTACTTTATTCCGGCCACAGTGAATCTCGACCAAACCCTGCTACGATGCTAGCGCGTCGCGGACAGCAATGAACCTCGTAATTTTTCTAGTGACAGCAACGGAAATTGCTAAAAAAACGTGGGTTGCGCAATACTGGCTGTGCGTTAATCCGGGACTGGCTGAACCTTAAACAGCACGGCGTAAAGCACAGGCACCACACCCAGCGTCAATACCGTGGCAAAGGCCAATCCGGATGCGATGATCAGGGCCAATGAATAGAACACCGGATCGTGACTGAGTATCAGCGGCATAACGCCAAGAATGGTCGTAATCGTGGTCATCCAGATCGGCCGGAAACGCGACACGGTGGCTTCGATAATTGCGCTGTAGGCATCACGACCGGCATTGCGTTCCTGGTCGATACGGTCTATCAGGACAATGCCATTATTGATGATGATTCCGGCCAGGCTCAGCAGGCCTAGAATTCCGAAGAAATCAAATGGCGCCCTGAATAGCAGCAAGCCGATGAAGGCGCCAATGAACGCCAACGGCAAAGTGAAGGCGATAATGAACGGTCGCCGGAACGAGTTGAACTGCCAGATCAACAATACAATCATCAAAATAGCGCAATGGGGGAGCCATTTGGCAAGTTTCGGCATGGTTTCTGCCTGCTTTTCGATCTCACCGCCCACTTCCCAACGATAACCTGCACCGAGATTCAGTGCCTCTATTTCAGGCTTGATCGCGTCGAGTAATTGCATGGCCTTGAGCGTTTCGTGCTTGAACTCCACGGTGACCTGCCGTACCTGGTTGCGGCGCGAAATACGGCTGAATTCCCAGGCCCCTTCAATACTCGCGATCTGCGATAAAGGCACACTGCGATCAGCTGCCCGCGAGTTGACCTGAATATCGTAGAAGTCGCTGCCCACGGCCCGCTCGCGCTGCTGTGAGCGGAGGACGATGGGAATAGCCTCATCCCCCTCCCGGTAATCGGTAGCCCGGAGGCCGTCGATGTGCGCCTGCAGCGAATTCGCAATTTCCTCGGACGAGATTCCCACACGGCGCGCCTGTGTCTGGTCAACCGCTACGTCGACCTTGATGACGGTATTCTCCCAGCTGTTGCGAATATCCATGGTACCCGGCGTTGCACGAACCCGCTCGGTGAGTTCGCGGCCTTTATGATAAAGATAGGGAGCGTCCGGTCCGTACAGGCGAACCTCCACGAAACCGGGCTCTGGTCCGGTCGACCACATCATTTTCACCCGGCCTTCTGCTTCCGGTAGCGACTCGGCGATATAACGCCGCACCCTTTCGGCAGCAGCGGGCACCTGCTCACCTGTTTCGGTAGTGGCGATGATGAAGGCACGATGCGGATCGGGGTCGAACGGTGCGAGCGCGAGTACAAAGCGGGGCCCGCCGGTACCCACGTAAGCGATCGTTCCTGTGATATCGGGGTTGGCTTCTTTTTCAGACAGCCAATCGGTCAGGCGCTGAACGACTTTTTCGGTGGAATTGATGTTATATCCTGCCGGCAAATCGACATAGACCAGGAATTGGTTGCGATCGCTGTGACCAAACATCTCCCGTACCAGTTTCGAGCCCAGGTAAGATCCGCCCACCAGCACAGCAAGGATACCAACGAGGACGGGATACCTCATTTTCAGCAAAAACGTCAGCAGGGCCCGATAGGCCACATAGATGCGCCCGTTATACGCTTCGCCACTACCGGGGTCTTTATCGGCCTCCATCTTGGGGGGCTTCATAAACCAGTAGCACATGTAAGGCGTTAGATACATGGAAAGAAACCACGACCCCATCAGCAGAATAATGATGACAATCGGGAGCGATACAGCGTACTCGCCGACATCGCCTGTGAGCAGGTAAATGGGTAAGAAAGCCAGGATGGTGGTCAGGGACGAGGTCAGAAGCGGAACCGAAAGCGCTTTTGCCGCATTGAGGCAGGCTTCACGCTTTTCTTCACCCGCGTCCAGGCGGTTACGGATTTCTTCTGCCGTGACAATGCCGTTATCGACCAGCATGCCCAGCGCGATGATCGTGGAGGCAATGGAGATGCGTTCGAGTTCAACCCCGGCAAAGCGCATGATGATCAGGCCGAGCAACATGGTCATCGGCACGAAAGAACCTACGATCAGACCCGTACGTAAGCCCAGGAAGGCGACAACGACAACCAGGACAATAACCAGGGTCTGGTAAACATTACTCAGTGCCCCACCCACGGCTTTCTGCACAAGATCAGGCTGAAAAGTCGCAAAATCGAGCACATAACCAACAGGAAGCTGTGATTCGAGCTCATTTGCCTTTTCGACAAGCCGCTCACCGAAGGCGACCGCATTGACACCGGGGGTGATGGAAAGGCTGATCACGATGGCCCGTTTGCCGTTGTAGAACGCGAGATCATCAGGTGGTTCTGCATACCCCCTGCGCACCCTCAGCAGGTCTTTCAGATAGATTGATTGCTGTGTTCCGGGAACCGCAATCAACAAATTCTCGATGTCTGCGACGGAACGGAAATTGCCACTGGGCTCGATGACCAAATCCTGACCGGAAACATCATAACGCCCGCCTGGAAGAATGATGTTCTGGTCGGTGAGCGTCTGAACTATATCCTGGATGCTTACCCCCAACTGGGCCAGTTTCGCAGAGGAATACTCAAGGAACACACGTTGCTCATGCACCCCCCACAGCTCGATTTTTCGAATACCCTCGAGTTCATAAAAACGGTCGCGAAGGTCCCAGGCGACATCCCGCATTTCGTCCATGCCGAAACCTTCGCTCGACAGCGCGATCGTGGCAACGGCGACCAGGCCAAATTCATCATTGACGTAAGGTCCGATGGTTCCTGGCGGCAGTTCAGGAGCCAGGTCAATCATCCGGTTGCGCACTTTCTGCCAAATGGCTTCTACATCGTCGTACTTGTCAGCCGTATCCGCATGAATAACCGCGACACCATTCTTGGAGTCTGACCAGATATCGTCGATTTCCGGCATCGCCCGCAACTCCGCCTCGATATGGCGGGTAATCAGTTGTTCGACATTCTCGGCGCTCATTCCCGGATACTGGGCACTCACCACGACTTCGCGAATCAGGATCGGGGGATCTTCCTGGCGGGGAAAGTTGATGAATTGGCCAAGCCCCGCGATGATCACCAGGGCGATGAAAACCAACGTCAGGCGCGGGGAGTCCAATCCAAAGCGTGTGATGCCATCCACGATATCAGTTCCGTCTCATCATTGGCCGGAGTCGCCGGCAGTCATGAGCTTGACCTTTTGGCCATCGCGCAGAAAGGGCACGCCGGCTACTACCAGGATGTCACCGGGCGCTATTCCACCAACAACCACTATTTCATCACCCTGGATACCCTTGGTCTGCACAGAGGTCTTACGCACAGTGGATGACTGGGTATCAAACAGGTAGATGAAATGATCGTTTTTCTCGATACCCGGCAGGAAAGCCTGCACCGGTATGAGATAGGCAGACTTCATCTCTTCATCGGAGAACGTTAACAGGAGTTCAGCCGTCATCCCGGGGCGCACGCGTTTGTCCACACCTTCTATAATGGCTGTGACCGGGAACGCATTAGCCGCGCTGGCGGATGAACCGACTTCGGCGACGGTCGCGACATAGGGCTCATCAGGCAAGTTGTTCAAAACCATCTGCCCTTCGAGTCCGGCGTAGACATCGCCGATCATCTGCTCGGGGATACTGACCGCGACCTGCATGGCTGCCTCGGCATAGACTTCAAGCATATGCATACCCCTGCCAGCGACTTCTGAGGGTTCGACAAAGCGGGCTGAAACCATGCCGTTGTAAGGCGCTATCAGTTCAGTGTGTGCCAGGTCCCGCTGCGATAATTTGAGCCGGGCCTGACTGTAGGTTACTTCCTGCACCTGGCTTTCATAAGCAGCCCTGGCCTCGTCTACTGCTTTCTGGGTTGTCGCACCCGGGTCTTCAGCTTGAATTCGGGTTTCACGCTCATAGCCGCTCTGTTTTTCTTCGAGAACGGCTATTGCCCGCGACAGGGCAGCCTTGGCAGATTCTTCGCTAAGCCTGTAAGACTGGTTGTCCAGGTGCGCCAGTACGTCGCCCTTATTAAAGCGATCGCCAACCTCTACGTTTACTGCCTGCACGATACCATCGACTTCGAAGCTGAGCTGTGAGGACTCGACGGGTTCGATGGTCCCGGGGAATTTACGCAACCGGTCGGAGGCAAGTTCTCCCACGACGATTGTCTTCACTGCACGAATGAGCTCCACTGGTTCGGCGACCTCTTTCTCGCACCCACCCAGGAAGGCAGGGACCAACAACAGGCAGGTGAGCTGACTCATTAACTTACTACGAAGTATTCTTTGTCTATTCACTGAATGCATTTTCCGCTATTGCCTCATAATGACACTAATCAGGTAGAGTCTTGTTCCAATACTTGGTTCGTGTTCGAAGTTCCTGTTGATCTTCCTCGGATGCGTAATCGTCTACCGCTCGCTCACCATCTACCTGCCAACCGCCACCAAGTACTTTGTACATATCAACCAGGTTGGTTGCGATCGTACCGTTTGTTGCAGTCAGGGCATCCTGTTGTTCTGCTTGCTGGGTCAACGTTGTCAGCACCTGGTTGAAGTCGGTTGAGCCCTCGCGGTACTGGATCATCGACAACTCAACCGAGCGCTCAGCCGCCTGTACGCTCTCATCCAGGTACATAGCCTGTGTGTGGGCACGCAGGTAGGCAACGATGGCAGTATCCACTTCAGCCTGAGCAGTCAGTACCAGCTTCTGATAGTCGATTAGTAATTCCTGGAAGCGAGCATCCTGGAAGCGAATGTTATTTTGCAGACGCCCATAGTTGAATACGTTCCAGGTGAACCCGGCAAAAAGCATTCCGCTGGCACTGCCGGAATCGAACAGGTCACCAAAGCCCTTGCCACCAATGGTTGTAGTAGCCAGCCCGATCGATCCACCCAGCGTGAAATGAGGATAGAGTTCCGTAATGGCCACACCAATCTGTGCGCTCTGGGCTGCCATGACCCATTCGGCCTGGCGAATGTCCGGGCGCCGGCGGATGAGGTCCTGGGGCATGCCCACCGCAACCATTGCGGGTGGCACGGGTACAGGGGCCGTATCAACGAGTAATAGATCAAGATCCTGGGGCAACATGCCAAGTAGCACACCCAGGGCGTTTCTAACCTCACGCAGACTGGTTTGCAGGACAGGGATCACTGACTTTGTCTTGTTGAGAATGGTGCGTGCCTGCTGGACATCGAGTTCCGTGACCTTGCCGTTCCGAAACTTCACATCGGCAATTTGCAGCGCGCGTTCCTGCACAAGCACGTTTTTCTCAGCCAGTACGATCCTGGTTTCCAGGGTGCGCAGAATCACGTAGGAACGCGCCACCTCTGCTGTCAGCGCAACCATAACCGCGTCATAACTGGCGACTTCAGCCTGGAGTTGAGCGGCCGACGATTCGATCATCCGACTGAACCGGCCCCAGAAATCCACCTCCCAGGAGAGACCGAAACCCAGGTTATACAATCCGAAATTATCATCAAGCAACGGGATGTTATCGGCGCCATTTTCGCTGATCTTGACCTGGTTTGCGGAACCCGACAGCTGTTGTACCTGTGGATATTTACTACCGGTCGCAATCCCCAACTGGGCCTGGGCTTGCAGCACGCGAAGCCCGGCACTGCGAAGCGTAAGGTTCTGGGACTGTGCGGTTTCTATCAGTTGGTTCAGCACCGGATCATTAAATACAACCCACCATTCCGGATGGTCCGCAGGCTGGTTGCTCAGCAGTTCCGGGTCGACTTCGGTCCACTCTGTCGCAACGGGCGTTTCAGGGGTTTTATAATCGGGACCCAGCGTGGTGCAACCCGCCAATATAACCAGTCCAAGCAGCACCAGAAAGCTACCGGTTAATCTCACAACTGGGTAACGCGAACTATTCATCATGCAAGCACAGGAGAGGCGGATTTAAAGACCATGCTAAATTATAGTGGGCATTCATTAATTGGGTACTCGTAAATTTACCGGGAGTTGACGTTGCGGGAAAAATGCCTCGAGCACGTAGAGCACCACAACGGTGTAAATCGCGGCCGCGCCAAGTTCACCCAGGCGGTCCGCAAACATGTCACCACCACCATCGTCGAAGGAGGTGATGGCGCTGCCGAGCAATATCATGGTTGAACTTAAAGCGGCTCCGGCAAGCGGCGCCCACCGCACGCCCGACATGATCATGCGGGAAAAGATCAGAATTACGGTCAAGGACAAAGTAGCCATGAACAGGAAGTTCGGGGCCATCACCAGGAGTGAGTACATGGCCATCGTAACCAACCCGGCCGCAGCGTTGGCGCCAAGGATGGCTTTTGTCACCATCCGGCCGCGTGCCAGGCTAAGCTGCTGGATAAATATGGCGACATACATTGGTGTGTGGACGTTGGTCCAGTCGAAGCTGAAGTAGGCCCAGGTTATCGATCCCGTTATAAACGTCATGATCCATGCTTGCCGATCCACTTCATGGTCCGGCAATAAGGGTTTTGGCTCGGGCACAGGCTCCGAGGGTAATGCGGGGAAAAGGGTAAACATGATGGCAGTCACCGCCAGCGACAAGGCGATATTGCCAACGAAGGAACTGGCCATCTGCCAGGTAAGCTGTGCCGAGAGCTTCGCAGCCATCGGTAACAGCATAAACCCGATCAGGATTAGCAGGACAACCAGTTTTGAGCCCCCGCGCAGATTGTAGCGGAAGGTCCAGAATAACCCGGGAATCAGGGCCACAAGGAATACCACCGGAAACTGGCGGGCGAAGTCCGCCCCCAGGTAACAGACCAGCATGATCAGCAACGTCACAAAGAATATGCGGGCCGCTAATGTCAGCGACGGCGCTTTAGGCGCCTGCAGTAACGGGATCACGAAACACGGGGCCAGATAGGCCAAAGTCCAGTCAAAGGCCATCGCAATCAGGAAAGTCAGGGTAGTACCGAAAGCGAGTCGGGCGATTCGCCGGTCGCGGGTTCGAACAGCTATCGAATTACCGGCTGTTGCCTCAATAGGCATATGAGAGCCAGCTCATTAGCCGGATCCAGGCAGCACCCAGCGTGTTCAGGAGCCCGCTATCACCAGTGTATACAATGACATCGGCCTGGCCATTGAGCATGCGGCGAACGTCCGCAGCCTCGTCACCGATCTCGTAGCCCTGCATGCGAATACGCACCGGAAACCGCTGCGGGTCACGCATCCATCCATCCACCTCCGGCGGTTTTGGCAGGCCCCCTGCCATCTGAACGCCCACGGATGCGCCAATGCTGAAACTACTGACCACACCGTCAAAGATCCTGCCCGGATAGAGATCCAGGGTAAGTTCAACCGGATCACCGACAGAAATACGCGCGATGTTGTTCTCGGTCAGGTAGGCCTCGACCCAGACATCCTCAAAAGAAATGAAGCTCATCAATGACTGGCCTGCCTTGGCATAGGTGCCCCCGGTAACTTGCAAATCAACCACGGTTCCCGGCGCGGGCGCAAATAATTCAGACCATTCCAGGTGGAGTTCCGCTTCCCCAAGTGCGGCGATTGCGGCCCGGATGCGAGAGTTGTCGGCCCCTTCCTGGCCAAGTTGCTGTCTTGCCCGTTCGAGGTCTGCGTTGGCTGCAATCAACTGGCTTTTCGCCTCCGCTATTCTGGCCCTCAGGCTATCGGCCTCGGACACGGAAACGACTCCTTCTTTCTCCAGTGTGAAATATCGCCTGCCCTGGACCTGGAGATTGTCGAGATTAATCTGCGCCTGGGTGACACTGGCCTGGGCAACCTCGACCTGGGCCGAACTGGCTCCGACTTCCTGTGTTGCAGATTCCAGCTCTGACCGGGCCTGGTCTACTTCGAAAGCAAAGGGTCGCGGATCGATTCTGGCCAACAGATTGCCTGTCTGGACAACTTCCCCGTTGTTCACAGCGAGTGCGGAAATATTTCCCGAAACTTGCGGTACGACATCTACCACAACAGCTTTCATACGCGCGTTAGACGTATACGGAGTCATCCGGTCGGCAAACAGGTACCAAATGAAGAGCAACAGTGAGATGAACGCGAATAACAGGGTTGTTTTTTTCATTGGGTGTCTCTCAGGTCATTTCCACGTCACATCGACGGGTTTACGCAATGGAAGCCTCTGAAAAGCCTCCGCGGGGTATCCGAGCAGGATTGTTCCATAGGAAACGGTGCCTTCCGGTAGCCCAAGGAGCTCGACGAGGGGCGGGTAGGCCTGCGCGGCGGTATTGATGCCGCCGCTCCAGCTACTGCCAAGCCCGAGGGCATGCGCGCCGAGTTGTGCGTAAGCCAGGCCGATCGTGGCCGCCTGGGGCGCAGTACGTTCGTCCCTGGGCGCCCAGGCCTGGATGAAGCACGGCGCCCCGCGGGAAATCTGATCGTCGCCGGCTTCCCAGGCATCAGTGAAGAGGCCAAGCTTGGCCTCCTTATGCAGCGCAGGGTTCGACTCCTTGACGCTCTTCATCCAGTCGATGGACATCTCTGCAATTTTGCGAACTTTCGCGGGATCGCTGATCACGACCCAACGGACAAGCTGCCGGTTCGCACCGTTTGGGGCCATGCGGGCGATCTCCAGGCATTGCAGGATTTTCTCCTGCTCGACAGGCTTATTCACGTAGACTCGGACCGAGCGCCTTGAAACCAGAAATTGCCTGGCTTCGTCCCATCCGGGCATAAGGCGAATATCAACCGGTTCGCAGTCTTCAGGCCCCATCGTGCGCTGATGCATGGCGCCTGTTGGGCAGACAGCCACGCAATGACCGCAGTCTATGCAGAGGTTCCAGGAGTCTTCAGTTGGGACCGGCGTTCGGTCCCCCTTTGTGATCAGGGCACCCGGGCAAGTACGGATGCAACTGCCGCAGGAAATACATAAACTCTCGTCGACCTGGATGATCGTGTCCAGATTGTAGGCAGTGTTCATTACACTCTCCTATTACCCTTTATCCAAGGGGTTTAGCCGAATTGAAAACCATAAAACAAGGACGTCTGTGTACAAAACAACAACGCCCAGCCTGCTGCAAGAGCAAACCGGACGTTGAACTGTCTTCCTGCTAACCAACCCGCCCTTGCATGGTGGGAATCGCGTCCATTTTTCTCATCTCGACCGCATCTTCAAGCAACTCACTCGCAGCCTGCTCAAAGAACTCTGGCGCGGCCCACTTTTCTATATCAAAGTCATTCTTGATGTATTTGTGTTTCAGCATGAATTCCTTGCCGATATCCACCATGGCCAGATTCTGAGCCGAAAGGTTGGGAACCATGTCGACGTGCTTGATTCCCTGGTAGGTGTCTTCGACGTCCAGGTAGTAGGTTTGCTTGTTGAGAATCGCAGCAGCAGCACGCTTGTGTTCGTTGGACCAGCGCCCTACCCTGATCATGCCT
>Ga0316194_10002736_pt1 | contig 12307 bp, 9 predicted proteins | sample CroRivsedime1_MG_FD_204936 | JGI IMG/M metagenome (GOLD analysis project Ga0316194, IMG submission 204936) | Coastal sediment microbial communities from Maine, United States - Cross River sediment 1 | ecosystem: Environmental > Aquatic > Marine > Coastal > Sediment | place: USA: Maine...
CTGATGTATCAATTATAAATCTGGATGAACCAAAGTCCACTATTCAGCAGACTACGGTTATCTAAATTCAGCATTTCACTTTTATCTTCCTGAAGAATACTGGTTGAATTCCTGCGGATTGACACTTGATTGTTTTTGTGACAGGTTTAAATCATTATTCAATTGCGATAGCCGTCTCTGATGAAAAAATTCTGATCTTAAACCTGCATAATGAATATTTAGAAAGAAAATCCCATGAGAGTTATTGGTATTAACGTAAGTCCGAGAAAGAAAGCAGTCACCATTATCGGAATACCACCTGTATTCTTTAAATTTATTAAAATTTTAGACTGTTGCTTGTTTGGCAAGTAGTCTTCAGTTTTTATCCAGTGACAAATTCGTTCCTTGACCCAACCTGCCAACTCATGTAATACATCTATAACGCACTTAAATCACATCCAATCTGAATCTGGATTTCATTTATCGCACTTGAACCGACGACAAAATAGAGCTGTCATTACCTCTCCAAGGCGTTATGTATTCCTTAACCTTCTATCCGCTCAATTTTCACTTGACTGTATCAAGATGGATAAAATATCCGGCGTAGAAAAAAAACCGGTACTTCCATTACAACTGCCAATTTTATTCGGGTGCTTGGGTTTTGGTTTCCTATGGTTTGCGCTGCCAATTTATAGTAAGATTTTAGGTGCTAGCGCCCTGGAAATCGGTGGCATGTTCTCTGTTTTCTCACTGACGATTGCCCTTCTGCGCCCTTTGATCGGCATCGCATCAGATAAGCTGGGGCGCAAGTTCTTTTTTATTGCTGCTTTGGTCTGTTATTCAGCTTCGATGGCTATATTTTCGATGGCCAACAATATTCTTGAACTCTATGCAGGCCAAATTGTAAGTGGCATCGGTTCAGCCATGATGTTCATTTCAGCCTACACAATGGCAACAGATTTGGCAGGATCTGATGAAAGAGGAAAATCAGTTGGCCGCATTGATGAATCAGTCGCTCGTGGGTATCTTGTTGGCGGAGTCGCCGGCTTTATCCTCATTTCTAACTTGCCTCAAAATATAGGCTGGCAAATAATATTTACCGGATATGCCCTATTAGCTGCTGTGGGTGCCTGGTTGGGTTGGAAAAGAATTCCGGAAACAAAGCCAGCTAAAAAATCTCAAACTGATGGTGAACGGGCGATATCACCTGAGATTATAAGATTGATGGCGATCGTCTTTCTCACCTCTGCGTCTGTGGGAATGATTACGCCCATTTTCATTATCTTTCTACAGGACAAATTTACATCAAATATAGGCTTTTTAATTTGGGCCATCATACCAGGTGCACTAGTCGGGGCCTTTTTACGCTCCTATTTTGGTCAACTTAGCGATCGCTTTGGGCGCACTCGAATGATGGCACTGGGATTGGCTGGGGCTGGAATATGCTCATTTCTACTGCCGGGATTGCCTGGAATTGTTTGGTTGGCCATCTTTTGGACACTTGAAAGCGTGGGCTGGGCTATGGCTGGCCCCGCCGAAGAAGCGATGGTTGCAGATTTGACTGGACATCAAATAAGAGGCACTGGGTACGGCCTTTATACTTTTGTCAGCAGTATGGGTGCATCTGTTGGTCCTTTAGCTGGAGGATGGCTGTATGATTCCATTGGGCAGCCCGTCCCATTTTATATCAATGGAATTGTGTTATTAATTGGCGGCCTTTTAGTGTTGCTGTTACTGGGAAAAAATTGTTTGCCTGCAATGTTGAAATAAATGAGGCAATAAAGACCGATTTCGAAAGGAGATTATCCGGATGGACAATAATGAGATTGTGGTCAACGGCTTTCACTTCCTGCCGCCCTCACTGGGGGCATGGTTCGCCAAAGATATTCCCGCCCAACCGTTTAATGGCGACATCCCCTGGACGCCGCTTAAAAAACCAATCAGTGAGACAACATTTACGCTGATGACCTCTGCCGGGATCAGCATGAAGTCCGACCCCCCTTTTGACGTTGCAAGGGAAAAGCGCGAACCGGCATGGGGTGATCCTTCCAGCCGGAAAATCCCTGCATCAGCCGGTGAAGAAGATATCGATGTAAATCACCTCCATATCAACACCGACTATATCAAGCAGGATATCAATGTGATGCTTCCCTTGAAGAGATTTCAGGAATTTGAAAAAGAAGGCATCATCGGCCGGCTGGCCTCGACCTGCTATTCGTACTATGGTTTTCAGATGGATCCAGCTGAACTGCTTGAACACACCATGCCCGCTGTAGCCGACCAAATGCAGGCCGAAAATGTTGAGGCGGTCCTGCTCACGCCGGCCTGACCGCTGTGTTGCCGGTCCGTTGGACTGGTCGCACGTTTCCTGGAAGATAAAGGTTTTTCAACAATTGTGTTAACGATGACCCCTGAGTTTCACCGGGAGATCGGTATGCCAAGGGTGGCGGCCATAGAATATCCCTATGGACGCCCGGTAGGACAGGTCAATGATGTTGAGGGACAGCGCATGGTACTGCGGGAGGCTCTTTCTTTTATGGAAAAGGCGGAAAATCCCGGAGAGGTCCGCCACCTGCCCTTCACCTGGCCGGAAAAACCGAAACTCACCAAGTGGCAGCCACCGGAAATATCACCGATTGTAAAATTATTTCTGGATGAGATCAAAAAGGCGGGTGCCGCAGCGAAAAAGAAGTAATCGCTTTTTTCGGTCTAGCCTCTCAGAGAATTGAACCTCTTGCCGGCTAGGGCTCAACCAATGCCGGGTGGCGCCTCCAGACCTGGGTCTCTTTTTCAAAAGCATACGCAAGCTGAAGCACCCCCAAATCATCGTTGTGCCGACCCACGATCTGGATACCGACGGGCAGGCCTTGCGGCGTAAAGCCGCACGGTACGGATATGGCCGGCAGACCGGTGACGGTGATGAAATAGCAGCTTCGCATCCAGTCGATATAGGTATTCATCTTTACGCCATCTATCTCCTCAACCCACGGCTGTTTTATGTCGAAAGCCGGTACCTGGGTCACCGGGCATATCAGAAATTCATAGGTCTCCATAAATTTGCGCACGCGCTGATAGAGTTCGGTCCGTTCGACTTCGGCCCGCCCAATCTGGGGTCCCGTAAGCTTCCGGCCTTCTTCGATATTCCAGATGACAGTGTCTTTCATCAGATGACGGTGTTTCTTTAACAGCTCGCCAAAATTCAATTCATACTTCCAGGCGCGCCATACCTTGAAAATGTTATCGGCACCGCTGAAATCCGGCTGGCCCTCTTCTACGATGCAGCCGATATCATCGAAAACGCGTCGCTGGCCTGCCAAAACCCGGGTAACCCTTGGATCGACCGGAAGGTCGCCCAGATTATTGCTCCAGGCGAGTTTTGCGTTTTTGAAGTCGCGCTCCAGGGGGCCTTGGAACCGACTGCCCGGTTCCGCGATAGAGATAGGTGAGCGCGGGTCCGGACCGGAAATGGCACTCAGCATCAGAGCGACATCCTGGACGGTACGGGCCATGGGACCCTGCACTGAGATAGGATACCATCCTGTAAAAGAGGGCCATACGGGGACTCTACCCGGCGATGTTCGGAATCCCACCACGTTGCAGAAACTTGCCGGATTGCGCAACGAACCTCCCGTGTCACTCCCATCCGCGATCGGTATCATACCGCAGGCCAGGGCCACGGCTGCACCGCCGCTGCTCCCGCCGCAGGTTTTTGTGGTGTCGTAGGGGTTTAAGGTTTCACCGAAGACTTCATTAAAGGTCTGGGAGCCGGCCCCGAATTCGGGCGTGTTGGTCTTGCCAATGGTAATCACGCCCGCATTTTTGAGACGCTCCACAATGAGTCCGTCGTGATCGGGGATCTGATCCTTAAAAATGGGGGAGCCGAGGGTGGTACGCAAGCCCTTGGTCGGCACCAGGTCCTTGTGGGCCGTGGGCAGTCCGTGCAATAGCCCCAGTGCCCGACCTTGTGCGATGGCTTTGTCGGCGGCGCGGGCTTCGGCAAGTGCCTGTTCCGGAACGATTTGAGTGATGACGGCATTTACTTTCGGGTTGATTCGTTCAATCTGGGATAGATGGGCCCCCATTACTTCCAGGCAGGACAGTTCCCTGTCCCTTATTTTACTAACGATATCCGTAGCTGGCATGAAGCAGATTTCAGACATATACTTCCTCTCCTGGTAGGGTCGCCGCTCGATTTTTAGGAATGGTTTGGATGTTCTAATTCAGGCCCCTTGCAGTTCCGGTGATAGGGATCCTTTTTTATTTTCGAAGCCCAACATGGCAAAAGGCAAAATGCATGTCAAGGTGGATATTCTCAGAAAAAATTGCCGAAATTTGAAAATTAAAAATGTTATTTGAAAAATATGAATATCGGATTAAGATGCTTTGATATTGACTAACTGCAAACATTGAAATTATTCCTTGACGAATCAGTCCCTTACCGCTATATAAAAACCTCCTCGTGAAAGGAGGTCCCAATGCCCAAGAAAGGCACACTCACCAAAGCGCGCATTATCGACGCCGTGATAGAACAAATTGGCTTCTCCCAAAAAAAATCCTTCGAAACCATCGAAATCATGCTTGAAATTATCAAATCCACCCTGGAATCCGGCGAAGACGTATTGATCTCCGGCTTCGGCAAATTCTGTATAAAGCAGAAAGCCGAACGACGAGGCCGAAATCCGGCCACCGGCGAGGATATGATATTGGCACCCAAAAAGGTCGTCACATTCCAGTGTTCGGGAATACTGAGGGAGAAACTGAACGGAAAGAAGGCAACGGCAAAGAGAAGGCGCGCCAAAAAGTAAAATTCAAACCCGGATAAACCGGAAAGAATAGCCACAAAGGCACCAGGGCACAAACAAAAAATGTTTATTATTAATTAAACTTCGTGTCTTGGTGGCAAAAATATTTTGTTAGATAAATCCTTCGCAAACACGATAGGATTTCAATAAATAGGTACCAAGCTTTTTCCAAGACTACGCTCGGGAAAAGTGGCCCCTGCGGGGCAGCCAGCACGCCGATAGTTTATATAGGTGTCAGGTTTCAGGATCTAACCTTTCTTTCCCTGACACCCGAACACTGACACCTGTGCACTTAATTTTCTGACAACATGTTGTCAGAAAAAGGCCCTTAAGGGCCTAAAGGACCAACAATGAAAAATTTTCCTGACGGCCTGGTTGCCGTGATGAAACGCGATTGCCGGACCTGCAGCATGATCCAGCCGGTGATAACCATGCTTGCCGGTTATCAGACCCCGTTTACGGTTTTTTCCCAGGATGACCCTGACTTCCCTGCTGGTGTGGCAAACGTAATTGATGACACCGAGCTGGCGTATTCCTATCAGCTGAATATTGAAGTCGTGCCCACCTTGATGCGGATTGAAAACGGTCGGGAGATTAATCGTATTATTGGCTGGGATCGTAAGGAGTGGAGACAATTCACGGGTATTGCAGACCTCGGTCAGGGCTTGCCGGAGCAGCGTCCAGGATGCGGTGCCCGCAATATGGCGCCCGAAATTGCCGAAGAACTGGCTTTGCGTTACCCAACAACTGAACTAAACGCCCGCAGAATCGAACTGGCCTCTCAGGAAGACGACCTGGAAGCCTGTTTTGAACGCGGTTGGACCGACGGTCTACCAGTCGTTCCCCCCACCGAAAAACGGGTTAGGCGAATGCTTCAGGGTTCTCAACGCGCAACCGATGAGATCGTCGGCATTGTGCCACCCAATCGGGTTCCCTGTACCGTCGCAAAAGTTGCCATAAACGCTGTCATGGCTGGCTGCAAACCGGAATATTTGCCGGTGGCCCTAGCGGCAGTTGAAGCTGCCTGTATGGACGTCTTCTGTATGCACGGGCTGTTGGCAACCACCTATTTTTCAGGTCCGGTAGTGATAGTCAACGGTCCCATAACTAAAGCCATCGGTATGAACGCCGGTCTGAATGTGCTGGGTCAGGGAAATCGTGCCAATGCGACCATCGGCAGGACTTTGCAGCTGGTTATCCGTAACATCGGCGGCGGGCGGCCGGGAGGTGTCGACCGAGCTACCTTTGGCAACCCCGGTAAGTACACCTTTTGTTTTGCCGAAGACGAGGAAGGATCTCCCTGGGAGCCGCTATCGGTGGAGCGCGGATTCAAAGAGGGCGCTTCGACGGTGACCCTGTTTGCCGGTGACGGCGTCCAGGCAATCATGGACCAGCGCTCGCGGACACCCGAATCTCTATCCAGGACATATGCAAACTCCCTGAAAACCGTTGCGCATTCTAAAATTTTCATGGTGGCCGATGCGGTGCTGGTCGTCTCACCCGAGCACGCACGTGTTTTTCGGCAGGCCGGCTGGACCAAACAAAGGTTGCGCCAGGAAATCGATGGGGTTCTTAAAACCCACGGTAGCGAACTGATTCGGGGCGCTCAAGATATTGCAGAAGGCATGCCGGAAACTTTTGCTGAGGTTGAATTAACCAAATTCAGACCTGGTGGCTTGCATATCGTGCACGCCGGGGGAAGGGCCGGCATGTTTTCGGCTATCATCGGTGGCTGGGTGGCCAGCGGACCGATCGGCAGCCAATCGGTAACCAAGGAGATCACACTATGACAGAAAAGCCTTTTTTGCTCGATCCCACCGCCGAACAATCACCGCCGTCGCGCGTTAGAGCACCCCGTTTGTCATCACTGAAAGATCGCACAATTGCCCTGTTGGATATCTCTAAAGCTCGCGGGGATGTCTTTTTGGATCGCATTGCAGAGAAGCTCAACCAACAGGGCTTGGCTGTAAAACGATATCAGAAACCAACGTTTGCGAGAATCGCTCCAATTGAGCTCAAACAGGAAATCAGCACCGACTGTCATGCGGTAGTTGAGGCTCTGGCTGACTGAGGCTCGTGCACGTCGTGCAGTGTGCATGACATAGTGGACCTGGAAAGCCGAGGCATCCCCGGTGTTTTTGTCGCCTCCAACGAGTTCACCGATGCCGCCCGGGCGCAGGCCAAAGCCCTGGGCTGCGACCCATTGGCGGTATACATCCCGCATCCCATACAAGACCGCACCGATGACGAAATTCGTGACCTGGCGGACAACGCATTTGAATCTATCATAGCACTTATTTATAAAGCACAAAGGTGAATTGCCGGAAGGCCCCTTTGCCGGCCTGCTATGGGCGCACCGGCGTCCACCCGTATCAGCGTAAAAAATGGAGACCATAAAATGAAATGCCCGCAGTGCCGGTTCGAGAACCGCAAAGGGGCCAAATTTTGCAGCGAGTGTGGCCATGAATTTAATTTAGCCTGCCCAAAGTGCCATACTGCCAACAGAGTCAGCAGCAAATTTTGTGATGAATGTGGCTATGATTTAGGACGTTCTGAAAATGGCGCCGCTATTCACAATCGTGAAACCTCTTCTTATACACCCAAGTTCCTTGCTGAAAAAATTCTCACCACCCGCAGTTCCATTGAAGGTGAGCGCAAGCTGGTAACCGTTTTGTTTGCCGACGTCGCCAACTATACGGCTATCGCCGAAATGCTTGACCCGGAAGAAGTCCACGAAATCATTGATGGTTGTTTCAAAATTCTGATGAATGAGATTCACAGATATGAAGGGACCATCAACCAATTCACCGGTGATGGTGTCATGGCAATTTTTGGTGCTCCGGTCGCTCATGAAGATCACGCCCAGCGGGCCTGTTATGCCGCACTGGCCATTCAAAAAGCGCTGGGCGACTATGCCGGGAAACTTAAACAGGCATACGACATTGAATTCAAAATGCGGATTGGACTCAATTCCGGACCGGTCGTTGTGGGCGCCATCGGAGATGACCTGCGGATGGATTATACCGCAGTCGGCGACACCACCAACCTGGCGGCCAGGATGGAATGCGAAGCCCGGCCAGGCAGTATTTTCGTATCCAAAAACACGCATTTGATTGCCAAGGATTATTTTGAATTTTTGCCATTGGGCAAAATGGAAATCAAGGGTAAAAAAAAGCCCCAGGAAGCGTATGAATTGATCAGGGTCGGTGAAAAAAAATCCAGGTTAAAAGCATTGGCGGCCAGGGGCCTGACCAAATTTGTCGGTCGGAGGAACTCCATGGCAGCCCTCGAGGATCCCTTTGAAAGGGTGCGGACCGGATCAGGACAAGTTGTCGGAATTGCGGGCGAGGCCGGGGTGGGAAAATCCAGGCTGCTTCTGGAGTTAATCAATAAACTGCCTAAAGCGGAATTCATCTGTCTTGAAGGCCGCTGCCTGCGCTATGGCGAAACCATCCTGTATATGCCGATTCTGGAAATCCTAAGATCCTATTTTGACATCAAGGATGAAGATAAAGACGATATCATCAATCGTAAAATTAATGAAAAGATAAATGCGTTAGATGAGAAACTGGTGAGTTGCATTGCGCCCATTCAAGAACTTTTAACTCAAAGTACGGCAGACGAATCATATTTAGCGCTGGATCCCAGGCGAAAAAGAATAAAAACCTTTGAAAGCCTGCGTGAGCTTTTTATCACCGAGAGTCAAAATAAACCGTTGATACTCGTTTTCGAAGATGTGCACTGGATCGATAAAACCTCGGAAGAGTTTTTAGACTATCTGATCGGAGCGATTGCCAAAAGTCACATAATGCTCGTCATCCTCTATCGATCGGAATATACCCATCCATGGAACAGCAAATCGTATTACACCAAGATCGGACTGACCCAACTGCGCCCAGCCTCAAGCACTCAGATGGTCGCAGCCTTGTTGGAAAAAGGGCAGGTTACCACGGAACTCAAACAGTTGATCCTCAATCGATCCTCCGGAAATCCGCTTTATATGGAAGAGTTCACCTATAGTCTGCTTGAAAGCGGCTCTATTCGGAACCAAGACCGGCAATTTGTGCTGACGACCAAGACGTCTGATATTCACTTACCGGATACCATCCAGGGGATCATCGCCGCTCGGTTGGATAGATTGGATGACAAATTAAAATATACCATGCAGGTGGCATCGGTTATCGGACGAGAGTTTACTTTTCGCATTTTACAGGCCATCACCGGCATGCACGCGGAAATTAAATCCCGTCTGGATCATCTTCAAGGGCTTGAGCTCATATACGAGAAAACCCTTTTCCCGGATTTGGAATACATCTTCAAACACGCCCTCACCCAGGAGGTGGCGTACAACAGTCTGCTTCAAAAAAAACGAAAGGAGATGCATAGAAAAATAGCAATAGCGATGGAAACGCTTTTTGCGGATAAATTGGAGGCCTTCGTCGAGATAATTGCCTACCACTATTCAAAAAGCGGTGAATTGGTTAAGGCATATCAATATTTGAAGTTATCCGGCGAAAAAGCAACTAAAAAATTTTCCAACTGGGAGGCTTTCCAATTCTATAAAACGACCTGCAATATACTCGATCAAATGAAAGACAATCCGGAAACCAAAAAGAAAAAGCTTGAGATTTTGCATTCGATGGCCATTCCAATGCAGCTTTTAGGTTACCCGGATAACTCACTGCATTTTTTAAAATTGGGTGAAAATCTTTCGGAAGAACTTGGAGATAAAAAAAATCTTTCATTATTCCTCGGAAGTATTGGAAGCTATCACTCAGTGAGAGGCGGGGATCCTTTATTGGGAATAAAATATTCGGAAAAATCCTTTCTGGAGGCTGCGAAAATTGAGGATATTGATATCATGGCACCCGTTGCCAGCAGATTGTGTGCATTTTATATCATCGCCGGAGAACCCTGCAAAACATCCCTTTTGGCGCTCAAGGCGATTAAGCTGATTGAAAGCCAAAAAAGATACCACGATTTTTTCGGCCTTGGAAATAATGTGTACACTGCTCTCAGCCTTTATTATGGCCATAGTCTGGGGTGGCTGGGAGACTTTGAAAAAGGGGAGCTTCAATGTGAAAAAGGGCTGGAATTCGGGAAAAAAAATGACAGCTTGACTGGCCTGGCGTTAGCGGAATTTCTATATGGCTATTTGTATATGCACAGAGGAGACGGCAAAAATGTCCAAAAGCATTTTCAAGAATGTATAAAATATTGCGAAGAGGGAGAGGCCTTGATTTGGTTGGGCCTGGCATGGACCGGCCTTGGCATGGGCCATTTTTTTATCAATGATATTGAACCTGCCCTGAAATATATAAATAAAGGCATGAAAATTCAAAAAGATGCCGGAATACCCTATTATCTGTCATTTCATTATTTTGCTTTGGGTATGGTTCAAGCAGCGTCCGGCAAATTTAAGGCGTCTCAAGCGTCTTTTAACCGCGCTTTCGAGTTATCCCACAGTCATAATGAAAAGTGGATTGAAGGGACAGCGCGGATTTATCTGGGAATTACGATTGCCCATAATGATAAATCGAAAATCGAAACCGCACAGAAAACGATTCTTGAGGGCATTAAAATTTTGGAGGATAGAAAAATAGCGCCATGGTCATCGATTGGCTATTACAATTTAGGTATGATCCAGGCTCATTGCGGAAAAATGAGACAAGCGCGTATTAATCTGGATAATGCCGCGAGGATGTTCACAGAGATGGGGATGAATTACTGGTTATCCTTAACCCGAAAGGTGGGGGCTTTTCAAGACCCTTGATCACCCCATACATTCGGGTTCGTTACCGCATGATTTTGATGTTGGCGGAAGGGGGGGAGATTGGAGTAGATAAACTCAAAGATACATGCAGACCGGTAGTTTAACCAACCAGCCTGATTTTCTTCATATCATATTCGATGGCGTCCCTTAGCAAATCAACTCGAATCGGTTTGCTGAAAATGCCGTCAAACCCAGCCTCAAGCAATTCGGCCCGGTCAAATTCATGAACAAAACCTGATAAGGCATAAATAAGCGTTTCGCGCCTAGTGAGCCGTGCCCGTCGACATAATTCGGCGCCATTCATCCAGGGCATGCGCAAATCGGTTATGATGACGTCAAAATCCTTCCATTCCAATAAATAGAGCGCCTCTTCGGGACTGTCCAAAGCAACGACAGAATATCCATAAGCTTCAAAAAGTTTCTTAATGATCTTACATTGGGTGGTATTATCATCGATAACTAAGATTTTTCTTCTCATCGTGAATTTAAAAAAATCGCCTAAGGTGGGGTTTAAAAAAAACGGACTGTCCGGGCCCTCAATAAAATGCCGGCTACCTTATCGAAGGCAGTCGAAGTTGTCAAATGTAATTGTTTCCTTAACTACGGATTTATCGAATGGTTTAAAGCCTGTTAGAAATGAAGCGCCCCGCAACAGAGCTGCGAGGAATTCTTTTGATTAAAAATCGCTTGGTTCAGGATAAGTTCAGCGCCCTATATTCAGTCAAATTTTGATGGAAGTCAATATATTTATCAGAAAAAATATTTGCTGAATCGGTTATATTCATCGCTGTTCAGGCAGATCTATATATCACGCTCCTCGTTGCATAATGTTGGCAGTAAAACCGATTGAATCATTCCTTTCTTTTCATTGGCGTCTATTGGGCGCTTCCCACCAGCCAATGATCGAACCGTATCTTTTAAACCAGAGCCCCTCTCTCAGTTCAATCTCACGTATCCAGTCTCCCAGCCCCGATGCATGATGGATAATAAGCGGCGTACTGTGAGGCGGCAGGATATCGTTGGGTAAACCATAAAGGTAAATCGTTTGTTGAATTCTTGCGGTAATTTCTTTTGTATCCCATGCCGTGGGATATATGAATCCATGGATCGCGCCCTCTTTGCTTGAATATCCCATTTGATGAGGGTATTCCTCTTTTAGCTGCCGCAGCAGACGAATCGCCTGCAGGTTTTTTTCGACGGTTACTCCCTTATTGAGGTTTCGCAAAATGATGTCGTCAAAGGACTCGAAACCGATCGAGCTCAACAGGATATAAATTCCCATCTCGTCTGCAACACCCAGTGCTTCCCTTAAATGTTTAACCCCGGCGATTAAGTAATCGGCCCGCAGGGTGAGATTGATTTGAGAAATTCCATCGGCCCGCCCGGCAGCTTCCCGCAGCAATTCAGGTAAGCTGGGGAGAGGATGTTCATTGATGAGTTCAAAGGGGATCTTTCTGCCATCCCGGGCCGGGGGCAGACAGCGTATCTGACTGAGCACCGTTTCCATGCCCAGACTTCCGCAAAACCCCTTGTCCACGGCCACATCGCAAAAGCTGCATCCGCTCAGGGTCAGCTCGATTTGCCGCCCCTGCTTTCCATTGATGGAAGCAGGGTAATCGATTACCCTTTTTCCGGTCCGGGCTGCATGGGGGCAGCCGATGTGCTGAAGCACTTGACCCATGCCGACAACTAAAGGGGTAAGGCCCTCCACACCCAATGTGTACATATTATCCCATCGCACCTTGCTGAGATA
>Ga0316194_10002747_pt1 | contig 12290 bp, 15 predicted proteins | sample CroRivsedime1_MG_FD_204936 | JGI IMG/M metagenome (GOLD analysis project Ga0316194, IMG submission 204936) | Coastal sediment microbial communities from Maine, United States - Cross River sediment 1 | ecosystem: Environmental > Aquatic > Marine > Coastal > Sediment | place: USA: Maine...
ACTGCCCCCCAGCGTCGTTGAAGACTCGCGTACCAATATTGCCCAGTTGCGCGAGGCCAGGAGGACCCGTTCCAGTATTATGCTGCAGCGCTGTGTGCGCTACCTGCTGGCGCATCCGCCAATAGGCAGTCACTAGAATCAGGTGCTCAGCTAGCGGGTGCGACCGCTTCAATACGGTAGAGAATGCGGTCGTTGTAGCCGGTAATCACCGGGTGGTAACCCACCAGGGCCTGATCCAGTGCGGCGTCGTTGGTGTCCACCAGCAGCGGCCTCCCCTGCAGCGCGCTGATCTTTGACTTGGCTGCCACCACTACCAGGTTTTGCAGCCCGACCCGCCGAATCACAGCAGGAGAAAACTGCTGGTTGCCGCGACCGAAAACATGCCCCTGGCCACCGATAACGGTCACCAGGATCGTTGCTTCCGCCCCCGTTTCCCGCAACAGGCGCAGCAGCGTGGCCTCGTCGGCATCAGCGGCCAATACTTCACCGTTGCGCACCACATCGACTCCGAGCAGGGTGTTGGCAAGACCCAATTCCTCCATAAACGCGGCGGTAGTAGAACCCGGTCCCACCAGGTAGAGACGCTCGGGATCCATCTGTTCCACCAGCCAGGCGGCGATGTCCGCGGCAACCAGCTCATGGCTTTCGCGGCCGCCCACCTTGGTATGTTGCAGGTAGCGGCCCTCGCCAGGCACCAGCATTTCACCGTAGAAACGACTGAGCACCCGACCCTCACGAAATGCTTCCTCATCAATGTCCCGTACTTCCTGGGCCACCAGGCCGACCAGTCCGCCACGCAACAGTTGCAGTAATAACTCCCCCGCCGCTTCCGGCGAAACCGCGAACACCCCGGAGTGCATTTTGACGCCCGCGGGAATACCCAGCACCGGAAAATGATCGCCCACCACATCGTATATATCGCGGGCAGTACCGTCGCCGCCAGCAAAAACGATGATATCAACCGGGCAATCCAACAGGGCCTGCGCCGCCTTTCGAGTATCAGCGGCGGAACTCAAGCCATCGGGGGCCTCGCCAAGTACATTACCGTTCATGCCCAGTTGTGCCAGGACATTTTCACCCATTTCCCCCGCCCAGCAGGAGAACCGGACTTCTCCCGCAGCATGGTCATCGTGCAAGGGCGCCAGCGCCCTGGCCACGCGGTCTTCTGCCCGACGACGCTGCTCGGGAGGCAGACCCGCGGCTATCTCACGCAGTTGCTCACCGTCGCTACCTTTCATCGCCAGGCTGCCACCCAGACCGGCCAGCGGATTCACCAACAGGCCGATGTGCAGTCGTACCGTCATGTTGACAACCCATTCGAGTCGAGCTTGCAACCCAGGGCTTTTGCCAGCTGCAGGTCGCGCGTGTCGATCAGTTGACCACAGGCCCGCGTGCCATAAAGCTCACGGCGTTCCCTATAGGTTTTTCGCAGGTGGTCGAAGGCGGCGGCCGCGCGCTCTGGCGATACACCCAGGGTGGCCTCTCGCAGCAGTGCATCATCCACGCCGATGTCGTAGCGTTGCTGCAACAGGCAGCGCACCAGTGCCGCACCGCTGACAGCGGTAGCCAGCTCCGCGGGGGCGGCATCGGCCACGGGGGAGTCACCATTCAATGCAGGTAACTGAAAATACCCCGCCAGGCTGTCACAGAGCATGCGCGTGGCCAGTATCTTGCCATCCAGGCTATAGCCGGCGATGTGTGGGCTCGCCATGGCGACCCGGCGCAACAGCGGCTCGCTGATAAAGGGCTCACCCTCCCACACGTCCAGTACTACCTGCGCCCCAAATTTACCCTGCTCTATCAGCGAAAGCAGCGCCGCGTTATCTACTACCGCTCCCCTGCTGGCGTTGATCAACAGCGCATCGGCGCGTAGATGGCATAATTCATCTGTTCCCAGCAAATGAAAACTGGGCCAGGGTTGCTCCCGCGTGAGTTCTGCATGCAGGGTAACCACGTCGCAATCAAGAATCGCTTCAAGCGGCGCTGCATGCGATAGTTTGCCCGCATCCAGCCAGGGGTCGTAAGCACAATAGTCTATTCCCAGGTCCTGCAGCCGCTGCCCCAGGCGTTCGCCTATTACGCCATAGCCGATGATACCAACCCGGCCTCCCGCCATCAGTTGCTCGAGTTTATCGTCAACGGCAGCGATCGCCGCCAGCACATACTCCACCACGGAATTCGCATTGGAGCCGGGTGCGTAGCAAAAATGTATCTTCTGCTGTTGCAGGTAGCACCTGTCAATATGATCCACGCCGCTAGTGGCCGAGCCGACAAAGCGGACCGGGCTGTCACGCAGCAGCTGTTCATCTACCCGGGTCACAGAACGCACCAGCAGCGCATCGACATCGCGCAGCTGGGCCGGCCCTATATCGCGGCCACCACTTTTGCGGATCGTGGCAGAGCCGCCCAGGTAGTGCTCCAGCCAGGGAATGTTTTCATCGGCAAGTATGACCGGCTTCATACGGCTTCCAGGCTACTTGACAGTCGCTGGCCGTTCATCGCAATTCATCCCTACTCAAATGCAAACCAGACACATCTTGCGCGGTGCCGAATTCGCGGCACAGCGCACGGTAGAACTGTGCCCCGCGCGCGGGTAACCCCCGCTCCTGCCAATGGCGCGCCTGGGCGAAAACCTGCATTTGGAAGTCGCTGTTGTCAGCTACGCTGCCATCCTGGGCGTTGAGGTTGTCGGTACTCAGGCAGAAGCTGAAACCGCACGCCCTGGAGAACAGCCATTCCAGCGCCTGGGGCCTGGATTCTGCAGCCTCGAAAGCCTGCTGTTGTGCCTGGCTGCGCCCGTCGGGAGCATACCAATAGCCAAAATCAGTCTGTTGCCGGCGCGCTTTGCCGGCGATACACCAGTGCGCTGTCTCATGCAGGGCACTGGCAAAGTAATCTTCGCGATACCACAGCAGGTGCAAGCCACCCGCTTTTGTCGCGGGCTGGTACAGCGGCTCCAGGGCTCCACCTACCAGCCGCGTGCAGCAGCTTGCAAGGAAGCAGTCGGCAAAGACACGTTCCAGGCGCTGGGGTACAAAGCACTGGTCCCGCGCGACGGCAGGCTTGCATGCCGCGCTCAAGTACCCTGCTCCTGTTTGCGCAACAGGTAGCGATAATTGCCGTCCAGCTCACTGTGCTCCAGTAATTCATGACCGAGGAACGTACAGAACCGCGGAATATCTCGCTGCGTCGACGGATCGGTCGCCAAAACCAGCACCGTTTCTCCGGCGGGCATATCGCGTATTTTGTTATGCAGTAACATGACCGGTTCCGGGCAGAACAGTCCGGTGGCATCCAGGATGTGATCGGGTTTATCAGGCATAGGTAAATTAATGTTCGAGCAAATTTGCAGCTTCTTCGCGAGGCACGAGGTCCCACTGCTCGCTGTCACTGTCGTACAACAGCTGCAAATGACCCGAGTGAAGCTGGGTGCTCAGATCGGCAACTTTCTGCTCCAGGGTCAGCTCGTAGCGTCCGTAATCCGTCCCGTCACGGCTGGCAAATTCCTCAAGCAAGGCTTGCAGTATAGTGCTGTCCAGGCGTTCCACGGGAACGGCGACAAAGTTCGCCATGTTATTGCACCGGTATTTGGTAAATACGCTAATATAAGGCCTGCGACTGTGAATGTGGAGCCAAATTAGTGGAAACTTCCTACGTCATTACCTTCATCGGGGACGACCGTCCGGGGCTGGTAGAACAACTCTCCAAAGTGATCGAAAACAACCGCGGCAACTGGCATGAAAGCCGCCTGTCGCAGCTGGGTGGAAAATTCGCCGGCCTGGTACTGGTGTCCCTGCCCGGTGACAGTGGCGCCGCACTGGAGGCCGATTTGAAGGCATTGTCGGCCACCGGGTTGAGTGTGCGCGTGACCCCCACCAGCGAGGTCGCGACCCCTGCCGATGGCCGTGCGATCACCCTGACAGTGATTGGCCCGGATCGCCTGGGCATCGTGCGGGAAATAGCCCGGGTCCTGGCAGAGCGCGAGATCAACGTGGTGGAGATGGACAGCCAGGTAACCAGTGCGCCGATGAGCGCTGAGATGATTTTCCACGCGCGCATAGACGCCCAGATACCTATGGCAACAGATATGGATGATTTGCACGATACGCTGGAGGAAATTTCCAATCACATGACGCTGGAAATCGAACTGGACTAGGCTTTTCTTTCAGTCATCCCCGCCAGTAAACAGGCGGCGCAGACCAATACACAGAAACACCACGAGCGCTGCCGCCACTATCACCAGCCCCACCACCAGTACCACACCCAGGAACAACTCCCCAATTTCCTCTCGAGTGATACCGAACTGGTCTACCGCCGCCCATACCAGGGCGGCCATGGCCAGAATCCCCAGTACAGTAGTGCGGTAAAAACGACGTCTGCTTTTGCTCACGATAATGCCAACATCAGTCCCGGGCAGGTTTGCCTCGTGGCGCGGCAGCTGGGATCGCAGGGGTAGCGCATTGCACATCCATATTCTGGGCCCGGTGGCGCAGCACATGGTCCATCAGCACAATCGCCAGCATAGCCTCAGCTATTGGCGTGGCACGGATACCAACGCAGGGGTCATGGCGGCCGTGGGTGACCATTTCCATGGCATTGCCGGCGGTATCAATGGTGGCACCCGGCTGGCGAATGCTTGAAGTCGGCTTGATCGCCAGGCTCACGGTTATATCCTGACCGCTGGAAATACCGCCCAGCACACCACCGGCGTTATTCCCCAGGAAGCCCTCGGGGGTCAACAAGTCACGGTGCTCACTGCCGTGATGCTCCACACTGGCAAACCCCGCGCCTATTTCCACGCCCTTGACCGCGTTAATACCCATCATGGCACCGGCAATATCCGCATCCAGCCGATCGAAGATGGGCTCGCCCAGGCCCGGCATCACACCGCTGGCGACCACGTTAATGCGGGCGCCGATGGAATCCCCGCGTTTGTTCAGGGCGGTCATAAACTGCTCCATCTCCGACACCTTCGCCGCATCGGGACAAAAGAACGGGTTGGTTTCCACCACGTCCCAGTCTACAGTTTGCGCAGCGATTGGGCCGAGTTGCGCCAGGTAGCCGCGAATCTTGATACCGTAGCGCTCCAGCAGGTATTTTTTAGCGATGGCGCCCGCCGCAACACGCATAGCGGTTTCCCGGGCCGAGGAGCGCCCGCCGCCGCGATAATCCCGGAAGCCGTACTTCTGGTTGTAACTGTAGTCCGCATGCGCCGGGCGAAAGGTATCCTTGATATTGCTGTAGTCCTTGGAGCGCTGGTCAGTATTTTCGATCATCAGGCCGATAGAGGTCCCCGTGGTCAGACCTTCAAACACCCCTGAGAGGATTCGCACCTCGTCGGCCTCCCGGCGCTGGGTGGTAAAACGCGAAGTGCCCGGCTTGCGCCGATCGAGATCGGTCTGCATATCCGCAGCTTCAAGCGCCAGCCCGGGTGGGCAGCCATCGACGATACAGCCAATGGCCGGACCGTGACTCTCGCCAAAGCTGGTCACAGTAAAAAGTCTACCGATTGTGTTGCCCGCCATGATTGGTCCGTCTAAAAGAGTGATGAAGGCGCCATTATAAGCCTATCCACGCAAGCTTTCTGCGTAATCTTGCAACTCCGCTGCGGTCAACGCGAACACACCATGACCGCCGTGGGCAAACTCCAGCCAGGTAAAGGGCAGCCTTGGATAGGCCGCCTCCAGGGCCGGCCAGCTGTTACCCACCTCTACCACTAACAAGCCTGTTTCACACAGGTACTCGCCGGCATGCGCCAGAATTTGCCGGGTCAGGTCAAGGCCATCGGACCCCGACCCCAAAGCCAGCCCCGGCTCGTGGTGATACTCAGCCGGCATCGCTTCGAGATCGGCACGATCGACGTAAGGCGGGTTGCTCAGTATCAGGTCATACCGTTGCGATGGCAGGCCTTGAAACAGATCGGATTGGATGACACTCACCCGTTGCTGCAGACCCAGCAGTTGCACGTTTTCCCGAGCCAGAGCCAACGCCTGGGCATCGATATCTGCCAGGTCAACACTGGCCAAAGGTTGGTAATGCGCCGCCGCCAGGCCGATACAGCCACCACCACAGCACAGGTCGAGAATGCGCCGCGGTTGCGGGCCCTGGTACCAGGGTTGAAATTCGTTGAGAATCAGTTCCGCGATGGGAGAACGCGGGATAATCGCGCGCCGATCGCAGCGAAAAGCCAAGCCGGCAAACCAGGCCCGCCCCAACAGGTAGGGCAAGGGAACGTGCTCCTGGATGCGTTTTTGCAATAAGGCATCAATGCGCTGACGCATGCTGTCATCCAGAGGGTGTGGCAGCACACCGTCATCCGCATCCAGGGGAAGATCGGCAACCGAGAGTACCAGTTGCACCGCTTCGTCCCAGGGGTTATCCGTGCCATGACCAAAAAACACGTCACTGGACTCCAGCGCTGCGGCACAATATGCCAACGCCTCGCCCACTGTGAGGGGCTGTGTGGGTATAGAGTTTGTCTCAGTCATGCGCACAGTTTAACCGATTCGCCTGCCCGGGGCGCATTGCCAAGTTTTCAGGGTGTTGCTACTATCCCGACGCATATGAGCCGACCGGATTCATAAAGCTGACACTAACAGGGAGCTAAGCCTGTGGAACAACACTGGGCCAAGATTATCGAGGCGATTGGCGAAGACCTGCAACGCCCAGGGTTGCAGGACACACCCAAACGTGCGGCCAAAGCCTTCGAGTTCCTCACCCGTGGTTATGGTCAGTCAGTGGATGAGGTGGTCAACGAGGCGCTATTCCCCTCGGACTCCAGCGAAATGGTGCTGGTCCAGGATGTGGAACTCTACTCCCTGTGTGAGCACCACCTGCTGCCCTTTATCGGTAAATGCCATGTAGCCTACATTCCCACCGGCAAGGTCATCGGCCTGTCCAAGGTGGCGCGACTGGTGGATGTTTTCGCGCGCAGATTGCAGATTCAGGAAGCCCTTACCACGCAGATTGCGGAAACTATTATGGCGGTTACCGAGGCCGAAGGGGTCGGCGTCATCATCGAAGCACAACATATGTGCATGATGATGCGCGGCGTGGAGAAACAGAATTCGGTAATGAAGACCTCCGCCATGCTGGGCTCATTCCGCACCGAACAGAAAACCCGCGACGAATTCCTGTCACTACTGCAACTGCGGCGCTAGTCGCCGCCTGGTGTTACCTGCAGTAATTCCACGTGCAGGTACTGCCGATCGGCAGTACGCGCCGCACTGAAAATCGCCAACCTGTACTGCGCACCTGCATCGAGCTGATACACGGCATAATGCTGCAGATCATCACGGCCATAAAGAATGCGCTGGTGAAAGACGCGATTGGCCCACTGCGCTCCAGAGCCACAGGCACGCCCCTGGCACTGAAAAAGTGTCTGCAGGCCCTCGCGCTGCTGCAGCTCACTTTCCAGTTCCTGCATCACTTCCAGCGAGCTGAAGCCATCGATTATCTGCCAGGTATAGCGCGTCAGTGTACCGCTGAGACGTTCGCTGTCTTTTAACTGCCACACGCCGCGCACCTTTTGCATCGCGCCCAGGCCCAACTCGTAATCAAGCACTTGCTCCCGGGAATAAGACACTTGCCTTGCGTGGGGAAATTCATCCAGTTGCTGCAGCAGCAAAACAGGGCTGTCCTGGGCGGCGATTGCTGCCGTTCCAGGCGTCAGCCATAGGGCGTTGACAGCCAGGGAAGCTAAAAACCAGCCCCAATACACATTTCTCATTAACGCAAAAACTCCGCAATTATGTCCGCAACAGCCTGCACCTCTGGCTGCTCCATATGAAAGTGGTGACCACCGGGCAGATAGGCCATCTGCAATTCCGGTATCGCACGCCGGGCCAACTGGTGCATTGCCTCATGACGCCCCCCATGGCCCTGCTCTGCCAACAGTAACAGCGTCGGCATCACCAATGCGCCAAGCGTCGCATCGACCTGCCCCGGGGTCAGTTTAACCGCGGAGGCGCCACGCAAACGCGGGTCGGTGGTCCAGGTATATCCTTGCGCACAAGCGCGCAGGTTCCGCTGCGCAATGAGCCTCGCCGCGTCAGGCCTCATGCCGCCCGTCTCCCGCGCTGTGGCGGCCTCCTCCAGGCTGGCGAAGAAACGATTCTCCCTGTGCAGTAAAGACCCTTTTTCAATAAGGAACTTACGCATCTGCGCGGGAAACAGATTGTCTGCCACGGGTTGTGGGCCCACGGCATCCAGCATCACCATGCGCTGCACCCGCTCGGGGAAGCTGGCGGCAAACAGGCTGCCGATAATCGCACCACGTGAGTGGCCCAACAACGCAAACTGCTCCCACCCCAGGGCCTGCACTATCCCCAGCACCTCGGGCAGGTCATCCCAGATCTGGTAGGTGGCGTCCGCCGAGCGCCGGTCACTCTGGCCGTGCCCGGTAAGATCCGGTGCCACCAGGTAGTGATTTTCCAGTAAAGGCGCCAGCACGGCAAAACTGGCGGCGTTATCCAGCCAACCGTGTAGACACAATACGGGAGGGGCCGCGGGATCACCCCAGCCCAGGCCCGCCATGTTCAGACCGTGTACCTCCCAGTGTAACGGGGCGCCTGCAAGGCTGGTCACACATGGGCCTCGTAACCAGGTGGCAGCGCCCAGAACAATAATTGCCCACAGTTGTGGGCCGCCACCTCCAGCTGTAATGTCACCAGGGCACCCGGAGACAGGTTCGGCACTCTGCCGGAATCCCCGAGATAGTGATCGACCAGTCGGGATACCAGGGGTTGGTGTGATACCAGTACCAGGTGCTGCGGCACACTGTCACTCGCCAACAGCAACTCCAGGACAGCATCGATCTGGGCCGGGGTATGACCGGGTGTCAGGGCGGACAGGGGCGCCATGGTCGCATGGGAGAAGGCAGAGGCTATGATATCCGCGGTCTGGGTAGTACGCACCCAATCACTGTGCAACACCCTCTCCGGGTGCGGCAGGCCACGCTGCATACAGACCTCGTGAAACTGTTGGCAGCCAAAGCCCACATCGTCGATACCTGTGCCGGTCAGTTCGCGCTGCTGATCTGAGGCGGCAATGCCGGCCTCTCCGTGTCGCCAGATGGTTACTATCATAAACCGTTAACTCGTTACGAATTCCACGTCCTCGGCCTGTTCCGTATGCATCATATCATCGAATACATCGACCACCGGACGGTGTTCATACAAAATAGCATACAGGCCAGTGACCAGGGGCATGTGCACCTCGCGCCGCTGCGCCTCAGCGCGCAACAGACTCAGGGTGTTGATACCCTCCGCCACCTGATCCATAGCGTCGAGAATTTCGTCCAGGGGCTGGCCCTTGCCCAGGGCCATGCCAACCCGGTAATTGCGCGACAACGGGGAGGAACAGGTGACGAACAAGTCCCCCACACCGGCCAGGCCCAGGAAGGTCATGGGATTGGCGCCCATATGCACGGCAAAACGCGACATCTCCGCAAGTGACCGGGTCAGCAACATGCCGACCGTGTTTTCCCCCAGTTCCAGCGCCGCGGCAATTCCCGCCAAAATGGCATAGACGTTTTTTAACGCGCCGCCGAGCTCCACCCCGTACATGTCGTGGGAGCTGTAGATGAGAAAGGATTCACTGTGCAGCATAGCGTGCACCATGGCGTTAATAGCCGGCAGGTCACTGGCAATTACCGAGCCGGTTACCTGACCCGCCGCAATCTCGCCGGCAAGGTTGGGGCCACTGAGCACCGCCCGGGGGTTGTCCGGCATCTCCTCGCGCAGGATTTCGCTCATCAGGCGAAAGCCACTGGCTTCTATACCCTTGGTAAGACTGATCAATAATGTCTGCGCCGGGACCAGGCCAGCCAGTTCGCGCACTACCTGGCGGAACGACTTGCTGGGCACCGCGACCAACACGGTATCCACGCCGGCCACAGCCTGCTCCAGGGAAGTGGTGGCGTTCAGGTCATCATGCAGGCGATAGCCTGGCAAATACTCCAGGTTTTCCCGGTGCCGGTTGATGGACGCCGCTCGCTCGCTGTTGCGCAGCCACAGCCGCACACGGTTGCCATTGCAGGCAATGATATTGGCAATCACCGTCCCGAAACTGCCGCCGCCCAGTACGGCGACAACGTGGGGCTCGGACATGGTGTACTCCTGTATTTATTATGTTTTGGTCTCCAGCGGCGACCAGTCTAACAAAAAAAACGGGCCTGAAAGCCCGCTTTTAAATGGTTTAGCAAACGGGCTGTGTCAGCCCCCGCTCATCTCCAGCAACAGCTTGTTCAGCCGTGAGACGTAAGTGGCCGGATCGTCCAGTTGCCCGCCTTCGGCCAGGTGCGCCTGGTCGAACACGATATTGGCGAGATCGGAAAAACGGTCCTCATCGGCTTCCCGGTCCAGCATCCCCAGCAGTGGGTGGGTGGGGTTTACCTCCAGTATGGGCTTTGATTCTGGTACCGGCTGCCCTGCCGCCTCCATAATACGGCGCATTTGTGCACCCATGTCGAAGTCTCCAACCACCAGGCAGGCGGGTGAGTCGGTGAGCCTGGAGGTCGCGCGAACCTCGGCAACCTTGTCTTCCAGTACCTTGCCCAGTCGCTCCACCAGTGCCTCACTCTCCTTTTGCAGCTTTTCCTGTTCCGCTTTCTCTTCCTCGGATTCGGGTTCCAGGTCCAGCGCGCCGCGAGCCACATCCTGGAACTGTTTGCCGTCGAACTCCTGCAGGTGATTCATCAGCCAGTCATCGACACGATCAGACAACAACAGGACCTCGATGCCCTTCTTGCGGAACACTTCCAGGTGTGGGCTTTTCTTTGCAGTGTTGAAATTTTCTGCCACCACGTAGTAGATCTTGTCCTGTTTCTCCTGCATTCGTGAGACGTAGTCTTCCAGGGACTGGTTCTGCTCCTCCAGATCGGTATGGGTAGAGGAGAAACGCAGCAGTTTGGCAATTTTTTCCTTGTTGGCGAAATCTTCCGCAGGTCCTTCCTTCAACACCTGGCCAAATTCCTTCCAGAACAGTGCGTAGTCCTCGCCCCCTTTCTTGGCCAACTTGCCGAGCATGTCCAATATGCGCTTGGTGAGGGCGCTGCGCATGGACTCCACGGCCGCATCCTGCTGCAGGATCTCCCTGGATACGTTGAGGGGCAGGTCATTGGAGTCGACTATGCCCTTCACAAAGCGCAGGTATAAGGGCAGGAACTGCTCCGCGTCGTCCATGATGAACGTGCGCTGCACGTACAGTTTCAGGCCGCGGGACATTTCCCGGTTCCACATATCGAAAGGCGCCCGCCGCGGAATGTACAACAGGCTGGTATATTCAAGTTTGCCCTCGACCTTGTTGTGGCTCCAGGTCAGGGGATCATCAAAATCGTGGGATACGTGCTTGTAGAACTCTTTGTATTCGTCATCGCTTATCTCTGAGCGACCACGGGTCCACAGCGCTGTTGCCGCATTGACTGTCTCGTACTCCACCTCGGGATTCTCCGGGGCTTCCTCGCCCTCGGCCGGTGGCACCGGTGGCTTGGCCATCATCACCGGCACGGAGATATGGTCGGAATATTTCTTTATCACGCTGCGCACACGAAAGTCCTCGGCAAATTCCTTGCAGTCTGCCTTCAGGAACAGGGTGATGCGTGTACCGCGCTCCGCCTTCTCCATTGGCTCCACGGAGAACTCGGCCTCGCCGTGGGACTCCCACAAAATGCCCTCGTCGGCTGCCTCACCCGCCTTGCGGGTGTGTACCTCGACGCGATCGGCGACGATAAATGCGGAGTAAAAACCAACACCGAACTGGCCTATCAGTTGCGAATCTTTCTTCTGGTCGCCGGTCAGGCTTTCCAGGAAGGACGCGGTGCCGGATTTAGCGATAGTACCCAGATGCTCGATCACCTCGTCGCGGTTCATGCCAATGCCGTTATCGCTGATGGTGATAGTGTTGGCTTCTCCGTCCACGTCCACCTGGATCTGGTAGTCGCCCTGCCCTTCAAGCAGGCTATCGTCTGCCAATGCGGCAAAACGCAGCTTGTCGATGGCGTCGCTGGCATTGGAAATCAGTTCCCTGAGGAAGATTTCCTGGTTGCTGTACAGCGAGTGGATCATCAGGTGAAGCAGTTGCTTCGCCTCGGTCTGGAAACCCAGTGTCTCTTTTTTCACATCGGCAGTCATAGCGTCCTCTGTATTTAACGTATTGATTTAAAAAGGATTGTTTGTAGTCACTTCATATGGGGGCAGAGTGCTTCATTTTCAAGTACACGCTGGTTTTTTAGTGGGCTTGAATTGCACTTATGATTCGCGGTCAGCCGGTCAGCCGGTCAGCCGGTCAGC
>Ga0316194_10002748_pt1 | contig 12289 bp, 8 predicted proteins | sample CroRivsedime1_MG_FD_204936 | JGI IMG/M metagenome (GOLD analysis project Ga0316194, IMG submission 204936) | Coastal sediment microbial communities from Maine, United States - Cross River sediment 1 | ecosystem: Environmental > Aquatic > Marine > Coastal > Sediment | place: USA: Maine...
CGGCAGAACATGGAACACATGTTGGTGACATTAATGATCAGCCTGTCAGGGTAGAGTCTGGAGATCAGGGGCGCAGGGGAGTTATATTTGATAATCATGGGATCCTTGATCTCAGATGTATCCAGTCTTTCCCTGATGCTGGGAACCGCTTGCAGCCGTACAGGACATTTTTTGTCTGTGAGGTCTATGAGGCTGGCATAGTACGGGGATATGCCCCAGCGGTAGCGCTCATTTGTCTTGCGGATCTCTCGCATCTCCCTCTGAGTGAGCCGGATTATTTTACCAAGAGTCTCCACGTCTTCGATCCGGTTCTTGAGATGCCACTTGTGATTTTGCCAGTCTTTTTCTGTGCCGCCCAAAACTTTGAGTATTCGCTTTTTGGCCTTTGCGTACTCTTTCTCAAGTTTGAGACCAGTTGGAATTTTGTTTCTAGCTTTCCGGAAGTCTGCAATAAGCCCTTTTACTTCTGCCGACCGGGCAAGGGCAACTTCCCGGTCCTCAGACGGTACTGCCATTGGGTCATGTGGCGGAGACTCTTTTTTCACCGCGGATTCTTGCATTGGTATGCTCCTCGAAGCGGAAGTATCCAGGTTTATCCCATCGTTTGAATTCCAGGGACGAATCCAGGATTTAACTTCCAGCTCTTTTTTCTTTAGCAAACGGTGTACCTCTGGCAATGTTTTACCCACTGCGATACACCTGCCGACAAACCCACCGGCCCGTTGGTAGATTCCAGGGCCCACATAATCCTCAACGATAGCGAAGGATTGATCTCCTGTACTTTCAAAAACACTCCGAAAGACTTCCGTCTCATTTTGCAGACGTGGGATGTCACGAACAGCCAAAACATCCTCCTGGCATTTGACATTGTATGTTCCCCAGCAAAGATCAGATTCAGTGGAATCCATCTCTATAAGTCCCTGGGGGAGCTTTCCCCTTGTGATGGCACAGAATTCAATCTCAGGAAGACTGGGGTGCCCTGGGAGGCGATGGCGCATGGTCAAGGTCGACTCCAGTGTGGTTCCTTGCTTACGAGCATTCACCTCCACAAAGTAGATCTGCCCACTATCATCAACGATATAGTCACAACCAAAGATGCCTCGATAACCCTGCGCACCCATATATTTTCCCACCAACCTGGTATATTCTTTGATGCGTTCTACTACATCCTTCTTCAGCACAGTGGGAAAAGTGGATCCCCGGAAGCGGTTTTCCTCCATCTTTTGGTCTGCAACGGACGCCACATAAACATCCTGACCGTTAGCTACCACTGCCAATACAGTTGGGTCGTGACTGTGCGGGACACGCCGGGTCACCAGATAGGGCTGCTTCGTCTCAACAAATCGTTTTTGAATTTCTTCACAGTTGCAAACGAAAGCGCTGTTGCTCCCCGCTGCACTGTAGGCTTCGCTGACAAAAACCTCTTCGCCGGACCGAAAAAAGCTCTGGGCCGAGTCCAGGGCTTCTTCCAAGCAGTCACAACAGAAACCTTCGGGTACGGGTATCCCCAACTGACAGGCCATTCGGTATTGGATGATTTTATTGTTGAAATGGTGCGCTAGAGTAGGATCTGGACCAACGAGCTTTACTTTCTCACCGTCTATCAGATTCATCTCAGGCCGGCTGGCGAACATATGAATATAGATAAAATCTTGCTCACGGAGAATACTCTCAAGCAGCTCTTGTGCCAGGAAGCTAGAGGAAACTTCATCGGCAAATGTGCCCTGATTGGGGCGGCAATTAGCCAGTAACCCCGTGCTGCAATGGTACTGGTATGATTCGCTGTTCAACACTGCCAGGTTGGAGTACGGATAACTGGCCAGAACGTCCGGCACAATGGCAATGCAGCACACCGGACGTCCGTAGATCTGTTCAAGTACAGGGATCAAAAAAGGGTTGAGCCCATAAGCTTTTATCTCCCCGACGTAAATGAAATAGGCCCGGGCAGGATCGAGTTCGATGCTGTTGAAGAGGATGGGATCCTGCGGGAATGAAAGAGGAGAGGCCCTGTTATGAATTCTTTGCAGCAAAGTTTTCCCAATTCCAGGTTTTAGTCTCAAGCGCACATCCAGTAATAGAAATAAGAAGCCACATTAGAATACGATATTTCCAGGAATCAGCTGATAAGCAAACCGAGGGGTCCGGGTGGACGACTCCTGTAAATTCCGTTCAACCTAGTTTTCAACCACCACGTCCACAATATTCTGTCTGGCAACGATGACCTCCCCGCCTTCTGTCTGTACCGAGACATGCATTAACCCCAATATTTGATATTCACCATTTTCCAGGGTTTTTGTATCCCAGGGAACCGCGAAGCTTTGTTCTTGATCAGAGGATTCACCGATCTTGACCCAGGTCTCAGTCCCTTTTTTCCTGCAGTACCAAGGGTTTGTGGCCTTGATTGGATAGCCGGCAAGTCCCAACCCTTGCAGTTCCGTTCTCAATAATTCCTCGTCAAAACTTTCTCTCAGGAGCACTCTTCCAGAAAAGGCTCTTAAGGTTTCTGAGGGCACAATAAAGTGCGGACCCCAATTGAGTGACATGAAAACCTCCTTTCACTTCTGATTTTTACGGCCGACCGGAACAATGCCCATATTGTCTCCCGGACCCCTCTTTGGGCATTACATAACTTGCTGTGGGCAAAGTCCTCTCTCTTGCTGGTCAGCAAGGAAAGCTTTCGGACGCCGGCCAGAGTGATGTTTCGCCCAAAAAGAACTCATTGTCATTGTAAAGATATGCAAGAAAAATTGCAATATTATTTTTATATTGCAATGCTTATTACATTATTACTAACAAAAATGCTGCCTTTGTTACTCATACTTTCGTCTCGTATGGGAAAGATTTAGACTTCGGTGAGAGGCGGTTCAAACAAGATATCGCAAGGGATGTTCCCAGACTACCAAAGGAGATATTTTCACAAAATTAAGTCAGCATAGCATCCCTGGAATCACACTTTCAGTTTTTTAGTACACGGCACAAAATGCTGGGGGAAAACTCTCTAGGTAGTGACTAAACATACCTTGCCAAGATGTGAACTTTCAAAAAAGTTCACATATGATATGGGTATGGTAAGTTTTCGGAGACATCCAGGACTTCACATCTATAGCAGATACATCTAACCACACTTCCAGCTAATAGGTTTCATCTAGCACGGGAAAATATGCAGTCACAGGATTAACTTTACAAGACAGGATGGTGTCAGACCCATCTATTCATAATACTTCATGGGGCCTGGATGGATGGGTGCCTTACTTCTTACCCCCACTAAGTGTTTCGTTGCTGTAGCCCCAGCCCTTGCAGGAAGGTACGTCAATCAGGATAAACTCCGCACCGTGCTCGGCAGCGAGCACCAAGGGCTCTTCAACGTCGACACGGGCCTGATCCGCCTCAGCAATTTGCTGGCCGTTGACTGACAAGTGACCCTTGGTGAGGTAAATGAAGATACGGCGATCCTTGGTGAGGTCGAAGGTGATCTTACGTCCTGCCTCAAGATCACAACGGTAGATGGTGGCATCTGTATGGAATCTCACGACATTCTGTAGATTTTGACCGGAGGCTACTGGAAGAAGCTTGTTCTTCCATGCGGATGGATCATACGTCTGTTGGTCGTACGTGGGTTCGAGCCCCGACTCGTCCGGGTAGATCCAGATTTGGTAGAAGTGGACGGGTGTGTCAGCGAGGTTAAATTCCGAGTGCGTGAGGCCGGTGCCGGCCGACATTCTCTGAACGTCCCCTGTCTTGATGACTGTCTTGTTTCCCATACTGTCCTCATGGGTCATCTCGCCCTTGAGAACAACGGTAATGATTTCCATTTCCTCATGGGGATGGGTGGGGAATCCGGTTCCTGGTTCAACCACATCATCGTTGAATACCCGTAGTGCTCCGAACTGGATGTTGTGAGGGTCAAAGTATCTGGCAAAGGAAAACAGCCAATAGGTCTTCAACCAACCAAAATCGGAGAAGTGGCGGTCTTGCGCTTTGATTACATCTATCATATTTTTTCTCCTTTCTGCTTTTCAACCATCTAGAAAAGAAACCTCGCCGTAGCCTCAACGAAGTCAATATCTTCGGAGGAGCCTGTATCCCGGATGAAGTCGCCGGGAAAGACGTGCGTGTAGACCAAGCCTAGAAAAAGGTGCCTGTTGACCTGCCAGCCGGTGCCGGCAGAGACAAGGGTCGACACGTACCTCCTGTTTGACCCGGCCCCGGCTCGGAGCAGTCGGCCTCCTGGATTGTACACGCCGTCATCGGTGGACATCCGCCAGAAAAAGTTGACGCCAAAGTCGAGGCGAACCCCTTCATGGGGGAATAGTTCCATTCGCGGGTGAAGGTTGAAGAAATTATAGGGCCCGAGTTGAGAAAGATGGGAGAAATAGTTCCCACGCGGAAAGAGTGGATTGAAGGTCTGCAGATCCCTCTTGTCGGCGTTGCGATCGCCACTTGCGATGTTGGCGTTCATCACAAGCCGAGGCCTCCACGGAAACTCAGCGAGCGAGTAGCCCGTATCAGTCGCCACCGTCCAGGCTTCGATGTCGGCCCCATCGAAGCGGCCAAACTGATAGGCAAGCTCCCAGTTCCAGTCCCAAACGTCCGCCCGGCCCCACAGTCGGGTTCCAAGGGTGTGGCGCGTCTCAGATCCACTGCCTTGCTCGTATACTGCCTCCTCGTCGTCAATGCCCAGGTAGTAGAGATCAATGTTCAGGTTGGTGTCGAAGGCGCGATCTCTCACTGCGTAAACACCCCAGAGGGCCCGATCGGTATCGGAGCCATCATTGAAGACACCATCCTCGTTCTCGGTCAGATATCCAGCCAGCCCGCTCACGTTCCATCTTGGCACTATGACGATGGCGCGAACGGCATCGAAGCGTCTTCGGACGTTCAGACCTTCGGAGACCGAGACCAAGCGCTCGGAACCGAGACTTATCTCCTGGCGTCCCCCCCGGATGATACCCTCCGCCTCGTTTACAACAGGAAGGGCAACCTCACCGAAGAGCTGCTGAACATCGAGTTCCCCCTCGTCTACCGGGCTTGCCCCCCCCTCTCTGCCCTCGGCGAGTGCACTGCGAAGCTGGGCGAAGGCTCTGAAGTATCGGGTGAGATGAAGGTCGGCGTGGAGGACGTAACGATGTAAGAAGGCTCCATAGTCGTCCTGAGGTGCTTGTCCCCACGTGGGGTTTTGCGTGTACTCGTATCGAAGCCGGATCTCTCCGCCAAAGGAGAGGTAGGAATCCGGATGGTCGAAAAGCGGAATGTATTTGATCGGGTCGAAGAAGTCCCGGGGCGCATCGGGACTTGCCAGGTAATCGTAGCTCTCTTCGTAGCGGAGATGCTTGTACGGGGGCGCTTTGGATTGGGCTGTTTACAGATCTCGCCTGCAAGAAATATCGGTTTTTCGCAATCACGGCTCAAGCATCGCTGCTAAATCTACCCTCTTCATTAACCTCTTTATAGGGTTTTTCTTCATTGTGGCCGTCCTCACATTTTGGCAGGTGTACGATAGTTCAGGTGAGGCATTCAAAAACATTCTGTCATTGGGCGTGACGCTGGGGTCCCACCGGATTACCTTAGGGCTGTTGCTTGGTGTGGCTGCTCTTCTTTACGGCTCGTTTGTCGCATCTTCTGCTCTACAGACTCTGTTGTTGGAGGAGGTATTCCCCAAGCGCCATGTTGAACCTGGAGTGGGTTTGTCAATATCCAAATTGATCCAGTACATCCTTATCTTGGTGGGTTTTTTACTAGCGCTTGCGGCCCTTGGATTCACACTCACGAACATTACCATCCTTGGAGGTGCGATAGGAGTTGGAATCGGCTTTGGCCTGCAAGCTATCGTGAATAACTTTGCCAGCGGTATCATTCTGCTTTTTGAGCGACCCATAAGGGTAGGTGACGCGATCCAACTGGTTGATCTACCGTGTGAGGTTAAAAAGATCGGCCTTCGTTCAACCGTGGTTACAACCCGCGATGATGCGGAGATTGTCATCCCCAACAGTGATCTCATTACCAACCAGGTGACCAACTGGACTCTTTCCGAAAGACGTATGCGGCTCAGAATACCGGTGGGAGTCGCCTATGGTTCTGATGTTCCGCTGGTTATGCGGATACTCAAGGAAGTTGCAAAAGGGAATCTATCGGTGCTAAGCAATCCTCCCTCGTCGGTTCTCTTCATGGGTTTCGGTGACAGCTCACTTAATTTTGAACTCCGCGTCTGGATCAGAGATTTTCTTGATAGATTTCGGATACAAAGTGAGCTTAACCAGACGATCGACAGCAGATTCAGATCGGAGGGTGTAGAGATCCCCTTCCCTCAAAGAGATCTGCATGTACGTAGTGTCGATGAAACTCCTGGCTCAACCCTAAAGCCGCCAGGGGATCAGCGCCCCGACCTCACCTTGGTCTCGAGTAAAGAGAATGACGAGGAGGAAGAGAAAGACCAATAGAAAAAATGCACACCCTGCTATATCCTCCTTGTCAAGATAAATAACTACAGTCGATTAGTACAAGATCATCCTCGAAAGAACACGATCCAAGAATCCTGAGTACAATATATTGTACTGACGAAAGAGCTGCGCTAAGTTAACAGTTCTGCTATCTATGTTGAGTTAGGACAAAGCATAGAAAGTCACATCTCTTTTTCATATCTTGAATTTCCCGAAAGTTCACATATTGGCAAGATGTGTACTTTTCGATTAGAGGAATCTACCCCAGCATCTTGGTGATTGTGATCCCAGCTAGCGTATTTCAATATTTTGTGCCACAGTTAAGTCTAGTCAATCTCGGTCTGGTGACCCAACCTACACTAACCACTAGTTTGTAAACTTTTAAATGATATATGAAGATGTGACCCCAAATGCTCGCTGTGTTGAAAATGATGGTGAGCTGCACTATATTTATTCATCCTTCCAGAACTTTCTCCTTAAATTGACCATAAGCCTAAGGTGAGATTATGAGTTTACCGAAATCCCTTCGTTGGGTTCTTTACATCGTGGGTGGTTTGACCGCGGTCCTTATTTTGATCTTGGCAGTTCTGACTCTTGTGCAAATTCCCATAGACCTGACCAAACACAAGGGTTTAGTAGAGTCGGTGGCCACCCGCGCCGTAGGCCGCACCGTCAAAGTTGACACGAGGATAGGAGTCACTACCTCGCTCTGGCCCGCCTTTACTCTTGAGGGCTTGCGGATCGCTAATCCCAAAGGGTTTCAAGCAGGGGATTTCGCCCAAATGAAAACCGCCGAGATCCGGGTGAGTGTATTGCCGCTCTTGCTTGGAAAAATTCATATTGGCACGTTCAGCGTCAAAGGTCTTTCCTTAGAGCTCGTGGAAAACAAAGAGGGAGCGGTCAACTGGTCTTCCCGTGCACCTGGTGAAGCAGCCCCCAAAGCACCGGCTAAACCGAAGGAGGAGCCTGAAAAGGGTGAGTGGAAACTCGCCTCCGACTCCCTGGTGATCGAAAAGCTCATCCTAGAAGATATATCGGTGCGGTACCGGGATTCCAGCATGGCAGAACCGCTTGAGTTCAGGATCAACGACTGCACGGGGGCGGCGCTCGCCGGGAAACCGTTTGCCTTTGCCATGAAGGGCACGCTGTTGCAGCAACCGTTCTCCACCACGATCAAGGCTGCCTCGCTTCAACAACTGCTGGAGGAGAGCAGGTCCTGGATGGAGATTAAGACCGAAATTGCCGAAACCAACTTGGAGTTGGCTGGAGCCCTCGACCTATCCCAAGCGCTCAAAACCGCACAAATGAAGGTTTCGGTGAAGGGAGAGCGTCTGGACAGCCTTAACGAGCTGTTAAAACTCGACCTGCCTCCGCTCAAATCCTATGGTGCCGGTGGCCTCCTCTCAATGCATAAGGGCAAGATCGACCTTTCCGATTTTGAAATCTACGTTGGCCAGAGCAAACTCACCGGGAAGATGGCCATTGACAATACAGGCTCTCGCCCGGTGGTCGCTATCGAACTAGATGCCCCAATGATTCAACTCAACGATTTCGATTTGGGAGATTGGTCGGCCGAGAAGAGCGATTCCGAACCACCGACCCAACAAGAGGCCAAGTCAAAGAAAAACGATAAAGGGGCAGCTAAAAAACCTGAGAAAACCCCGGATGAAAAAGCTGGTGGAGATGGACAACTTGCGGAACTGTTCAGCCCGGAGTTCCTTGGCAGCTTCGACGCCCAGATGAACGTTAAGGTGGAAAAGGTCCTGTCCGGCGCAGACGAATTGGGCAGCGGCCTTCTAACTGCCACCCTGAAGCAGGGTCGCTTCTCCATAGATCCAGTGAAGCTCAACATTCCAGGTGGTTCGTTCTTTTTCGCTACCTCCGTAAAGCCTGGTCGTACGGCCTCGGAAGCGTCAGTACGGGCAACGATGGAGAACTTTGATTTCGGTGTTCTTGCCAGGCGAGCCGATCCGAAGACGAACATGGGGGGAACCATCAACCTCGACGTGGATTTGAAATCCTCCGCCAAAAGTTTTAATGAGCTCCTGGCAAACGGTAACGGCTACTTCGACTTCTCCGCACGTCCGGTGAACCTGCGAGCCGGTATCGTAGACTTGTGGGCGGTAAACGTGATCGCCGCCATCGCGTCTAAGGATGACGAGGAGGCGTCAAAAATAAACTGCCTGATTGGCCGGTGGAGCATGAAGGACGGCTTGTTGGGACCCGAAGCATTCGTGATCGACACTTCCAAGATCCGGATCTGTGGTAAGGGTCAGGTGAACTTCAAGACGGAGCAGATTCACCTAAAGGTTGCTCCCACTCCCAAGAGACCGGAATTTTTCAGCCTGGCGACGCCCCTTGAAGTTAAGGGCCAGTTTTCCGACTTCGGCGTGGGCGTCCAGACTGGCGGACTTTTCGGAACCTCCATTAGATTTATAACCAGTCCCATACACGTGCCGTTGCGCAGGCTGGCTGGCAAAGGGTTGCCAAAAGACGGGGATGACATCTGCGGCATGACCATCGGCCCCGACGACAGACCAACGAAGCGTCCTGCCGGTTGCAGGTAGCCAAAGAAACAAACGAACTAGTCTTACAGCGGTATTTATGAAAATGACGGGAGTGCGTGGTCAGACCATGGGACTGCGACGGACTGCCTAGTGGTGTACAGTTCATTGGGCGCTTTGGCGACGAGGCTTCCCTGTTAAGACTTGCTGCTCAGTTGGAAAAGGCGCAACCTTGGTTGACAAAAAATCTGGATCTGTCCGTAGTACTTAGAAGGGCAAATATATCTGTGTCTGGAGAACCTGCTACTTCATTTTGTGCCAGATTTTTTGGAGGTGAAGTATGAATTAAGGGATGTAATGCAAACTTCGGGACTGAATCGAGGTGAGTTCGTCTTCCTAGCTACCAGTATCTTACTTTTCCAACATCTATGTGCACGAAGTTAGCACTTGGGTAGTAGCCTACTCCGCCACCTTTGAGAGCTATTGCAGTATTCCTCAATGATGAGAGTTCGCAACCCAGCACACGTATATCCACAGCTTTGCCTTGCTGGTGCAGACTGCCTTTGGCCACGCCGCTGCTTTTTTTACTAAGAAGGGCATTAGTAGATGGTGAGCGGTAACCAGAGACTATTTTGAAGGGATCTTTGGTTCCGAGTCTTTTGCCGATAACATACAAAAGGTCTAGAAGCCGTTTGTCTATGGATTCAATCTCTCCAGTGCGATGATCACGGAAAATGTAGTTGATATCAACTAGCGCCTCCGAAATATACTCGCCTCGGCTCCAGAATACAGTCTTGAGGTTTTCTTCTGTATGCAAGTTATATAAGGACAGCGACCTATCAGGTGGTTGTTCTTTCTCAAGAGCACCAAAAGCAGTGTACGGAAAGATACATCCGCTAACAGCCAGAATACCAGCTTTAAGCAAACTGCGTCGATCAAGCTTGCGCTGGAATATCTGCATAACTTCTGAAGACAGGCGCATTATTACTTCTCCCCAAGGAATGGAGAAATACTAAACAATTGCATTCTTTGTCAACATCTTTGGTTTGAGAGCAAAATACATGCCTCTCGGTAGAGAGAATGGATAGCTATTGTGAAAGACTGTTAATAGATTGCCCAAAGTTTTAGACGTTGGAAATATATTCATGCCTGAGCCGGAAAAACGTGAACAGTTAGGATGATTTCTAGCTGAGATTCTTCAACTTAAAGAAGGGATCTATTGGCGATGGATAGATCTGATCCTAAACTTTCCCTTCAGCCCCTCCAATACAGCAGTGTCACGGCCATAGGGATCTTTTTTGAAGTAGATCCTGCCGCCTTCATCCACCTTTACAGTCCAATATAACAGTATTACTGGCGTGGGCTCAGCGAGGTAAACTTTGCGCGTTTGCTTCGAGTCGACAACTTCCATAATTTTGTCGGAGTTCCACTTGGATTGATCATTCAGTAACAATTCTGCCAAATCGAAAGGATTCTCCACTCGGATACAGCCTGAGCTGAAGGTCCGGTCAGTCTGCTCAAACAAGGACTTGCTCGGTGTGTCGTGAAGATAAACAAAGTGTTTATTAGGGAAAATAAACTTAACCCGCCCGAGAGCATTGTTTGGCCCAGGTTCCTGCCTAAGCACGTAAGGGAAACCACGCTCTGGATACTGTGACCAGTCAATTGAACTCTGGTCAACCAGGTTGCCATCGCGATCTAAAACACGAATGTTCCGTTTCTTCAAATAATCGGGATCCTTTCTTATGGCTGGTAGAATGTCTTTAGAAAATATACCAGGGGGTATGGTCCACGTGGGGTTGAACTCAAGATATTTTATGGTAGATTTCAAGACAGGAGTATTCCTATAAGGTTTTCCTACCTGCACCCTGCTGATCCAGGTGACTTTGTCATCCTGGTATAAAAATAAATGAAAGCCTGCGATATCGACGAGCACATATTCGCCTCGTAATTCATGAAGTACCCAGCGGGCTCTTTCAAGGTTAACACGGATTTGATCGATCCGCTGACCCACTGGCACGTTCAAAGCCTCCAGCGTTTTTCTCCCCACTTCTCCGTCTGGATGGAGACGGTGTCGATCTTGGAAGTTCATTACTGCCTGTTCGAGTTTTTCGTCAAAGACCGTTGCGGCCGTCGATTTATTCGTCAAGTCGTCTGTTGCGGCCAAACGCCGGCGCAAGAAAGGCACGCGTTGGTCCTCGAGACCCTTTTTCAGGGTTGGGCCCAATGGCACAGACTTCCAGCCACCGTTAGCCTGGATCGAGCGATACCTCGCCAAAGCCATTCTTAATCGCTTGTAAGCTGGATGTTGAGGTTTCCAACTCTCTATTGTCTTTTTTAAAGAGTCAGATTCTATTGCCTGCACCATTAACTCTGTAAATGAAACAGGATCTACATTATCTCTTTCACCAGCGAGGTTCCAGTGAGGGTGGTGGGTTAATGGATCCTCTTTGCCAAAAAGAGAATGATAGGCAAGTCGCAAAAAACCGTCGGTTAAAAGTATGTCCAGCGAAGCTAACATTTGGGGGGTTTTTGCTTTACTTGAACTAGCCTTTGCGCTCAGCCGTCTTATTTCCTCCAAATGATAGTCATTGGGGTCGAGTCCCTCTCTATATGTATCTTCTATGGCACCGATTAGTTCCTCTTTCATGACGGTAACAGTCCAGATTGGACGGAAGTTACGTCTCTGATAGAGCCTCGGCAGGACTCTGAAGGACGAAATTTGTGAATTACCTACTTTGAGCTTATGTTTTACCTTGATCTGCTCAACCTTCTCTTTTATGGCTTCGGTTACAGTATTATCTTGCGCGTAAATATGGCCCGCAACAAATGAGTGTAGAAATAAGCAAACTAATAAAATTACGAAAAATCTAGATTTCATGCTATCCGATTCCTCCAACGTGATTAGAAAATTGGCACCCACAATGAGTTCTCCCTCAGCACACTTTATTTTCACTTTCCAGGTCATATAACATGACTGAAGATAACTGCCAATATGTTCTCCAAAGGAACATGTGCCACACCTAACTTACCCAGCGTCGGTTTATATATGCAAATCATACTGTGATCTTTCGCTTTATTCAGGTCTTGGCAAGATGTGAACTTCTCGATTCCAAATACTTACCACAGTATTTTGAGCTAAGGATTCCCAGCTAGTAAGTTCACTCATCAAAAAATACCCTTGAAGCAAATCAAAGCGTGGGTCATCACCCAAATCTACCGAGATATAACCACTTTCACCTCCCTTGCAATTCCACCTTTCATACAATAAACTTGGCTTATCTTTCTCAGCCGTTAAATAGCATCAGGCATCCTCTATTAATGCTAGTTTCTTGCAGTTACATGGAA
>Ga0316194_10002749_pt1 | contig 12289 bp, 8 predicted proteins | sample CroRivsedime1_MG_FD_204936 | JGI IMG/M metagenome (GOLD analysis project Ga0316194, IMG submission 204936) | Coastal sediment microbial communities from Maine, United States - Cross River sediment 1 | ecosystem: Environmental > Aquatic > Marine > Coastal > Sediment | place: USA: Maine...
AGCCTGCCGCTGCAATGGGTGGGCGGTGCCGTAGTGGCGTGCCTGATTGGCGGTTTCCTGCTTGGATTGTGGTGGGTCGATCGCAGCAGCCGCAAACGGCACGGCGGCATCCGCATTTACTGATGACCTAGGCGGCTTCGATTATGTCGTCGCGGCAGCCGCCGCGCAACGGAAGCCTGGCGTCCCTGAACAGAGCGTCGATATCGGTCTGGGAACGAACGTGGCGTGTCTGTTCGAGTTGATCGGTCGTTATGTGCGGTGCGAACAATTGCACGAAATCGAGCATGTAGCGGCGCAATACGATGTCCTTGCGAAAACCGATCCAGGTTGTACTGCGCGGGAAAAGCCCTTCTGCATTGAGCGCAGCCAGATCTTTGCTGTCATCACAATCGTCGGCCATGCTGGCAACGATCCCGACACCCAGTCCCATGCGCACGTAGGTCTTGATGACATCTGCATCCCTGGCCGTGAATACGACGTCAGGTTCGAGGCCGCGATCCGCGAACGCGCGTTTCAGTGATGACTGGCCGCCAAAGCTGAAGACGTAGGTAACAAGCGGGTGTTTCGCCAGGTCTTCAAGAGTTAGCTTGCGGTCGAGCGCAGCGAGTTCATGGTCTTTCGGTACGATAATCTTTCGGTCCCAGTGATAGCTGGGAACCAGTAACAGGTCACCGAACAAGTCATGTGAGCCGGTGGCAACTGCGAAATCGATTTCGTTCGCCTGGACCATGTCAGCGATCTGTTCTGACGTACCCTGGTGCAGGTTCAGGCTGACGCGAGGGTAGCGATCACGAAATTCTCGTATGACATCGGGCAGCACGTAACGTGCCTGCGTGTGGGTAGTTGCAATTGAAAGCGTACCCTCTTCCTCGTGGTAAAAGTCAGACGCGAGGCTGCGGATATTGTCGACTTCCTGCATGATCGTTCGCGCGCGATCAATCACCTGTTCGCCAGCGGCCGTGACGCTTCCAAGGCTTTTTCCCTTGCGCACAAAAAGCTGCAGCCCGAGTTCCTCCTCGAGCAGCTTGAGTTGTTTGCTCACCCCCGGCTGGGACGTATACAGCCTTTCAGCAGCTGCAGTGATGTTCAGCCCGTTGTCGACGATCGCAAGCAAATATTTCAGTTGTTGTAGCTTCATTCTGAATGTTGCGTCGTTGCGTCTTCATATGTGACCGTCACACGGTCGGTTCGTTTCACTGGTAGCCAAAATTAATCGACTACATATAACACATGGTTATGTCGCCAGACAGTCGCGATGCTCATACGTTCGATGATTTCCCCCAGCACTTTTCTTGGATGCATGAAATGCCAGCTTAGTTGGGGCCTCTCTTGTCTGCGGCATCATTCGTGGTAGCCTCTGGCACCAACATGTGCACGTGAAGGGGGACGTGACAATGATCTACAACAATATTCTTGAAACAATCGGCAACACGCCCATTGTGCGCCTCAATCGTATGGGGCCTGACCACGTGGACATCTACGTGAAGGTCGAGTCGTTTAATCCCATGGCGTCTGTCAAAGACAGGCTGGCGTTCGCGATCATCAATGACGCTGAGCAAACGGGTACGCTTGCGCCCGGCCAAACCGTAATTGAGGCGACCTCCGGCAACACCGGCATTGCGCTCGCCATGGTATGTGCTGCCAAAGGGCACCAGTTTGTCGCGACGATGGCCGATTCGTTTTCGGTCGAGCGGCGGCAGGTCATGCGTGGCCTCGGTGCCAAAGTAATCCTGACGCCCGCAGCCGAAAGAGGCACCGGCATGGTTAAGAAAGCCGAAGAGCTTGCTTCGAAGCACGGCTGGTTTCTTGCGCGCCAGTTTGAAAACCCGGCAAACCCGAATTACCACGCGAACACAACCGGGCCTGAAATTCTCACAGATTTCGCCGGGCGTCGTCTCGACTACTGGGTCACGGGTTATGGAACTGGCGGCACGATGAGTGGCGCGGGCAGAACGCTCAAGGTGGCCAGGCCTGATCTGACCATCGTGGCGACAGAGCCCGCTGGGGCGACATTGCTCGCTGGCAACGAATGGGCGCCGCACAAGATCCAGGGCTGGACACCAGACTTTATTCCCGACGTTCTCGATCGCGAGGTTTTCGATGAGTTGCGGTCTATCGGGGACGACCGCGCCATCGAGGTCTCACGAGAATTGGCACACAAGGAAGGGATCTTCACCGGAATCTCTGCGGGCGCGACGCTTGCGACGGCACTCGATGTCGCCGCGGATGCGCCTGAGGGCACGGTCATTCTTGCGATGCTGCCTGACACCGGCGAGCGTTATCTGTCTACGCCATTGTTTGAGGGCGTCAATGACGGATCCGACGATGACTGGCTGGAATCGCAGTAGACCCTGAGAATATTGCCCAAATGTCCGATTTATTGGGCGGAAACGGTTACACCTGAGACTCTTGTCACAGTCAGGTCGGCACGGTGCTGGCATCGTAGGTATCCAGGCGCATGCCAATGGATATGGAGCGAGCGTTGCCCGCCGACCTGCACAACCTGCAAACACGCAAGAATATTGGCAAGGCCAAGGGTCTTCTGCACTCGCTCGTGCCACGCGCCCAGTGTTTTTGTTTCTACGATGCGGATCGGCAGTGTATCTGGAGCTCGGATGGTGCTGACGATTACGAGATAGACAACTTCGTCACGGACCTTCCAGGCGAGGTCATCCAGGAAGCGGCAAATGATGCTGGCCACATACGGCGGACAATGACGTCGGGTCGCACCTTGCTGGTATTGGAAGTCGGCGATGAACAGGGCGGCAGGCTCGGCCTGCTCGTGGCGGTCTTTTCGCGCAATGCAGGCAAGTCATCAGCGTTCAATCCTAAAATGCTCGCCAAGATTCTACGGCCGGCTGTCGGTCTGATCGGCGAAAGCCTGACCGTGGGTCGGCAACTCGAAGATGCGGCGCGACGTACCGAGGAAGCCGAGAAAGAGCTCACGCTCGTTTATGAAGTTGACGAGAAAATCCACGGCACGTCGCGAAGTCATGCGGGACTTGCACAGCTTGTCGGCCAAAGCGGCCGCTTTCTCGGCATCGCCTACAGCGTTCTTCTTATTCCCGGCAAACGTATACGTGTTAGCGCTACGCATTCGAGCTGGAAAAACGTTAATCGCAAGGTGCTCGATCGTTACCTGATCGATCACATGATGCCGAAGCTCGAAGGCAAACGCTGGCCCGCTGTTTTTGAAATTCCAGGCATCGAGGGCGACGACGGTACGCCAGAGCAAGGTTTTCAGACTTTGTTGAGTCCGCTTCTCGACAAGCATGGCAACCTGGAAGGTGTCATGGCGCAGCTGGGGCGTGTCAACGGCGGTGAGTTCAGCAAGTCGGAACGCCGCTTCATGTCGCACATCGTGCGCAAAGTCGAGTATGTGATCGAGCAGTCTTTCGATGCGATGACCGGGCTCATGAACCGCTCCGGGTTTGAGGCGCAGCTGCATGAATCCTCCAAGTCGCTTGCAGGCCCGGACGACGCCCACCAGCTCCTGTATTTTGACCTCGATAACCTGCAACTCGTAAATGATACGTTCGGCCATGAGGCGGGCGACGAAGTCATTGTTCGTTTTGCGCGTCTGCTCGAAGACGACCTGTCACGTAAAGCAGTCGTGTCTCGGCTAACCGGCGACGATTTCTGCATTCTGTTGACGCACGCGGATTGCCCTGGTGCGATGGATCTTGCGCAGACGATTCGCAAGAACGGGCAGTCACTCCGTTACCTCGAGGGTGATAAATCACTACAGATCACAATGAGTATCGGTATTGCCGAATTTAGTTCGCGGACTACCGACGTTGGTCGCGCGCTGACAACGGCACGCATGGCGTGTGAAGCCGCGAAGGACCACGGGCGTGATCGTATCGAGGTCTACGATGACCAGAACCTGAGCATCATTCGCCGTCACGATGACATGCAGCTGGTATCACAGATCCAACAGGCGCTGGATGGCGATGAATTCGAACTATTGGCTCAGCCGATCGTGAGTCTCAAGGACGATGACACGCGGCCGCGGTTTGAAATCCTGCTACGCATGCGAGATAACGACGGCGAGACAATTCCGACCAGCGCGTTCTTCTCGGCAGCCGAGCGCTACAAGCTCATGCCGCAGATCGATCGATGGGTGACATCATCGACACTCGCGCGACTCGCCGAGAACTCGAAGATTGTCGATGAGTATGACGCGATCTTTTCGATCAACCTGTCCGGGCAGTCCTTGAGCGACGACGACATTCTCGAGTTTATCGACGAAGAGCTCAATGAAAATGGTTTACCGCCGAAAGCGCTTTGCTTTGAGATTACCGAATCTGCTGCTGTGTCGAATCTCAACAAGGCGCAGTCCTTTATCGACGCATTGCGAGAACGTGGCTGCAGTATCGCGCTTGACGACTTCGGCGCCGGCCTGAGCTCCTTCGCCTACCTGAAAAACTTCCAGGTCGACTCGCTGAAGATTGATGGCAGTTTTATCCGCGACATCACCGAGAATCGCATCTCCGAATCGATGGTCGCGGCAATTACGCAGGTTGCCAAAGTCATGGAGCTCGAAACCGTTGCCGAGTATGTCGAGAGCGAAGCAACGCGCAAATTGATCGCGGAGCTCGGCGTCAACTTCGCCCAGGGCCATGCGGTTGGCAGGCCGGCGCCGCTCGACGAAGTGCTGGCCAGCCTGGCCAATCCAAAAGAGACCTCGACCGCCTGAGGCAGCTGCCGCTCACGACTGGTCCGACACGGGTCATCTCTTTATAGTGGATGCACTGCGCAAAAGCAGAAAGGACCCGCGTGCAGCATCCGTCGATCATCAACGCCATCGAGGCCATCCCGGTTGAGCTCCGTGATAGCGTGGCGCGCTGGTTCGAGCGGCTGGTTTCGGCGCATGGGGACGTCGAACTGCCTGGTGACACGATACAGCGGATTGCCAGGCTCGTCGGCTGCAGCGAATTCGCTTCGTCGGTATTGCTGAAAGAGTGGCCATGGTTCGTCGCCTGCCACGGAACACTGGATGGCGTCCCTGACAGAGCAGAGCTTGGCCGCCTCGTCGACGAGGTACGCAATGACATCGAGGATATCGATGTGGCAAAACAGCGCATTCGCCGTTTCCGTCAGCGCTGGATGCTGCAGATATTGTGGCGCGAGATAGCAGGCATCGCGACGCTTGGCGAGACCCTCACAGCGCTCTCGGACCTCGCGGACAGGTTTCTCGATGCGGCAGCCGGTTTCGCGGAGCGGTCCCTGCACGAGCGTTTCGGTGTCGTGCGTGACGAGCATGGTGAACCAGTGTCCCTTGTCATTCTCGGCATGGGCAAGCTCGGCGGCAGGGAGCTCAATTTCTCGTCTGACATCGACCTGATCTTCCTGTATCCCGAAGGTAAGGAAAGCGACGGCCCGAAGCGCCTGAGCGCGCAGGAATATTTCACACGTGTCTCGCGCCACATTGTTGCTTTGCTCGATGAGATAACGGCTGACGGCTTCGCATTTCGTATCGACACTCGTTTGCGACCCTTTGGGGACAGCGGTCCTCCAGTGACAAGTTTCTCGGCGCTCGAATCCTACCTGCCGCAACATGGCAGAGATTGGGAGCGCTATGCCTACGTGAAAGCGCGCATCGTCGGTCCGGCACCGCCGGCTGCCGTTGCCAGCAGCCTGCAGGACGATCTGATTACGCCGTTTGTATACCGGCGCTATCTCGACTTCGGTGTCTTCGAGTCACTGCGCGACATGCATGGACTGGTTGCGGTTGAAGTGCAGAAACGCGAAATGGCCGACAACGTCAAACTCGGGCCCGGTGGAATTCGCGAAATCGAGTTCATCGTCCAGTCGTTGCAACTGGTTCGGGGCGGCGCACGGCGCGAATTGCAGGATCGACAGCTACAGCGTGTCCTGCCCAAGCTTGTCGGTCGACACGGGCTGGAGGCGGCTGATGCCGATGCGCTGGCCGAGGCCTACTGCTATCTGCGGCGTGTCGAGAACTTCATACAGGCCATTCGTGACCAGCAAACCCATGATCTGCCGTCAGCAGATATCGACCAGGCCCGACTGTGCATGGCAATGGGTCATTCGAACTGGGACGACTTGCGGGTTGAGTTGGACAATTACCGCAATCGTGTGACCAACGAGTTTGAGGCGATCGCGTTTCGCAATAACGACGAGTCGGATGACAGGCCTGTGCCGCGGCTCGCTGGTCTTTGGAAGAACGGCGCTGGGGCGCCGGTGTGGGCTGAACATCTTGAACAGGATGGGTTTGCGCAAGCCGATGAAATTGCAGCAACGATCACTGAGTTCGCGTGCGCGCCTGCCACTCAACAAATTGATGCGGTTGCAAGAAAACGCCTGCAGGTCTTCATACCGGAGCTCCTGTCACGCATCCGGGAGAGCGCCGACCCTGTAACGACGCTTGTCAGGGTGTTGGCACTTGTCGAGAAAGTAGTGCGACGCAGCGCCTACATTGCCCTGCTCAACGAAAACGCGCAGGTGCTCGCGCGGCTGGTCGAACTGTGTGAGCGCAGCGCCTATATCGCCGACGAAATCGCTCGTTACCCGGTGCTCCTCGATGAGTTGCTGGATCCCAGCGTTCACTCCTCGCCGCTGACGCCCATTGAGCTCGATGCGGAACTTCGCGATCGCCTTGGTGATTGTCCTGCCGATGACAGCGAGGCGCAGATGGCCGCCCTCGGCCAGTTTCAGCGCGCCAATATGTTCCGTGTGGCGATTGCCGACGTTGCGGGTTACCTGCCCATCATGAAGGTCAGCGACAGCCTGACGTGGCTCGCTGAAGCTGTTTTGAAATTCACGTTGGATATCGCATGGCGCGATCTAACGGACAAGCACGGTGTCCCTGAGTACCTGATTGACGGTGAGCGCAGGCAGGCCGGATTCGCCATCATTGCTTACGGCAAACTTGGTGGGCTGGAGATGTCTTACGGCTCCGATCTCGACCTGGTCTTTCTGCACGACGCAGCCGGGACCCAGCGCACAACCAATGGACCCAGGCCCCTCGACAACACGATGTTCTATACGCGCCTGGTGCGCCGCCTGTCCCATTTCCTGACGGCGCAGACCGGCTCCGGCATGCTTTACGAGGTAGACACGCGATTGCGACCGGATGGTCAGTCAGGTGTGATGGTCAGTAGCGTCGACGCATTCGAACATTACCAGGAAGAGAATGCCTGGACCTGGGAACACCAGGCGTTGCTGCGCGCCCGACCGGTCGCCGGGAGCGAGCGCATTGCGGAAAGTTTCGTCCGGATTCGCGCCGATACGCTGTCGTCGAGGGTGCGACAGGACACGCTACGCGATGACGTTGTCGATATGCGCGGACGCATGCGCAAGAAACTCGACAAGAGTAATGAACAGGTCTTCGATCTGAAGCAGGGCATCGGTGGCATCGGTGATATCGAGTTCATCGTGCAATACCTCGTGCTGTCGAATGCAGCGACTAATGCGTCGGTCTATTTCTACACCGACAATATCCGGCAACTGGATGCGCTTGCAGAGAGCAACTGCATCACGGCAGACGTATCAAAGCGATTGCAGGATATTTACAAAGCCTATCGACTGCGCCTGCACCACCTCTCTCTCGACGATAAAAAGCCGCTCGTCGGTCAGGCCGAGTTTCTCGGGGAGAGGCGCTTTGTAGAAGACTTGTGGGCAGAGGTCCTATAATCCATCCATTGCACAGGCAACATCAGGAATCAGCGTGACCCAGAGAGCAGGCACCGTCGAGCAGGATCTCATTCCCGCCAATGCCCAGCACCGCTACCAGGTGCGGCCGCAGGATTTACCCCTCTCATGCCCGATGCCGCGCATGTACCTGTGGAACTCGCACCCCAAGGTGTTTCTGCCGATCGAGGAGACGGGCGAGGCCAAATGCCCCTATTGTGGTGCTCAGTATCGTCTCGGTGACGAAGAGGAGTGATCTCCTTCAATTATCGGAGAAAATGTAGCTAAAAACCGGGAATACGCTGAATTGGGTTCTGTGCTGTTAATTCTCCGATTTGCGTATCACCATCCGGAATGTCGATAAATTACACAAAAAAGTTTCGAAAAGTTACAAACGTCCGGAAAAGTCTTAAAAGATATAAAATCATGCCAGCGAAGCCTGTCTCAGCGATCGGAATTCTGGCTTTCGACAATCGTCAGAAGCACAGAGTTTCGATATACAGTTGTCAAAAAAGTGACGAAAAACACTCGAAAAATTACTAAAATCGTCGATATTTCGAGAAATAGGTAGGAAGTAGACTATTTTGAGAACCGTGAAGTTAGTAGGACAGTGACAGGGTCAAGAAAACCGCAAATTCTCATAAAATAGGCGAAAAACAGTCAAAAAACCTCAAAAGTCAGGAAAATGACGGAAACTGTCGAAAAAACAAGCAATGGCGCAATACTCTATGACCGCCAGGTCATACGCACAATCGGCGAGGAGCGCTTCGCGGCATCAGGCTGGCTGCACGCCGAGCCGGTGTCCGGGGCGCTACGTGCGGCCGGGCGCGGCAATACGATGTTCGTCGGCAACGTGCCGCGGCAATTTGTGTTGCGGCACTACATGCGCGGCGGGCTGATCGGCAAGATTGTCCGTGATGCCTATTTCTGGGCGGGTGAAGACCAGAGCCGGCCGTTTGCGGAATGGCGCATGCTGGCGAAAATGGCGGATAGCGGACTACGCGTGCCGCGGCCGGCAGCTGCACGGTATTGCCGGCACGGGCCCGTGTATACGGCCGATATCATCACGGTACGTATTCCGAACGTCGTGTCGTTGTCCGGCTACATAGAAGACAAGCCGCTGCCGCCGGAGTTTTGGCAATCACTCGGTGCGGCCGTACAGGATTTTCACGGCAAGGGTGTTTATCACGCCGATATGAATGCGTACAACCTGCAAATCGATAGCGATGGCGACCTCTGGATGCTCGACTTCGATCGCGGCCAGCTACTTCCGCCGGGGCCCTGGCAGCAAAAGACCCTGAGCCGGCTGCACCGTTCGCTGCATAAAGTCGTTTCGTTGAACCCCAAGCTGCATTTCAGGCAGAAGAACTGGGAGCAGTTTTTGGAAGGTTACTTCGACGCATCGAGATCGGCGTAGTAGTCGGGGTAAGGCTCAGGCAGGTTCTTGAATTTGCGGTGTACCCAGAAATACTGCTCCGGACACAGGCGGATGCGTTCCTCGAGTATCTTCACATACTTCTCGGTATCGGCGATCGGGTCGTCACTTGGAAAATCCTCGATGGGTGGCAGCATCGTCAGTTGATAATGGCCGTTCTCGAGCCGCCGCGGGAAATACGGAACCACTACGGCGTTGCCCAGCCGGGCAAGCGTCGATGTCGCCGTGGTGTGCATTGATGGCACACCGAAGAACTTGATTACCTCTGAACCTTTGCGGTTGTAACTCTGGTCCGGTGCATACCAGACGATGCGGCCATCGCGCAGGCTGCGCACCATCTTCTTGATATCGCGTTTCTCGATGGTGTTCGCCGCGGAGCGCTCCCGCCCGGTGCGCAGCAATTCAGTCATGAATTCCTTGCGGTTTTTTCGATACACGGCATCGTACGGAGGGACGTTCAGAGTAACTACGCGGCCGCTGATTTCCAGCGTTGTAAAATGAGCACTGAGCAGAATGACGCCCTTACCCTCATTGACCGCATCCAGAACATGATTCACTCCTTCGAGTGTCGTCATCGATACCAGGTGTTCGTCCGATGCCCAGCGGCCCAGACCCATTTCGATCATCGACATGCCGAGCGCCAGGAAATGTTCTCGTGCCAGGTCGTTGCGCTGGTCAATCGTGAGTTCCGGAAAACACAGTTCGATATTGCGCCGTACGATCGCGCGGCGTTTGGCGCCAACAGCATGAGCGACGCGGCCAAGTGCGCGCCCGGTAGCCATCGCGGCGGAATGCGGCAGCCAGCAGATAATGCGCAGCAACCCCATGCCGAGCCAGGTCGGCCAGGTCGATGGTGCTATATAGCGATAGAGAGGTTTACGGGTCGCAGCCATTGCTGCTGAAGCTTAAGCCTATTCGGACATTCCGTCGACATAGTCGCCGCCAGCTTCGTTGTCGTGGCTGAGGGATGGATCTGGAATCTCGTCGATCGGTGTCTCGTCCGTCTGTATACCGACATGGAATGCGGCGAAGCCCGGCATGACGACCTGGTTGCGCGCCATGCCGATGATGCGGCCGGAATACGGTGAGCGCATTTCAGTGCGGGCATTATTCATCGGGTCGGTAATCGTGCCGAGCAGGTCGCCTTTGCGCACCGTACTGCCAAGGCTGACATCCGCAAGCAAGATGCCGCCGTTGTCGGCGCGCACCCAGGATGAACGGTAATAGACGGGCTCGGGTTCACCCCACATGCGTCGCTTCTTGACCATGCCCAGCGTGTTGACGAGCGTTTCAATGCCTTTTACACCGAGATTGACTTCATTGAGTTCGAGCTGCGACGGACCGCCGGCTTCGAGCGTTACTGCAGGTATACCGGCGCGCGTGGCGGCATAGCGCAGGGTGCCAATGGCAGGCGCGCTGTGCAGGATGACCATCGACCCGAAACCCTGGGTCAGCGTCATGACGTCCGGATTGCGCAGGTCTGCGCGAATCTGCGGCAGGTTGGCGCGTTCGAAGGAACCGGTGTGCAGGTCGACGAGCGCATCGCATTGCGACACGACGTTCGTAAAAAAGGAGTCCGCAATGCGGGCGGCGGCGCTGCCGTTCGGGTTACCCGGGAAATAGCGGTTCAGATCGCGTCTGTCGGGAAGATAACGTGACCCGCGCCGGAAACCCTGGACATTGACGATGGGAATTCCGATGACCGCGCCGGACAACTTCGTCGGGTCGAGGTCGTGCATGACGCGACGCACCATCTCAATGCCGTTGAGCTCATCACCGTGCACAGCGGCCATAAGGCAAAGTGTTGGACCCGGTAATGCGCCATTAACGACAAGAACCGGCGTCGAAACAGGCACACCTTCAAAAAGTTCGGTGGCAGACCAGGATAATCGATGTGCAGTGCCTGGCTCTACATCAGTGCCAAGAATTGTGACAGTAGACGCCGCACCACCTGCCGCAGTTACGGCATCTGCCAGTGGAATAGCGGGCAGATCGGACAGTTTTGGGGCGGGATCCACCAGGTGTTCCACGGCCACGGCGACTTCGCTGGAACGAGAATCGGTATCTTCGGTCGTATCTTCAACAACATCGGCGCCGTTATCACCGGGGTCGACGGAGACCTCGCTGGCGAAGGCGAAACCGGCGCAGAACGCCAGAAAGATTATGGTAAGTGCGCGAGCGTGATCCATTTTGCAAAATAGCTTGTTAAGCTTCATTTTTCTGTGAACTAATCAAGAATTTACGATTGAAACTTGAATTGATCCGAATGACAAGAAAAACTCGAATTTATGTGTTGCTCCTGCTGTTCATGGGCGCACCCCTGCAGGCGCAGGAGCTGTTCCCGGTTCCGGCTGAATTGCAGAGTGATGTCGATTTCTGGGTTGATATTTTCAGCCATTACACGACCGCACAAGGTGTGCTCCACGATAGCCGCAATCTTGGGGTCGTCTACGAGCACATCGATCTGCCGGCGAACGCGGACAGGCGCACACGGCAACGACTCGTCGCGAAGCGGCGCGAGTTGCTGCAGGCGGTCTTGCGAGATCTTGCAAAAGGTAAGCGCGACAATCTCAGTGATGAAGAGGCGCGCGTGCTGGCGTTGTGGCCAGCCGACGTGAGCAACGCGACGCTGGGCGCTGCGGTGTCACAGATACGCTACCAACAGGGACTCAGGGACCGATTTCTCGAAGGACTCGAGCGTTCCGGCCAGTGGCGTGACTACATAGAGAACGAGTTAAGTGCCCTTGGTGTACCCATCGATCTGGCCGCACTGCCGCACGTCGAGTCCTCGTACAATCCCGACGCACGTTCACATGTCGGCGCATCCGGAATCTGGCAATTCACGCGCAGTACCGGGCGGCGATACATGCGCATCGATCACGTCATTGATGAGCGTAATGATCCATTCACAGCATCCCGAGCCGCAGGAAAGTTGCTCGCCTATAACTACTCCATCACCGGCAACTGGCCGATGGCGATCACGGCATACAATCATGGATTATCGGGCGCGCGCCGTGCGATGCGCGAGTTCGGGGACGAAGCGTATGTCGATATTCTGAGAAAATACAACGGCCGAACGTTCGGTTTTGCGTCGCGCAACTTCTACGTCGCATTTCTTGCTGCACGGCACGTCGACCAGAATGCCGACACCTACTTCCCAGGCTATACCTTGGACAATCCGACCGACTTCGCAACGTT
>Ga0316194_10002750_pt1 | contig 12285 bp, 13 predicted proteins | sample CroRivsedime1_MG_FD_204936 | JGI IMG/M metagenome (GOLD analysis project Ga0316194, IMG submission 204936) | Coastal sediment microbial communities from Maine, United States - Cross River sediment 1 | ecosystem: Environmental > Aquatic > Marine > Coastal > Sediment | place: USA: Maine...
CAGTCTTTGATAACGTTGCCCTGCCATTGATAATCGCCGGTTACCGCCACCAGGACATCGGTCGCCGCGTGCGTGCGGCCCTGGACAAGCTCGGCCTGTTGAGCAAGGAACGGCTCTATCCGGTCACCCTGTCCGGTGGTGAGCAGCAACGTGTCGGTATAGCCCGCGCAGTGGTCAACAAGCCCATGCTGCTGCTGGCGGACGAACCTACCGGCAACCTGGACCCTGATTTATCACGCGAAATCATGGCGCTGTTTGCACTGTTTAATGATGTCGGTGTCAGCATCCTGATCGCCAGCCATGACATCCCCCTGATCGAGGAGCTGGATTACCCGGTCCTGTCGCTGGAACACGGCCGCCTCGCAAGCACTGTGCCCGACAGCGAATGAAACGGCCAGGTCGAAACCAGCGGCAATCACAGCACCATTGGCGCGAACAGCTGCGCCGCCTGCTGTCCCCCCGGACATTTTTGCAGCGGCATGCACAGGTTGCACTCGATAGCCTGGGGCGTCTGTACCGTAACCGGGTGTCCTCCTTGATGACCGCAGCCGTCATCGCCATCGCACTGGCCATGCCCGCCGGCCTGTACCTGTTGCTGGGTAATCTCGAGCGTCTCAGCGGCACCTGGGACGGACAGGCAAGCATGTCTGTATTTTTGAAGAACAGCGTCCCGGCAAGCATGGCAGAGGAGCTCGCAAAGCGTGTCAGGGAATGGCCGGAAGTCCATTCGGTGCAGCTGGTAACCCCGGAAGAGGCATTGCAGGAATTCAGCCAGCATTCCGGCTTTGCTGGTGTGCTCGACGCGCTGGACGAGAATCCGCTGCCAGCCCTGCTGGTGGTGATGCCTGCCAGCGAATTCACCGACCCGGCAGCAGCAAGCGCCCTGCGCGACCGCTTCAGCAGTCTCCCGGAAACAGAACTGGCGCAGCTCGATTTACAGTGGGTACAACGACTCGCTGCCATCCTGGAGATTGCACGCCGCGGTATACTGATCACCGGCTGCCTGCTGGCACTGGCTGTCCTGCTGATGATCGGCAATACGATCCGCCTGGAGATACAGAATCGTCGCGAGGAAATACTGGTCACCAAGTTGATTGGCGCGACCAACGGCTTTGTGCGCCGCCCCTTCCTCTACTGCGGCGTCTGGTACGGTGTATTCGGCGCCGTCATTGCCTGGCTGCTCGTAGAAACCGGCTTCTGGCTGCTGTCAGACCCGGTTGCAAATCTCGCAGGGCTTTACCAAAGCGACTTCCGCCTTGAAACCCTGCCCTTCCAGCTGTTGTGGATGCTGGTCCTGGGCGGCATCTGCCTGGGGCTGCTGGGCTCATGGCTGGCCGTCGGCCGGCATCTGGATGCTATCGAACCCACCTGAAACCCGTAGACCAGAACAGCAATCACAACTCATGATTTCGTGTAACTCATCGATTTCATGGAACTTCCCGCTAAATTGGCACTCCATCTCTTTGAGTGCTAGTATTAGCACATACCGATAGAGAGAGGGTACCCATGACACAGGCCTTAGTCACAAGGAATCAAACACTTGCACTGCCGCTGAGCACAGGCAACCTGGATCAGTATATCCAGGCCGCTTTCAGCATACCTGTCTTGAGTGCCGAAGAGGAGCACTCGCTCGCACTGCGACTGAAAAATGAGGGTGATCTGGATGCCGCACGTGAACTGGTGATGTCGCATTTGCGCTTCGTGGTCCGTATCGCACGCGGCTACAGTGGTTACGGGCTGGCGCTGGGTGATCTGGTCCAGGAAGGCAATATTGGCCTGATGAAGGCCGTTAAACGTTTTGACCCGGATGCGGGTGTCCGCCTGGTTTCCTATGCCGTCCACTGGGTGCGTGCAGAAATTCACGAATTTGTCCTGCGCAACTGGCGCATTGTTAAAGTCGCGACTACCAAGGCACAGCGCAAACTGTTCTTCAACCTGCGCAGTAAAAAACAGCGCCTCGGCTGGCTGAATCAGGAAGAGGTAAACAGCGTAGCCGAAGACCTCGGTGTCAAACCGGAGGTGGTACTGGAAATGGAATCCCGCCTCAGCGGCCATGATATCGGTTTTGATCTGACGGCTGCCGACGAGGATGAGGACGCACACCATTTCGCACCGGCCGCCTACCTGACTGATGAGTCCAACGACCCGGCACTGACAGTCGAACAACATGAATGGGACCGCCAGACCAGCAGCAGCCTGTCGACTGCCCTGGAAAAGCTCGATGACCGCAGCCGGACCATTCTTGAGGAGCGCTGGCTGGCAGAGAAAAAGAGCACCCTGCACGACCTGGCAGCACGCTATGATGTTTCAGCCGAACGGATTCGTCAGCTGGAGAAGAATGCCATCAGCAAACTGAAGAAAAGCATGACGTCCTGAGATAACCTGGAGACCAGAAACCAAAACGGCCCAGTGGGGCCGTTTTTTTGCCTACATCCCCTCAGGCGCTATCGGTTACCCCTTTGTAAATACCGACATACACGATCCTGCAAAACTACCTGCCGTCACCTATGTGAATTGTACTCACACTGTTAGTCTACGGAACATGATCGACAATCCCGGAAAAGTCCCCGTTGGAATAAGCAGTTGCCTGCTGGGCGAGCAGGTCCGCTATGACGGCGGCCACAAATACGATCTGCTGATCAACACACAGCTTGCCGAACTTCTCGAGTTCAGGTCCTATTGTCCGGAGGTAGCCATCGGCCTGGGTATTCCGCGCGAGCCCATCCAGCTGGTCCGGACGGGACGAGGCATACGCGTCAGAGGCGTCCACCACCCGGACATCGATGTGACCAGAAAGCTGGAGGATTATGGCTACCGGATCGCCGCAAAGTTTGTGGAGATCTGTGGCTATATTTTCAAGGCGCGCTCACCCAGTTGCGGCATGGAGGGAGTAGCCACCTGGACGGAACAGGGCAGGCAAAGCGGCGCAGACGGGACAGGTGCCTTCGCTGCAACACTGATCGGGGCTCACCCCGGCTTACCTGTCACGGACGAGATCCGCCTGCAGGATCCGCTGCTGCGTGAACAATTTATCGAGGATGTCTTCGCCTGGCACCGCAACTGCCAAAGCAAATAAGTTAAACGCCCGAGGGGGGTGCATTGACCCTTGATCGCCGGGCGGGTAGACCGGGTCAGGCCAGCAGCGGCAGGTAATGATCAATCAGTAACACAGTGAACATCGCCATCAGGTACCAGATGGAATAACCGAAGGTCTTCATGGCGATACTCTCGTCATTACCCTTCATCAACAGCACGGCGTAATAGAGAAAGCCGCCGCCCAGTATCAACGCCCCTGCCAGATAGAATGGTCCGCTCATTTTGAATACAAACGGCAAAACGCTGACGATAATCAGCATTACGGTATAGAGCAGTATTTGCAAACGCGTAAATGGCACACCATGCGTCACCGGTAACATGGGAATATCAACTTTTGCATATTCTTCACGGCGGTGAATCGCCAAAGCCCAGAAGTGCGGCGGTGTCCAGATGAAAATGATCAGGAACAGCAGCAGTGCATGCGGATCAACCGTACCCGTCAGTGCCACCCACCCCAGGACGGGGGGTGCAGCACCGGCAGCACCGCCAATAACAATGTTCTGCGGCGTTGCACGCTTGAGGTACATGGTGTACACCACGGCATAACCTACCAGCGACAGGAAGGTCAGTATCGCGGTCAGGGAATTGGTAAATACCACCAGGATAACCATGGACAGGGCGCCCAGCAGGATGGCAAACACCAGTGCCTGACGTTCGCTGATATCACCTTGCGGCAGGGGACGCTGGCGGGTGCGCGCCATCCTGGCATCCTCACGCGCATCCAGCACATGATTAATCGCCGCTGCCGCACTGGCCGCCATACCAATGCCAAGATTGCCGAGCAGCAGCACATCCCACGGCACCATGCCAGGCGGTGATGTCGCCAGAAACATCCCGACCATGGCGGTAAAGACAATTAACGCCACGACCTTCAGTTTGCACAGGCCCAGATAGCTGTTAACCAGATCCATCATGGAGTATCCACTACCCGATCTTTGAGTACTTGAGTAACTTTTTCAGATCCTTCAGCATTCCGCCCGGGTCTGCATCGGCAGGATAGTACATCATCAAATTACCCAGCGGGTCGATAATGTACACGCGTTCGGCACCCTCCATGGACACATTATCGATCAGGAAATCCGCTGCCAGCTGCTGTGCCTGCGCATCTGAAAAGAGCACGGCTGCCATATTCGGGTACTCCTTCTCCAGCATATCACCCAGCGCCGCCGGCAGTTCCTCCCCCCTGACGAGGTACAGGCGCTGCACCCGTTTCATATTCTCGTTCTGGGCAATATTAACCTGGCGCATCTTGTAGAGATTGTTATTGCAGACATCATCACAGTCGCCAGCACCGATATACAACAGTGTCCACTTGCCTTGCAGGTAGTCATTTGCAGGCGTCCCGGCAACCATCAGGTCTGCCGGGAAGGTCAGTGGCCTGGCCGGGTGCACCAGTATTCCCCTGTTGGTGGTCCCTTCAGGTCGCCAGCCTTGCTCGCTGCTGTTGTGCATGACCCAGGCAACAAATGCCGGTGTCATGAACAGCAGACCCAGCAACACCAGCCCCTGACGCGAATTCAGGAACCCGCGTTGCCGGCCGGCAGACAAAACTTTCATCTTATTCATGGTCTTTCCATCAGTTCTCGTCAGATACGCGTCTGGAATTTACGCTTATATATATAATCAGTAGCACCACAGCGAGCGTAAACCACTGCACTGCGTAGGCGCGATGCTTGTCAACCGTAACGCCATAAACAGCCTTCCAGTCCCGGACAAAGCCGAACTCATCGCCCTTATCCAGCAACAGTGTCAACGGCTCCAGCGTAACGCCCAGCAACTGTTCCAGTTTTTCCATTTCAAGCTGCTGCACCACCTTGGGCCAATCTGCGTTGACCTCGTCCACATCAGCAAGCCTGAAGATTTTCAACGGTGGTAACATGACGATGGCATCGACCAGTACTTCCCCGTCGGTCCCGGGAATGTCCGGCAATTCTGCCCGGCTTTTGCCCAGCGGAACCCAGCCGCGATTAACCAGCACGACCGCATCCGCTTCAGCCAGGTGCAAGGGTGTCAGTACCTGATAGCCGGCACGCCCCTGATATGTTTTGTTATCCAGCAGCAATTGATGCTCCATATCATAGTAACCGCGCGCAAACACACGCCGGTATTGCACCTCATCGCTGAGCTTCACCCCCGGACGAAGCGCGATGGGTGGCAACCGGGAACGGCCTTCATGTGTTTCAACCAGCGCCTGTTTCCAGGCAGCCCGTTCCAGTTGCCAGATCCCCAGCCCGGTCATCAGCAGCAACAGCAACAGGGTAACGACTGTTGGCCACGGTGTGGGTCTGAAATCGAAAGATCCGAATCTCATCTCAAATCCCGTTTTGCTATACTATTGACCATTGCCAAGCCAACCCGGTCATACCCCATGCTCACCAAAATCATTGTTGTCCTGTTTCTGTTTGCCATCATTGGCAGCCTCTTCAGCGGCCTGTTCTTCCTGATGAAGGACAAGGGTGCTTCCGAACGCACCGTCAAGGCGCTTACGGTAAGGGTAAGCCTGTCCGTACTGCTGTTCATCCTGTTGATGATTGGCTTTGCCACCGGCCTGCTGCAACCGCACGGCGCCATTCCCGGCTAGCAAGGCATCCTGCCAGTTCGACTGCAGGAGCGGAACGCAGCGGCACGGCACCCCTTGTAGAAAGCAAAAAAGGGCGCTGCAAAGCAGCGCCCTTCTTCAGTCAGTGCAAGCGCCGTCTAGACCAGCCAGTAGACAAAGATGAACAGACCCAGCCAGACCACGTCAACAAAGTGCCAGTACCAGGCCACGGCCTCAAATGCAAAGTGGTGTTCCTCGGTAAAGTGACCTTTCATGCTGCGGATCAGGATAACAAACAACATGGTCGCACCCAGTGTCACGTGCAGGCCATGAAACCCGGTAAGCATGTAAAAGGTCGAGCCGTACATGCCGCTTGTGAGTTTCAGGTTAAGCTCATGGTAGGCGTGATAGTACTCATAGGCCTGCAAACCCAGGAACAGGAAACCAAGTGCAACGGTGGCCATCAGACCCAGGATTAACTGGGTACGGTCATTTTTCTTCAGCCCCCAGTGCGCCCAGGTAATGGTCACGCCACTGGATAACAGGATCAGGGTATTGATGGCCGGTATACCCCAGGCACCCATCGACTGATATTCGCCGCCAACGTCACCCGGACCATTGGTTGGCCACACGGCATCAAACGCCGGCCACAGCAAGTCGTGGGTCATGGCGTTGTTGGAGGCCCCGCCCAGCCACGGGATGGCATACATCCGCGCATAAAACAGGGCACCGAAGAAAGCCGCAAAAAACATGACTTCGGAGAAAATAAACCAGCCCATGGCCATACGGAATGACGTGTCCACCTGCGCGTTGTATTTACCACTGAGGCTTTCATTAATCACTGTACCGAACCAGCCGAACAGCATGAAGATAATAATCGCAGCACCCGCAATCATGATCAGGCTGCTGCTGCCATGCAGAAAACTGGCAAAACCGAACAGCATCAGAAACATGCCGATTGACCCGGTAATGGGCCAGTGACTGGGTGCTGGCAGGTAGTAACCCCCGTTAGATGATGACATTGATAACTCCCTCTCTATACTTTTAGGTTGTTCAGTAAATTTTCGATGGCAGTGAACAGATCTGGTCTAGCCACCGTTGTTTAAATCACATAATGGAATCGAGTGAAGCTGACTCCATTGAAACGGTACTGCCTGATGCAGCAGGTTCTGCCTGGTAAAAAGTGTAGGACAGTGACACAGTCCTGACATTCGCGGGCAGTTCCGGATCCACTACAAAGCGCAGCGGCATTTCCTTGCTCTCTCCCGGACCCAGTGTCTGCCGGGTAAAACAGAAACATTCTGTCTTGTTAAAATACTTTGCCGCCAACCCCGGTGCCAGACTGGGAACGGCCTGACCGGCAACCAGGTTTTCCGTCTTGTTACTGGCAAAGTAATTAACCTCGGTCACTTCGCCCGGATGCACCTTGATCCGCTTCACCATCGGTCTGAATTCCCATGGCAGGTCAGTATGTACCGTTGCCAGAAACTCCACCGTCACCAGGCGGTCTTCATCAACCTGCTGGCTGAGCGCCTCTTCCAGTGCTATCCGTCCGGTTTTACCATTGATCCCGGTAATGTCACAGAACACATCGTACAACGGTACCAGTGCAAAGCCGAAACCGAACATCAACACGGCGGCAATACCAAGCTGCTTTACAACCCGCTGGTTAGCCTGCTTGCGATCGTTTTCTGCCATAATCCGGTTCAGTATTCCAGTTCAGTGACCTAGGTCAGCACGAAAAAACTGGCGGTGAAGAAGCCCAGCGCCAGCAGCACCAGCAGCACCACGGTGATAACCATGCGGGTTGACTGCTGCCTGTTACCCTCTTCTGCCATAATTTTCACCCGTTTATTTCAGGGCGCATGGGTGCAAGCCCATGCGCCCACGAATTACCTGACTTCCGGTGCCGTCTCGAAGGTGTGATACGGCGCCGGCGAGGCCACGCTCCACTCCAGACCTTGCGCACCTTCCCAGACCTGGTCAGTGGCCGGCTTGCCGCCACGGATGGTCTTGATAATCACAAACAGGAAGAACACCTGTGCCAGCCCGAAGGCGAAGCCACCCAGGCTGGAGATCATGTTCCAGTCGGCAAACTGCAGCGAGTAATCCGGAATACGGCGTGGCATGCCGGCCAGGCCGATGAAATGCTGCGGGAAGAACAGCACGTTCACGGAGATCACGGACCACCAGAAGTGAATCTTGCCCAGGGTTTCATCCACCATATGACCACTCCACTTCGGCATCCAGTAGTAGAACGCGGCAATCAGTGCGAACAACGCACCGGTCACCAGCACGTAGTGGAAATGGGCCACAATGAAGTAGGTATCGTGGTACTGCATGTCAGCCGGTGCAATACCCATCATCAGCCCGGTAAAACCACCGATGGTAAACAGGAACACAAAGGCGATTGCCCACAGCATCGGTGTCTCGAAGGTCATGGAGCCCTTCCACATGGTGGCGGTCCAGTTAAAGACCTTCACGGCGGTGGGTACCGCGATCATGATGGTGGCATACATGAAGTACAACTCGCCGGCCACCGGCATACCGGTGGTGAACATGTGGTGTGCATACACGATGAACGACAGAAAGGCGATAGAGGCCGTTGCATACACCATGGAGCTGTAGCCAAACAGCTTCTTGCGGGCAAAGGTCGGGATGATCTCGGAGATCACACCAAAGGCCGGCAGGATCATGATGTACACCTCGGGATGACCGAAGAACCAGAACACGTGCTGGAACAGTACCGGGTCACCGCCACCGGCGGCATCGAAGAAGCTGGTACCGAAGTTACGGTCCGTCAGCATCATGGTCACGGCGCCGGCCAGTACCGGCATCACGGCAATCAGCAGGAAGGCAGTGATGAACCAGGTCCATACGAACAGCGGCATCTTCATCAGGGTCATGCCCGGTGCACGCATGTTCAGTACAGTGGCGATGATGTTGATGGCACCCATGATGGATGAAAAACCCAGCATGTGGACCGCAAAGATAAAGAAGTCGGTACTCGCCGGTGCAAAGGTCGTGGACAGGGGCGCATAGAAGGTCCAGCCGAATGCCGGGCCGCCGCCTTCCATGAACAGGGTGCTGATCAGCATGGTGCCGGCAAACGGCAGAATCCAGAAGCTCCAGTTGTTCATGCGTGGCAGCGCCATGTCCGGTGCACCGATCATCAGCGGGATCTGCCAGTTGGCAAGCCCCACCATGCCCGGCATGATGGCACCGAACACCATAATCAGGCCATGCATGGTCGTCATGGTGTTGAAGAACTGCGGATCTACGACCTGCAGGCCCGGCTGGAACAGCTCGGCGCGGATCACCATGGCCATGGCGCCACCAATCAGCAGCATGATGAAGGCAAACCACAGGTACAGGGTACCGATGTCCTTGTGGTTGGTGGTCTTGACCCAGCGCATCAGGCCGCTGGGTGCGCCATGGTCGTGATGGTCGTCGTGTGTGGTTGCTGTACTCATAGCGTTATCTCTCCACTTGCTAATCTTGTAAAATTCCTATTTTGCAGCAGCTACGTCAGCAGGCTGCACCATATCACCGGTACTGTTGCCAAAGGCATTACGCTCGTAGGTAATGATGGCAGCGAGATCCACGGCATTCAGTTGCTCACCGAAGGCCTGCATGGCGGTACCCTGCTTGCCGTTCACCACGATGTCAATATGGCCGGCGGCGTCACCAGTGGCAATCGCACTGCCGGTAATCGCCGGGAATACGCCGGGAATACCGGCCCCGTTGGCCTGGTGACAGGCGGCGCAGTTGGCATTGTAGGCAACCTCGCCCCTGGCCATCAGTTCATCCATGGTGAGCGTCTGGGTGGCAGCATCGGCCGCGGCTGCCGCCGCCCCCTTCTGCTCGGCTACCCAGGCCGCGTAGTCTTCCTCGGTCTTGGCAATGAGGACGATCGGCATGAAGCCATGGTCCTTGCCACAGAGTTCGGCACACTTGCCGCGATAGAGCCCCGGCTCGGTCAGCTCGGTCCAGGCATCATTGATAAAGCCCGGGATCGCATCCTGCTTCCAGCCCAGGTCCGGCACCCACCAGGAGTGGATGACATCATTGGAGGTGATCAGGAAACGGATCTTCTTGTTGATCGGTACCACGATCGGATTGTCAACTTCCTGCAGGTAGTTTTCACCCTTCTCGGCAGTACCCTCGATCTGTTCCCGCGGGGTGGTCAGCACGCTGAAGAAGCTGATGTCCTCATCGAGATAGTCGTATTTCCATTTCCACTGATAGGCGGTGACCTGGATGGACATGTCGGCGTCACGGGTATCTTCCAGCGCCAGCAGGGTCGTGGTGGCCGGTACCGCCATCGCCACCAGCACCAGAAACGGGATAGTGGTCCAGATGATTTCCACCGTGGTGCTTTCATGAAAATCGGCCGGCACCGCCCCCTTGGACTTGCGATGCGTGAAGATGGAGTAAATCAGTACCACGAATACCGCCACACAGGCGACGACACAGATCCAGAAGATCAGCATATGCAGGTCAAAGACCTTGTGGCTGATACTGGTTACACCTTCCCTGAGATTCAGGGTATCTGCAAAACCTGCGAAGGCATTGCCTGTACCCAAAAGTACCAGCATACCCCAGAGACTGCACAGGGCACGTCTAAGTGAATTAACGAACATGTATCGATCTCCCACTAACTAATTGTTTATAGAGTTGTTAAGCCTTGCAAAAACCACTAATGGTTATTGCGGTGCTGCCATCACTCAACCGGCAGCAAACACCAGTCTTTACGGCGAATGGCGTATTCAAGCTCATCCGCCAGCTCGCTCCGTTCCTGTTCATTCAGGAACTTGCCGATTTCCACCTGTCTGCCCTGGAAGGCAATCGCCAGGCTGCTCGGGTACCAGGCTATCGGTGAACGCCGCAGCGAAACTCGTGCCCATGCGCGCGGGCATTCCCAATGTTCCTGCGGCTTGTGTCGCCCCTTTTCCACGGTGACAACATCCGCGTTTACCGATACGACTTCACGTACCTGGCTGCGTGCAAAACACAGATAAAACGCAACCCCCAGTACTACAACTTCAAGCCCTGCAAATGGCAACACCGGCCAGAATCCTTGCAGGGTATAAAACACCCCGACTCCCAGACAACACAGGGAGATTGCCGCATATATCTTCACCGCCCGGCGCCATGACAGGGATTGGTTCGGACGAATCACCCAGTGACATTCACCCCCCGATGGATCACATACCCGTTCTACCACTGCTTATTATTAGAACCCTGTGTTCGTGGCCACCCTGAAAACAGGACTCACAAGCCAATGCATGCCTGACACTACCCGCGACTTGATCTCATCAACCCTGATCAGGCTTCTGGTGCGACAAAGTGCCGCGCATTGTATATTGGTGCCCCCCAAGATTCAATTGAGAATCCGTGGCAATTCCATGAGTACTTCAGCAGTTCGACAGGGCCGACAGTGACAGCTTCTCTGCCACGGCAGCGGCACTAATGACCGGCATGATCGGCAGCACCCCCAGCAGGGGTGCAGAAATCCTTGATTTCAAATAATTAATATTCTCCTGTGCGCATTCAGGCGCTGGTGGCAACTGATTTGCCACCCAACCGGACAACCTGCAACCCGCCGCCGTGATGGCAGCCGCCGTTAACAGGGCATGATTCAGACAGCCCAGCCTGATACCCACCACCAGGATGACGCCCAGCCCCAGCTGCAGGGCCAGGTCAGCGAGGGTCTCGTCCTCGTTCAGCGGCACCTGCCAGCCACCCGCACCTTCAACCAGCACGCAGTCCGGCCCACAACTTAACTCATTGTATTTATTTGTAATGTACTCAATATCAATACGCACGCCTGCCTGCCCCGCCGCGATGTGCGGTGCAATTGCAGGTGCGAAGGCATAGGGATTGATCTGCGCATAGTCCAGCTCAATGGAAGCCTGCTGCTGCAGGCGCAACGCATCGTCGTTGCGCAGCCCGGCGGGCAGCGGTGCACAACCGCTAGCCACCGGCTTCATCGCCACCACTGTGTTGCCACGGGCCTGCAGTGCCTGCATCAAGCCCAGGGTAACCACCGTCTTGCCGACCCCGGTATCCGTACCGGTTATGAAATAGCCACGACAGCTATTCATGCCCGGGCTCACGGCCGGAAACGCCACCCGCTGGCTGCAGGCTGGCCAGCGGGACTTCATTCCCGGCTGCAGGCGCATGCTTGTTAAGCGGTGACCAGGCATGTCCGTAGATCACTTCGTAACTGGCTGGCAGTACGCCGTCCTCGCGAAACCGTTCATACGCCTCGGCCAGTTGCTGCAGGTGGCGTTTGCCGGTGAGACCACGCGGCCGTCCGGCGGTCACATTGTGGGCGCCGATATGTTTCAGGTCCTGCATCAGGACCGGCAACTTGCGATAGGTCACGGTAATCCGCTCCGAATCCATCACCGGCTCCGCCCACTGTGTGGCCACCAGCGCATCACCAACATCGTGCATGTCAATAAAGGCATTGACATGCGTGTAGCCATCGACCGCCTCCCAGCTGGCCCGTAATTCCATCAGGGTATCGGGGCCGAAGGTGGTAAACATCAGCAGCCCACCGGGTGCCAGCACCCGGCGCAGTTCCGCCAGCGTGGACTCGAGGTCGGTACACCACTGCAACATCAGGTTGGAAAAAATAAAAT
>Ga0316194_10002751_pt1 | contig 12282 bp, 12 predicted proteins | sample CroRivsedime1_MG_FD_204936 | JGI IMG/M metagenome (GOLD analysis project Ga0316194, IMG submission 204936) | Coastal sediment microbial communities from Maine, United States - Cross River sediment 1 | ecosystem: Environmental > Aquatic > Marine > Coastal > Sediment | place: USA: Maine...
CACCGCTACGGCACCGACCAGCAGAAACACCATTATCTGCCGCGGCTGGCCAAGGGACAGGAACTGCCGTGCTTCGCCCTCACCGGACCCTACGCCGGATCCGACGCAGCCTCGCTGCCGGACCTCGGGCTCGTGTGCTATGGCGAGTATCAGGGTGAGCGCGTGCTGGGTCTGCGGGTCACCTGGGAGAAGCGATATATCACCCTGGCACCGGTTGCCACGGTGCTGGGGCTGGCCTTCCAAGCGTCGGATCCCGACCATATCCTGGGAACCGAGACCGAGCTCGGCATTACTCTGGCATTGATCCCAACAGACCACCCTGGGGTCAACATCGGGCGGCGTCACTATCCATCGGGTCAGGCTTTCATGAACGGCCCCAACTCAGGCACAGACGTGTTCATACCAATGGACATGGTCATCGGCGGCCAGGAGCAGCTGGGGCAGGGTTGGCGCATGCTGATGAACTGCCTGGCGGCCGGTCGCGCAATTTCTCTGCCAGCCATGGGCACCTCCGCAGCCAAGCACGCGGCTCGCCTGACCGGCGCCTATGCCCGCATCCGCAAGCAGTTCAAACTCCCGATCGGCAAGTTGGAGGGCGTGGAAGAGGCCCTGGCCCGCATCGGCGGCGAAGCCTACTCCCTGGAAGCGGCGCGGCGCCTGACCTGCGTGGCGCTGGACCAGGGCCACGAGCCGGCGGTGGTGTCAGCCATGCTCAAGTACCGCGCCACCGAGGGCATGCGCAATACCCTGACCGACGCAATGGATGTGCATGGAGGCCGTGGCATTTGTCTCGGCCCCAGCAACTACCTGGCGGCGGGTTACCAGGGCATCCCGGTAGGCATTACCGTGGAAGGTGCCAACATTTTGACCCGCAGCCTCATAATTTTCGGGCAGGGCGCCATGCGCTGTCACCCCTGGCTGCTCAAGGAGATCCAGGCGGCGCAGAATCCAGATCAGGAAAAGGGACTGAGCGAGTTCGACGCTGCGCTGGGTGGCCACACGCGCTACTTCATCCGCAATCTGGCCCGCGCCATCGTCCTCAACTTCAGCGCCGGCCGTCTGTTGGCGGCACCGGTGGCAGGACCCAACAGTCGCTGGTACAGGGAAGCAACCCGTTCAAGCACTAATTTTGCGCTGGTTTCGGATCTGGCTCTGATGATCCTGGGCGGTGAACTCAAACGGCGCGAAAAGCTGTCCGGTCGCTTTGCCGACATCCTGGTGGAGCTCTATCTGGTCAGTGCGGTTCTGAAGCGATTCGAGGACGAGGACCGCCCGGAACAAGACCAGCCGTTGGTGAACTGGGTCTGCCAGAACGCGCTCTACACCATCCAGCAACGGATGGACGAAATACTGGCGAATTTCCCCTCTCGCCCAGTTGGCTGGATACTGCGGCGCATCGTGTTCCCCTGGGGCCGGCACCGCCGCTTGCCCAATGATCAGGTAAGCCACCAGATTGCGAGACTGCTGATGGAACCCGGCGCCGCCCGGGACCGGTTGACGGCCGGCGTCTATGTCAATCACCGGCCGAACGACATCACCGGGCGCATTGAGCACGCTCTGGAACTGACACTTCAAGCCGAACCCATTGAACGGCGTATCCGGGATGCCCAGCGTGACGGGCGCCTGCACCCGAACCCGGGCACCGATCCACTGGTGGACGCGCACGCCGCAGACGTGATCGACAGTGCCGAGCTTGAGTTGTTACGCCGCACCGAAGCTGCCGTCCGTCTGGCCATCGATGTGGATGATTTCGCACCGGACGCGCTGTCTGCAGTGGCCGGCGCGGCACCAGACAAGAACGCCGAAGCCGCTTGAATCGAGCACCCTGGCAATGCGCAAAACAGACTTCTCAGCCGAACCCTTGCAATCAGTGCTGGCGCTGAAACACTGGCGACTGGAGCAGGACGTGGACGGCGTCACCTTCCTGATCCTCGATCGGGAGGGTGAAAGCACCAACTCCCTGTCACGTGCCGTCCTGGCCGAATTGGGCCAGATGCTCGATCATCTCGAATCCAATCTACCCACCGGTTTGGTTCTGTTGTCCGGCAAAGCCAACGGGTTCATTGCGGGCGCGGACATACGGGAATTCGACGACGCGGACGATGCCCAAGTGATCGCCGAGCAGATTCGCAGCGTGCATCATCTGTTCGGCCGCCTGGCGTCATTGCCACGCCCAACAGCCGCGGCGATAAGAGGATTCTGCCTTGGCGGTGGCCTGGAGCTGGCCCTCGCTTGTGACTATCGTCTGGCCCAGGATACCGACGACACCCGAATCGGTTTTCCCGAGATTCAACTCGGCATCTTCCCCGGTTTTGGGGGAACCGCACGCAGCACACGCCTGATCGGCGGTCGCCAGGCGATGGAATTGATGCTCACGGCGCGCGCGCTGCGGGCACGAGCGGCCCGAGCCGCCGGATTGATCGACGAGGTGGTGACACCCCACGCGTCGCTGCGCTGGGCGGCACGACGGGCTGTGCTGGCCAAGCGCAAGAGCCGCGGAGCAGGCCGTCTTGAGCGGCTGACCAACAGCCTGCCCGCACGGGCACTGTTGGCGCCGATAATGACCCGCCAGGTGGCCCGCAAGGCGCGGCCGGAACACTATCCCGCACCTTATCGTCTGATAGAACTCTGGCGCCGCCACGGCGGCGATTTCAATGCTGTTCTGGAAGGTGAGGCGGTCGGCGTCGGTGAACTGATGATCGGCCCGACGGCGCGCAACCTGCGCCGCGTATTCGGCCTCATGGAGCAGCTCAAGGGACTGGCGAAGTCCGGCCCGGAGGCCAGGGGCTTCAAACCGCAGCGGGTCCATGTTGTCGGAGCCGGTGTGATGGGTGGCGATATCGCGGCCTGGTGCGTGACGCGAGGCCTTGAGGTCACCTTACAGGACCGTGGTCTGGAGTACATCGAACCGGCGTTGGTCCGCGCCCGGACACTGTTCCGCAAACGACTCAAGAAAACCCATCTTGTGAAGTCGGCCGAGACACGACTCATCGCTGATCCCGAGGGCAAAGGCGTCCCCAGGGCCGATGTCATCATCGAAGCGATTTACGAGAACGCAGAGGCCAAACAAGAGCTGCTCCGGGATATCGAACCGCGGATGCAAGCCGGCGCGGTGCTGGCCACCAACACATCCGCCATTCCATTGGCCACCTTGGCTTCCGTACTGTCACGCCCTGAGCGCCTGATCGGACTGCATTTCTTCAACCCGGTTGCGCAGATGCCCTTGGTGGAGGTGGTGCGGGACGAGCAGACCGAGGCGGAATTTGTCAGTCGCGGCTGCGCATTCGTGGGCCGAATCGGGAAATTTCCCCTTACCGTTCGCAGCGCGCCGGGCTTTCTGGTGAATCGTGTGCTGGCACCCTATTTGATGGAAGCCCTCACCGCACACCAGGAGGGTGTACCCAAGGAAACCCTGGACGAAGCCGCGCTGGCCTTTGGTATGCCCATGGGTCCGGTGGAACTGGCCGACACGGTGGGGCTGGACGTCTGCCTCCAGGTGGCGGGAATATTGGGCGACGATGCCAGCCCTGAGGCGCGGGACCATTTGCGCAAGCTGGTGGACGCGGGGCAGTTGGGCAAGAAATCCGGACAGGGTCTGTATCGGTGGGACAAGGGCAAACCGGTCAAACAGAAACCGGCCCCGAGCGCGGTGGACACGGTGGCGCTGGGCGGGCGCCTGATTGAACCGCTGCTGCGGGAGTGTCAACGGTGTGAAGCCGAGCAGATCGTCGACAGCGCCGATCTGCTGGACGCCGGCGTTATTTTCGGAACCGGTTTTGCGCCGTTCCGCGGCGGCCCGCTGCACTATCTTTCCGAACGGACGGCGTGATCCGGTCCCAATCAAGGAATCGAACAGATGAATCAATCCCTGCGCCGGGTGGCCATCGTGGGCAGCATCAGGATTCCGTTCTGCCGCTCCAACGGTGCCTATCAGGACCTGAGCAACAAGGACATGCTGGCTCACACGCTACAGGCGCTGAGCGCCCGGCTTGGCCTCGCCGGTCAGCGCATCGACGAAGTGGCGGGGGGCGCGGTGACCACCCATGCGGCGGACTGGAACCTGACCCGTGAGGCTTTGTTGAGCACCGATCTGGCACCCGGAACGCCGGGCATTACCCTGCAGCAGGCCTGTGGCACCAGCCTTCAGGCGGCTATGCTGCTGGGGGCGAAAATTGCAACCGGCCAGATCGAAACCGCCATTGCCTGCGGGTCCGATACCACCAGCGACGTACCCATCGTGTTCTCGCAGCGCTTCGCCAAGCGTTTGATCGCCCTGTCCCGGGCGCGGAATCTGACAACCCGCCTGGGCGCATTCAAGGGCATGAGTCTGGGCGAGCTGAAACCGTTGCCACCCTCGCCCCAGGAACCTCGAACCAAGCTGTCCATGGGTCAGCATTGTGAACTCATGGCCAAGCAGTGGCAGATCCCACGTGCCGAACAGGACGCCCTCGCGCTGGCCAGCCACCGCAAGGCTGCCGCTGCCTATGAGCGCGGTTTCTTCGACGACCTGGTTACGCCCTGCGAGGGGGTTGCCAGGGACAACAATGTTCGAACCGACGCCAGCCCGGAGAGCCTGGCTGCGCTGCGCACCGCCTTCGACCGCAGCGAACAGGGCACGCTGACCGCCGGAAACAGCACCACCCTGACCGACGGCGCGGCGGCGGTGATGCTGGCATCAGAATCATGGGCCGCAGAACACGATCTGCCAATTCTCGCCTACCTCACCCACAGCCGCACCGCGGCGGTGGATTTCGTTTCGGGTGAGGGGCTGTTGATGGCCCCCACGATTGCAGTTTCGGAAATGCTCGGCGACGCCGGCCTGGATCTGCAGTCGTTTGACTTCTACGAGATACACGAGGCCTTCGCTGCCCAGGTTTTGTGCACCCTCAAGGCTTGGGAATCGGAGGACTACTGCCGCGATCGACTGGGCCGCATGCACCCGCTGGGCGCAATCGATCCGGAGAAGATGAACGTGGTGGGGAGCAGCCTCGCGGTTGGCCACCCGTTCGCCGCCACCGGCGCCCGCATCCTAGGGGTGCTGGCCAAACTGCTGGCGGACCAGGGTCAGGGACGCGGGCTGATTTCGGTCTGTACCGCTGGCGGAATGGGCGTCAGCGCAATTCTCGAGCGTCCTTGAAAAGCCACGACAACGGCTGTTCGTTCAAGCCTCTCCCCGAACGACATGCTCCAGTCGCGCGATCAGGCACGAGGTGTCCCAGCGGCCAGCCCCCTGGGACTGCAGATCGGCGTAGAACTGATCCAACAGGGCTGTGACCGGCAGGCTGGCGCCGTTGGCGCGGGCCTCGGTCAAGCAGATACCCAGATCCTTGCGCATCCAGTCCACGGCGAAACCGAAATCGAACACGCCGTCGACCATGGTGTCCGCCCGGTTTTCCATCTGCCAGGACTGGGCCGCACCCTTGGAAATCACCGCCATTGCCGCCTTGGCATCCAATCCGGCACGCTTGGCAAAATGCAGTCCTTCGGCCAGGCCCTGAACCACCCCGGCAACACAGATCTGATTCACCATCTTGGTCAGTTGCCCGCTGCCCGACGGCCCCATCAACTGAACCCGCTGGGCGAACGCATCGATGACCGGCCGAGCCCGTGCGAACGGGCCTTCATCACCGCCTACCATCACCGTCAGCACGCCGTTCTCGGCGCCGGCCTGGCCACCGGATACCGGTGCGTCCAAAAAGTGCGTCCCCCGCAACTGGGCGTCTGCGTATAGCTCGCGGGCGACTTCCGCCGACGCTGTTGTGTGGTCCACGAACACCGTGTCCGGCCCCATACTTTGGAAAGCGCCCTCGGAACCGAGGGTGACGGCGCGCAGATCCGTGTCGTTGCCAACGCAGGCGAACACGAACTCCGCATCCCCCGCGGCCAGGGCCGGGGTGGGCGCCAACCGTCCACCGTACTGCTTAACCCAGCGCTCGGCTTTGGCCGCAGTTCGATTGTAGACGGTCACGGAATGCCCGGCACGCGCCAGATGGCCCGCCATGGGGTAGCCCATTACACCCAAACCAATGAATGCGACGTGGTGGCTCATGGAGATCACAGTCCTCTTTAGCATCGACCCCGTACGGCACGCCAGTAGCGATCCAGAACCTGGCGGCTGTCCGGTGTCAGGGGTTGAAATTCGCCGTCCAGCACCGCGTCCGGCGAACAGAAGAAACCGGCCGCAACTTCCTCCGCTTGCAACTCGAATGGGCCGTCGTGCCGGCACAGGTAAACCCGCCCAAAAATCCGGTTCGACGGGTCCTGGAAGTATATGTCAAACAGTGGTTGCAACTGGGCCTGTATGCCGAGTTCCTCGCCGAGTTCACGGTCGGCCGACTGCTCATAACTCTCATCGGCCACCAATACGCCCCCCGCAGCGGCGTCGTAGTAGCCCGGATACATGTCCTTGCTCAGGGTACGCTGTTGCAGGAACAGTTCATCCCGTTGGTTGAACACAAGGATGTAACTTGCCCGGTAGGCGTGGCCGCCGGCGCGCATTTCACGACGCGGAACGGTGCCGATGAGGCGATTGTCGCCATCAACGATCTGCACCATTTCATCGGCTGGGGAGACTGGTTGCGACCCGTTCATGCCGTCCTCGCCTCACTAACCGGAAAGCCGTCGGCCAGTGCCTGGGCAACGCCTTCAGGTCGCTCCATATGTACATGGTGCCCCCCATCCACATGGTGGATTTGTAGAGACGGTGTGCAGGCGTAGCGGGCGACCATCTGCGGACGATCGACCAGATACCCACCGCGCGCCAGAACCAGCCGCACCGGGCATATCACCCGCTTGAGATAGGCGGCAACCTGATCCTCGCTGAAATAGAATGGCGAACGAACCCGCAACTTGGGATCACTGCGCCAGACGAAGCCGCCTCGGTTCGGCCGCAGGCTCCTTGCCACCAGCAATCTCGCATCCTCTAGCCGCAGATCACCCGCCCGGCTCCGCGCCAATGCAGCGGTTTCGATATCCGGGTATTGATGGGATACCCGACCCGGTAAAGCCAGCATACGGGTGACCGATTCCGCCGCCTGAGCCGGGCCGTCTTCGGGCGTGGCGGTCAGCGGGCCGTAGCCGTCAATCAACCCCAGGCTGAGTACCCGTTCAGGCATTACCGCAGCGACAAACAGCGCCACCGATGCACCCAGGGAATGACCCAGTACATGGAAGCTGCCCCATCCCAGAGCATCCGCGGCGGCCAACACGTCCTGAACATGATCCAGGAAATGGTAGTGGGTGCCGGGGGGGCGGTGTGCGGACTGTCCATGCCCGGCCAGATCCATGGCAATGAGTCGGCGGCCCTGGAAAAACGGGGCCAGCGGGACAAAGCTGGCAGCATTGTCCAACCACCCGTGCAGCGCCAGCACCGGGGTCTGGCTTGGCGCGCCCCAGGCCAGGGCCGATAGATCCAGATAGGCTGTTTCGAGCACCAGGGGCTGACCCGGATCGACGACTTCAACTGCTTTTGCAGTCAGCTTCATTGCGGCGTCGCCACGCCCCAGGAGTTAAACGCGAGGGGTTTGAACCAGCCGGCCATTCCGGGGAAGTAACCCTGCTCCAACCGATCGATCCGAAAACCGCTTCCCCGCAACATCTTCGGCACATCCCGGTTCAAATGGCAGCCCCCGGCAACAGCCCGCCATGGGGGCGTCAGCCGGTGCTGCCAACCCTGCACACCGGGCTCCGGTGCCAGTCCGTGTTCACTGAACAAAAGCCGGCCGCCGGGTTTGATCACGCGGCGCATCTCGCCCAGCGCCTGGGTAACATCCGGAATGCTGCACAAGGTATACGTCACCAGAACGGTATCGATACTGTCGGTCTCCATGGGAATCTCTTCCCCAGAACATCCGATGAGTTCCACGTCCAGACCCGATTCTGCGATCCGCGCCAGCGCCCTGCCCTGCATCTCCACTCCGGGGTCCAGTCCCCACAGACGCTCGACCCGATCCACAGCGTAATACGGCAGATTGAGGCCGGTGCCAAACCCAACTTCCAGGACCCGTCCCGCGGCCAGGGGCACGACAGTACGCCGGTACGCGTCCAACACGGGCAAAGCGCACACCCGATCCAGTACGGCGGGCATCACCACCCTGCGATACAGACTCACACCACGCTACCCCGTTGAGCTTAAACCATCTGCGCACACCCGAACCGCAATCCGCTCGGGTCTGCGGGCGAGAATACATCAGAGCCGTTTAGGGCACACGGCGGAGATCAGCCGATGCGCCGGGAAAGGCCGGTCCACGGCCGTTCCCTGAGCGATTGCCAATGCGGTTTGATGGTCAACTCATACTTTATGGAGGTATCGAGATGGTGATGATTGCATAGATCGCCACACCCAACTGCAGACGCATCTCACCCTCGGAGGCTTCTTGAGGAGCCTCCGATCTACTCATGAACGTGCATCTTGGGACTGAAATGCACAGCTTCTTCGTTGCAGATCTTGGCAATAGAACATCTATTACCCGCGATCTGCCCCGCGTTCCGCCCCTTGAATCTGCACATTTCACCCTCCAACCTGTTTCGTCCGGAATAAATCAGAGGCTCCTTAAAGATACTTTTCCACGGGCAGCAGGGAAAAAAGCCCGGACTTGAAGCGCCGCCAGAATCCGGTTTCCGGCTCTACCGTGTAACGCACCTCCACACCGTCATCCAGGCCAACCCAGGTGAGACGATTATTGCTGTCCAAGGCGACTCTCCAGCTGTTCTGCGGCTGCATGTCTTGCTCAATGTCACTGGCGATCCGGTCCGCCAGTTCCGGACTGTAGACGATCAAACCGGTCTCGGAATTCAGGAAAACGGAGCGAAGATTGAGATTGAACGACCCAACAAATACGACCTCCCTATCAAACACCATCGACTTCGCATGCAGACCAATGAGCGTGTCCTGGTCGCAGCGCGATGGATCTCCGATGAGCCGCAGGCAGGCCGCGGCATCGGGTCGGAACTCAAACAGTTCCATGCCGCTCTCGAGCATCTTTCGACGACGTCTGGCGTAGCCGGCATGATTGGTGGTGAGGTCATTGGAAGCCAATGAATTGGTCAACGCCCGGACTGAAACACCGCGTCCCGTCAGCGCCTCGACCACGACCAAGCCGGGATCTCCCAGAATGAGGTAGGCTGACTCAATCATGAATTCGCTTTCGACCTGCTCTGCGAGCTTCTCCAGCGTACGTGCGACGCGCTTTTCGCTATTGCCATCAATGTCGTCCGGCGCCCTGACCTCATCAAACACCGCCGTGGCAGGCGCCCATATCAAGTCCGCCCACCAAGGCGCCAGGGTCGCTGAGGCAGCAGTTCGTCCCACCGGCATCGGGTGATCGGGATGGGGATGAGTACGCAGATAATCCCTTAGAGTGCTGCGCATGTTCTGAACTTCAACCGGGTCGGCCCCGTTCGGGTCGATGATATCGATGGGATAGCTTCGTTCGCTGTTCCAGTAGGCGTCGAATCCCGCCGATATCTCGCCCACCACAGGCCCCACCGTCAACAATTCACGGTCACGAAAATTGAACGTCTCGCTTAGGTCGAAATACTCGTCACCCACATTCCGGCCGCCCACAATGGCTGCGCTCCCGTCCACCACAAGCAGCTTGTTGTGCATACGTTGATTGAGACGCCCGAACTCGCCCACGAAAGTCAGCCACTTTGCCAATCCCTGACGGTTGACATTGGGGTTGTAGATACGAACTTCCACATTCGGGTGCGCATCCATGGAAAACAGCATGGGATCGCGGTCGCCGATGTTGAAATCGTCCAGCAACAAGCGCACGTACACACCCCGCTCGGCCGCCTCCAGCACGCGCTCGGCCAACAGACGCCCCGAGTAATCGCTGTTCCAGATGTAGTACTGCAAGTCCACGGCCCGCTCAGCCACTTCAAGCAGAGCCACGCGGACCTTGAGTGCTTCTCTACCTGTATTCAGCAGTTGCACGCCTGACGAACCCGGATGCTGTTGAACCTGGTTCTCGAACATCCGGCCCAGAGCGGTTTCCTTGCCGGCCGAGAAGGCCGTGGAAGGTTCTCGTTCGACCACTGTTGGCAAGGTGCTGCAAGCCGTGCTCAAAACGGCGGCCAAACACACCACCCAGTTTGCCAACGACCTGGCCAACAGCAGCCTGCTGCCACGTCCTGCCAGGTCGAATGTTTTCCACTCATGGCGTTCATTACCCACTCTCCGCCCCTCTAAAATCGCTTCATGCTCGCGAACACTCGGATGCAACTGCGGCCGCCCATAACGGGTGCCTTGAATCAGCACATCAGCAACGCGATCCGTTTGCACAGATCAAGGCTTCCAAGCTGTTGGCTCAGAAACGCCAGCATCACCTGAACCCTTTTTGGGAGCAGTCGTCGAGTCGGATACACGAGCCACGCCGCAGTCTCAAAAGACCTGATCAAAGGCTACGGACGCCGTGATTCGAAGGATTCCGACCGCGGTGGCGCTGCCGGCATGCGCCTCGGTCCCTGCGTCGTCGAGTTCCTCGACAACCGCCTCGATTCTACGCAGGTAACGCGCATCGGTCTCGGCCAAGCTCAGGCTTCTGGTCAACAACGCCGGCCTCATAGAGCCCATCAGGCATCTTGCGGACTCCGATCCGGAACAATGGGGACGTGTCGCGGATGTGAATTACAAGGGCGTCTACCACGGGCTTAGAGCGGCCATACCGGTCATGCTGGCACAAGGCTCGGGCGTTATCGTCAACATCAGCTCTGGCGCCGCCACCGGTGCGCTGGAAGGCTGGAGTCACTACTGCTCGAGCAAAGCGGCGGCACTCTCACTCACCCGCTGCGCCGACAAGGAATACCGGGCCCACGGCATCCGGGTACTCGGACTCAGTCCCGGTACCATCGCAACCGACATGCAGGTCGCCATCAAGGAATCCGGCATCAACCCGGTCAGCCAACTTGATGCTTCGGCTCACATATCAGCCGACTGGGCAGCACGGGCGGTGGCCTGGCTGTGCACCGCAGCGGCTGCCGAGTACACCGGCACCGATTTATCACTCAGGGACGAGGATGTGCGCAGAAAAATTGGGCTGAACTAAAGACGTGTAAGAACCTCTGGGGGCTTTCCATCTTTTCCAGTGCTCGATCGGTCGCATACAGTATCTGGATGGTCGCAGCCTGAGGTTCCGGCGCCAAATCGACAAACAGCGGCAGGTCGGCGGCCTGGTAAACGCGTGGGGCCTCGATCAGCGCGCGTCCACCGCATCCCATGATCGGCAGCATACCTGCCACCGACAACAGCAGTGTTGGTCTTGTCAAGACCATGGGGATCTGGTTCCAGCGCGGCTACAAGAACAGCCAGACAGCGTTACCCAATCACCATCTCAATGACGGTGAGGGTCTGCGCATACAGAGTCAGCGAGAGTACATCGCCATAGCCCAGGGTCGTCAATGTGACAAAACTGAAGTACAAAAAGCGCCCGGATAGAGCCTGCCCGGATTGCGGTTGTATACCTGACAAAGATCCGGGTCGGTACGCATGCAGCAAGTGGCAAAACTCCGCCCAGGGAACGCCGATGAAGACATATACGCACAGGGCACCCATGACCTTGTTCCGACTCACAGGACCCGGGCGCAGGATCGCGTGAATGCCCACCAGGGCGGTGAGGGAAAGGAACACCAAGCCACTAAGGTGGGCCACAATGCCCGCGACCGGGCGATCGAACCACAACCAGGCCACGGTGCACGCTATGTTCACCCCGATCATTGCAACCCCGGTGAAGAATTCGGTGCGGGTCGAGCGCAGGCTCCATAACGCGATGACCAGTGTCAGGGACAATGACAGCTCGGCGAACAATCCGCCGACGGTCCCGAACGACACCTCCATCACCGGTCCGACAAACGTCAGCAGGAACAACGCGGCCAACAGATAGAGAAAATTCTCTCGCGGCTCTTGATTCATCCTATCTTGCCTACCCTTGTGCCCTCAGACCCGACCGATGAGTCTCACCCTCGTTCGCAACGGACTGGGGGATGATCCATAAAGACTCGAATCAGGACGATTAGCTGATCCAGCCACACGAATTTGGGGTCACATGGGCTTTGGACGGCCAACGCAACGGTTTTCATTTGTGCGCCGCCGTGTGCAATCGCGCGGCGCGATATGTTCGGAGCATTTGGTCAAGTGGTGGGCGTTTGAAGGAATTGTCAACTCGGGCGGGACGAGGAGCGCCCATTCCTGGGCGACGCGACGACATGAGGATGCGCAGCGGACAGTAACGTACAATAGGAGGCATCCCGGGGGCGCACCGCCCTTCCCGGCCCCACACGAGA
>Ga0316194_10002752_pt1 | contig 12278 bp, 9 predicted proteins | sample CroRivsedime1_MG_FD_204936 | JGI IMG/M metagenome (GOLD analysis project Ga0316194, IMG submission 204936) | Coastal sediment microbial communities from Maine, United States - Cross River sediment 1 | ecosystem: Environmental > Aquatic > Marine > Coastal > Sediment | place: USA: Maine...
CGAGCCCGCCACAGACTGGAAGGGCCAACCTTACGATCCTGCCAACGGTCCGGCGGCTCACCCTAATTCCCGCTTTACGGTAAGCGCACAGCAGAACCCCTGCTATTCGCCCTTAGCGGAAGATCCGGCCGGTGTCCCAATTAGCGCCATTGTTTTTGGCGGCCGACGCCGTGAACTCGCACCGCTGGTCTATCAAAGCAAGGGCTGGAAACACGGTGTGCTCGTCGGCGCAGGATGCGCCTCGGAAACAACCGCAGCAGCCACGGGTGCCGTTGGCGTTACGCGACGCGATCCCATGGCGATGAAGCCCTTCTGCGGTTATAACTTTGCCGATTACTGGGCTCACTGGCTGAGCTTTGCTGACAAATCTGACAAGTTACCGGAAATGTTTCACGTTAACTGGTTCCGTCAGGACAGCGATGACAATTTCCTCTGGCCTGGTTTCGGTGACAATCTGCGTGTATTGCGCTGGATTATTGATCGCTGCGAGAACCGGGTTTCCGCCCAGGAAACGCCCATTGGTTATTTACCTCTGGCTGACGACATTGATACAGCGGGCCTCGACATCGACAGCGATACGATGGCAAGCCTGCTAAATGTTGATGTTGAACAGTGGCGCGAAGAACTCGAGACCGTTGGTGAGTACTTCAATGAGTACGGTGACCGGCTTCCTGCAGAGTTGCGTCAGCAGCAGAAGAAAGCGATCAGCGATTTAGGCTAGACGAAGAAAGATCTACCCAGAAAAAAGGCCCGGCAGGTTTAATACCTGCCGGGCCTTCTTATATCAGATCAGCCGCCATGTAGCCGGCCCAACACTATTCTTCCCAGCTATACTCGACGGCGAGCGGCGTACCCCTCGCCGCTACGCGACCCAAACCAATTAACCCGCTACCTGTAAGTTGTGTGCTGTCGCGCCGGACATAGACTTCTTCGCCATCGTCACGCTGCACAAACGTACCATTAGTACTCTCATCGATAATAACGAAGCGTGATTTATCCAATTCGATCCGTGCATGCACACGCGATATGAGATTACCTTTAATAGTGACGTCATTTTCGTCTGCACGCCCCATAGTCACACTGCGAGCCCCTTCGGCAGACAGCACGAGCGTCGTGCCCTGGAATTTCAAAGAGAGCTGCCCCGGTCGTGCTTTTTCAGCATCTTTCCAGTCGATCTTGGGCAACATGCTGGTTGCGTCTTCCGGCTGCCACAAAACCTCATACAGCGCGATCTCCTCGGACTGACCACGCAGTGTCGCCACGCCAACCTGCCGCACCACAGAATTCCAGTCATCCCCCAACAACTCAATTGTGCTGGCCGAAGTAATGATCTGCCCCGCTTTGGCCTGGGAGGTCATGCGGTTAGCTGTATGCACTGCAGCACCGAAAATGTCGCGTTCTTCAATAACAACGTGGCCAAAATGACAGCCGATACGGATTGAAACCCGCACATTCTCGTCACCGGAAAAATTGCCAGTAGTCACCCGCTGCTGCATATGGCACGAGGCATTCATCGCGTCATCGGCGGTAGGAAAAGTGGACATCACCTCATCGCCCATGGTCTTGATGACCTCACCACCAAACTCGAGGGTGGCCTCCTTCATGCACTCGACACAACGCTGGACCGTCTCACGGGCAGCGTCATCACCCAGCGATTCATACAGCTGCGTGCTGCCGACCACATCGGCGAAAACAATGGCGAGTTCCTTATCGGTACCCATAGCGCAGAAACAGCTCCCGGAATTATGTAAAACGACCCGAGTGATTATACGGAATCAACAGGGCCTTACCACTAAAAGAGCTTATATTCTGGCGAAATAGCTGCTTATTCTCAACTGGCAATAAGCTATTTTTCAGCGACTATGTAGGCGATCCAGCCTGCATCGGCCTCACCCCGGGTATCAGGGGTGAACACGCCATTGCCCTCGCCATCTTTATCCGTGCCTTCCCAGTAGACCGTGGGGTTCTTGAAACCAGCTTCCGCAAGCAATTCGGTGATCTCCGGCAGGCTCCAAAGACGCCAGGTGTAACTAAATGCGCGCTTAAGTTTAGATTTGTCGGGGAATTTAAAATGGATATAGCAGTCCATTTCACCACTGACCGGAGAATATCGGGCCTGCTCCCAGATATAGGTGAAATTGTCGTACTTGGTTTTTTCCTTCATTTCCTCATACGCTTCATAGCCACCGAATGCGTCAAGGAAGAACACGCCATCAGGTTTAAGAGCGTCACGAATCCTGCCGAAATACTCAAGCATCAGAGGACGCGTTTGAAAAATCCAGTAGCTGAAATTAAATGCGCCGACGACATCCACAGGCCCAGACTCGGCTTCCAGTACATTGCCTTCGATCAGCTTGATGCGCGCCTGCTGATCAGCATTCAACTGACTCAAGCGGTTCTGCCGGCCCCACTGCAAAACCTCCGCATCAATATCAATACCGACCGCCGTGTGCTCTGTCCCCTGACGGGTCCACTGACAAGCCGCACTGGCCGTGCCACAAAAATCCTCACGAAAACTCAGGGCTTTGCGCCCGCGTATTTCCTCGAATGTCTTGCTGACGAATTTGCATTCTTCTTCCACATTCTGAACAGATGCCTCATACAACTCATGCCGGTCTGCTCGCTCCGCCATCGTCGCACCGCTTGCTAATTTTTCATTCAAAATGTCTTCTTTTCGCGCAGCCATCAACATATCCTTTTCAGGTGTTCAAAATGTCAGATTCCTAAGGGTGCATAGTGTCTACTATATATATGGGTGTCGTCTAGCCGGGCTGCGAACAATAGTCGAGTGAACGAAGCAACACATCCGGGTCGGCATCCGGCCGGCGGGACTCTTCCGTCACAAAGCGCCGCCAGTTGCGCGCTCCTGGCTGGCCCGCAAACAGACCAAGCATATGCCGCGTAATATGGTGCAATCGCGCCCCCCGCTGCATTTCCTCCCGACTGTACACAACCATTTGCCTGACAATCTCATGCCGATCCGGTAGATCCCCATCCGCCGATTGATCCAGCAGCCGGGTCTGGAGTTCAGCAATCCAGTACGGATCGCTGTAGGCCTGTCGACCTATCATGACGCCATCCGTGTATTGCAGATGCGCTTGCGCTGACTGCGTATCTCGAATCCCCCCATTCAACAGTATCCGTAACTCCGGAAAATCCTCTTTCAATCGATAGACATACTCGTACTTTAGCGGAGGTATGGAACGGTTCTCCTTGGGACTGAGGCCGTCGAGAATAGCCTTGCGCGCGTGCACAACAAACATTCGGCAACCCGCTGCTGCAACCTCCGCCACGAAATCCCTTAAGTAAGCATACTCATCATGCTCATCTATACCGATACGCGTTTTTACAGTCACCGGTATTTTTGTAGCCTCACCGATCGCCTGCACACTTGCAGCAACGATGCCCGGGTGCGCCATCAAACAAGCGCCAAACTGGCCGGACTGAACGCGATCACTGGGACAACCTATGTTCAGGTTGATTTCGTCATAGCCCCACTGCTCGCCAATAGAGGCCGCCTGCGCCAACAATTCCGGATCACTGCCGCCGAGTTGCAGCGCAAGCGGGTGCTCGCAGGGGGCGAATTGCAGTAGTCTCTGTCGGTCACCCTGAATAGCAGCCTGCGCGACCACCATTTCGGTATAAAGCCGCACATCCGGGGCCAGCAGGCGAAGCAGGTATCGAAAATGACGATCAGTTCGATCCATCATTGGCGCAATGGAGACTCGCGTGTATCGTGAATCGGGCAGTTCCGCCGAACTTCTTTGGCCGCCCGTTAGGGCAATAGCCGGTTCAGATTCCACGACGCGTGCCAGCAATCAGGAAAGCCACGACATCGCGCAATGCCGCTTCACGGTCTTTGCCCGAGGCAATAGCCTGGTCATATACATTTACCTGCTGGTGCGCACTGGTGCCCCGCTGCAGGATAGTGCGTGCATGCGCCACTTCAACCTCACAGCCAAGGAATTGCGCATCCTCATCTATTTCTTCAAGTATTTCTTCCAGCAATTGTTTGAACTCAACTATTTCACCTTTAGCGAGATCAAGCAGGCCTTCATCAGATCCATAGCGCATGGCCCGCCAGCGATTTTCATTAATCAACATACGGTTGTAGCGGCGCCAGCGCTGATTGTTAAGCCTAAGTCGATATAGCCGCCGCAATATGCACATGGTCATCGCGGCGAGAGACACTGCATCGTCAATATCCGTGCACATATCGAATATTCGCGTTTCCAGCGTCGGGTAGCGCGCGCTGGGCCGCAGATCCCACCAGATCATCGTGGCGTCTTCTATCAACCCTGCACTAACGAGCACATCGACATGCCGCTGATATTCACCGTAACTCGAAAAATGCTCCGGCAAACCGGTTCTGGGTAGCGCATCAAAAACAGTCAGGCGATAGGACTTGAGACCGGTGTTCTCGCCTTCCCAGAATGGCGATGAGGTGCTCAGCAACAGAAGATGGGGCAGGAAATAGGTCATCTGCGACAAAAGATCGATACGCAACTCGTCGTCATCAATACCTACATGCACATGCATGCCACATATGAGCATTCGCCTGGCTGTAGCCGCCATTTGGGCCGCCAGGTTCGAATAACGCTGACGCGCTGTTTGCTTCTGTTCAGACCAGTGGGCAAAAGGATGTGTCGAGGCAGCAATTGGCGCCAGTCCGTGTTGCTCCGCCACTTCGACTACGACCCGCCGTAACTGAGTTAGATCATCGCGAGCCCCTTTTATGCTCGAACACTTGCGTGTACCGATTTCGATTTGTGAACGCAATAACTCGCGAGAGACCTGCTCATCACGATTACACCGCTTACGGCACTCTTCCATGAGTGAGGGCGGCGGATCGTTAGCCAGGTCCATCGTTTCAAGATCGACCAGCAGGTATTCCTCTTCTATACCCAGAGTAAAACTTGGCTCATTACCCGTCATACGGAATTACCTTTTACGTAGCGAGCTACTAGCAAATGAAAAAAACATCGCCGATTCAAACCTGCCCTGCTCGATGGGTGTACAACGCTTCATCTTCAAGGGATATCCGCAGCGCCGCAAACAATGTCTGCGCCCATCGACTGGCTCCGCTATCGGTCTCAATTAATTCCTGACGAACTTCAATACCCAGGTGAGGCAGCCCTTCTGCTTCCGCATGGTGATCCAGAGTAAAGTCAGCAGGGTGTCTGCCTGAGTAGGGCTCGTTATCGCCCACCACAATATCGGGGTGACTACTTAATGAATGCATAAAGGGTTTTGCGATACGCGAGTCTTTGTCCCACAACGCGCCGACATGCCAAGGTCGCTTAAAGCCTTCAAACTCAGGAGTAAAACTGTGCACAGCTATTAATGCGGGTGCAGGCGCCAGCTTTTCCAGCCTGGCCAATTGGTCACGAATCGCGTGATGGTACGGCCAATAGAATGCATTCGCCCGCGCTTCCCGGGCGGCCACTGTCAGGGCTACGTTACCAGGCACATCGACACTGTCGCTTTTCACGGGGAAGGCTGTCGGGTCATCGAGCGTGCGGTTACAGTCCACCACTAACCTTGAATTGGATGCCAGCACAACCGGCACACCCAATAGAGAGCCAAGATTACGAGCAACGTGACCCGCACCTATATCCCAGCCTATATGGGTCGACAACTGTGCGTCGCTCAATCCCAGATTGTTCATTTCACCAGGAATGCGCCGACTGGCATGATCACATACGATAAGGACCGGCAATCTCGGCTCACACGAAAGCAGCACGTGGGTGTCATGCTCGACACATTTATGAGCAACCGAACCGGCTTTAAACATCTGTTTTACTAACCATAATGCTTTATCACTTAACTATATTCTCATGAACGGTATAGCTACCGGAGAAATGCTGATCCATTAGCAACTGTGACAGGAATCGTAGATAATTTACAGTCAGCAACCAATAATAAACAGCTAAACCACGTACACGAGAACAATAACGCATGACTGCAAAAAGCATACTGGTAACAGGGGGCGCCGGCTACATCGGCAGCCATATAGTTCGACAATTAGGTGAGGCTGGAGAGAGAGTTGTCGTGCTCGACAATCTTTCAACCGGCTTCCGTTCTGCAGTATTGCACGGTGAACTTGTAGTCGGTGATACGGGCGACAGCGCACTGGTAGACCAGGTTCTTCGAGATTACGACGTTGATACGATCATACACTTCGCCGCTCATATAGTGGTGCCGGAATCAGTATCTGACCCCCTTAAGTACTATGGCAATAACACTTGCTCTACTCGCAGCCTTTTGGATTGCGCTACCAGAGCAGGCGTGAAAAACTTTATTTTTTCTTCAACAGCAGCGGTATACGGGATTCCGGAGTCAGGCAAAGCGTCCGAAGAATCCACCACGGCCCCCATTAATCCTTACGGCAGCTCCAAACTGATGACTGAATGGATGCTGCGGGACGTGAGCCATGCAACAGACTTGCGGCACGTGGCACTGCGCTATTTTAATGTCGCCGGTTCGGACCCGGGCGGACGCATAGGCCAGTCAGCAAACAACTCTACCCTACTGACTAAAGTTGCCTGCGAAGCGGCGGTCGGCAAGCGCGACAAACTCTATATATTTGGAACAGATTACCCAACGCCAGATGGAACAGGTTTACGTGATTACATACACGTAGAAGACCTGGCCAGCGCACATCTTGATGCCTTGAAATATTTGCGTAGCGGCGGTGAATCCGTAACGCTAAATTGCGGTTACGGACACGGTTACAGCGTTCGCGAAGTTTTGGCAGCCGTCGAGAAAGTGCACGGTGCACCACTCAACATAGAAGAAGCACCACGCCGGGCCGGTGACCCACCGGAACTGATTGCAGTGGCAGACAAGATACAAAAGCTACTAGGCTGGAAGCCACAGTACGATGATCTCGAATTTATCGTGCAGTCGCAGCTTAACTGGGAAAAGCATCTGCAGAACAATCCGGCAAAATAATTCCACCCTGAACCGCGGCCGTTACCAACGGGCAAAGAAAACACCCAGCTACCCTGCTGCCACACGATAAGATATTGACAAGTAGCGCTTTCCAGATCGCTACTTGTCAGTCTTGATATCGTATTTTTCCAGCAAGTCGTACAAGGTAGGACGGGTGATGCCCAATGCCTTGGCGGCTTTAGATATATTGCCGGACGCATGAACCAGCGCTCGACGAATGGCCTGTCCCTCTGCTTCCCGCCGCACTTCCCGCAGATTCAAATTCGGCGGTGTTGAGTCAACATCCAACAGGCCCAGATCAGCGGCGATTATCTGCTTTCCTTCTGCCATGATAATGGCGCCTTTGATTTTGTTCTCCAGTTCCCTGACGTTGCCAGGCCAGTGATAATTCTGAATAGCATTCTGTGCATCGGTACTGAAGCCCTTAAAACTCTGCCCTTGCTGTGCGGCAAACTTTTCCAGAAGTGTGCGGGCCAGAATTAACCGGCCGCCTTTGCGCTCACGTAGCGGCGGAATATCAATGGTAATTTCACTGATACGGTAATAAAGATCCTCCCGAAACCGTCCATCTTTAATCGCTTCTGCAAGATGCTGATTAGTCGCACACACGACGCGAACATCGACACGGATTTCCTCGCGCCCACCTACCCGTTCTACAACTCGCTCCTGCAAAAACCGTAGCAGTTTGGCCTGCAGAGCAAGCGGCATATCGCCAATCTCGTCCAGAAACAAGGTGCCAGAATCCGCCATTTCGATGCGCCCGGGCGTCTGCTTGACGGCACCGGTAAAAGCGCCCTTCTCGTGCCCGAACAATTCACTTTCGAGCAAACTGTCGGGAATAGCTGCGCAGTTAATCGCAACGAAGGGCTTGTCGACCCGGTCACTCATGGAGTGCAGTGCCCGCGCGAGCAGTTCTTTGCCCGTGCCGCTTTCACCCAGCAATAGTGTGGTCGCCTGAGTTGGCGCAACCTTTTCAACCATGCGACAGACCTCGAGCATCTTGTCGCTCGCGGCAATAATACCGTCGAGTGGCGAAGTGCTCTCCTGTCGCAGCAACCGGCTATTCTCCTGCTCAAGCCGGTACATCTCATATGCGCGGGCAACTATAAGCTGCAGTGTATCTGTGTCTACGGGCTTCTGGTAAAAATCGTGCGCACCCAATCCAACTGCGCGCAGCGCATTTTCCTGATCGCCGTGACCTGTAACTACGATCACTTTTGTATCGGGTGCAATAGCCAGGGTCTCTTCCAGAGTCGCCAGACCTTCACCCACACCTTCCGGATCGGGCGGTAAACCAAGATCCTGCAGCACGACCGGTGGTTCATGCCGCCTTAGTTGCGCCAATGCCGATTCACGATCCTCAGCCACGATGACTTCGTAGTCCTCGAAGCACCAGCGCAACTGGCTTTGAAGCCCCGGATCATCCTCCACCACCAGCAATTTTTTACGTACCTCAGCCAACTGAATCTCCCTGCCAAATATGTGCCGTGCCTAACCAACGCATCGTGCTTTTTCCATAGTTTCGCTAAATCTAGTGTCGCTAAATCGCTTCCGCTTCCACCGGACCGCTAGCAGGCAATTGTATGTTGATTGTCGTACCCGCGCCGGGTTGAGAATCCACCTTCATTAACCCGCCGGACGCAACTATAAACTCGCGCGCCTGGTAGGCACCCACGCCCATTCCCTGGCTACCCTTGGTCGTGTCAAAGGGACGGAACAGTCGGTGGCGCACGAACTCATCCTCCATGCCGCAGCCGTCATCCTGCACCTGAACAAATACTTTTGAGCCAGCATTACCCATACTGACGCTGACCGTGCCCTTCCCCGCGGTTGCGTCCTGTGCATTTCGAATAAGGAGCGCCAGAATCGTAGCTAAACGGTCCCCATCGACAAACGCGGCAAGTTCCTCGGTATCTCCACTTACAACGGGGACCGGTTCACGCCCTTCACATTTTCGCACGGCATCCCGAACACAGGTCGCCAGGCTAATCACTCGCGCAGGCCTGCTGGAATCGCCCGCCTGCAATTGCTGCAACAGTTTGTTCATGCGGGCTACGGAGTTTTCAATCGTTGCCATCGCATCCTCAAAAAAGGCCGGGTTGTCCTTGTGCTTGGCGGCGTTTTTCACCATCAGGGACTGCTGAGCAATAAGATTCTTCAGGTCGTGCATGACAAACGCGGTTAGTCGATTAAAGGCCTCGAACTGACGAGCCTCGGATAGCTGCCGATCCGCATGATATTGAGCCAGGTGAGCCGCCACCTGCCGCCCCGAAGTGCGCAGCAGGTCGATCTCTTCAAAGGTCAGTCGAAATGCAGAACTCGACTGGAACAAAATGACGAAGCCTATGACGGTTTCACCGCTTATTAGCGGCACGATGAGCAAACCATCGGGGAATACCTCAAGCCAGTCAGGCCGCGTCAGACCAGGGTAAAGTTTGGGCTGCCGGTCCAGCTCGGCAGTATCGAGTATCCATTGCCGCTCACGCATAAAAACAACGACCGGGTCGCTCGAACTAACCGTCGCATCGGTCTTCAGCTTGGTATTCCACCCCTCCAGACACTGGAAAGGACCCTCTTCCGAGGTGCGCATCCACAGCACGCCGGCGGGACTGCTAACAATTTCTGCGAGTGCCTGAATCGCCCGCTCGGGCAACGGCCTGTCCTGTCCGGGCGATGCGAGCGTATCGATCAGCCGCAACCATTCCTCACGGTAGTCATAGCGGAATGGCAGAAAATGTTTGCTTATAAATACCCGCAGCTGCGCCCGCAATGGCTCGGAATAAAGCAGCAGGAGCAATAGCGCGCCTATTACGCCTGCATAAATAGGCGCGACCCAGTTTGCGGCAACATCGGCCATCGCATGGAACAGGGGAATCCCCAGAAGCACCAGTGCCAGGCAACCTACTGCGCCCAGCAACCGCGGCGCATACACCCGGGCCTGCGGCGATACGAATATGGCCAATGACCACTGTGGGTTCCCGTGCAGACTGTAAGCGAGTAAAACCGAAGCAGATACCATGCCGGCTGCCCGCAGCAGAGGCGCCCATTCAGGCAGGCCCGCTACCAGCAATGCCAGCGCGTACATATACCCCTGCAGTCCAACGACCGCCACCGCTGCTACACAGGCACCGCGTAACGCACCGTGCGGCTCTATGGTCCCGTCCCCGTACAATTGGCCGGAAAATACGCACGCGAGTAACGCCAGGACCAATACCGCCAGATAAAGCACTTCCGGTAACGGCAAAATCGCAGCGAACCTGCCGCCCGCAGCAAGCACTGCCGCGATTGCAGCGGCGATCACCAGAAACCATGTCCACCGCACGCCCCGACGCACCAGTTCCGGCATCGACTGCAGATAGGGCCCTCGCAACAGACGCTCAAGCAGCCCGAACCAGCTCAGCAGCAAAATCAATTCAGCAATGAAAGTCCCGACCTGCCCAAAGGCATCGGGTTCGGCCGGCAGCAGCCCATACCAGACCGACCAGATTACCCCCGCAAGGGCGACACTCATCACCTGAACACGCAGGATGGAACCCGCACCGATGGATACCATGTAAATCAGCAGCAGCAGACTGGCGCCCGCTGACGCAATATAAGGAAATGCTAATGTCACCCAGACCCGCCTGCTTTACACGTCATCAACCGGCCAACCCGCGGCCCAACCCATAGTGTCGATTAGTTTTACATATAAGACAGACAGTTACCATGAATTCATGGCAGACAATCGAGCGACCGGCGAAGGAGAAAAATGGCTGACACACTCGCATACACGGCGGATGCAAACTATTACCCCACTTCCTTGACACCCCCCAGACCCTCGCGTACAGTCTCGCCGCGACGGGCCTTGGGGCTATAGCTCAGCTGGGAGAGCGCTTGCATGGCATGCAAGAGGTCGGCGGTTCGATCCCGCCTAGCTCCACCAAGTTTTGCGATAGCACTGCTACCGCCTCGTCCCCATCGTCTAGTGGTTAGGACACCGCCCTTTCACGGCGGTAACAGGGGTTCAAATCCCCTTGGGGACGCCATATCCACAAAAAAGCCGGCCTTGTGCCGGCTTTTTTGTGGATACGGTGTCGGCAAGTTGGATTTCAACCCCAAGGTTCCGACACACAGGGATGTGCTAGCGTCGCGGAGGGCAGGAAGCCCGGGAGCGACGTCTCTACACCCCAGCGCAGCTCAATGCACCAACCCCGGCCTTGCGCCGGCTTTTTTATGGATACGGTGTCGGTAAGTAGGATTTCAATCCCAAGGTTCCGACAGGCAGGATGCCTAAGCATCGCGGAGGCCACGGAAGGCCGGGAGCGATGTCCTTCCGATTCAAGTCCCGCCACATAGAATAATCGTACCTCAGAATTCCCGCTGCCCACCCAGTGTCGCTGCGGGCAACCTCATGTGAGCGAAGTCTCTCCGCCCCGGCGCCGCTCACGGTCGCCGATTCTGACGATTGCCGCCCAATAGAATCCCCGAACGAATCGGGGCCTTGGAAATGGTTACGGAATAAATCAGGTTTTCTTACGTCGGAACCAACCGAGCAAACTCAGGCCGGAACCGAACAGCCATAGAGCAGCCGGGATTGGCACTATAGAAGCAACATCACCGTCACGCACAGCCCAACCGTGAAACTCCCAGTCCTGTTTGTCATAGACAAAGGAACTGCCTTCTATGAAGTTATATCGCCACGCGTTGGCGCCACCAGGCTCCCCCAACGGTTGAGCAGACCAATAGGCGAACTGGAGATTATTAAAGGGGCCATAGTTGACAGAGGCTAACGGATTCACACCGTTATGATGGAACATGTAGCCAAGCTCATTGCTTCGACACTCAACTTCACTCACCACTGCACAGTCGGCGGGCAATGAAATCGCCCCACTCCAATTCACATCCGTGGTCGCGAGACGCCAGTCATCCCAAGTAACATCCCGCACCGAATCGTAAACGCTAAGGGACGCTGCCCACGCAACCTGATTATCCCAGGTGTCTGAACCGCTTAGCCCAGCATTCTGCATCCAGGTGATATCCAGAACATCGTCATATATAAAACCGCCACCACGGTCCAACAATGCCGCGTTGGCCGACCCGAAAAATAAAAGAAGCAACACCCCTAGTGCATGACGCATTTTGATTTCCTGTACCGGCCCCAAGGTGACTCAAATGTGAGGCGATATCTATTGCAATACAGATTAGCGGCCAGATTAAGAGACATTAAGGGTTCAAGGTGCAGAAAAACTATTATGTAAACAGCTAGGCCACGCCGCACATGCAACGATCAGCCAAGAAAAACCGAACGAGTCAGGCTTTGCATATGATTTCGATTCGATCTGGCG
>Ga0316194_10002753_pt1 | contig 12268 bp, 9 predicted proteins | sample CroRivsedime1_MG_FD_204936 | JGI IMG/M metagenome (GOLD analysis project Ga0316194, IMG submission 204936) | Coastal sediment microbial communities from Maine, United States - Cross River sediment 1 | ecosystem: Environmental > Aquatic > Marine > Coastal > Sediment | place: USA: Maine...
TTCCGAGGCCGGATCCACGCAGAACCCCCGCAATGCAAACGGCGCGAGCTGGTTTGCCGAAACGCGCATCGATACGTCGATCGATGCCGCGGACTGCAGATCTTCACGGCGCAAGGTCCTCTGCGTGTCCGCGATCGTAATCGACAGGGACTCGGGCTGGCCGCCTTCCGCGCAATGCGGGGAGATGCTCAGCGGGAACTCGAGGTCCGGCAGGTTGACGAGCACGCGACCTCCTGGCTGCATCGTGAGCACGGCCACGGCCGGCTCGGCGTCGATGCGCAACCGGTCCACGTCGGTGAACACGAAGTAAAGTCCGGGCAGCAGTATCAAGTGGGTCAGCATGCAATGTCTCCTGCGGCAATGCCCGGATTATAGAAAAACGATTGGTGGTAATCTCCACCACACGTGAATCCAGGGAGCGCGGCGTGCTTCGAAAAGCTGTGAAAATTACCTACAAGACGGCCCGCCGCGTCGTCGTGCTGGCGGTTGGATCAACGGTCGTGTTGTTAGGCATCGTCATGCTCGTAACGCCGGGCCCGGGTCTCATCGTAATCCCGATCGGGTTGGCCATTCTCGGCGCCGAGTTCGCCTGGGCACGAATGTGGCTGCGCAAAGTGCGCGAGAGTATCAGCAACCAGAACTCGAAGTATCAGGCATCGCGGGCCAATCGACATCGCGACCGCGCAGAGCGCGGGGGGTCCTGAGATCCGGAAAAAAGAAGGCGCCGGAGTGCTGTATTCGATATTCGATTCAGCGGGCCGATCCGACACGGAGCGGACTCCGGCGCCCAGGTTTAGCGGCAGGGGGGTGCCGCCGGACCTTCCTGGTCCTCATTTGCCGGCGATCCTGCCGGCATCGTGCGAGGCGGCTTGCGGACCGGGCTGTAGGGGGAGAGATACCCGGTCGCGACCCACCTCAGGGGGTTCGTTCGAAATGCGGAGGTGCACACCCCTCGCAATCCTTTTTCTATGTGCGGCCGCCCGCCCCGATATCAAGGGTGGCCGGCGCTTTCCGCGGCCGAAGCTTCAGGCAACGGTAGCGGCTGCTGCGAACATTACGCCGAGTAGCACGACCAGCATGCCAGCCAGCGCAAGTCCCTCCTCTTTGTAGTCCTTCATCAACGTCACTCCTTGTGGTAGAGCCGGGTTTCCTTTCGGGCCGGACCGTTTCAATAATTAACTCCTCATTGCAGGAGTCGTGCCAACTTTGAAAAAGCTTTAAATACAGATACTTATTAAAAAAATGACAGTTACGAAAAATCGTAAATAACGGAAAATCGTATCGACAATTACGAAATTTCGTATAGACTCCCGCGATGAGCAGGAACCAGGACTACCAGTGGCTGTTTCGCAAGGCGCCGGCCATGGCGACGGCGATCGACGAGGAGGGCAGGTTCCTCGACGTCAACGATGCGTTCGAGCGGCGCCTCGGCTACGCGCGCGAGGAAATGATCGGCCGGCGTCCGCTCGAGTTCGTCACGGCTGAAAGCGCGCGCCGCATCGAGGAAGAGTTCCGGCCGGCGCTGCGGCGTACCGGCAAGCTGGAAAGCAAGCCGGTCAGCTTCGTCACCAGCTCCGGTGAAATCGTCGACTGCCTGAGTGACGCGATCATCGAGTACGATCCGGAAGGCCGGTACCTGCGCACGATCGCGATGTACGCGGAGATCACGGACCAGGCCCGCGCGGCGTTCAAATATCGCGAGCTATACCGCTCAACGCCCGCGATGCTGCATACGCTGGATGCCGATGGTCATATCCAGACGGTCACCGACCATTGGCTGCAAAAGCTGGGTTACAGCCGCGAAGAGGTGCTCGGACGGCCGGTGACCGATTTTTACAGCGAAGCGGACCGGCGGCGGTTTTCCGGCACCCGTCTTGCCGAAGCCATCAACCGCGGCGAGTTCACCAACGTCGATCGCCAGATGGTGACGAAGGACGGGCGCGTGCTCGATATTGTCATGTCGTCCATCTCGCACCGCGACAGTCGGGGCAATGTCGACCAGTTGCTGGTGGCGTCGAAGGACGTCACCGAACGCAAGCACGCGGAACGGCGGCTGCGCCGCACGCTTGCGGAAAACGCCCGGCTGCGCGAGGAACTGGAGCAGGAACGCGATTACCTTCGCGAAGAAGTCAATGTCGCCATGAACATGGGCCGCATCGTCGGCACCAGCCCGGCGCTGCGGCGCATGTTGAAGCGCGTCGAGGCCGTTGCCGGCACGCCGGCGACCGTGCTGCTGCAGGGTGAATCGGGCGTCGGCAAGGAACTGGTTGCGCACGCGATCCATGCGCGAAGCTCACGGTCCGAGGGGACGCTCGTCAAGGTCAATTGCGCATCGATCGCGAAGGAGCTGTTCGAGAGCGAGTTCTTCGGCCATGTGAAAGGCGCATTCACCGGTGCGCACCGCGACAGGATCGGCCGCTTTCAGCTGGCCGATGGTGGCACGATATTCCTCGACGAGGTCAGCGAAATACCGCTCGAACTACAGGGCAAACTTCTGCGCGTTCTGCAGGAAAGTGAATTCGAACGCGTCGGCGACGACGTAACGCGATCGGTCGACGTTCGCGTGATCGCGGCGACCAACCGCGATCTCGAGCGGCAGATCGTCGACGGGAATTTCCGCGAAGACCTCTTCTACAGGCTCAGCGTGTTCCCGATCGACGTGCCGCCATTGCGCGACAGGGGCGACGATGTTATTCAACTCGCTCAGGAGTTCCTCACCAAGACCTGCAAGGATTTCGGTCGCGAGCCCATGACGCTGACACGCGGACAGGCCAACAAGCTGCGAGCCTATGACTGGCCCGGCAACGTGCGGGAGCTAAAAAACGTCATAGAGCGGGCGGTGATCCTGTCGCGTGGTAACGTGCTGCGGCTCGAAGCGTCCCTGCCCGAGGCGGCAACGAACGGCACCGACACGGCAGACGACTCGTCCGCCGATGCCGGGTTCCTCACCGAGCAGGAAATGCGCGAGTTCCAGAAGAACAACACGATTGCCGCGCTGACGCAGGCGAACTGGCGCGTCTCGGGTTCCGGCGGCGCGGCTGACCTGTTGGGCATAAAGCCGACGACCCTTGCCGACCGGGTCCGGACCTTCGGTATCCGCAAGCCGGGCAGGCTAAGTCGCAGATGACGCGCGCCACGATCAATCGGCTCCTCGTTATTGCGGGACTCGTGGCTTTTGCGATCCTGTTTCGCACACTGCCCGTCACCGAGTGGCTGCAGCGGCTCGCCGCATTGAACGAGCAATACCCGGTCGCCGTTCCCGTCGCTTACGTCGGCGCCGTTACCGTGGCGACGGTGGCGCTGTTCCCGGGCTGGATATCCATGATGCTGGGCGGGCTGCTGTTCGGTTTGCTGCCAGGCCTGCCGTTTGCACTGCTCGGCATTACTGCCGGAGCGTTCGGCGCATTCCTCGCGGGACGGGCACTGGGACGTTCCTGGGTCGAGCAACGCATGGGCGACAACCTGAAGCTGCAGGCTCTCGACGACGCCGTCAACGCGCAATCGTTCTACGTCGTTTTCCTGACGCGCCTCGCCATCGTCCTGCCGTTCAACGTACTCAACTACGCCTTCGGGCTGACGCGCGTCAGGCCGGCCACCTACGTGGCGGCGACGGCGCTCGGCATGTTGCCCGCCGTGCTCCTGTACGTATATCTTGGGACCCTCGCGGATGATTTCGGCGCGATTCTCGCCGGCGACGTTCGTCCGGCCAGCGGTGCTTACTGGATCGCGGCCGTCGCAATCGTGGCCATTGCCGCTGTCATCTGGATCGTGCAGCGCGCAGCCAGGCGCGCGCTGCAGCAAAAACAACTCGACTAGCAGAAGACACATATGAAGTACAGGCCAATTCTGGGCTTGCTGTTGTTCGGCAGCCTGGTGCCACTCGCAATCGCAGAGCAGTCAGAGCTGCCGCAGCCGGTTCGCCACATCCTCGACATCCGCAATGTCCCGCACGATTCGCTCAGTGTCTACGTGCAGGACGTCGACAGCGGTGAGGTCGTTCTGAGCTGGCAGGACGACGTGCCGCGCAATCCGGCATCGACGATGAAGCTGCTGACGACGCTCGTAGGCCTCGACACGCTCGGCCGCAATTACAGGTGGACCACCGATGTTTTCGCCCTCGGGGAAGTCGAGGACGGCCGCCTGGACGGCGACCTGCTGATTCGCGGCGGCGGAGATCCGTTCCTGGTCACCGAGCGCGTCTGGCAGATGCTGCGGCTCGTGCGGCAGGCGGGGATTCACGAGATCGACGGCAACCTGCTGATCGACGACAGTTATTTCGAAGTCCCGGAGTACGACCCGGCGGAGTTCGACCGCCAGCCGCTGCGCGCCTACAACGTCGGCCCGAATGCCCTGCTGATGAACTTCAAGGTCGTGCGTTACTGGTTCGAACCCGACCACGACCGCAATGCAGTGCGCGTGTGGGTCGACCCGCCGCTCGAGAACCTGCGGGTGGAAAATCGGCTGGCGCTGCGCCGCGGCTACTGCGGCGGCTACCAGCGCGGCATTACCATTACCGCGAACGAGGCCATCGACAAGATGATATTCAGCGGCCGCTTCCCGACGGGCTGCAAGAGTTACGCGATGGATCGCACCGCACTGAGCCACAATGAGTTTGCGTACGGCCTGTTCACATCGGTCTGGCGCGAATCCGGCGGCGTGTTCCGGGGCGGATGGATGAACGCCAAAGCGCCCGAAGACGCGGAGCCCATCGTCTCGTTCCGGTCCTTGCCGCTCGCTGAAATCATTTCCCGGGTCAACAAGAACAGCAACAACGTGATGGCGCGGCACATTCTCTACACCATGGCCGCGGAGGTTCTCGGGCCCCCGGGTACCGAAAGTGGCGGCCGCAAGGTCGTCGAGAACTGGCTCGCCGATACCGGCATCGAGTTCCCGACGCTCACGCTCGACAACGGCGCCGGCCTGTCGCGGGAAGCCCGCGTCTCGGCACGGGAGTTCGGCGCGCTGCTGGAGTTTGCCTGGCGCAAGCCCTACATGCCGGAGTATCTCGCCTCGATGGCGGTGTCCGGGCTCGACGGCACGCTCAGGCGCAAGTTCGACGACGAGCAGCTCACCGGGCAGGCGCACCTGAAGACGGGCTCGCTCGACCACGTCGCGGCGATCGCGGGGTATTTGCAGGCAAGGTCGGGACGGCGTTATTCCGTCGTCATGCTGCACAACTATGAAGACGTGCACCGCGGACCGGGCGAAGAGGCACAGGTGGCCCTGCTGCGCTGGCTGTACGAGCAATAAGTGTAAAGACTTCCGACAATGCTGTAGTAAACTCGCGGCGGTCAAGGGGAGAACCAGATATGCGATTAATGTTCGGGCTGTTCGTTCTGCTGCCGGTACTGGCAGCAGCCGAGACGGGCTACGTGACCGACCGATTGATGCTCGGGCTGCACCAGGCCGAGGACACCAGCGACCGGCCGTTTCGCTCGCTCGAGAGCGGCACCGCGTTCGAGATCCTGTCCCGGGACCGCCTCTATGCTCGCGTCCGGCTTGCCGACGGTACCGAGGGGTACGTCAAGGCGGCCTACATGGTCGACGAACCGCCCGCCAAGCTGATCGTCAACCAGGCGCAGGCGGAGGTCGAACGCCTGACCCGGGAGCTCGAGGAGGCGAAGGCCGCCTTTGCCGAGCCGGCAGCGGTCATCGATTCACTGAAATCGCAGGCCGCGACGCTCGAATCGGAACTCGAGGCGGCCCGGACCCGCCTCGACGACCTCGAAGAAGACAATGCGAAGTACCAGAGTCGCGCTGAGCGCTACCAGTACAGCCTGCCGTACACGTGGGTGGGCGGCGCCATCGCCGTATGCCTGATCGCGGGTTTTCTCGGCGGCCTGTGGTGGGTGGATCACCGCAGCCGCAAGCGTCACGGCGGTATCCGTATCTACTAGCTCGCCGGGCTTCAGGCCCCTACGGCCGCGCGCTGCTCGGGCAGGTCCGGGCCGTCGGAACAGCCTCCGCGGATCGGCAGGTCCGCGTCAGCGTACAGCTTGTCGATATCGTCCTGCGACCGGGCATGGCGCATCTCATCGAGCTGAGCGGCCGTGATGTGCGGCGCAAACAGCTGCGCGAAGTCCAGCATATAGCGCCGCATGACGGCGTCCTTGCGGAAACCGATCCACGTCGTGCTGCGGGGAAACAGGCCATCGGCCTCGATTGCCGTCAGGTCCTTCCTGTCGTCGCAGTCCTCGGCCATGCTCGCGACGATGCCCACGCCCAGCCCCATGCGCACATAGGTCTTGATGACGTCGGCGTCGCGCGCCGTAAATACGACGTCCGGCTCCAGCCCCTCGTTCGAGAACGCTTTCTTCAGGGAAGACTGTCCGCCGAAACTGAATACGTAGGTGACCAGCGGGTACTTGGCGAGGTCGTGCAGCGTCGGCTTGCGCTTCAGGCGGGTCAGTGCGTGGTCGTTGGGAACCAGGATCTCCCGGTCCCAGCGGTAGCTCGGTACCAGTAGCAGGTCGGCGAACAGCTCCCGCGAGCCGGTCGCGATCGCGAAATCGATCTCGTTGGCGGCGACCATGTCGGCGATTTGCTCCGAGGTGCCCTGGTGCAGGTTCAGGCTGACGCGCGGGTAGCATTTGCGGAATTCCCTGACGACGTCAGGCAGAACATAGCGCGCCTGGGTGTGCGTGGTCGCTATGGACAGCGTGCCTTCTTCCTCGTGGTAGTAGTCGGATGCGAGGCTGCGGATATTTTCCACTTCCTGCATGATCAGGCGTGCCCGCCCGATCACCTGTTCGCCGGCCGCGGTGACGCCACCGAGGCTTTTACCCTTGCGGGTAAAGAGCTGCAGGCCGAGTTCCTCCTCGAGAAGCTTGAGCTGTTTGCTCACCCCGGGCTGGGAGGTGTAAAGCCGCTCGGCGGCTGCCGTGATGTTCAGCCCGTTGTCTACGATCGCCAGCAAGTATTTGAGTTGTTGTAATTTCATTCGAGCGATAGCAACGTCAGGGATTTCAAGTCTATGACCATGGTTATTCGGGTTCGTTTCCGAAATCGCCGCAAATAACGCATTTGTCTAAGGTTTTTGGATGCGCCCGAAAAAAAGCCGGTTTCCCGTCCCGAATACCTCCGCCACGCGCGTTACATATAACATAAAGGCATAAGGATCGAGATAACTGATTTATCGGGTGAGCGGTGTTATCGGGGATTTTTCTGCTATACACAGGACAGCAATTCGATAACAGGGACCAACAGGATGATTTACGACAATATTCTGCAGACCATCGGCAACACACCGGTCGTGCGGCTGAACCGCATGGCCCCCGACAACGTGGAGATCTACGTCAAGGTCGAATCGTTCAACCCGATGGCGTCGGTCAAGGACCGGCTCGCCTTCGCCATCATCAACGATGCGCAGGAGTCCGGCGAGCTGAAACCGGGACAGACAGTCGTCGAAGCAACGTCCGGCAATACCGGGATCGCACTGGCTATGGTCTGTGCCGCTACCGGGCATCCGTTCGTCGCGACCATGGCGGATTCGTTTTCCATCGAGCGGCGCAAGATCATGCGCGGACTCGGCGCGAAGGTCATCCTGACGCCCGCCGCCGAGCGCGGTTCGGGCATGGTCAGGAAAGCCGAGGAACTCGCGGCGGAACACGGCTGGTTCCTGGCGCGGCAGTTCGAGAATCCCTCCAACCCGAATTACCACGCCAGCACCACGGGCCCTGAGATCCTTAGAGACTTTGCGGGTCGGCGCCTCGACTTCTGGGTGACCGGATATGGCACCGGCGGCACAATGTCGGGCGCCGGGCGCACCATCAAGGCGGCCCGGCCGGAGGTGACCATCGTGGCGACGGAGCCCGCCGGTGCGGCGCTCCTGAAAGGCGAGGACTGGAACCCGCACAAGATCCAGGGCTGGACGCCGGATTTCATCCCCGACGTGCTGGATCGCAAAATTTTCGACGAGCTGATGTCGGTAACCGACGAGCGCGCGATCGAGGTCGCGCGCGAGCTGGCGGTAAAAGAAGGCATCTTTGCCGGGATTTCGGCGGGCGCGACGCTCGCGACGGCGCTCGATGTGGCCGAAAATGCGACCGATGGCTCGGTCATCCTGGCGATGCTTCCGGATACCGGGGAGCGCTACCTGTCGACGCCGCTGTTCGAGGGCGTCGAAGAGGGCTCCGACGATTCCTGGCTCGCCGCACTGTGATCTGTATCCGGTGGTCCATTTGCACGTAATAAACTGAAACGACACAAAAAATAGTGTCCGCTGAGACCTGAATCACAGCCTCCCGCGGCGGCGAATGGCATGGTATGAAGCCTTGTTCGCCACGGAAGCTGCCGTGCCAGCAGACGTTCACAGCCTTACAGCAAAACACAATATCGGCAAAGCAGCCGACCTGCTGCAGTCGCTGGTACCGCGGGCGCAGTGCTTCTGCTTCTACGGCCTCGACCGAAGCTGTATCTGGAGCAGCGACGGCGCCGACGACTACGAGGTCAATGAATTCGTCGCCGAACTGCATGGCGACCTGCTGTTTGCCGATCATCCCGAACACGAGTTCGTGCGTCGCACACTGAAGTCCGGCCGCACGCTGCTGGTACTACCGGTACTCGTCGACGACGGCGAAGCGCTCGGGTTCCTGATCGTGGTGTTCTCACGCAATGCCGGTAAATCGTCCTGGTTCAATCCGAGCCTGCTCAACGACATCCTCGCACCGGCCGTGGCGCTGATCGCGGAGGGCCTCAGCGTCGACCACGAGTTGCAGGATGCGCGCACGCAGGCCCGCGACGTGGAAAAAGAACTCAAGCTCGTCTACGAGGTCGACGAGAAGATCCACGGCCAGTCGCGCAGCCACGCCAGCCTGGCACAGCTCGTCGGCCAGAGCGGCCGCTTTCTCGGAATCGCCTACAGCGTCCTGTTGATGCCTGCGAAGCGCATTCGCATCAGTGCGACCCACTCGAGCTGGAAGGACGTCAATCGCAAGGCGATGGATCGTTACCTGATCGACCATATGTTGCCCAAGCTCGAAAGCAAGCGCGCGCCCGCCGTATTCGAGATTCCGGCGGTCGAGGGCGGAGAGTCTGTCGCCGACAAGGGCTACCAGACCCTGCTCTGTCCGGTCATGGATCAGCAGGGCAATGTCGAAGGCATGCTCGCGCTGCTGAGCCGCGTCAACGGCGAGCCGTTCACCACGGCGCATCGGCGTTTCATGTCGCACATCGTGCGCAAGGTCGAATACGTGATCGAGAAGTCGTTCGACGCCATGACCGGGCTGATGAATCGCTCGGGCTTCGAGGCGCAAATGCACGAAGCCTGGAAAGGCCTCGAATCCGGCGACGACGCGCACCAGGTCATCTATTTCGACCTCGATAACCTGCAGCTCGTTAACGACACCTTCGGCCGCAGGGCCGGTGACGAAGTCATCATGCGCTTCGCCCGCTTGCTCGACGGCGACCTGCCGCGCAGCGCCGTGTTGTCGCGCCTGACCGGTGACGACTTTTGCATCCTGCTGACGCACGCCGATGCGGAAGCGGGACTGGCACTCGCTCAAAAGGTGCGGGAGAAAGGACAGTCACTGCGCTACCTCGAGGGCGACAAGTCGCTGCAGATCACCATCAGCATCGGCGTTGCCGAATTCAACCGGCGCTCCGGCGACGAGGGTGCGTCGCTCACCGCGGCGCGCATGGCCTGCGAAGCGGCAAAAGACCACGGCCGCGACCGCATCGAGGTGTATGACAAACAGAACCACAGCATCATCCGGCGTCACGACGACATGCAGCTCGTGGCGCAGATCCAGCAGACGCTGGATTCCGACGGGTTTGCGCTGATGGCACAGCCGATTTCGAGCCTGACCGCCGTGTCCGACGTGCCTCGCTACGAAATATTGCTGCGCATGAGAGACGATGCCGGCAGTGCGGTGCCGTCGTCGGCGTTCTTTTCCGCGGCGGAGCGCTACCAGCTGATGCCGCAGGTCGATCGCTGGGTCGTCTCGAAGACGATCGCGAGTCTCTCGGAACATCCGGAAGTCGTTCGAGATGCCGGGGCCGTTTTTTCCGTGAATCTCTCGGGACAGTCGCTCTCGGATGACGACATCCTGGAGTTCATCGAGCAGGAAATCGAAGCGGCCGGGTTGCCTCCGACGGCTCTCGGGTTCGAGGTAACCGAGTCCGCCGCCGTGTCCAACCTGGCCAAAGCCCAGGAATTCATCACCGCGCTCCGCGACCGCGGCTGCAGCATTGCGCTCGACGATTTCGGTGCCGGGCTCAGTTCCTTTGCCTATCTCAAGAACTTTGCCGTGGACATCCTCAAGATCGACGGCGGATTCATTCGCGACATCTCGGTCAACCGCATCTCGGAATCCATGGTCGCGGCCATTACGCAGGTCGCGAAGGTCATGGAGCTCGAAACGGTCGCTGAATATGTCGAGAACGAAAAGACGCGCAAGCTCGTTGCCAAGCTCGGCGTGCACTACGCGCAGGGGCACGCAATCGGCAAGCCGATGCCGCTCGAGGACGTGCTGGCAGACCTCTCCGTGCGCGTGAAAACCTCGACCGCCTGAGTCAGAACACGCCGGCTTCCAGGCCGGCCGCCATGGTCATTCCCAGTTCCTCGCACTCGGCGAGGCGCGTCGCGTCGAATTCACCGGCGATCAGTACGGGATCCTGTACTTCCCTGACGGCGAGTCCCTTAAGGATCCGCTGCAGGCTCGCAATGGCCCCGGTGCCGTCGTTGCCGGGACGGACAGTTTATCGCGACAGTGCCTGCAGTTTCGCTAGACTGCAGGCGATGACCGTTCATCTCGACAAGCCGGGCCGGCTGCCGGAGAGCCTGCGCCCGGGCGTGTCCCGCTGGTTCGACCGGCTGGAGGAGGCGCACGGGGCCGTGGACCTGGCCGGAGACGTCGAGGAATCGCTGCGCCGCGTCGTCGCCGTGAGCGAGTTTGCGGGCAATGCCCTGCTGCGCGACTGGGACTACTGGCAGGGCCGGCTGCAGCAACTGGCGACGCCGCCCGACCCCGAGGCGCTGCGCACGTTCGCCGACGAGGTCGGCAGCGGCGAGGCGGACATCGATGCGGTGAAGTCACGGCTGCGCCGTTTCAGGCAGCGTTACATGCTCGGCGTCCTCTGGCGCGAGGTTGCGGGCACGGCGGAGCTCGCCGAGACGCTGGAATCGCTGTCGATGCTTGCCGATCAGATGCTGGCGGCCGCGGGCCGTTACGCCGAATCGCAGCTTGCGGAACGTTACGGCCGCTTCAGGGACCGGAGCGGTAACGTGACGTCGCTGGTCGTGCTGGCCATGGGCAAACTGGGCGGCGGCGAACTGAATTTTTCCTCCGACATCGACATCGTGTTCCTGTACCCGGCGGACGGCGAAAGCGACGGGACGCGCGCACTCAGCGGCCAGCAATATTTCACGCGCCTGTCGCAGATGATCGTCGCGCTGCTGGACGAGCGGACCGCGGACGGCTTCGTGTTCCGGGTCGACACGCGTCTGCGACCGTTCGGCGACAGCGGGCCGCCGGTTACCAGTTTTGCGGCGCTCGAATCCTACCTGTTGCAGCATGGCCGCGACTGGGAGCGCTATGCGTATATCAAGGCTCGAATCGTCGGTCAGCCGCCGCCGCCCGCCGTAGCCAGCGAGCTCTTCGAGCAGCTGATCGAGCCGTTCGTCTACCGCCGTTACCTCGATTACGGAGTCTTCGAGTCGCTGCGGGACATGCATGCGCTGATTGCCGCGGAGGTCAAGCGGCGGGACCTCGCGGACAATGTCAAGCTCGGGCCCGGCGGCATTCGCGAGATCGAGTTCATTGTGCAGTCCATGCAGCTCGTCCGCGGCGGTCATCGCGAAACACTGCGGGGACCGTCGTTGCTGCGCGTGTTACCCGAACTCGTCGGCGGGCGCGGTCTAGACCGCAGCACGGTCACGCGGTTGCGGGAAGCCTACGTGTTTCTGCGGCGTCTCGAGAATTTCATCCAGGCGATGCGCGACCAGCAGGTGCACGATTTACCGACGGACGACATCGACCGCGAACGACTGTGCGTCGCCATGGGCTATGACGACTGGGCGTCGCTCTTACAGGATAGCGATGCGCATCGCCGCAACGTCACGCGCGAGTTCGAAGCGATCGCTTTCCGTGAACGGGATATCGAAACCGACGGCGAGCTGGAGCAGCGCTTCGAGGCGCTCTGGAACAGCGGTGCCGCGGCCGAGGAATGGGAGCGGGCGTTGTCGGGGCAGAAGCACGCGGCCGCGCTCGCCGAATCGCTGGCGGCTTTTCGGCACGCACCTTCGACACTGAAGATCGACGCAATCTCG
>Ga0316194_10002756_pt1 | contig 12263 bp, 10 predicted proteins | sample CroRivsedime1_MG_FD_204936 | JGI IMG/M metagenome (GOLD analysis project Ga0316194, IMG submission 204936) | Coastal sediment microbial communities from Maine, United States - Cross River sediment 1 | ecosystem: Environmental > Aquatic > Marine > Coastal > Sediment | place: USA: Maine...
CCGCCTGATTTTATCGGTGATGTGGTCAACAGTTTCCTTTGTTAAAAAAACTATCGGCGTTCGGTCCAAGTCTTTTGTGAAACTTCCAGAGGCTCTCATCCGCGCAGCGGCATCTCCCAGATCTTGGCGATCAAATCCTGGCCGAAGCTTTTGTGCGCTGATTGAGAAATCCTTTCAAAACCAGCTTTCGCATACTCAGATTCTTCCGCGTAGACGACGCCATGCCGATGTATGATCCAGCCCATATCGCCGGGCCGCTGGGGTCGCAGCAGTAGGACGCCGGTGGTTTAGGTTTGGCATCAAGAATGGTCTCGATGGCCTGGATAACCTTTAAAAGCGTGTGACGATCTTCATCAGCCAGGCCCAGCAGCATTTCTTCATCTGATTATAAATCAGTTTCACTCAATAGGGTATGACGGGAAGCGCTTGTTTTACAGCGATTGTGAGAAGTACAATCTATCGAAAAGACATCGGCATGAAAAAAAGATCATATCTGCTTTTTAACTCTTATGGGGTTCTCAATGCGAACTCCTCGAATCACCCGACCATCGCTTAAATCTTCGGTCCAGAGCTTTTCACAATTAGCACTTTGAGCGGCTGCGACGATCAGAGCATCCCAGAAAGATAAGCGGTTGATGATGCCGCAATCAATGGCTTCCTTACAGTTTGTTCCAGCAGTTTCCGGATGAGCGCATTCATTGATGTCTGATGCCTTTCGGCGTAACGTCTCCCGGATTTAAGCAAATCTTCGTCCAGTGAAATCGGAATGTTTGGCATGGCGCACTTCCGATTCAGTGTCCACAGCATAAGTGTCCACAGATTACGTGTCAATAATTTATTTAAAGCGGAGTTTCGCAGACATCCGCGCCGCCTAAATATGCCTGCTGCATCATCTCATTGCACAAAAGATTACTGGCGCTATCCGACAAAACGATCGAGCCGGTCTGCAGCACATAACCCCGATCGGCAATGGACAGGGCCATATTGGCATTTTGCTCCACCATGAAAATGGTGGTTCCCTGCCGGTTTACCTTCTGAATGATTTCAAACTGTTGATCCACCAGCAGGGGGGACAATCCCATAGAAGGCTCGTCCATCAAAAGAACATCCGGATTGGAAAGCAGGGCACGTCCCATGGCCAGCATCTGCTGCTCCCCGCCGCTTAAGGTGATGCCGGCCTGGTTGATTCTTTCTTTCAGCCTCGGAAAGAGTTCAAAAATTTTTTCGATGTCCTTTTTGACCCCTTCGTGGTCGTTACGCAGGTAGGCGCCTAATTCCAGGTTTTCGAGCACGGTCAGGCGGGGGAAAATTCGGCGATTTTCCGGAACGATGGCCACGCCTTTGGCGATAATTTGCTTGGTGGGTTTGCCATCGATGCGTTCGCCGTTTAGTTTTACTGCCCCTCTATTGACTTTGCAGACACCCAGAATTGTTTTAAGTGTAGTGGATTTGCCCGAAGCATTTCCTCCCAGCAGGCAGACCAGTTCTCCCTTGTATATTTGGAGATTGATGTCGTAAAGCACCTGGATATTGCCGTAGTAGGTATCTACATTTTGAAATTCGAGAATGGGTGTTTGATTCATTTATTATCCACCAGGTTGTCGCAAGTAAATTGTTGTTGATATAACCAATATGAATTCAATATTGGTCAGTGGTCCGTTGTGAGTTGTATGTTGTCACTAAAACACCTATGCGCTCGGTACCCTGCTATCATCCCGCACCCTTAGAATCGATAGAATTCCTCAAATAGTCATTCGTCAATAGACAATCGTCATTCTTTTTGTTTTTTCCTCCCTAAATACGATTCGATGACCTGCTCGCTGCAGGCCACTTCATCATAGCTGCCCTCTGCAATTTTGATTCCATAATCCAGTGCAATAACCCGATCTGAGATGTTCCGCACGACATTGAGTTTGTGTTCAATCACCACAATCGTATAATCGAACTTATCACGGAGTGCTTTGATGAATCCTGTGATTTCAGAAGTTTCCTGTGGATTCATTCCGGCCGATGGTTCGTCTAACAGGAGTAATTTGGCATCGGTTGCCAGGGCGCGTGCGATTTCAAGTCGTCTGCGGTTGGCATAGGATAAAAACATGGCTTGCTGGTCAAAGCGGTAGCCGGTGAGTCGGGCACCGAAAAGCGCCAGAATCTCTTTGGCTTGCTGCTCAGCTTCGATTTCTTCCCGTTTGTGACGGGGCAGATGTAAAAGCACGGATAATGGTCCGGCGCCGGTTCGGCAAAACCGGCCGACCCTGGCATTGTCCAGGACACTCATTTTATTGAATAGCCTTAGATTCTGAAAGGTACGAGCAATACCGGCACTGACCACTTTATGAGGTTTTAATCCCGTGATGTCGCTGCCTTCAAAGTATACCCGACCGGCACTGGGAGGATAAATGCCGGAGATAAGGTTGAACAGCGTTGTTTTGCCGGCGCCGTTGGGCCCGATAATGCTTATAATTTCTCTTTCACGGACTGCAAAGCTTAAGTTATAAACTGCTTTAAGACCGCCGAAAGTCCGGCTGATATTTTTTAATTCAAGCAGGGTCCGATTGCTTTCAGGAAAGGCATGTCGGCTATCGGAAGGGTCCTCGGGCTTTGGTTGTTGTGTATAATACAGGTCAGTTGAAGCCCTCAGCCGGCCGCTTTTATCCTTGTCGGGCCGGGCTTTCTTTCTAACCAGAAACCCTATGCCACTGATGAGGCCCTGGGGTCTGAGGGCCATCAATAAAATCAGAACCAAACCATAAGACATCATACGGTAGGCACCGTATTCCCGCAAAAATTCAGGTAGAATCGAAAGCAGAACCGCCCCGGCAATGACCCCGGCAATATTTCCCAATCCTCCCAGAATTACCATGCAGTAGACAATCACCAGTTGCTGGAAATCAAAATTGTTGGGGAATACGGAGTCCTGAAAAGAAGCAAACAAAGCACCGGCGGCACCGGCGGTAAAAGCGCCGCCGGCAAAGGCCATCAATTTCATCCCGGTGGTATCGACACCCATGGCCCCCGCCGCCAGTTCATCCTCGCGAATCGCCTCCCATCCTCGGCCGATCCGGGAATATTTGATCCGGAGAGACCCTATGGTGGCGATGGCGGCAAAGATCCAGATGAGATAAGCATAGGCTACGGGGGAAATAATCCTAAAGCCGAAAACATTAATAGGGTCGAAGCTGTAGATCCCGTTGACGCCACCGGTGATATCCACCGGCGTGTCAAGGTTTTGCAGCAGCAATTTAAAGATCTGGGCGAATGCCAGGGTGACAATGGCCAGGTAATCTCCCTTTAAGCGTATGCTGGTTGATCCCAGGGCGAGACCGATGATCATGGTGAAAAGGGCAGCTAGCGGTAAAACGATTAAAAAGGGCAGGTGAATATCAAACTGATTGGAAGATAACAGGGCAAACGTATAACCGCCGATGCCAAAAAATGCCACATAGGCCAGATCGAGCAGACCGGCAAACCCCGCCACCACATTCAGTCCGAGGGCCAGCATGACCCACAGCCCGGTCATGGTAAATATCCGCAGCCAGTAATTATTCGGCATCAGGTGGGGTGCCGTGACCAGAATAATTACGATGACGCCATAAAGCACCAACCGATTGGGCTTGCGCCAGGATAGTGAATCCGTGCTGTTTAAGGCCGCTGTATTTGTTTCAGGGTTCATTAAGTTTAGATAAATAGTTGATCGGGTTTACCCAGGTAAAAGGTTAAAGGAGAAAGGCAAAAGGCTAAAGCAAAAGAAAAATAGCGATAATCAATGAAATATGTTTCGGATCTAAAACCTTTATCCTTTAGCCTTTATCCTCAGTCCTTCCTACCTTCTCACCTTCCCATCTTTCCACCTTCACGTCCTTCCGCAATCCTAAATCCCCGATCATTAGACTTTTTCAGGAATTTTTTCGCCCATCAACCCCCTGGGCCGGATAATGAGTACGGCGATTAAAATTACGAAGGCAACAACATCCTTGTAAGCCGAAGGCAGAAAAGTGACGGCCAACGATTCGATCAGTCCCAACAGGATACCGCCGACCATAGCCCCCTGTATACTGCCGATGCCTCCCAGAACTGCGGCTGTAAAGCCCTTCAGTCCCGCCTGGAATCCGACATAGTAATCCACTTGGGTGAACAACAGACCCACCAGCACGCCAGCTGCGCCTCCCAGGGCGGAGCCAATCAGGAAGACGACAACGACAATTCTATCCACGTCGATCCCCATAAAGGCTGCCGCTTCAATATCCTGGGCTGTAGCTCGCATGGCCTTGCCGACCTTGGTTTTTTTGATCAATATCGTCAAAAGTCCCATGAGAATAAAAGTGACGGCAATGACCAGAACCCGCATAAACGAAAAAACAGTAGAGCCGACATGCAATACGCGGATGCTTTCAGGAATCAGGGAAGCAATGTGAAACACGCGGACTTTGGCGCCCTGGTAGGTCAACACGAGGTTCTGCAAAAAAATAGAAACCCCCAGGGCACTGAGAAGTAAATTCATGCGGGGGGCGTTGCGTAACGGACGATAGGCAAAACGTTCCGTCATCAGTCCGACCAGGCCGGAGACGCCCATGGCCAGTATGATCATCAGCGATATCACCAGGACCGCATTCATCATCACCTGATTGTTGCGGGTTAACAGATGGAGCACCCACCACCCGGTAAAACCGCCGATCATATATATCTCGCCATGGGCAAAGTTGAGCATGCCCAGGATGCCATAGACCATGGTATAGCCGATGGCAACCAACGCATAGACGCCGCCCAGAGTTAAGCCGTTTACCAGTTGCTGGGGTAATTGCTGAAGATATATATCCAAAATTGATTGGTTATCGGTTGAGGGTTAATGCGTCATGGGTTCAAGGTTTCTGAGTTCAAAGATATATGGTTTCAGGTGTTCCGCCGCAGGCGGACCGCCGGCCAAAAAAACGGCCGGTCAAATCGAAAAAGAAACGTTGAATCTGTTCACTGTTTCGGCCAGGCGGAATCTCAAACTTGCATAATGAAGAGTTTTATACAAGGGGTGTCAGTATCAGCATCTGCCTTCCCCGACACCCGAAACCTGACACCTTGTCCATCGTGCAATATATTGTCAAAAATAATCAATAATATCTAAATACACCGGACACATTACTTTCCGGTCATTACCGCTACCTGCTTGAAATCATCGCCGACGACCTGGAAGAAATAGGTGGCGCCGCCCTTAAGATCACCTTTGGCATCGAAGGTAATGGGAAATCCCAGGATTCCTTTGTAGTTATCTGTTTTGTGCAAATACGCCACCACTTCCTTGCGCGTGATATTTCCGTCCGCAGCTGCCTTGTCTATCGCCGTCAGCAGGATATTCATCGCCTCGTAGGCGGGTGGACCGAAACCACTGAGAACTTCATAGGTGCTCTCGTATTTCTTAACATAATCGGCCGCCTCGGATATCGAATAGATGTCAGGCGCGAAATGATAGACATAAGCGCCCTCGGCAGTGCCCTCGGCCGCTTTGATGAAATCTTTCTTGTCCCGGGCGCCTTCGGTGCCGAAGTAGATGGCGTCGATTCCCAGCTCTTTGGTTTGGCGCACGCCAATGGCACTGTCCGGTGCGGTGGTGGCGACAAAAAATAGCACATCCGGGCTGAAGGCTTTCACCTTGGTCAGAACCGCTGAATAGTCCTTGGCCCCACCGACGATGGTTTCCTGCATGATATCCGTTATGCCCAATTTTTTCAGGCCGGCAATTGTTTCTTTGGCCATATTGACATTATAGGCGGTTTTCTCGTTGAGGATTGCGACACGTTTAGCCTTGAGGACTTTTTTCATGAACAGGGCGCAATTCCAGCCGTGGGCATCATTCCGCGCGTTGACCCTGAAAAAGTGTTTGTATCCCTGTTCCGTCAGATCGGGTTTGGAGGCCGCAGTCGTGATGCAGGCCATATCTGCCGCACCGTATATTTTGAGTGTGGCCTGGGCGATGTGACTCATGGGCGGACCCACAACGCCGTACATCAATTCATCGGCCGCAAACTTATGCGCAACATTGACGCCCTGGGCGGGGTCCATGGCGTCATCTCCCATGATTTGTTTGATTTTGACGCCCTGAATGCCTCCTTTGGCATTCCATTCATCCACCGCAATCTGGGCTGAGTTGTAGATTTCCGCGCAGGGTGCAGCCGCATCCCCGGTGAACGCACCGGCATTGCCGACATGAATCCCTTTTTTTACATCCGCACTGTGTCCAAGTCCGGCCATTCCAAGAATCAGCACCAGCGATAAAACAATCGATAAACGCTTTTTCATTTTTTTACCCTCCATTTTTAATGTTCAATGCCAGCTTATCCAGTTCATTTTTTGCTATTTTTTCCATTGACAATCGCGCCGCTATTTGTTCGATGGTCATGCGGGTTGTGAACAGGTCCTGGATGTCATAGTCGGTCATTTCCTCCACATTGTACCCGGCCCGGGGAATTGAATACAGCAGTCCCTCCAGGGCCAACTTGTGCAGGGCCTCTCGAACCGGCGTCCGGCTGACACCCGTGCTGGCTGCCAGAGTGGATTCCACCAGCCGGGTTCCTCCCGCAATTTTTCCCGTAATGATGGCCGACCGCAGGTCTTTGCGCTGTGTCAGAGATTCCGAATCTTGTTTGGTGGTTTTAAGTACTTTCATGGATATCGGAGGTTTCAGAGTTTTTACCCTGAACAGCAATCTATTTGTGGGATGAGTGATTTCTGCAAAATGAATGGCATTTACTTAGTATATAGGGCTTTAATTGTCAAGCTCAAGTTGGTTGTCGCTGAATTATATAAATAATTGGAATTAATCATTATATAAAAAATCAACGGTTGACATCCATAAAATATGCACTTGACATACAACCCTCGATTACCCTAAACTGCACAGACTCCAGCAGTTATCTCATGATAATTGGACATTCATAATGTCCCGGAAAATACGCTAGATTTAAAGTCAATTACGAGATCCGGATAAGAGCGCAAAAGGTATGCACAAACTTAAAGTGACAGCAGAGAAAATCGACGGTTACTGCAATCAACCCATACTGGTGGGAGACAGTTTCGTTGTTGACGGCGGTAAGATATTGATTCCGCAGGGCGGTCATATTTGCATGTGGGCCCTGCAGAGCATGATGCCTATTTTCCCTTTGCTGCAGCGAGCCCAGCCCGATAAAGGGGATTGGACTGCCAAAAGCGGCCAAGTGTTCGTATGTCCCGACCCCAGGGGATGTGTCCATTACCGTATCGAAAGGATCAGCCAAACATGATCACCCTCGAACTTGCCAAGTGTTCCGGCTGCAGTCGTTGCGAGGTGAATTGTTCGTTTTTTCATTCCGGTAAAATCGGACGCAGCGGGGCCCGGATTAAAGTTGTTAAAATTGAAGATATCGGAATAGATTATCCGGTGGTCTGCCAACAGTGCCAGGAACGCTATTGCACTAAATGTCCTGAAAAAGCCATCGAAGTTGGCGCACTGGGGCAGGTGATCGTCTCGCCGACGTTGTGCACAGCCTGCGGTGCCTGCGAGCTCATGTGTCCGATCGGTGCGATTGAACTGTATGAGGAAATCCCGCTTGTCTGCGATCTTTGCGGCGGAGACCCGCGCTGCGTCAAGGCCTGTACCCTGGACGCCATTCACGACGAAGCCGATGTCAGCGGAGCAGTCAGCTTAAAGGATTTCAAAAAATCAAGCCGCGGACTTAGCCCGGAGGGAAAGCGGCTAAGCTATGCCATGACGCTTTCACGGGAACTCAGAGACAGTTGGGTTGCAGAAAGGAGAGGCTAAATGCTGCACGGTTATGGCGGACATATCCTGCGGGTGGATCTGACTTCAGAACAGATACGGCGAGAGAAAACAGATCCGGATTACATGCTCAATGTCATCGGCGGCCGGGGACTCAATTCCACCCGTCTGTACGAAGAATTGGAACGGGATTGCGATCCCCTTACGCCCGAGAATATGCTGCTTATCGGTGTCGGTCCGCTCACCGGAACGCTTTTGTCGGCTTCGGCCTTTATGACTATTTCCGGAAAATCGCCGCTAACGGGCATCCTTGGAGATTCGGCGGCCGGCGGGTTTTTCGGCGCCGAACTTAAACTGGCCGGTTACGACCAGGTCGTGATGACCGGACGCTGCGAAAAACCCTGCTATCTCTACATTGCCGATGATCACGTTGAAATCCGGGAGGCATCCCATTTGTGGGGCAAAGATATCTGGCAGACCACCGCAGCGATTCGCAAAGACCTCAATGACAATGCCGTTCAGGTGGCCGCCATCGGCCCGGCCGGGGAGAACCTGGTAAAGTATGCCACCGTGGCGTGCAATAATTCCCGCATGTGCGGCCGCACCGGTATGGGGTGTTTATTCGGTTCCAAACATTTGAAAGCCGTGGCCGTTCGAGGCCGGGGACGACTGACAGTGGCGGATACACTGGGTTATCTGGACCTTTGCCGGGAATTGGATCAGAAGATAATGACCCACCCGGAATATAAAAAACGCAATGCCCTGGGATCCACCTTGCTGATGAAAGCTTTAAACGGTATCGGAATTCTGCCCACCGATCATTTTCAGCAAGGCCTGTGCGGATATGTGGATCGTGTCAGCGGTGAAACCCTGGCTGAAAAATTCAAAGTCAAAAATAAATCCTGCTTTAATTGCAACCTCCATTGCTCCCGCTATTATCTTAGCGGCGAGGTCGAGGCCGAAGGCCCTGAGTTTGAAACCCTCTGTAGTTATACTTCCCGAATCGGCAACAATGATCTTGAATTTGGTCTTAAAATGAATGCATTCCTCAATCGCATGGGCCTGGATTCCCTCAGCTCGGGGGAGACCATCGGCTGGGCGATGGAATGTGTTCAAAGAGGACTGCTCACCAGAGACGATTTTGATGGACTCGATTTTACCTGGGGCAACTGCCAAACGGTCGAAAAACTGTTGGGTATGATCATCCGTCGGGAAGGCATCGGTAATCTCTTTGCCGAAGGCACCCGCAGCCTGGCCCGACATTTCGGTAAAGGTACCGGGGAATATGCCTTTCATGTTAAGGGACTGGATATGATCTGTGGCGATCCCCGCGGAATCAAAGCCTTTGGTCTGACCTATGCCATCGCTTCCCGAGGCGGCGATCATTTGAGAGCCGAACCGTTTTTTGAATTGACCGAGCGTTATGATGAAGCCGAAAAACGTTGGGGCATCCGTGAGATTGCCGATCGGTTGTCCGACAACGGCAAGGCCATCCTGGTGGAGCACACCGAGCGCCAAGCCCTGCTTACCGACTGTCTGACCATGTGCAAGAACATCGGGTTGAGTATGGACATGCTCGATTTTGATTTTGCTTCACGTTTGTTGACCGCCGGCACGGGCCTAAAATTCACCCCCGAAAAATTGGATGACGCTTTGAAAGGCGTCATCGATAAAGATCGTAAAATGAATATCGATTTCGGCGTAACTGCCGACCAGGACACCCTGCCCAGACGTTTTACCCATGAACCTTTGAAAGAAGGGGCTTCCAAGGGACAGGTCGTACCGGTTGGCCGTATGGTCAAGCAGTACTATAAGGCCAAAGGATGGAATGACCAGGGGGTTCCACAGGAATGAATATTGAAAATTGAATATTTGTGGATGTCGCTTCGCTTTGCAATTTAATTTCATTTGTTTTAAGTAAACCTTCCACAGCTCCCCCAGTGTAATAATAACTTAGCGCTTATAGGACCCTACCCTTGTCATAGCCTGTCACGTCTTCTTGGTCTCTATTGTAACATTTCAATCCTTTGATCCATTACTGTCCTGACTATACAGGCGAGGCGATTTAGTGTCAGTGGCTTCATTAAAAAGGCTTTGATGCCGATAGCCTTTGCTTTTTGTTCATTGATCTGTTCGTTGAATCCTGTGCACAGGATGATGGAAATTTTCGGACGGATGCTTATGAGTTCCCGGGCAAGTTTTTCACCTGTCATCTTCGGCATGGTCATGTCCGTTACGACGACATCGTAGTGGTTCGGGTTTTCTTTGAATTCCTTCAGAGCGTCAATGCCGTTGTTTTCTGTGACGACCTGATAACCCAGGTGTTCGAGCATTTCCCGGCCGAGGGCCACCAATTCCGGTTCATCGTCGACAAACAGGATCCGTTCGGCTCCAGTAGGGGGCGACTGGACCGCTGTGCTTTCGCCCGTGTCTTTCCGGGCATGGTTCGCATTCGTACAGAGGTTCATGGTAATTTGATGCATCTGGCTTGGGTCGATAACCACCTTGCCGTTGCTGGCAATTTTCAGCTTGAGCTGGATGGTGCTGGGGAAGGTCGATTGGATAAGTTTCAACGCTTCTCTTATAATCAGCCCGATTTGGATGGGTTGCGGCGGGAAATTCTGAGCAGTCTGGCGACTGATGGTCAGGATTTGTTCTACCAATTCTTTTGCTCGCAGGCTGGCTTTGATTACATGGTTTAATTGATCCGCCAACTGACTTTTTTCAGGAAGCGACAGCAACGTCAATTCTGTATAACCCATTACGGCTGCCAATATATTGTTAAAATCGTGGGCGATCCCCCCGGCCAGAGTGCCGATCGCCTCCATTTTTTGGGCCTGAACCAATTGTTCCTGCAACATCCGGTGCTCTTTTTCTGAATTCTTGTTCTCGGTAATATCTCTGACGACCTGAACAATTCCTTTTAGATGGCGATTTTCATCGAATTGAGGAAGCGTTTTAATTTCAAGATATCGATTCAACTCGGGATGAAATATTTCTTCCGTAGAACCGCCTTCTTTTATCCCTGGGTTGTTCCCGGCAATGGAATCATTATTTTCGCAGCACTGTTTGCCGCAGCGCTGCTTTAAAAATTCCAAAAGAGGCGGGCCGAAAGTTTGCTCTGCGGCCCGGTTGGCCAGGATAATGTTACAATTATGGTCTTGAATGCAAATTGCATCGTTTATCGTGTTAAAAGATTCCTCCCAGTTCTCCTTGGCCTGCAGAAGTAATTTTTTCATTTTTTGCAGGTTAAAAATATAAGCCAGCAAAAAAGCAATTCCGACTGAAAAGTATAAAGAGGCCGGGGATAGCCAGCGGTTCAAACCTGCGAAGGCAAAAAAAGTGATCAGCGAGATCGTCAACAGACCCAGAAAACCGATGAGCATAGCACTTAAGCTGTCAAATCTGATAAACATAAAAAAGCAAAATAAAGCCAAAACGATCGCAAAGATCCATCTGATCCATTGTCCGATCGGATGGATATTGCTTTTGTCCAAAAGATTGTTGAGGATATGCGCATGTACTTCTACGGCGGGCATTCTGTTTCTACCGCTAGTAAACGGGACCAGAATACCTTCATGCAGACCGACAGTTGTCATTCCCACTAAAACAATTTTATCGGCAAAAAAGGAGGGCGGCCATTGACCATCAAGAATGTCTGCAACCGAAAAATACCGAAATTTACCCGGGGCGCCATAGAAATTAATCCACATGTAGCCGGATTGGATAATACTGTCAGGAAATTTCTGTTGTGAATTTTCATTCTGAATTTGCAGCTGGGGAAATTTTTCACCGTTGATGACGGTGTTTAGCGCGGCAGCGAAGGAAGGAATGGAATTGGATTGGTGGGAGATCGTATGAAAAACCTCCTTTACAAATCCGTCGACGCCCTGTTCCAGATGAGCATGCCCGAGTGCGGCCGGAGAAAATGCCTTTTGGGGATACGAAATATTAAATTGACGATCAAAATAAACAGGCAGCACGACCCTGCCATGCTGCGTGATTGCGCCGGAAATGCGTGTATCCTCATCAGAAGGCTCTGAAAAAATGAGGTCAATTCCAACCACCGCGGCCTGATCGAGAATGCCAAGCAAGTCTGCGTAATAGGAACGTCGTATGGGCCATCTTCCCAGCTTGGCAAGCGTTTTTTCATCTATAGCGGCAATTATGATACGGTCGTCGTGTTTGCGCTCGCCTCTTAGTCTGAAGGCGAGATCATAGCAGTAATTGTTAATGCCGGCCAACAATCCGGTGTCTTCAAAAAATAATACAGCGGCGATAAACACAAAAACGAGGCCGACGAAACGCGCTTTGTCGCGATTTTTGATTAATATAAAGTTCATCTTTAATGGTAATTTTATTTATTTCCACGACCCTAAACCTGAAGATAAAATTTAAAAGCCCGAAACAAAGCCGGATGAAGAAAATATAAGTGGGATGCTTCGGAAGTTGAAAAAGCATTGGATCCCAGTGCTAAAGGACGATGAGCGGCAAAATGAACAAGACCATCATCCCCGCA
>Ga0316194_10002757_pt1 | contig 12261 bp, 11 predicted proteins | sample CroRivsedime1_MG_FD_204936 | JGI IMG/M metagenome (GOLD analysis project Ga0316194, IMG submission 204936) | Coastal sediment microbial communities from Maine, United States - Cross River sediment 1 | ecosystem: Environmental > Aquatic > Marine > Coastal > Sediment | place: USA: Maine...
TAGCCTTCGACAATTTTGCGCCCTAAAATTTCTGCTGATTCGTAGTCGCTGCCCTTTGTCAACACATCAGGTCGAATGGCACCAATGACATTATCCAATTCATTGGTGGCAAAGACGACCACATAATCCACACTGTCCAAGGCACTGAGAATACGGACGCGCTCGGTGGCGCCGATAACGGGCCTGCCTGCGCCTTTCAGGAGCTTTACGGAGTCATCGTCATCAATAGCGACAATCATCACATCGCCAAGCTGTTTGGATGCAGAAAAGAGCTGGATATGGCCCACGTGTAAAAGGTCAAAACAGCCGTTGGTTAATACGATTCGTTTGCGGTCTTTTTGCAACTTTCGGCAAAGTTGGGAAATTTCGTTTAGCGATTTGTATTTGGAAGCGCTGCCTTCGGAAGTTGATTTTAAGGCCTGCAAAAGTTCCCTTTTGCTCAAGGTTGCCGTTCCAACTTTACCGACCACAATTCCTGCGGCGGTGTTGGACAGGGTAATTGCCTCTTTAAGGGGCAAACCGGCGGCCAAGCCAAGTCCCAAGACAGCCAGTACGGTATCTCCGGCGCCGGATACATCATAGACTTCCCGGGCCCTTGTACTGATCTTGAACGGTTTGCAGCCGGGTTCAAAAAGGACCATGCCGTCTTTGCCGCAGGTGATCAGTAGTTTATCGATTCCCGACTTTTCAATCAGGATTTTGCCGGCGACTGCAATATTTTTTTCGTCTGAAATTTCCATACCCGAGGCCAGGGAAGCTTCTTTGCTGTTTGGGGTAAGCAAGGATACCCCTGAATATTTTGTAAAGTCGAGCCCCTTAGGATCGGCAATCGTCATTTTATTGTTGTTTTTGGCGATTTTAACCAGATCGGCAACCAGAGTGCGGGTAATCAATCCTTTACCGTAATCTGAAATCAGAATCAAATCTACACAAGGGATGATTTTTTCAGCCAGAGCCGTGAGGGACTTGAAGGTTGAAAAAGCAACTTCTTTTTTAGTCTCACGGTCAATGCGAAGCACCTGTTGATGGTCTGCAATTATCCGCGTTTTTTTTGTTGTTGGTCGTGAGCGTTCCTGAATGACACCCCGGGTATCCACGCCGAGATCGCTTAATCTATTCAGCAAGAGCTTCCTGCCCCTGCCCGTGCCGGTGACACCGAGTACGGAAACTTTGGCTCCCAATGTCACTAGGTTGTTGACGACATTTCCGGAGCCACCCAGCGTGTAATCCTCATTTTTAACCGACACCACCTGAACCGGTGCTTCCGGAGAGATGCGATCCACTTCTCCCCATACATATTCATCGATCATTAAATCGCCGACTACCAGAAGGCGGCAATGATCAAACCTTGAAGTGTCTATCTGCATGGTTTTCGATCTCTGGTTGGTTTTCTGTGACCTCTATGGCGGGTCCGAATCGATTGGCATTCTGTTTAGAAAACGGTTTTGGCGATAATCTTATTGATAAAAGCCGGAGGGCGCACGACCTTCCCTTCTTGGTTGATGCATGGGTGTTTGGTATACCCTTTGGCCAATAGCGTTTTCCCATCTTCCAGGTATATTTTATAGTCGAACTTGAGCCCGGCTTTGATTTTGGGGTCCAGAGAGGTCTCAATCACGAGGACATCATCGTATTTGGCCGGTCTGGCGTATTTACAATGGGCTTCTGATACAGGGAGAAATATGCCATTGTCCTCTACGGCTTTATATGAAAGCCCCAGAAACCTGAACATTTCGCTGCGACCGATCTCAAACCAGCGAAAGTAGTTTCCATAATAGGCCTGACCCATGTTGTCCGTATCTCCATAAATGACGCGGTAGGTTGTGCGATGACTGAACATAAGGGATTCCCCCCTGGAATGACTAATTTCGAATGACGAATGACGAATGAAGGAATGCTTTCGAATTTTAAATTGTTAAAAGATAGAATTCCTTCATTCGTCATTCGTCAATATTCATTATTCCTTCATAGGGTCCATCATTTCACGGAGTCGCTGTTTTAGCTCGTCGTAATTAAATGCCGCCGGAAATTGTGTGTATTCTTTTTTTACATTATCCGGCGGACAATACAAAATTGCGTGGTCGGCGGCCTTGAGCATGGTGATATCGTTATATGAGTCGCCGATGGCGATTACCCTGTAGCTCAGAGTTTTCAGCGCAAGAGCGACCTTTTTTTTGCCGTCGGGCTGGCGCAGGTTGTATCCGGCAATGGAACCGTCCTCAGCTACGGTCAGAGTATTACAAAAAAGTGTCGGTCGGCCCAGTTTTTCCATTAAAGGTCCGGCAAACTCAACATAGGTATCGGATACAATAATGACTTGCATCATTGATCTGAGCCAGTCTAAAAACTCGAGGGCACCTTGCAGCGGTTCCATTTTTGCGATGACCGCTTGGATATCATCGAGCTTAAGATTGTTCTCAGCCAGAATAGCCAGGCGTCTTTTCATTAGAACATTATAGTCGGATATATCCCTTGTCGTCAGTCTGAGTTCTTCAATACCTGTAATTTCTGCGAAATTGATCCAAATTTCAGGAGTAAAAATGCCTTCTAAATCAGAGCACACAATATCCATTTTAGTCAAATTTTTCCTTTCTTTAGGCCCAATCCGGACGCGCTGGAATTGACTATTGAAAATCGACAATATTCAATCATTTGAAGATGGTTAATGTATCGCAATCCATGTTTTCTTGACACCAAATATAAAAAAAATTTCCAAAGGCCTAAGTATTATTCCAGTTCTTCATTCTCGATTCGGATGAGAACCGCTTCACTGCTGACGACATCCAGAGCGTTAATTTCGTTTAAGGCACACTTGACATCGGCTTCCTTTGCCAGATGGGAGAGCATGACCACGGGAACGGCACCGTTCATTTTGCGGCCTTTTTGGTGGACAGACTGCAGGCTGATCCCATACTTGCCGAGAATACCGGATATGGTTGAAAGAACTCCGGGACGGTCGAGAGCGGAAAATCTGAAATAATAATGGGTTACAAGGTCATCAATGGGTAAAATCGGTATCTTGCGGATATTTTCCCTCTGATAGGAGAGCGCCGGGACTCTGCGGACGGTGCCGGATAATATATTGCGTGCAATATCGACAATATCACTAAGGACCGCGCTGGCGGTGGGCATCATACCGGCGCCATGTCCGTATAGCAATATGTCTCCCACCGCATCTGCTGAAACCGTAATGGCATTTACGGTACCTTTGATAGACGCCAGAAGATTGTCAAACGGTATCATTGTGGGATGGACCCGGGCCTCAACCCTGTCGTTTTCAAATTTGCTGATTGCCAGCAGCTTGATCCGATAACCGAACTGTTCGGCAAATTCGATATCCAATGGGGTGATTCTGGAAATCCCCTCGACATAAACATCCTCCAAATTAATTTCCATGCCGTAGGCCAGGGCCGTCAATATCGCAATTTTATGGGCCGTGTCGAAGCCTCCGACATCCAGGGTCGGATCGGCTTCGGCATATCCTTGCTTTTGGGCTTCCGCCAGTGCTTCCTGGAACGAAATGCCTTCATCCCCAATTTTGGATAATATGTAGTTGCAAGTGCCGTTTAAAATGCCCGTCATTGCGCTGATATGATTGGCCACCAATGATTCCCGGATGGATTTTATGGTCGGCATGCAGCCGCCGACACTGGCTTCAAAAGTCAAATCTACACCTTTTTGCGCAGCTGCCGCGAACAATTTATTACCATGGCCGGCCAGTAAGGCTTTATTGGCGGTGACAATATGCTTGCCGTTTTCAATGGCTTTAAAAATGAAGTCTTTTGCAATTCCCTCGCCGCCTATCATTTCAATCACAATATCAATTTCAGGATCATTGACTACTTTTTGCGCCTCATTTATAAAAACACCATCCGGAAAGCGGACACCTCTGTCGGTTTCGGTGTCAATGTCGGCAACCCACTTCAAATTCAAGTGCGCTCCCACCCGGGCGGTGAGAAGTTCTCTGTTATCGATGAGCAATTTTGCCACACCTGTGCCGACCGTGCCACAACCGAGCAAGCCGATATTGATTTTTCTCATACTTTTCCTAACTCCTTTGTACTTTAATCAAAAACAATTTATGAATAATACAACCCCAATGAAGCGAAGTCAAAAAAATTGTTTTGACTTTTAAGCTGAATAAGTTTAATTTTCAAGGACTTTTCTTTGGCCAACAATCATTGACGGGAGATGAGCATGACCGATTCTTTAACCTATGCGGACGCCGGTGTGGATATTGATAAAGCCGACAAACTGGTCGGCACTATCAGTGAGATTGCAAAGCGAACTCCCCGGACCGGAGTCATCGGTGAGATCGGTGGTTTTGGCGGACTTTTTTCACCAAACCTCGCCAATCTTGACAGACCCGTGCTTGTCAGCTCCACCGATGGCGTAGGCACCAAGCTTAAAATCGCCTTCATGCTCAATAAACACGATACGGTCGGGATTGATCTGGTGGCCATGAGTGTCAACGACATTATCGTCCAAGGCGCGAAACCGCTTTTTTTTCTGGACTATCTTTCCATGGGAAAGCTGGACAGTCAGCATGCGATGAGCATTATCAGCGGAATAGGTGAGGGCTGCCGGCAGGCAAAATGCGCTTTGCTCGGTGGCGAAACCGCAGAAATGCCCGGGTTTTACCAGAACAATGAATATGATTTGGCCGGCTTTGCGGTCGGCATCGTTGATAACAGCAAAATCATAGATGGTACCGACATTCGAGTAGGCCATCGCCTTATCGGCATTGCTTCGAGCGGTTTACACAGCAACGGATATTCCCTGGTACGCAAAATCTGTTTTGATACACTTAAACTAAACGTTGATGATTATGTGCCTGAACTGGGCAAAACCCTTGGTGAGGAGCTGCTCACACCCACCAGGATCTATGTTGAACCGATTTTGAGTATTTTAAAAGATTTGCCGATTCATGGGCTTGCGCACATCACCGGCGGCGGAATTTCAGGCAACATTCTCCGGATTGTGCCCAAAGCCTGCAATATATTGATCCAAAGGGAAATCTGGGATGTACCGCCTATTTTTTCTTTTTTGCAGCAGGCAGGAAATATATCCAAACTGGAGATGCGACGAACCTTCAACAATGGGATCGGTATGATTGCCATCGTTCCCGCAGATGCGGCCCAGGATGTTTTACAACGATTGGAGGCTATGAACGAAAAAGCTTATTTAATCGGCGAAATTCTGGCATGCAGGGATTCCGGCAACCAAATCATATGGGAGTAGATGTGCAAAACCACAAACATATAAGCGCCGCTCCAAAATCAGTGATGCGGAAGATATTCTTCCAGCTTTCAAAGTTTTTGGACTGGCTTGCCAAAGGATACGACGGGAATTCACCTTGCATCGGCTGAGGTACCAGTAAAACAGGCACCTGGAAGGTGCCGAAAAAATAAGGGCGTACACTTAACTCAGGTCTATAAATTCTTGGCTGGGATGCAGCGGCTCTGACAGTTGTCCGGCTCCCGGCCATTTCTGTTTTATTTATCCATTACCGGTTTTATCCCGATGAGGGTATTATGATCATTCTGGGTATTGAAACTTCATGCGATGAAACCGCTGCGGCGGTGGTCAAGGAGGGAACTGCGATAGCGGCTTCGGTGATTGCCTCCCAGATAGAGGTTCACCACAGTTATGGCGGAGTCGTGCCCGAGCTGGCATCCAGAAAACATATTGAAGCCATTGTCCCGGTTGTTGATGAAACTTTGAACAAAGCTGATTTGTATCTAAGAGATATTGACGCCATTGCCGTTACCCGTGGGCCAGGACTGGTTGGTGCGCTGCTGGTGGGATTTGCATTTGCCAAGGCCTGTGCCTATGCATTGGAAATTCCATGGGTGGGGGTGAATCATCTGGAAGGCCATATCAACTCGGTTTTTCTGGAATCCGACCCACCTTCATTTCCATTCATCGCATTACTGGTATCCGGAGGGCATACGGGCATTTACCATGTCACTTCGCATACCACGGTGGAACTGATGGGGCAGACCCGGGATGACGCCGTTGGAGAAGCCTTCGACAAGGTTGCCAAGATGCTTGAATTGGGCTATCCGGGCGGTGGCATCATCGACCGTATCGCGCGCGCAGGGGATCCTGCCGGGATAAAATTTCCTCGAACCTACCTGGATAAGTCCGGATTCGATTTCAGCTTCAGTGGCATTAAAACGGCCGTCAATCGCTACATCATGAATCACAAGGATCACATTAAAGATCGAACACCTGATATTGCCGCCGGATTTCAGGAAGCCGTCATGGACGTTCTGTGTTACAAAGCAATCCGTGCGGCTATGCAAAAAGGTTGTGAGCGCATTGCCCTGGTCGGCGGTGTGGCTGCAAACAGCCGATTAAGGGAAAGGCTCAGGTCCGATGCGCAGCGCAAAGGAATCAGCGTTCATATTCCGTCGTTGCATCTGTGCGGAGACAATGCGGCCATGATTGCTGCGGTCGGGTATCATTACTTGAAAGCCGGGATCGTCTCTGATTTGCAGGATGATGTTTTTTCGCGGAACCCATTGCCTCGTTGACTGGTTTATTGGTTAGACTGCTTTAGGTACTTTTCTTTCAAATTCATTATTCTGTTTACGGACTCAATTCCCTTGGCCTTCAAGTCTACGGAATCTCTAATACCCTGCAAAAATTCCTTATAGGCGATCTCAATATTCGGTCCTTTATGGCATATAAGGGCAAGGTCGATCTCGGCGGCAAATATCCGATGGATCACTGTTTGAATATCGTAATGTTGGACGATGGCACCCATGTCAAGATCGTCAGTCAATACAATGCCGTCAAAACCCATTTGCTCTCTCAAGAGAACCTTCGCAATTTTATCAGACAAACTGGCCGGCCATTGGGGATCCAGGCTCTTATAAAATATATGCGACAGCATCACCCCTGATACTCCCTGCTGAATGCCGGCTTTAAAGGGGATCAAGTCCATTTGCTCAAAGGCGGATATATCATCATCAAGCATTGGAAGATCCATATGAGAGTCCACTATCGTCCGGCCGATTCCGGGGAAATGCTTGGCAACAGCTATGATGTTGTTGGACTGCAAACGCTCAATCACTTTCACCCCCAGTCGCGTGACCCAGGCTGGATCACCTCCGAATGCCCTTTGTGCCATGATGCTGTTGATTTTCTCAGGCGCAACATCCATGACCGGGGCCATGTTCATGTTGATGCCGACCCCGGTTAGCTCGGTGGCCGTCACCTCGGCGAAATGGATGGCATCATCTTCGCTGTTCATATGGGGATTTCCGGGAAATTGGGTAAAGGGTTCTTTGAGCCTGGCTACCTGTCCGCCCTCCTGATCAACGGCAATGAACAATGGCGGTTGCCCACACAATCGCGCATAATCCTGAATCTCATCGCACAAATGTTTTATCTGATCCGGTGTAGCGAGGTTTCTTGAAAAGAGAATAATACCTCCGGCTTTGAGGCGATTGATTAAGAATTTAAGGTCCGCATTGAGTGTGGTCCCGTCAAATCCGAGCATCAGACGCTGTCCAGCCAATTGTTCGAGTGAGAAAGCTTTTGTCTGCATATCCTTGGTTCCCATGTGGCGCGAAATTTTGGTTTGAGGCAATTTCGAAACTGCCCCTCAAGTAGTATGGATTTTATTTGGCCCTAAACTGAGCGGTTCAACCTAAATTGGCATAAAAAAAGAGCAGAGTCAATTTTTTGACTCTGCTCTTTATCTTTTTCCCTGGAATGTTAGGGGTGCTGAATTCCAAGTTTATGTTCAATTCGATTGAGCCGTCACTCCGGTTGATTGAGTGCGGAGTCGCCCGAAGCTGCAACAAAGCGGTATGCACTTCCGGTCATTATATAACGAAGGCCATGCCGTTTTACAGTTTCTGACCCCATATTTTGTGAAAAGGCTACCCAAAATGCCGTTGTTCTCGTGTGGTATCTTCTCAATTTGTGTTTGGGAAGTCCTCCAGAAAAGATGCACGCACATCCGAGAAGCCGTTTTTCTTAATTCTCATATTGAAATAATATTTGTTCCATATACAATTTTTATGCCAAACTTGGCAGGCCTATAAATTTTAAATAAAAACAGATTGTTAAGAATTTTTTGGTGAGTCCGAAACAATATCAGTTGAAAAAGACCGTCAATTTTCCGACTCCCAACCCGGACAAGCCGGTTGTAGCGAAGCGAAAATCCCGATTTATCGGAGAATTGACTATTGAAAATTGACTAATGAATATTCAATCGACGATATTCAATCGCTCCTTATCCTCTTTTGCTGGATTCATAACAGCGTCGTTCAACAAACCCGGATCTAGCCGTATCCCAGACTGCCTCGCTTTCGTGAATGAATTTTGGCGGCCCTTCCCAGGCACCACAGGCTTTTACTACGGTCTCGCCTAATGTGAACTTGCGGCTGCAGGCTGCACACCCCTCGGCATTGAGGGTGTTTAGTTTTTCAAGATCGATGATGAAGGTTTGCCTCTTTTTGTTGAATACCGCCATAATCAGCTCCTCGGGCCATTGGATTGAATTCCTGAACTAATTTAAGGGCGGTATGTTTCTGTGTCAAGCGCGGTAAAGCATTCTGCGCTTGAGCGGTTTCGGGACTCGGTTGCAGGCCTTATTTTTTTCGTCTCAATTGATATTTGCGTACAGCCTGATTGTGCTCTTTTAAATTTGTTGAGAAATAGTGGGTCGTGTCTCTTTTTGAAACAAAATAGAGAAATACGGTCTTTTCCGGATAGAGGGCCGCTTCCAAAGCGGCACGACCGGGGTTCGCAATCGGACCAGCGGGAAGTCCTTTAATTTTATAGGTATTATAGGGAGTCAGGGTGCCGAGGTGTTTGCGGGTGAGGTTGCCGTCAAAATTTTTTATGCCGTAAATTACGGTCGGATCCGATTCCAGGCGCATTTTCTTTTTTAAGCGATTGTGGAAAACCGATGAAATAATCGGCCTTTCAAAAGCTGCTCCGGTCTCTTTTTCAATGATCGATGCCAGGGTTACAATCTGGTCTACCGTAAATCCGAGCTCTTTTGCCCGCAGTGCCCATTCGGTAGAAAAAACAGACCGGAACCGATTCACCATAGTCGAAATGATCTGTTCCATGGCAACCTCTCTCGGGAAAAAATAGGTATCCGGGAACAGATAGCCTTCAAACGAAACAGCCTCGATACCGTTTTTTCGTGCCAGAACAGTGTCCGTGGCCGTTTTGATAAAATCGATTTTTGAACCGAATCCAGCGTTTTCCACCAGCTCAGCGATCTGTGGGATGCTATATCCTTCCGGAACAGTAAGTCTATGAAGATTGACTGCTCCTTTAATCATAATTTCTAGGATCTGGCGGGGTGGCATGGCTGCCGAGAGAAGATATTCCCCGGCTTTAAGATGTTTATCCAAGCCTTTAATGCGGGCGATGAGAATAAACTTCAGTCCACTTTTAATAAGGCTTGTCCGCTGCAAGGTTTCCGCGGTGGTCCTTAAGGTTTGCCCCGGACGAACATTGATGATGACATTTTGGGTGGTATTGACATTCGCGGGCGTATCAGCGTAGATGCGGAGCTCAAAAATAAGCCCGGCTGCTGCGCAAACGATCACAAATAGAAGAACTAAGATAAAGAGCAGCGCCTTTTTCAATACTAAATGAGCTCCTTTCGGACAAAAATAGGGGACACAGAAACGAATAATTTTAAGCATAATAAAAAATACCGCCTCTTGTCAAAGGGGTAAACCATCACGCCCTGATTTCAACCCGGGTTTTGCTTGACAACAGCATGGTAAATTAATTAATGTATAACCTTGTGAAGTCGGTGTGTTAGAGATTGACGGTAGTTGATTTTATTCATAGCCTAAACAAGTGGGGGTTGACTATCGAAAATATTTCAATCCAATTAGGGGATTCGTTTAAATGTTGCGAGGGATGGTTTATGGGGAAACCTAAGTTAAAGCAACACCATATCAATCGGGATTGGTGTAAGGGTTGCGGTATCTGTGTGGAATTCTGTCCGAAAAAAGTTCTGGAACTGGACAACGAGGACAAGGTCAAGGCGGCGCGACCTCAGGATTGCATCTGCTGCAGGCTTTGTGAACTGCGCTGCCCGGATTTCGCAATTGAGATCGAGTTGGAAGATGAAGGTGTATAAATGAGTGAGAACAAAAAATTCGTTCAAGGCAACGAGGCCTGTGTTGAAGGTGCACTCTATGCCGGTCTTGACTTTTTTGCCGGTTATCCGATTACGCCTTCAACTGAGATCGCCGAAATATTGTCTAATCGGCTCCCCCGGATCGGTGGCAAGTTTATTCAGATGGAAGATGAGATTGCGTCGTTGTGTGCGATTATCGGTGCCTCACTTACCGGTCGTAAGGTCATGACGGCCACCAGCGGGCCCGGTTTTTCATTGATGCAGGAAGCCCTCGGATATGCGGTTATGGCTGAAATCCCTTGCGTGATCGTCGATGTTCAGCGTGGCGGTCCTTCCACCGGAATTCCGACCCATGGCAGCCAGGGGGATATCAACCAAGCTCGCTGGGGAACCCATGGAGATCATGCCATCATTGCGATGACGGCTTCTAATCATCAGGATGTTTTCGCGGTAACGGTGGAAGCCTTTAATCTGGCCGAAACGTATCGGACACCGGTCATACTTTTATTTGATGAGGTGGTGGGTCACATGCGCGAGCGCCTCGTGATACCCGAACCGGGCGTCATTCCGCTGGTGGACCGACTCAGGACGTCCGTTAAAGGGGGGGTGGACTATCATCCCTATCTGCCCAGGGAAGACGGACGTCTTCCCATGTCGGATTTTGGCAGTGTTCACCGCTATAATGTTACCGGATTATTTCATGACATGTGGGGGTTTCCGTCGGCCGAACCTCGGGTGATCCACGGTCTGCTGCACCATCTGGTGGACAAGCTCGAAAATCGCACCAACCTTATCGCCCGCTACAAAGAATATTACCTGGAAGATGCGGAACATTTGCTGATTTCCTACGGCTCAGCAGCCCGTTCCGCACGGCATGTTGTGGAAAATAGACGTTTGAGAGGAGAAAAGCTCGGACTTCTGGAACTACAGACGCTGTGGCCCTTTCCCGAGAATATCGTGCGTGAAAAATGCGCAGGAGCCAAATCTGTGATAGTTGTGGAACAGAACATGGGCCAGATTATGCGCGAGGTGAAACTGGCGGCGGATGAACCGCAAAAGGTATTTCTCGCCAACCGCATCGACGGCGTTTTTATCACCCCGACGGATATCGTGAACATTTTTCGATTAATCCAGGGAAAGGGGGTTTGAAACATGGCTGCTAAAGACTACTTAAGGGAACGATTTTTTCCGCACCTATGGTGCCCCGGATGCGGGCATGGGATGGTGCTCAACGGAATGCTGCAAGCTGTCGAAAAGCTCGGTATGAGCAAAAACGAAATCGTGATGGTATCCGGCATTGGGTGTTCTGCAAGAATTTCCGGTTATGTCGACTTTCATACGCTGCACACCATCCACGGACGGGCGCTTGCTTTTGCCACCGGCGTCAAAATGAGCCGGCCCGAGCTGAATCTTATCGTTCCCATGGGAGATGGCGATGCTCTGGCTATCGGCGGCAACCATTTTATCCATGCGGCCCGCAGAAATATTGATATCACGGCCATTGTCATGAACAATCGGATTTACGGGATGACGGGGGGACAGTTTTCACCCCTGTCGGGTCCGGGTATCCGGGCGACAACAGCACCGTTTGCCAATATCGATTACAGCTTTGATGTCGTGGAGCTGGCAAAGGCCGCCGGTGCCACATTTGTGGCTCGGACCACCAGTTATCATGTTCAGCAGATAGCCGACATTATCAAAAAAGCCATCCTGCACGAGGGTTTTTCCGTGGTGGAGATTTTAAGCCAGTGCCCGACGTATTTCGGGCGCAAAAACAAAGCCGGTGATGCCGTGGATATGGTGAGGTGGTTTAAAGACAATACCACCTCCATTGGCTCCAAGGGAAAACAAGAAAATCCTGATTTGATTGAACGGGGTATCTTTGTGCAAACTGAGCGACCGGAGTACTGCAGTGAATATGATAAAATCGTCGAAATTGCGGTGGCAGGACAGAGCTAATTGGGCTGCGCCCTAATTGGAACGTTGGATTAAAGGTGCAGGACTAAAAAAAAATCTAACCTAATTTCATCATGGTGTCAAATTTAGGGGATGTATAAAAATGGAAAGATGCAGGATGGTATTTTCGGGATCGGGTGGCCAGGGCGTGATCACGGCGAGTATCATCCTCGCCG
>Ga0316194_10002758_pt1 | contig 12257 bp, 12 predicted proteins | sample CroRivsedime1_MG_FD_204936 | JGI IMG/M metagenome (GOLD analysis project Ga0316194, IMG submission 204936) | Coastal sediment microbial communities from Maine, United States - Cross River sediment 1 | ecosystem: Environmental > Aquatic > Marine > Coastal > Sediment | place: USA: Maine...
GACCACCAGCGCCCGCTTGCCCGACAGAAGCATGTCCGTGCCGCGCTTGATCGCGTCGTTCAGGGAATGCCGGCAGCCGTACTTGTTGTCGTTTTTCGACTTGGTGACGGAATCGTTGACGTTGATGGCGGGTACTTTCAGATCGCCCGTCTTCATCATCTCGTAGAGTCGATGCACGCCCGTGGTGGTCTCTTCGGAGATGCCGTGGATGCTGTCGAGCATCTCGGGATACTTCTCGTGGATCATCAGGGTCAGGTCGCCGCCATCGTCCAGCAGCAGGTTGGCGTCCCAGGGCTTGCCGTCCTGGAGGATGGTCTGCTCGAGACACCACTCGTACTCTTCTTCGGTCTCCCCTTTCCAGGCGAAGACCGGTATGCCGGCCGCTGCCATCGCAGCAGCGGCGTGATCCTGGGTGGAGAAGATGTTGCAGGAAGACCAGCGAACCTCGGCACCCAGGGCCATCAGCGTTTCCATCAGCACGGCGGTCTGAATGGTCATGTGGATGCAGCCGATGATCTTCGCACCCGCCAGCGGTTGGTCATCAGCGTACTTCTTCCGGAGCGCCATCAGCGCAGGCATCTCCGCCTCCGCGAGCGCGATCTCCTTGCGGCCGAAATCGGCCAGGTTGATGTCTGCTACCTTGTAGTCGGTCATTTCGTCTTCCAGTGATTTAAGTTGAGTTGGTTGATGTACCCGTCAGCAGGAACCGGTGCACCTGCAGGCGGAAGCCGTTTTTCTGGGCCAGGTATTGCGAGTCGTCGAGCGCCAGACCCGCGCGTTCCGCCCAGGCGATGAGCTCGTCCGGGTCGAAGCCGAGCCACTGATCGCCACAGGCGCTCTGCGCCCACTCCTGGTCGTGCTGGCAAAGCTCTGCGACCAGGATGCAGCCGCCGGGCCGGAGCAGGGCGGCGGCCTGTTTGAAGAAGCTCGCCGGTGAAGCCTGGTGATGCACCACCATCGCCGCCACCAGAGCGTCATAGGCGGGTTTCGCGGGCAGGTTCATGAAGTCCTGGAGCGTGAGCGTCACGCCCTCGGTATCCCGAAGTGTGGCTTCGGCCGCCTCCAGCATTGACGGGCTGTTGTCCACGCCCGTGGCGCGATCGAAACGACCGGCGAGCTGGGCCAGCAGCGTGCCGGCGCCGGGGCCAACCTCCAGAGCATGGCCGGTCGCGGCACCGCGCTCGATTGCCGTATCGATCATCTCCAGGACAGCATCCAGATAGGTGTCCGCCTCACAGATCTCAGCCTGGTGCGTGGTGATCTCTGCGGCGTTCTCTTCGAAGAAGCGGGCCGAACGCTCATTACGCTGTTCGTGAATCCGCTTGATGCGCTGGGCCAGTGCGTCGCCGACAGGCTCGCCATCCAGTCCGGCGAACAGCGCGGCGGCTGTGGGTGAGGGCACGGCACGACGATAAAAAATGCTGTTTCCTTCCCGTCGTTTGGCGAGGAGGCCGGCCTGACGGAGGATCTTCAGGTGGTGGCTGAGCGCGGGCTGGGGCACGTCGAACATCTCGCACAGCTCACCCACCGCATAGGAATCCTGGTGCAGCACCCGCAGGATCTCTGCCCGCAGGCGATCGCCCATGGCTTTCGCCAGGCTCACCAGACGGTCAACGGCGTCCGGCGCATCCGCGTCGGTCGCTCTGATTCGGGCGGCAGTGCTGCTCATAGGGCGCGCACTCTAGCAACGCGATTCGAGGATATCAAACAATATCAAAATATTTTGATATTGGAATTGTAATCCGGGTTCGTCAGAATGCGACCCCCATGAGCACAGCGAATCTGACCAGCAAGCTGCCGGACATCGGCACCACCATCTTCACCGTCATGTCCGAACTGGCGCGGGAAGAAGGCGCGCTGAATCTCTCCCAGGGTTTTCCCGATTTCGATGGGCCCAGGGCGCTGCTCGATCGGGTGGAGCACTATCTGAACAGCGGCCACAACCAGTACGCGCCCATGATGGGTGTGCCTCCGCTGCGTGAGGCCATTGCGACCAAGGTCGCCGATCTCTACGGTAGGGCTCTGGACCCGGTAACGGAAATCACGGTTACCTCCGGCGCGACCGAGGCCCTGTTCTGCGCCATCGCCGCCGTGGTCAATCCGGGCGATGAGGTGATCGTCTTCGATCCGGCCTACGACAGTTACGAGCCGGTCGTCCGCCTGCAGGGCGGGCGAACCCACCATGTGCCGATGCATCCGCCGGGCTACCGGATCGACTGGGATCAGGTCGCCGATCTGGTGAACGAGCGGACCCGGCTGATCATCACCAACACGCCGCACAACCCCACCGGCTCTGTCTGGGCGGCGGACGACATCGCCGCGCTCCGCTCGATCGTCGCCGATCGGAACCTTTTTCTGCTGGCGGACGAGGTTTACGAGCACATCATCTTCGATGGCCGCCAGCACGAGAGCCTGACCCGCTATCCGGATCTCTTCGAGCGCAGCTTCGTGGTCAGCTCCTTCGGCAAGACCTATCACACCACCGGCTGGAAGATCGGCTACTGCACGGCGCCGTCGAACCTGACCGAGGAGTTCCGGCGCATCCATCAGTACGTCACCTTCACCAGCATCACGCCGGTGCAGCTGGGTCTGGCGGATTTCCTGGCCGAGCATCCGGAGCACCACCTGGAGCTGGGCGCGTTCTATCAGGCCAAGCGGGATCTTTTCTGCGCGCTGGTGTCTGAATCCCCGTTCGAAGTGGTGCCCTCGGCCGGCACCTACTTTCAGCTGCTCGACTACAGCGGCTGGAGCAACGAGCCCGATGCAGAGCTGGCGGTCCGGCTCACCCGGGAAGCGAAGCTGGCGTCCATTCCCACCTCGCCTTTCTACGAGACGGATCCGGGGCACAAGGTGCTCCGGTTCTGCTTTGCGAAGGACGACGAAACCCTGGCGCGGGCTGCCGGAATTCTCTGCAGCCTCTAGCCTCACCGATAAGGAGTAAGCGTGAAGAAATTAGCATTCGTAGCCCTGGCGGCGGCGTTTCTGGCCGGCTGTGGCGAAGGTGGCGAGGTCGGCCAGTCACATCCGGGCGAGAATACCTACAACCGCTTCTGTTTCTCCTGCCACGCCGGTGGTGTAGGCGGCGCGCCCATACCCGGCGATACGGAAGGCTGGGCGCCACGAATCGCCAAAGGCCGGGAGGCGCTGGTTCAGTCGGTGATAGAGGGGATGCCGCCCGGCATGCCGCCGATGGGGCTGTGCATGAGCTGCACGAATGAAGATATCGAGCAGGCCGTCGACTACATGCTGTCCAAGTGAAGTAGCCGGACTGCGCTCCGGACTGTACAAAACTGGTACGCGTTCTATAGTCGGGGGTTCGATGAGAGGAGACAGCAATGACCACTGAAGGCCGCGTGCGGCGCTCGATCTTCCCGACGGAGGGAGACACCTGGGAGACCATTGCAGAGCGGGAGCTCGGCGGCGCGGGTGAGGACAAGCTCGGCCAGCTGCAGAGCTGGAACCTGCACGTTTTCATGCGGCCCGCCGCACCGGAAGGCTCGTCCCGGGCCGGCAACCCGATCCTGCCGAGCGACGTGGTGTTTCTGGAACCGCCCCTGGCGGGCTGATCAGTGGCCGACGCAGTCATTACGGATGCACGGGTCGCGGCAGCCCACGAAGGCGTTGCTGAGCTGGTGGTGACCCTCACCCATGAGAACGGTGGATGCTCGGAAGTCGCACTCGATGCGCTGGCAACGAGCGCACTACTGGCGTCCTGCGACGCCGAGCAGCCTGAGGCGCTGATCGGCGCGCCCTGGCAGAAAGTTCGGGACGCACTCGGCGTTTCGTGGAACAGATTCAATCCTGCGGCACCGGCTCCCTGAGCAACGGCGGGAACTTTCGAGGAAGGAAGGAGAGGAACATGTACGACCTGATCATCAGAAACGGCCGCATCGCGGATGGCTCCGGTATGCCGGCTTTTACAGCGGATATGGCCATCCAGGATGGCAGGGTGGCGAGAATCGGCAGGATCGATTCTGAAGCCGTGGAGATCATCGACGCGGGCGGCAAGGTGGTGGCACCCGGTTTCATCGATCCGCACACACACTTCGATGCGCAGCTGCTCTGGGATGGCTATGCCAAGCCCGCGCTTGCGCACGGCGTAACCACCATCGTGCCGGGCAACTGCTCTCTGTCGCTGGCGCCGCTGAAAGCCGAACACAGGATGAAGCTGGTGGGCATGTTCAACCAGATCGAGGAGATGCCCTACAAGGCGTTCGAAGAAGGCGTGGAGTGGAACTGGGAAACCTTCGAGGAATACCTCGAGCGGATCGGCCAGGGTCTTGCCATTAACGTGGCGCCGCTTGTTGGCCACAGCCTGCTGCGGCTCTGGGTCATGCACGATGCCTCGATGGAACGCACCGCCACGGACGCGGAAATTCAGGAAATGCAGGCGCTCCTGCGCCAGTGCCTGGAAGCCGGTGCGGTAGGGCTGTCCACCAGTTTTGTCGACATGGATGAAACGCTGCAGCCTGTGCCGAGTCGCTATGCCGACACCCGGGAACTGGATGCGATGGCTGAAACGCTCTCCGAGTATGGCCGGGTGCTGCAGATTGTGCCCGAGTTCTACGACGCGGATCTCACCATCGCCCGGGTCGACCAGCTGGCGGAACTCTCGCTGAAGCATGGCATTCCCACCACCTTCTCGCCGCTGTTCGTCAATGGTGACAACGTGGCGGGCGTCGAGCGGGTCATGGCCAGGGTCGATGAGCAGTTTGCCCGGGGCGCCAGGGTCTGGCCTCAGGTGCAGACCCGACCCATCGACATCAGCTTCAGCTTCGCGGTGCCGAGCCTGCTGTTCATCCGTTTCCCCACCTGGTACGGAATCATGCGCTTCGGCAGCCATGAGGAGATCGTCGCAGCCTTCAGCGATCCGGAGCGCCGCAAAGCACTGGTCGCCGAAGCGGCTGCGCTGGATGCCCTCTGGCCGCGTCTGGTGCTGCGCCAGGTCGCAACTGACGCCAACCAGGCCCTGGTGGGCAAGACCCTGGCCGAGATCGCCGAGCTCAGGCAGACCACGCCGGTCGAGGCGATGATCGATCTGTCTCTCGAAGAGGATCTGGATGCCCACTTCCTCGCCGCCGACATGGGCCACAACGACGACGAGCGGGTCAGCGCGTTGCTGGGCCACCCGCGGGTCCACATCGGCGCCAGCGATGGCGGCGCGCACATCCTGTCCTTCTCCACCTATGGCGATACGGGCTATCTGTTCAGCCACTTCGTCCGTGAGCTGGATGCCCTGGGGCTGGAGGCGGCGGTAAAGAAAATCACCGCAGATACCGCCAGCATCTGGGGCATTCCGGAGCGTGGTCAGCTGCAGCCCGGTTATGTGGCGGACGTGACCATATTCGACCCGGCCACCATCGATCGGGGTGCCGAGTACTACGTGCAGGACGTGCCGGGCGACGGCAGCCGCTATGTGCGCGACTCGATTGGCGTGGATACGGTCATCGTCGGCGGTCAGGTGGCCTGGCAGGCAGCGGACGGCTACCGCGATTCGCAGCAGGGGCAGATTCTGCCCGGCGCCCGGGTTGCGGCGGACGCATGAGCAGCGTCGCAGGTGTCAGTGAGCGCAGGGTTGCCACCAACGGCATTGAGCTGAACATCGCCGAGGCCGGCGAAGGGCCACTCGTGCTTATGCTGCACGGCTTTCCCGAATCCTGGTACTCCTGGCGGCATCAGTTCGCACCCCTGGCAGCAGCCGGTTTTCATGCGGTGGCGCCGGACATGCGCGGCTACGGCAAGAGCGACCGACCGGAGGCCATCGAGGCCTACAACCAGGTGGAAGTGGTGGCTGACATCATGGGGCTGATTCCTGCGCTCGGTTACGAGACAGCGGTGGTGTTCGGCCACGACTGGGGCGCGCCGACGGCCTGGAGCACGGCGCTGAACCATCCGCAGCAGGTCACTGCCGTGGGCGCGTTGTCGGTACCCTTCTCGCCTCGCTCGCCAGTGCAGCCCATGCCTGCCATGCGCGAACTGTTCAAAGGTCAGTTCTTCTATCAGCTCTACTTTCAGGAGCCGGGCGTGGCGGAGGCCGAGTTCGAGCGCGACATCCGCACGGCGCTGAAGAAGTTTCTGATCATGGGCGCCGGCGAGACCGATCTGGCCAACCTGCCCGGTAAGGGGCCGGACGATGACCTGCTGAGCAGCCTGCCGAATCCGGAAACCCTGCCTGAGTGGCTGACGGAAGCTGACCTGGACTTCTATGCAGCTGAGTTCAGCCGTTCCGGCATGCGCGGTCCGCTAAACTATTATCGCAACCATGATCTGACCTGGGAGCTCACGGAAGGCGCGCCGACCACCATCGAGCAGCCGGCCATGTTCGTCGCCGGTGAGAAGGACGGCGTGATCGCCATGGCCGCTCAGGCGCTGGAAAACATGCCGAACCACGTGAAGGATTTGCGACTCAAGAAGCTGATCCCGAACATCGGGCACTGGACTCAGCAGGAGGCGCCTGAGGCGGTCAACGAAGCGATGCTCGTTTTCCTCGAGGACGTCAGCTGAGTTCACACACCGTCATTTCGTAGCAGGGGAGAGCGACATATGGCGTATGAGATCAAACGGTTTCCGTTCGACGGCACCGTCGACGCGGATGGCCACATTCTGGAGCCGGCAGACCTCTGGGAAAACTACCTGGAGGAGAAGTACCAGGCGAGGGCGCTGCGTATTCAGGTCGACGACGATGGCTACGAGTATCTGGAGATCGACCAGAAGCCTTCGAAGCGTTCCCGAAAAGGTTCGCTCGGCTTGCTCGGCGCCATGGGCGAAGATGACATGCGGCCCCGTCCGGATCGCCGTTACTCGGACAACATGCCGTTCGGCTCCTGTAATCCGGGTGAACGTCTGGCGCTGATGACGCAGGAGAATCTGGAGCACAGCCTGCTCTACCCGACCATCGGTCTGCTCTGGGAGGTTGAGCTCACAGACCCGGAGCTGTCGCTGGCTTACTGCCGGGCTTACAACCGCTGGATCGCTGACTTCTGCCGGGACAGCGGCGGCAAGCTGGTGCCCATCGCGCAGCTCACGCTGCTCGACGTCGAAGGCTCCGTGGCGGAACTCGAGCGTGCCGTTAAGGATGGCTGCAGGGGCGCCTGGGTGAATCCGTTCAACCACAATCGAGTGATACACGGCTCGGATCTGCACGATCCCCTGTTTGCCAAGTGCGTGGAGCTGGACGTGCCGTTTGCCATCCACCCGACCTTCACGCCACATGCCGCAGCCGACGGCATTTTCGATTGGCCCAGGGAAGGCCGGGCCTGGGGCGAGGCGATCTGGCTGCGTTCCATCGTCCAGCAGGCGCTCATCTCATTCTTCTCGCTCGGCACCCTGGAGCGTTTTCCGGCGCTGCGTCTTGGCGTGCTCGAAGCCGGCTCCGGCTGGATCGGTGCGCTGCTCGACCGGCTCGATGCCTACAGCGCCTCGATGAACGTCAACCGGCCGAGCGCCACGGAGCTTTTCCGTCGGCAGTGCTTCATCTCCGGCGACCCGGACGAGACGGCAGCGCCGCACATCGTCTCCCACGTGGGTGAAGACTGCTTCATGTGGGCTTCTGACTATCCCCATCCTGATCATCCGCACACCTGGGTCGACGATCTGACCCGCTATGCGGAGCAGCTGCCGGATTCGGCCCGGGCAAAGGTGCTCGGTGGCAACGTCAAGCGGATTTACCGGCTGGGCTGATGCGTGGGCGTGCCGGTTGCCCGTCCTCAGGTCTGCCGATAACGATGGCGATCGCTGTTCTCGATCACCGGATCGAGCAGAGAGAGATCTCCAGGCATCACCTCGTTGCCCTGGGGGAAGGGGGCGCCGGTGACCACGCCGATTTGCTCTCGCACCCGATCGTCCTGGTAGTAGCAGTCGTAGACACGCGGCAGCAGGGTCATGAACATTTCCGGCTGGTTCGCGCTGAACGAGGTGATCGCTTCGACGCGACGCTCGAGACTCAGATCGGCGAAATCGGAATCGAACTGCGCCAGCGCCCCCCGTAGCGTTGGAATCAGATCTGCTGCCTGGGTCTTCAGGTAGTCATCGAAATCCAGCTCTGCGGCGCTTGGCATCTCGAGTGCTTCATCAGCAGGCAGCAGGGTGTCGAGCAATGCGGTCATGGTTCGGCGTTCCGATTCGGTCAGCGGATGATCGGTGGAAATCAGATCAGACATTCAATCCTCCTCAGTCGAACAGATTGGCCAGGTTCTTTTTGACGGTGTCGGCGATGTAGAGCGCCAGCGCCTGAATGGTGCTGGCCGGATTTACGCCGCCGCCGGTGACGAAGATGCTGCCGTCGATGATGAACAGGTTCCTGACGTCGTGGCTGCGTCCCCAGCTGTTGACGACGGAGGTTTCCGGATCGTTGCCCATCCGTGCGGTGCCGAGCAGGTGCCAGCCGGATTCGCGCATCGGCCCACCGCCGGTGACTTCGTATGCGCCGGCGGCGCGCAGCGCCTCTTCCGCGCGGTCGAGACCGTGCGCCATCATCTTCAGGCTGTTTTCGCTGTAGCGGTAGGTGATTTTCGGCGCCGGGATGCCATCCGAGTCGGTGAGTTCCGGATCCAGGGTGACCGTATTGCATTCCTCGGGCAGGTCTTCGCAGATCAGACCGATGGAGGCCACATGGTCGAACCGTTTCCGGAAGGCCTCGTGATGTCCGGGCCCCCAGGGAATGGTGCCGCTGGCGTACCCCGCCATGGCGGTATTCAGAGGTCCGGAGCCTCGGGTGACCTGCATGTTGTAGCCTCGAACGAAGCCGCGGCTGGTATCGGTTTCGTAGAACTCTTTCGACAGAATGCAGCAGGCCGATGGGCCCTTGTGGCTGTCGAGGCGTTCCTCGAACCAGCCCTGCTTGAAGCCCACCGGATGGAACATCAGGTTCTTGCCGACCAGACCGCTCGAGTTGGCGAGCCCGTCCGGGCATCGATCGGAGGCCGAGTTCAGCAGGATGCGAGGGGTGCCGACGCCGTTGCAGGCCATCACCACCACCTCGGCGCGCTGGAACTGCTCGTCGCCATTCTCGTCGTAGTAGATGACGCCGTCGGCCATGCCGTCATCGTTGAGCGTGATTTCCCGAACCCGGCACCGGGTGCGCAGCTCCACGCCCCGGCGAATGGCCTCCGGCCAATAGGTGATGTCCGTGCTCGACTTGCCGCCCTGGCTGCAGCCGGAAAGGCAGGGCCCCAGGTTCAGGCACTTGTCGCGGCCCTCGTAAGGCTGGGAAATGATGGCGCTGTCCGATGGCCACCAGTGCCAGCCGAGCTCATTGAAACCTCTCGCGACCGTCTCGCCCACCAGGCCCATGGGCAGCGGCGGCAGCGGCGGCTGTTTGGCTGGATACATGGGGTCGCCGGAGAGCCCGGATACGCCCATCACCCGATCATTCCGGGAGAAATACGGATTCAGGGTGTCGTAGTCGATGGGCCAGTCGTCGGCCACGCCATCGAGGGACTTCACCTTGAAGTCCGAGGGATGCAGGCGCGGAAAGTGAGCGCCGTAGAGAATGGTGCTGCCGCCGACACCGTTGAAGTTGACCACGTTCACGGACGAGTCTTCGTTGTTGATCGGATAGTCGGTTTTACGACCGCGGACATTCGGGTCGATGTTGTAGGGGCCCCAGGCCTGACTTTCCCAGTTGGCGGCATTGGTGGGGTAGTCCGAGGGGTTGGTCCAGTCGCCCTGTTCCAGGCAGACGATCCGCATCCGGGTGTCGGCCATGCTCCAGGCGAAGGCGGCGCCGGAAGCACCTGCTCCGATGATCAGGACATCGACCACATCTTCACTCACATTAATTCTCCCACTGCCCCCGGATGCATGCTGATTCTACAACTTCACTCGAGTCCGGGTGATGCGCCATGATCAGATAGACCAACTTCCGGTCGATACCCCTGCAATTAGGCGTGCTCCGCCGCCCACCCGATATCTAACTCATTGAAAACCAAGGAAATACAACCTGGCCCGATTCATGCAACCCGATCCATGCAAATAGTGCAGAATGTCGAGGATGATGAATCGAGAGGTGAGCGTGCCATGAGATACCGACCCGGAGACGTGGTATCCCGTCGCAAAGGCCTGGTCATGCACCGGGGCTTGGTGTTGTCCGATGGCAGCATCCTGCACAACAGCCCTTTCCGGGGCGAGCATGTGGTGAGCGAGGCTGAGTTTCGCGACGGCAAGCGCCTGCATGTGAGCCGCACCGAGTGCCCGCGCCAGCGACGCTATGCCGCCGGCGCGCGACCGGAGGATCGAGGCTATAACCTGCTTACCAACAACTGTGAGCATACGGTGAGCCGGGCCATGAGCGGTGAATCGGAGAGCCCGCAGCTCAAATCCTGGGCGCTGGGGATCGGTGTGGCCACCGTTGCTTTCGCCATCACCCGGCACCCGGCGGTAACGGCGGCCGGTTACGCCCTCGGCCGGAAGCTGGGCTCGAAGTTCTAGCGGGCCAACACCTGCCACGAACTATCTAAGGGCGCGGTGAAAACACCGTAATCTGGCAGCACCAGCTTGTGTGCATGCAGATAGAGCCGATCGCCCTGCTGAGCAGCGTCCTTCGGCCTGCCGTACAGATGATCCCCAATCAGCGGATGACCGATCCAGGCGAGATGCACACGCAGCTGATGCGTTCGACCGGTGGCCGGTTTCAGCAACAGCAGCGAGCCATCTTCATCCTGCCGCAGGCGCCGGAATCGGGTCAGCGCCGGATGTCCGTCGCCGGTTGGCGAAGCGAGCTGCCAACGCCGATCGACCGCAACGATGTCCTCACGCTGGCCGGCAACCCGATAGCGACTCTTTCGACCTTTCTTCAGGGGGAGATCAATGACGCCGGCAGGACCGGGATCACCGAGGATGCGGGCCAGGTAATACTTGTCCACCCGGCGTGCGGCGAACGCCTTCGTCAGCTCCGTCTGAGTCGCCTGATCCAGTGCGACCGCCAGTGCGCCGCTGGTGGGCTTGTCCAGCCGGTGCACGAGATAGGGCTTCCGCCCGAGCAGGTCCGGCAGCGTGTCCCAGAGGCAGGCTGCCCCCGAGCGATCCGCAAGCAGCGAGACACCTGCCGGCTTGTTCAGCACGACCAGGTGCGAGTCGCGATGCAGAAATTCTATCGGGTCGATGGTGACCTCTTACCCTTAGGCCGGGAATACGATAGCGTCTCACGCTCACCAGGAATACTTGAGGAACGAACATGCGTGCAGCCGTGATGCGGGATCGCAAGATAATCGCCGGTGAGGTAGCCACGCCGGAGCCGGGCCCGGGGGAAGTGCTGGTGAAGACGCTGGCCTGTGGGATCTGCGGTTCGGACCTGCATGCCTTTGAGCACTTCGATCAGTTCACCGATGAAGACAGCGGTTTTGCCAGCACCCTCGATGCGGGCAAAGATCTGGTGATGGGGCACGAGTTCTGTGCGGAAATTCTCGACTTCGGACCGGGTGATGCGTTGCCCGGTCGCCTGCCGACGGGCACGCGGGTCTGTTCCATGCCCACCCTGATCCGCAACGCAGCCGGCGTGGCGGTCGGATACTCGAACGAAGTGCCGGGCGGCTATGGTGAGCAGATGCTGCTGAACGAGATGCTGCTGCTGCCGGTGCCGAACGGCCTGCCGGACGATCATGCGGCGCTTACCGAGCCCATGGCGGTGGGGCTGCATGCGGTGGAGATGGCGAAACTCACTTCAGAGGATGTGCCGCTCGTGATCGGCTGCGGGCCGGTCGGACTGGCAGTAATCGCATCGCTCAAGCTGAAAGGTGCCGGACCCATCATTGCTGCCGACTTCTCGCCCGCCCGGCGCGCGCTGGCGGAGACCATGGGTGCGGACATCGTGATCGACCCATCGGCAACCTCACCTTACGATTCCTGGCGGGCAGCGGCGGAAGCAAGCGCCCAGGGCGCGCGAGCCCCGGTCAACCCGCTGACCGGGGAGCGGCTGCTGCCGCCCGGCGTGTATTTCGAGTGTGTGGGTGTGCCCGGTGTGATCGATCAGATGATGGTGGGTGCCGAGCGAGGCTGCCGCTTCGTCATCGTTGGCGTCTGCATGGAGAGCGATCCGATCCGGCCGTTGCTCGCCATCGGTAAAGAGCTGAGCCTGCAGTTCGTGCTCGCCTACACGCCGGAAGAGTTCGCTGCCACCCTGCATCATATCGCCGAGGGTGAGATTCCGGTGGCGCCGCTGATCACTGGCCACGTCGGCGTGGACGGGGTCGCTCAGGCCTTCAAGGATCTGAAGAATCCCGAGGCTCATGCCAAGATCGTGGTGGAACCCTGGCGTTGAT
>Ga0316194_10002759_pt1 | contig 12256 bp, 10 predicted proteins | sample CroRivsedime1_MG_FD_204936 | JGI IMG/M metagenome (GOLD analysis project Ga0316194, IMG submission 204936) | Coastal sediment microbial communities from Maine, United States - Cross River sediment 1 | ecosystem: Environmental > Aquatic > Marine > Coastal > Sediment | place: USA: Maine...
ACCACCGTGAGTCCGTCGGGCTTGTCGTGATCCGAGGCGATCTTGGCCACCAGCTTGCTGGAAGCGACGCCCACCGATACGGTAAGCCCACGCTGGTCCTTCACCCGTCGCCGGATCTCATGGGCGATGGCGGTGGCGTTGCCGAAGTCGCCGAGATGGTCGGTGACGTCGAGGTAGGCCTCGTCAAGGGACAGCGGCTGGATGATCGGGGTGAAGAGACGGTAGATGGCGAAAATGGCTTCGGATTCCGAGCGATAGCGCTTGAACTCGGGTTTGAGAAAGATGGTCTTCGAGCAAAGGCGGCGCGCCTGCGCCGCCGGCATGGCCGAGTGGATGCCGTAGCGTCGGGCCTCGTAGTTGGCCGCGGCGACGACGCCGCGGCTATCGGGGTTGCCGCCCACCACCACGGATTTGCCCTCGAGCGATGGATCGTCCCGGACATGGACCGCTGCGTAGAAACAGTCCATGTCGCAGTGGAGGATGCGGCGGTAGTTCTCCCACGATGCCATCGCCCGTATTCTACTGTCCCTCTCCCTCTCCCGTGTCCGAGTCCGCGTCCGTACCCGTACCCGTGCCCGTTCCCGCAATGACCCCTGTCCGTATCCGTAGCCGTGGCCGTACCCGCACCAGTGGCCGTGGCCGAAACCGTATCAGCTACCTCGGTCTCTTGGCGGTCACTGAACATCTGGCGGCACCCACCCCTCAGGGGCATCACGATGACAGCGTCGGCTGCAAAGTCGACAGGATCAGTGGCGGCAAACGGCTTCAGGAAACTGGGGCAGTGACCCGCGGGAGCGATCTGCCTGAGGTGGGACGATGGCCTGTGATCATCCCCGGGTCTGTCCGGAGTTAGGGTGTTCGCTGCGATGTTGTGGGGGCAGGTTTCAGCCTGCCCTTTTGTCCCTCACCGGTACGAAACGCGATCCACGCCAGTCCCGCAACGTACCGGGTACCAATCATTGCGATGGCTCAATCTGCGTCATCTGCGGGCAATCCGCGATGCTGCGATGGAATCTGTGTTCATCTGGGTGATCTGTGGGTTTTTCGATGCGACGCTTCTATCCAGCATCCAGCATCCAGCATCAGCCCCGACCCAGCTACACTCTCCCCATGCCCCCATTCCTCTCCGCCGGCCCCTTCTCGGCTCGTGACGGCGAGGGTCGTTCGCTCTTCACCGACGTGTCCATCGAGATCAACGAGGGTGAGCTCGTCGTCCTCGACGGACCGTCCGGCAGCGGCAAGAGCACCCTGGTCCGTCAGCTTGTGGGAATGGTGCCGAGCTCGAATGTGTCTCGTGAGTTGGATGGCGAGGTCTACTCGGGGCTCCAACTCCCGCGGTGGCGGTCGCGAGTCACCCTGGTGGCGCAAGATGCCCCGATGTTGGCGGGGACGGTGGGTGAGAATATCCGTTTCCCCTTCGGCCAGCGGTGCGCCGGTGGCTGCGCTCCGGAAGAGTCGCGGTTGGCGGCCGTCATGGACGCGGTCGGGCTGATCGGCATTCCGGAAGAACGCGACGTCGGGACCCTTTCGGGGGGAGAGCGTCATCGGTTGGCTTTGGTCCGTGGTCTGATCTGGAATCCACCCGTGCTCATCGCCGATGAGCCCCTATCCGGGCTCGACGAGGACACGGCGGTATCGTGCTTCGAGCTGCTTCTCGATTTTGCCCATTGCACCGGTCACGCGGTGCTCTGCGTGGTTCACGATCGCGCACTCGGCGCGAAAGCGGGCCGTCGAATCAACCTCGTCGGGATCCACGGAGAGTCACCACCATGAGCTCGCTCATCGAACTCGGGCCCCTGCAACTCGCCGTCGCCACCCTGCTGGTCGTGGCTGCGGGAGTCATTTCGCTGGTCCTGCGCCTCGGGATCGGGCGACGGCTTGCGGTGGCTGCCGTTCGTACGGTGATCCAGCTCGGGCTTCTGGGACTGATCCTCGAGCGGGTTTTTTCCCTTCGCAACCCGGTCGTAATTGTCGGGATTCTGGTATTGATGACCATCTTCGCCGCCCGCGAGGCCGCGAGCCGGACCACCAGGGGCTACCGCGGCATCATGCTCGATGCCTGGCTGGCCATGGCAGTGTCGTGTTTTGCCGTCGGAGGGGTGGTTACCCAGGTGGTGGTCGGGGTCGAGCCCTGGTACGAACCCCAGTATGTGATCCCCCTCATCGGGATGATTCTCGGCAACTCCCTGACCGGAATTGCCCTCGGCCTCGATCGCTTTCTCGACCACCTCTCAACCCGTCACGCGGAGATCGAGCTCCGACTCGTCTTCGGCGCCAGCCGTCGTGAGGCGCTGGCGGCCCCCCTGCGAGATGCGGTTCGTACCGGGATGGTGCCCATCATCAACGCCATGGCCGCCGCCGGAATCGTTTCGTTGCCGGGGATGATGACCGGTCAGATCCTCGCCGGCGCGCCTCCGCTCCAGGCGGTGGCGTATCAGATCGTGGTCATGTTCATGATCGCCGCCGCCGTGGCCGGCGGAGCGATGATGGTCGTGCTCCTCGCCGGCCGCCATTTCATGGGCCCCGACGCCGTCCTTCGTTTGGACAGGCTCAGAACGGCGAAATGAAAAATGATCAATGAACAATGAAAAATCGTGCCTCGCGTTCCTCCCGGGGGCAGGAGAGGATAGGGGCATTTTTTATTGTTCATTGATCATTTTTCATTTTCGCTCTCGACCTCGTCGAGAGCTCCGGGTTCCCACGGCAGGGGTGGGCGTATCTGTTGATCGTCGGGCAGGGCCCATTTCTTGACCTGGACGACCTCCATCATGTGGTCGAGGACCTGGAGGGTGATGGACTTGACCAGGGACTCGAGCTGCGCCAGGCCCGGACCGTAGAAGACATCGTCGAGGATGGCGCCGGCCACCTCGCGCATGGCTTCCTCTCCCTCACCTGAATCGAGGGTTCCGGCGACGGATTCGAGGGTGGTGTCGACAATGACCTCGCCGATGGCCCGAACAGCCGGTTTGAGGATGACATTCGGCAGTGGAACGGCCTGCAGGGCTTCGGATTCTTCGACCGCGTTCTCGAGGTTGAGGCGGACCAACGATCGCAATCGATCCATGGTTGTCGGATCGGTCAGCGTTTGACGGATCTGGTCGGCCAAGACCGCCTCGATCTCGCCTTTGCGGGGTTCCACCGTCGCCCGGATGATGCCGGCGTGGGTCCCATCCTCGATCTCTTCGTGAAACTCCGACAGGATCCGAAGCGCCACGCGGTCGGAGACCTCCTCGGTGATGATGTTGGAGAAATAGAGAACGGTTCGAGTGAAGACATCCTTGCCGACGTTCGACAGCTCGCTCCGTTTGAGCCGCATATACATGGAGACCGCTCGCAGGAGCCTGAATGGACGGAAGAACGACATCGGGATGAGCCCGAGGACGTCGTACCAGTTGAAGATGGGGAAGAAGAACCAGCGAGAGTAGGTCGTTCGTTTGAGGGCGAGGATCCACCGAACCGTGAACTCGATCCAGAAGAGGATCAGAAACGGGAGATCGAGGATCCAGAAGTGATCCGTGAGGTCGCCGTCGATGTTGTAGGTGCGGTAGTAGTTGAGCTTGAACCCGCGAAACACCCGCGGATCGATTGTGGCGATGGTTTCGGCGAGGTCCTCGGGATCTGTCGGCCAGAAGGCCTCGCACGCCTCCAGGAGTGTTTCGCTGTTGCGCAACGACCCGCCGGTGACACCGATATTACTTGCCAGCGCTTCCGAGATCAGGCCCAGGATGCGGGCCTGACCCGATCGGGCGAAGGCGTTCTCGTGCACGACGCGGTACGACATCTCCACCAGGTTTTCCCGATGTTCTCTGGTGGTTGCGGGGAAGGCGTCGGTTTCGAGTAGGGAACGGGTCACCGTGATCTCGTTCATGAGGGCGTCGGTCAGCGGATGCGGTTCGATCCCTTTGACCGGGTCATAGATCGAGGCCACGACGGGGATGTAGGTGACGTACTGGGGCCGCAGCCAGAGGTAGCTGAGGTCGAAGAGGATCATCCACAGATTGATGAGCGCCACCCACACCATGAAGACGTCCCACAAAAGTTGGATCTTGGAACGGCGACTCAGGCTGCGGACGGTCTGGGCGGCGTTCTTGACTGCGTTGGTGACGGTCATGGGGTCTCCGTTGAAACGGGGACCATTGTACGGCCTTCGGACCGGGGTTTTGAGCACAAGAGAGATCCGCTGATTTACAATCGGCGTGTCTGGAGGCCGCCATGCCCGCCCTCTCTCCGAAATCATCCACCCTTCAGCAGTCGCCGATCCGAAAGCTCGCGCCCCTTGCACGCGACGCCGAAGCCCGGGGTACCGATGTCATCTATCTCAACATCGGCCAGCCCGATATGCCGACCCCGCCGGAGATGATCGCCGAGCTTCATGGTCTCGCCCTCAACCGCCTGGCCTATGCGCCCAGCGAGGGTCTTCCCGAGTCGCGGGAAGCGTGGAGCGCCTTCTTCGCCAGTTGGGGGATCGAGTTTCGTCCCGACGAGATTCTGGTTACCGCCGGGGCGAGTGAGGCCATCACCTTCGCCCTGTCGGTGGTGGCCGGCGGAGGCGACGAGGTGCTCGTTTTCGAACCCTGTTACACCAACTACCTGAGCTTTGCTGCCCAGGCTGATGTCACCATGGTTCCCATCACTCTTCGAGTCGAGGATGGATATCACTTCGGCGACATCGAACGGTTGCAAAGGTGCATCACACCCCAAACGCGGGCCATCCTTCTGTGCAATCCGTCCAATCCGACCGGAACGGTCTACACCGAGTCGGAGCTCGAAGCCGTGGCCCGGGTCGCGGTGGAGAACGATCTCTTTGTCATTTGCGACGAGGTCTACCGCGAGTTCGTCTTCGACTCCGGTCAGGTGCGTTCGTTCACCCGGTTCACCGAGCTTGCCCAGCGCATCATCGTGGTCGACAGTGTTTCCAAGAGATTCAACGCGTGCGGTGTCCGCATCGGCTGTCTGGCGACCAAGAATCGCGAAATTCTCGATGTCACCCTCCGCTTCTGTCAAGCGCGGTTGTCGGTGGCCACCGCCGAACAGATCATGGTGGTGCCCATGCTCGCCAATGGCCGCAGTTACGCGGAACGTCTGTGTGTCGAGTATCAGGGCCGCCGTGATGCGGTCTTCACCGGTCTCGCCTCGATGCAAGGCGTCAAGCCCCACCGCAGCGAAGGTTCGTTCTACACCATGACGCGTTTACCGATCAGGAGCTGTGAGGAGTTCGCCGTGTGGCTGTTGAAGGATTTCGCCCATGAGGGCGAGACCATCTGTCTCGCTCCGGGAGAGGGTTTTTACGTGACCCCCGGGCTTGGCGTCGACGAGGTCAGGATCGCCTTCATGTACGACGCGCCGACCCTGACCCGGGCGATGAAGATCCTCGACGCGGCCGTCGAGGTCTATCCGGGGAGACTGGCGGCTGTCGGAACCGAGTCGCTCGTCGAAGATCGAGAGTCGTAAGTCGTAAGACGTGGGTCGCCGTCCACGCTGCCGAGACGCTCTCCGACTTCGTGAGTCGATAAGGTCACCGCTGCGGTCAATTGAAACGCAAAGAACGCCAAGATCGCAAAGACCATCGCAGAGCATCGCATTCGAGAGTTGGTTTTCGGCTCGGGGATGTCATACAACTTCGTGCATCGGCTTCGGAGAATTCAACGGTGCTGCTCTGACCACGGAGCAGACCACGCTTTCGTTTGGCGCTGCAGAAAACCACTCTAGGAAAAACGAGGCCATGCCGGTCGGTAGCTGGGAGCATGATTTGCGGGACGCTCGAGTCCGTGTGACCCCTTTGTGGTGTCATTGTGGATCTTCGTGTTCTTCGTGTTTCAAAAAACCGCTGATGCTCACAAGGGTCGAATCCGAAGACGGATGACTCTCCGGATTTCAGAGCAACGACTCACGATTCACGACTCACCACTCACGACTCACTGAACTGCCTTCTCAACCCGCTCGATGGCCGCCTGCGGTCCCAACGCGACGAGTACGTCTCCCCCCTCGATGCGCTCCTGAGCGTCAGGGTTGAAGATCGCCCGGTCTCCCCGTTTGAGGGCCACGACGATGATCCCGAAACGCTTGCGGACCTCGGCGCCAGCCAGCGTCTTCCCCGCGAGTTCTGAGGACGGATCGATGACGATCTCGGCGAGCTCGAGTTCAACCGACGATCCCAGAAGCGACTCGTCGATGAAGTCGGTGACAGTTGGTTTGATGGCGGTCAGCGCGAGACGCATCCCGCCGATCTTGTACGGATTGAGCACCCGGTCGGCACCGGCGAGCTGGAGCCGTTCTTCCGCGCCGTTCTCCACGGCTCGAGCGATGACGGTGATCTCCGGGTTGAGCTGTCGTGCGATGAGGATCGTGTAAACGTTGTGAGCGTCGTCGGCGAGGCAGGTGATGATGGTCTTGGCCTGGACGATGTTGGTGGAGGCCAGGACCTTTTCGTCGGTGGCGTCGCCGCGAACGACATGTTTCCCCTGATCTTCGAGCTCGCGGCAGTGGTCGGGATCGATGTCAACCACTACGAATTTGAGGCCGCGCTGCTGAAGGACCTCGACGACGGCCTGCCCCATGCGGCCGTGGCCGCAGACGATGATGTGATTCTTGAGCCTTTTCATAAGCTTAAGTTCCCTTCGGATTCCGAGTACCCGGCGAAGATCGGTCTCGAGCATGGCGCGGGCGAACTCCGACGCGATGAGGAGGATGACGCCGACCCCGGCGAAGGCGAGCAGCATGGTGAAGATTCGACCTGCTGTTGACAGGGGAAAGACTTCGCGAAAGCCGATCGTCGTCACCGTGATGGTGGTCATGTACAGTGCGTCGAACGGGGTCATCCCTTCGATCACGACATAGCCGATGGTGCCGCCGGTGATCACCAGCAGGCCGAAGGTCACAGATTTGACGAGGGCGTGGAACTTGAGCGAGATCACACAGAGATCCTAACCCAATGAACCTCCCCGGTGCTACCATTCAATCGCTTGTGGAGCAAGCCGGGAGGCATCATGGTGGAGGCGGAAGGCCGCAGTTTCAGTTTTGAGGGACTCGAGGCGTTGACTCCCGAGGTCCTCGAAACGTTTGAATATGAATACGCGGGTCGCGATGCGATTGTCGAGATCGCAACCGACGAATGGAGCTGTGTGTGCCCCTTCTCGGGCCTGCCCGACTTCGGCACCCTGACGGTCCGATACCTCCCGACCGAGGTCTGCATCGAGCTCAAGTCATACAAGTACTATCTGACGAGCTTTCGCAACGTCGGGATCTACCAGGAGCACGCTGCCAACCGGGTCCTCGATGACCTCGTCGCCTGTTGCAGACCGAAGTGGATGGAGGTCGTCCTCGACTATCGCCTCCGCGGCGGGATCCACACCGTGGTGACTGTGGAGCACGGGTCGCGGTAGTTTCGTGAGTCGTGAGGAGTCAGTGGTATCGGCTGATTCCGGGAGGTCCCGGGACTGCATGCATCAGTGATGGTGGCCGCGAGGGTGTGATTGAAACACAAAGGGCACAAAGGGTCCATCGCAGTTTTACCGCAAAGATCGCCAAGACCGCAAAGGACATCGCATGATTGACCCATCGCACCATCGCAGCTTCTCCAAGAGAGTCAGACGCCTCGGGCATATGAACGCATCCGCTGACATCAGCTGCGATGGCATATGAATCGTGTTCTTTGTGATCTTCGTGTTTCAAAAAATGCAGCCGCGGTCTCGATGACCGACGTACGAAGTTGATGGACGATCCGGCGGCGCGAGGCAGCACCTCACTTACGCTGCGATGACAACGCCATCACCGCCGTTGCGCTGAGGATGATCACTCCGCCCACCGCGGCCCACACGGTCGGTGTTTCGCCGTGGACGAGCCATGCCCAGATGGGGCTCAGGACGGGTTCCGCGATCAGGATCAGTGACGCCTCGAGGGCGGGTACCTGGGCGACGCCTCGCACCAGGAACGCGTACGCGATCCCGATCTGAAAGACGCCGAGAAAAATCACCAGGGCCCAATCGGTAGGTGTCGATGTGGAAACGGGAAGCGCCATGGGAAGGGCGACGAGCGCGGCGATGAGATTGCCGCAACAGACGGCGGCGGTGGTCGCTCCGACGTCATCGGTGCCGCGGCCGAGCCACCTCAGCCCCATGATGCAGAGCCCGTAGCAAAGTCCGGTTGCCGCACCGAAGATGTTCCCCACCATCGGGTCTGGCGCAGTGGTGCTCACCGGTTGGCTCCCGACAAAGAAGAGGACCATGCCCGTCGCGAGCGTTGCCATCAGGATCAGCTGCCGCCGATGCGTCTTTTCGCCGAGCAGCCACGGCCCTAAAATCAACACATAGAGTGGAGCCGAACCCTGAAGGAAGATCGCGTTGGCGGCGGTCGTCAGCTTGTTGGCGAGTACGAACGAGATCATCGTGCCGGCATAGGTGATTCCGACCAACCATGTGCGCCAAGTCCACCCCTGGCGCGCCGCGGGTACCAGAACGAAGATCGCCACTACGGCGACGGCTGAGCGAAAACTGGCCACCTGCCAACCACTGAGGGTGCACGCCTTGACCGCGGCCCCTCCAGTGGAAAAGAGGATCGCCGCCGCAAGGACCATCAAACGGTCGCGGCTCGAGGTGGAGGGAGTGGCGATGGTCATCGGATTTGCATCATACCCGGAGTGACGACGAGACATCGTGAGTCGTGAGTCGTTGCTCTGAAATCCGGAGAGCCGTGCGTCTTCGGGATCGACCCTGGTGAGCATCAGCGTTTTCTTGAAACACGAAGAACACGAAGATCCACAAAGACACCACAAAGGTCGGTTCTTGACTCATCGCAAGGCCCGAGGTGTCTTCCAGGTCGGAGGACCCGGGTCAAACAATGCGATGCTCCGTGGTTCCTTCGTGGTTCTTTGTGTCCTTTGTGTTTCAAACACACCCTCGCAGCGACCTCAACCGACCCACGAAATCGTAGGACCAGCCGGCAGCGAGGACCCACTCTCAAATGCGGTGCTTTGCGATCTTGGCGTTCTTTGCCTTTCAATCGACCGTAGCGGTGACCAGGAACGACTCACGACTCCAGAACATCGACAATGGTGACTCGGGCCTGTGCTACCATTTCGCCGATGGAAGTCAATTCCATGAACCTCGGCGACTCTCTTCCCTGATGGGAAGAATTTTTTTGCCTGAATTCTGAGTGGACGCGTTCGTAAGGAGTGGTGACCATGGCGGAGGACACGAAGAGCCTGGCAACCGTTGTGCAGATCATGGATGAAGGCGCCGTGAGGCGAACCGTGACTCGGATGGCCGCGGAGATCGTTGAAAATGACGGCGAGGATGTGATGCTGGTCGGCATCCACACCCGTGGCGTCCCTCTGGCCGACCGGTTGGCGGCTGAGCTCGAGGGAATCTCCGGCAAGAAGCCCTCGGTGGGTCGCCTCGATATCACCCTGTATCGCGACGATATCGGTCCGTGGCGCCCGGCTCACACCCAACCGGTGCTCAAGAAGACGGTGCTGCCGATCTCGATCGACGACAAGGTGATCTACCTGGTAGACGACGTGCTCTACACCGGCCGCACCGTGCGCGCGGCCCTCGATACTCTGATCGACTATGGGCGCCCGCGGGCGATCCGGCTCGCGGTACTGGTCGATCGCGGGCACCGCGAGCTTCCGGTTGCGGCCGACGTGGTCGGCAAGGTCGTCGCCACTTCGCGCCGCGAGGATGTTCAGGTGCGGTTGCGCCCGGCCGACGACCGAGACGGGGTCTGGCTTGGGAGGGAGGCGCCCGATGGCAGTTGAGCGGGCCGAAGGCCTGTCCTCCAAGGATGTCGTCGGGATCTCGCCACTGAGCCCGGGCGAGATCCAGTTGATCCTCGATACCGCCGAAGAGCTCCTCGAAGTGGCACAGCGACCGATCAAGAAGGTCCCGGCCCTTCGCGGTATGACGGTCGTCAATCTCTTTATGGAGCCATCCACCAGAACCAGGTTCTCCTTCGAGGTGGCCGAGAAACGGCTGTCGGCGGACACCCTCAACTTCTCGGCATCCGGGTCTTCGGTCAGCAAGGGTGAGACCCTCTTCGACACGGCGCGCAATCTCATGGCCATGGCGCCGGACTTCATCGTCATTCGGCATCCCAACTCGGGCGCGCCGCACCGGCTCGCCGGGGTCGTTCCTGCGTCCATCATCAATGCCGGCGACGGCATCAACGAGCACCCCACCCAAGCGTTGCTCGATGCGTTCACAATGCGCCAGCACTTTGGTGATCTCCAGGGACTCACGGTCGTGATCGCCGGCGACATCCGTCATTCGCGAGTTGCCCGGTCCAATGCGTTCCTGCTGACCAAAATGGGGGCCGAGGTCCGGTTCGTGGCGCCGGTGTCGTTGCTGCCGGTGGAGGTCGAGAGCCTGGGAGTCAAGGCCTTTCGCCGGCTCGAACCGGCCCTCGAAGGGGCCGATGTGGTGATGATGCTCCGCATCCAGCTCGAGCGACAGAAGAAGATCAACTTCCCATCCATGCGTGAGTACTACGACTTCTTCGCCCTCACCGAGGAGCGGCTGGCCTTGGCGGCTCCCGGGGCGAAAGTCATGCACCCGGGCCCCATGAACCGTGGGGTCGAGATCGATTCTTTGGTGGCCGACGGTCAACAGTCGGTGATCCTCGAACAGGTGACCAATGGGGTCGCCATCCGCATGGCCATTCTCTACCTGCTTGCCGGAGGACTCAGTGACTCGGCTTCTGATTCGTAACGGACGTGTCGTCGATCCGTCCCAGGGTCTCGACGAAGGTATGGACCTGCTCATCGAGGATGGCTGTGTGGCCCGGCTCGGCGACCGGCTCGAGGCGCCGGGAGACACCCCCGTTCTCGATGCGGCAAATCTCGTCGTGGCGCCCGGATTCATCGATCTCCACACTCATCTGCGCGAGCCCGGTTTCGAGTACAAGGAGACCATCGCTACTGGATTGCGGGCGGCGGCGGCCGGTGGCTACACCGCCATCTGCGCCATGGCCGACACCGAACCGGCCAACGATGATCCGGCGGTCACTCGTTTCATCCGCGAGAAGGCCGCAGAGGTTGGCCTGTGCCGCCTCTACCCGGTGGGTGCTGTTTCCAAGGGTCGAGATGGCGATGCGCTGGCCGAGATCGGCGAGATGGTGGGTGAGGGGGCGGTGGCCATTTCCGACGCCGACCGTCCGATAGACAATGCGCTGCTGCTGCGACGTGTGCTTGAGTACGCTCTGAGCTTCGACGTGCCCGTGGTGGCCTATCCGATGGATCCCGATCTTGCCGATGCCGGCGCCATGAACGAGAGCGCCGTCTCGACCCGAATCGGTCTTCGTGGACTGCCGGCAGCGGCGGAAGAATCGATGGTTGCTCGCGATATTCTTCTCGCCGAGGCGGTTCACGGTCGGCTCCATCTGACCCACCTGTCGACCGGGGCCAGTCTCGATTTGGTGCGTTCAGCCAAACGCAAGGGCTTCGAGGTGAGCTGTGACGTCACCCCCCATCACTTCATTCTCACTGACGACGATGTCGCCACTGCCAACTATGATCCCAATTGGAAGACCTACCCACCGTTCCGCTCTGCCGCCGACGTCGAGTTCGTTCTCCAGGCGATCTACGACGGGACCGTTGATGCCATCGCGTCTGATCATTCGCCGCATCATGCCGACGACAAGGAGCTCGACTTCGCCGATGCGCCCTTCGGTATCGTCGGTTTGGAGACCGCGGTCGGGCTCGCCATCGACCGCCTGGTCCACGGCAAGGTCATCGGCATCGCACAACTGGTGCGGCTCTTCTCCACGGGTCCTGCCGAGGTGTTCAACCTGCCCGGCGGGACCCTCCGCGAAGGTGAGCCGGCCGACCTGACCTTGCTCGATCTTCGCAAGCGGTGGACCGTCGACCCCGCGAAATTCAAGTCGAAGGCGCGCAACACACCGTTCACCGGTCGTCAGCTCAGGGGCGCACCGGTGGCGACCATCGTGGGTGGGAAGACCGTTTGGCAAGCAGCGATGTAAGTCGTGAGTCGTGAGACGTTGACCACGCTGGTGAAGCGCTTTCAGACTTCGTGAGACGATAAGGTCACCGCTACGGTGAATTGAAACGCAAAAAACACATCGCAGACTCTGCCCGCAACCCAATAGAACCCTGTGAGAAACCCAGCTTGTGGTTGCGAAGTGCCAGCCGTTGCGATCGGGTCTTGAAACACAAGGGACACAAAGAACCACGAAGGAACCACGGAGCATCGCATTGTTTGACCCGGGCCCTCCGACCAGGAAGACACATCGGGCCTTGCGATGA
>Ga0316194_10002763_pt1 | contig 12245 bp, 10 predicted proteins | sample CroRivsedime1_MG_FD_204936 | JGI IMG/M metagenome (GOLD analysis project Ga0316194, IMG submission 204936) | Coastal sediment microbial communities from Maine, United States - Cross River sediment 1 | ecosystem: Environmental > Aquatic > Marine > Coastal > Sediment | place: USA: Maine...
CGGCCAATGGTTCGACTGCCGACCGAATCCTCATCACCGGCCACGAACCCACCTGGTCGGATCTCGTGTCGCTCCTGACCGGGGGCAGTCTCGTGGCCATGCCGACAGCGGGTTTGGCCTGTGTTTCCGTCAGGGGCAACACCTGGTCCAAGCTCGGATCGAGCTGTGGCGAACTCCAGTGGCACGTCACACCGAGAATGATCAAACCGCTCCTGTGATCACACTGCATCAGCCGGATGGATGCAGCAAGCGCCAGGTCATGCCCCCCCATCGACTACCCGCTCCCAAGAACGAATCCGAGGTGATCATGCCGCGGACCGAGTCAGGATCAGGATCATCGGGAGCGGGAGCGGGAGCGGGAGCGGGAGCGGGAGCGGGAGCGGACTCGGACGCAAGATACTGTTCACTGCCACTGCCACTGCCACTGCCATTGCCACTGCCACTGCTTCGGGATGTGGCAAGATTGAAGCCCGTGGTTGAACAGACGAAACCAGATAAGAGCGCATCCCACGACTCCTTCGTCGGACTTGACGTCGACTTTCCCTTGCGGGTGGCGTGCGTCGACATGGGATCCAACGCGATCCGCTTCCTTGCCGCGGAGTTTTCCAGCGAAAGCGAGTTCGAGGTCCTCGACGGTGAACGGGCGCCGGTGCGGCTCGGACACGGGGTTTATCTTTCGGGGCGACTCGAAGCCAACGCAATGGACAGGGCGGTGGAGGCGCTGATCCGCTTCCGCAGCAAAATGGACTCGCTCGGCATCGAGCACTACCGCGCGGTGGCGACCAGCGCCGTTCGCGAGAGCAGCAACCGGAAGGCCTTCATCGCACGGGTCTTCGACGAGAGCGGTCTCCGACTCGAGGCCATCAGCGGGTCGGAAGAGGCGCGGTTGGTTCACCTCGCGGTGGCGCGACGCGTTCCACTCGGCAACCGCATGTGGTTGTTGGTGGATCTCGGCGGCGGCAGCGTCGAGGTCTCGCTGGTCGATCAGAACGGAACCTACTGGTCCGAGTCGCACACCATGGGTTCGGTCCGACTGCTCGAGGAGCTCACCGAGTCGGGCGCCGATCCCGGACGCTTCCGACGTTTGCTCGCCGAGTACATCTCGGTGCTCAAGGTCCCGGATATGCCCGAGAAGAGACAGCTCGCCGGTTATGTCGCCACGGGAGGCAACATCGAGACTCTGGCCAAGCTCGGCGGCTTTCCTGATGAGCTGAGCGTCACCCACCTGCCCGTGGACACCCTGCGAACCATCATCGAACAGCTGGCCCGATTGTCGTATCGAGAGCGGGTGGATGAGCTCGGTCTGCGTGAGGATCGCGCCGATGTCATCCTGCCGGCGGCAATGGTCTACGAGCGGTTGGCTGATCTTGCCGGCGCAGATGAGATCCAGGTGCCGCACGTGGGCATCAAGGAGGGCGTGCTCTACGATCTGGTGAGCCAGCTGGTGGGTCACCGCGACCACGAGGATCGCCAGGACCGCGAGGTTCTGGCCAGCGCCCTCACTATCGGCCGCAAGTACCACTTCGACCGCGATCACGCCATGCAGGTGTCCAAGCTCTCCCTCAGGCTCTTCGACCAGCTGCGGTCGCTGCACGGGCTCGGGGCCGCTGATCGACGGATCCTGCACGCCGCGGCTCTGCTCCACGACATCGGTCAGTTCGTCAGCTTCCAGGCTCATCACAAGCACTCCCAATACCTGATCTCACATTCCGAGCTGCCCAACTTCAGCGATCACGAGATGCAGCTCGTGGCCAATGTCGCGCGCTACCACCGTAAGGCCCACCCGGCCGACCATCACCCGGAGTTCATGGCGCTCGACGAAAACGAGCGGGTTCGAGTCACGCGGCTGGCGTCGCTGCTCCGGGTGGCCGACGCCCTCGACCGCGAGCACGTCCAGCGGGTCACCGATCTCACGGCCAAGCTCACCGATGACACGCTGACGTTGTGGCTCGACGGAACGGCCGGCGTGCTCATGGAGGGTTGGTCCCTCAAGAAGAAGGCGAACCTCTTCCACGGGCTCTTCGGGCGTAAGGTCAAGCTTCGGTTCCTGGGCGCGGAGCAGGATGTGGAGGAATGATGGCCGAGAAGGAACGATGCGGCTGGTGCGGGACCGACGAGCTCTATGTCGCCTATCACGACGACGAGTGGGGCGTGCCGGTGTGGGATGATCGGACGCTTTTCGAGTTCCTCATCCTCGAGGGCGCTCAGGCCGGTCTGAGCTGGTCGACCATTCTCAACAAGCGCGCGGGCTACCGCCGGCTCTACGACGCCTTCGACCCCGAGTTGGTCGCGCGCTACGACGATGCCAAGGTCGCCGAGCTCCTGACCGACCCGGCCATCGTCCGCAATCGCGCCAAGGTCGCGGCCTCCATCGGCAACGCCCGCGCCTTCCTCGACGTTCAGACCGAGTTCGGCAGCTTCACGGAATACATCTGGCGCTTTGTCGACGGCCGACCGATCCGGAACATCTGGAAGACTCTGGCCGAGATCCCGGCGAAGACCCCCCTCGCCGAGACCATCTCCAAGGATCTCAAACAGCGTGGGTTCAAGTTCGTCGGCCCGACCATCGTCTACGCCCACATGCAGGCCACAGGGATGGTCAACGACCACATCGTGAGCTGTTTCCGGCACGCGGAGGTCGCCGCTCTTTCGAAGGTTTGAAATGCCGCAGATCAGGTCGCCGGCCCGCCCCGGCTCTGCGGGCTAGAACAAGCGAATTTGTTCATCCGGCGGCAAGTGTCCGAGCATGATCATCTTGCGTCTGAAGGCCTGCTCGCGGCGGATGGCGAGGTCGGAGCGTTGGGCGCGCAGCTCTGCGAGCTCCGTCTCGATGCGGCGGCGTTCGTCTGGATCTTCGGCGTCCTTGAGCTGCTGTCGAAGTTCGACGGCCTGCTCGCGGAGCTCCCGCATTCCCGCGAGGATGACTGCTTCCTCATTGCTGACATAGACCTTCGAAGAGCAGGACGCATCGTCTTCGCCCGGCTGGTCGTCGAAGATCGGCAAGTGGGACGATACCTTGTCACTCACAGTTCGAGTGTACCTCGCCCGATGAGGTTTTCTGCTCTGTTAATCTGCAGTTCGTGTCCACGATGGATCCCATCGCTGCGGGTGTCGAGTTCCGCCGACATCAGATCGAGGTGGAGGACGGTGTCCGTTTGACGGTCTACGAGTGGCAACCGGGCACGGGAGCGAAGCCATTGGTCTTCGTTGCCGGCTGGGTGTCGGTCATCGAGGGTTGGCGGTCGCTGCTCGAGGTCCTTGTCCGCGAGCGGCCGGTCATCTACATGGAAACACGCGAAAAGCGATCGGCCGTCTTCGAACGGGATCATGTCCGGCCGGCGGACTTTGCCATCTCCAGGTTGGGCGATGACGTCATCGAGGTCTGTGACCGGCTCGCGATCGACCCGGATAGGCGGGTGTTTTTCGCCAGCTCCATGGGGTCCAACGCGGTGCTCGAGGGGTTCAAGCACGGGCGCCTCGCCGGTCGGGGTGCGTTTCTGGTCGGACCCAACGCGGAGTTTCGCTTCCCAAGCTGGGGGAGGGCGCTGACCTACATGCCGGCGGCCATCTACCACCTGGCTCGCCCGTTCATGGTTTGGTACCTCAGACGATTCCGGGTCAATGTGAGCGTCGACCCCGAGCAGATGGCCCGCTACGAGCGGACCCTCAAAGCGGCCCACCCAGTGCGGCTGAAACTCTCGGCCCGTGCCGTGCTCGGCTATTCGCTCTTCCCCGGCCTGGAGACGGTGGAGATGCCCGTCGCCGTCGCCTACGCTTCCTCGGACACGTTGCACCAGGGCGAGGAGGTGCACCGCATCGTTGAGGCCCTGCCCCACGGCGAGGCCGTCGAGTGCCCCTCCAACACCTACATGCACACGGCCTCGGTGGCGGGGGATCTTCGGAGATTCCTCTCGACCTTGTAGAATCCGGCAATGGCATCAAAGCTCGTTCGCATTCTGTGCCCTCTGGTTTTCACCCTCCTGTTTCCCCTCTCGAACCCCTTTGCCGGGCCGAATCTCGCTCCACCATCGGGCGGCGACAGCGTCCCGGTCCTCGGTGGTCAAGACTGCGCCGATGGCGTGGTGAAGGATGACGGGACCCTCGAGACAGGTTATGGCTGGGTGCCGTCGGCGGTGGACGGGCGCTATGTACAGCGCTTCGAGGCCGTCGAATTTCGGTCGCGCAAGATGGAGGAGATCTGCATCTGCTGGACCCGTACTCGTATGGATGACGAACTGAGATTTCAGGTCCAGCTCTATCGCGACCGTGGGGGTCGGCCGGCGCTCTTCCCCGAGGAGTCCGTGGATGCGGTCGCGACCTTGGTGCCGAGCTACCCCGACGGGGCGTTCTACTCGGTTGATGTCTCCGAAGCGGACATGCACGCGCCGACCGAGGTCTTTTACCTCGGGGTCCAGTGGAACCCCTCCCAGGAAGACTACTTCTTCGTCTGCGTCGACAAGACCGCGGAATCCCCTGTCGTCGACGGCTGGTTCATCGACGACCGAGCCGACGAGTGGACCAGCGTGCTCGACACCTTCGACCCCACCTTCAACGATCACCGGGCGATGATGATTCGCGCCCGTGCGCTCGAAGGCTTCTTCCCGCTGGTGCCCACTGTCGGTCCGAGGGGTATTGCGGTCTTCGTGGCGATGATCGCCTGTCTGGGAGCAGCGCTGCTGGCTCGTAGAAAGCGCTGATGGCTCGGCTCCCCTTCTGGCTCAAGGCGGTTCTGCTGACGATCCCGGCGGTGCTCCTGATCGTTTTTTTTGTCCTCATCGCCGTCGGTTGGTACGTCAGGAATCAGATGCTCGATTCGGGAGGAGAATTGCGGCCGCTGATGGCGGCCTACGATGTCCGTCACTATGGCCTCGACGTTGCGGTGAATCCCGACGAGCGGAGCATACGGGGAGTCAATCGGGTGACGGTGGAGGCCATCGAGCCACTCAATCTCTTCGAGATTCACCTCGATGGCCGACTCGAGGTGGCCTCGGTGGAAGTCGATGGCGAACCCTCCGGTTTCGAGCACGATGACGGTGTCATCCTCGTCTCGTTGCCGGCGCCCTGGAACATCGGTGACCGACACCAGGTCACGATCAGCTACCGAGGGAAGCCCAAAAAGGCACTCAGACCACCGTGGGTGGACGGATTTGTGTGGTCCGAAACACCCTCGGGTGTCCCCTGGATCGGCGTCACGAGTGAGGGTGACGGTGGCGACAACTGGTGGCCGTGCAAGGATCATCCGTCTGATGAGCCCGATGAGGGGATGGACATCGCGCTCACGGTCCCAAAGGGCCTGGTGGGTCTGTCCAACGGGAGGCCCTTGGGACAGATCACCAATCCCGACGGCACCGTTACAACAAACTGGCGGGTCGGTTTTCCCATCAACAACTACTGCGTCACCGTCAACATCGGTCCCTTTGAACCGGTGGAGGTCGGCTACACGGGAGTCGACGGGAACCTGGACGAGACCCTCGTGTTCTGGGCCATCCCGGAGTCGATCGAGGATGCGCGACGGATGTGGCCGCAGATGCCCGACCTCCTGGTCCGCCTCGGCCGGCGATATGGCGAGTACCCGTTCCTTGCCGACAAGTTCTGGGTTGCCCAGACTCCCTACCTCGGGATGGAACACCAGACCATCATCGCCTACGGCGCTGCCTTCGAGGACAACGGGTACGGCTTCGATGAACTGCTGCTGCACGAGGTCGCCCACGAGTGGTGGGGAAACAAGGTCACCGTCTCCGACTTCGCCGATCTGTGGATCCACGAGGGATTTTCCACCTACGCCGAGGCTCTCCACGTGCTCGACACCCGCGGCGAGGAAAGCTACCTCGACTACATGCAGTGGTTCCGAACCCGGTCGGCTTTTCGCACACCCCTGATCCCGGGGGCGAATCTCACCTGCTATCAAGTCATGTCACCCGACCTCTACGGAAAAGGCGCCTGGGTACTGCACATGCTGCGGTCGATTCTCGGGGAGGAGGCCATGGCCGAAATCCTCTGGCGCTTCGCCGACGGCGACAACCCCGAAACCTGCCGGTTCACCACCACGCAGGACTTCATCGATCTTGTGGAGGAGATCAGTGGCCGCCGGCTCGACTGGTTCTGGCAGCGATACCTCTTCACCGCCGAGCTACCGTCCTGGAAAATGACCCGGGTTCGGGACGCGGGTCGCGAGCGCGTTGAGATCGAGTGGGATGATCCCTCGTTCGAGATGCCCTTGCCGGTGCAGATCGGCGACCGCCGGAGACTGATCGATATGACCGGCGGGCGTGCGTCACTCGAGGTCGATCCTTCATCCGAAGTCGTGATCGACCCCAACCATGAAGTCCTCACAGCCGAACCGAAGCCCTAGCCTCGCCGACCTAATACCTAATACCTAATACCCAATACCTACGCGCCCGCCTTCGCTCTTCTCGAGAACCACACCACGAACGTACAAAGTGCGACCAACGAAATCGTGCCGATGACCTCCCCCGGGAGACCCTCGAAGGCGTCATCCGATAGAATGTGGATGACGCTCTTGGCCGCTGTCGAGCCGGTGACCTGTTTGACGATGGCGCTGGAGATGGCATCGACCGCGCCGATGATGGCGCCTCCGGCCATCAGACCCGAGGCGATGAGCACCCCGCGATCGGTCCGTGCCTTGACCTCGGCGTCATCCTCGCCCCCGCCTTTTCTCGCCACCATCCAGCTCAGGATGCCGCCGAGGAGGACCGGGGTGTTGAGCTGCATGGGCAGGTACATCCCCAGGGCGAAGGCCAGCGGCGGGACCCCGGTCATCCGGAGGATGAGCGCGAGCAGGACACCGAGACCAAAGAGATACCACTGGAGCGGCGCCGTCTGCGCGCCGAAGATCCCGACGAGGATCTCCTTCATGGCCGAGGCCTGAGGTGCGGGGATGTTGGCCGAGCCAAAGCCCTGACCGGGGTCGGATTGGGCCATGACCCACATCATGAGACCGCAGAAGATCGCCGCCACGAGGGTGCCGACAAACTTGAGGCCGAGCTGTTTCGCCGGTGTGGCGCCGATCCAGTGGCCGACCTTGAGATCCGACGCCAGTGCGCCCGAGGCGGCCAGCGCGGTGCAGACGACCCCGCCCACCATCATGGTGACGAACATCCCGTCGCCACCCGAGAGCCCGAGCTTGAGCAGAACGAAGCCCGTGACGATGAGGGTGAGCATGGTCATCCCGGAAACAGGGTTGGTGCCGACGATGGCGATGGCCCGGGCCGAAACCGGGGCGAAGAGAAAGGCGATGAGCATGACCAGACCGGTGCAGACCGCGGCGTAGAGCATGGACCCGCCGATCCCGATGCCGTACGAGAAGAAAAGAAATGCGGCGACGGCGAAGATGACCAGGCCGACGACGGTGAAGGTGCCGGAGAGGGACCGGTCGACGCGGGGCACTTCGGTGACGGCCCGTTCGTCCTGGTGGCTCATCCCGACGATGTTGGCGCCGATGGATTTGATCATGGACGGCAGCGAGCTGATGATGCCGAGGATGCCCGCGCCGGCAATCCCGCCGACGCCGATGATCCGGACGTAGTACTTGAAGACCTCGTCGATGCTCATCTCGGAGATGGGGATCGACCCCGGGGGGAGCACGCTGGGGATGTGAACACCAATGGCGTGGACCATGGGGACGAGGACGAAGTACGACAGGAAGGAACCCGCGCAGATGATGGCGGCGTAGCGGATCCCGACGATATAGCCGATTCCGACGATGGCGGCGTTGTTGAGCACTCGCAGGGTCATGAAGTTGCGCGCCAGGAGATCACTGAGCCCCACCGCGCGGAAGGTGAGCTGCTCCGCCATGAGGTGGAACGAGGTGACCAGACCGTCGTAGAGGGCGCCGAGTCCCGCTGCCACCGCGAGGATTTTGGCCTGGCCGCCGACCCGTTCTCCGGTGAGGAGGATCTCGGTGGTGGCGGTTCCCTCAGGCCACGGGAACCTCCCGTGCATCTCGACCATGAAGTGATAGCGCAGGGGAATCAGAAAGAGGATCCCGAGGCAGCCACCGAGGAAGGAGACCGTCATGACCTGGACCACCGTCGGCTGGGCGACGCCGGAGCCCGCTTCGGCCGCGAGCATGTAGAGCGCCGGGATCGTGAAGACCGCACCCGAGACAACGTGCGACGAGTTGGCGCCGATGGACTGGATGATGACGTTTTCCAGAATCGTCGACTTGCGGGAAAACAGCGGTGAGAGACCGATGGCGAGGATGGCGATGGGGATCGCGGCCTCGATGCCCTGGCCGACCTTGAGCGCGAGATAGGCGGCGGCCATGGAAAAGACCGCACAGAAGATCAGCCCCAGGGTGACCGCGCGGACGGTGACCTCGGCCACACCGGTTTCGTCCGGTACGACCGGGGTGTAGACCTCGCCCGGTTCGAGCGGGCGGCGGGCGTTCTCGGGGAGTCCTTCGATGGCGCCTGTCGGCTCGTGGCTCATGGATCCTCCTGAATTTTGATTGGATCAGTGTACCTTCGCCCTCTCCCTTTCCCTCTCCCTCTCCCGAGTCAACGTACTCGCGGGAGGGGGTAAAACCCTCCCGCGAGGTCCTGGGGTCTTGGGGTCCTGGGGTCCTGAATCCGATCCCGATCCCGTGCGCCCGTACCCGAAATGTCCTCGCTATCGCCATCGACGACCGCAAGTCGGGAGTCGAACTGTCAGAGGGGCGACCCCTACGCATGGAATGACAACCGGCAGACTCGCAAGGGATGGAGCGTTTTGTAGCGCCCACGTCTCGTGGGCGTGGAGGCGTGCGGTGCAGGCGGGACGCCCGCACTACAAAGCACCGACCCTGTGATGCCCTCCTGAGCATCGCCAAGGCGCCGGGCGGCGCCTACTCATAGATTGACGGGGGCTTCCCAACGATCTGTCATTCTGAGCGAGCGTAGCGAGTCCAAGCATCCCCACCGGCTGATGAGCGCGCCTTTCGCACAGGCTGGTGTTTCGGCGGATGGGCTGGTCGTGGGGAGCATGGGCCGGCGGCCGCTTGACCGCCGGTCGTGCCGCATTCAGATCTCGATCCTGCCGCGAATCTCCCACCACAGGGCGGCATAGGCGCGAGCTGCGGGCTGGGACGGCAGCGTGGCTGCGACGGGGGCGCGGGTCACTCCCATCTTCTCCACCACCGAGGCCGAGGGAATGGCGGTGGTGAGGAAGGCCGGGTCGGCGAGGCAGGCGAGGCCGAGCTCGTTGTGCATCCGTTTGCGCCGGTCGACCATGGACAGAAACGGCAGGACCTCGATACCGCGGCCGTGCTCGTTGACGAAGGCGCGAACCTGGTGCAGGGTGCGCATGGACAGGGTCGAGGGGATGACCGGAACCAGGACGGCGTCCGCCGTCTTGACCACCGTCTCCGATACCAGCGATACCGAGGGGGGACAGTCCAGAAACACCAGGTCGAAACGATCGGCCAGACCGGTGAGCTTTGAGGCAAGACGCTTTCTCGGTTTCTTGGTGGCGCCGAGGGCGAGGTCGAGGTGGCGGAAGGAGAAATCGGCGGGCAACATGGACAGATTGTCGAACTCGGTGGGTCGCACGAGCGCGGACAGCTCCACCGATCGTTTGGTGATGGATTCGACGGCGCCGTCGAGGTCCGACGGGATCCGCAGGTAGAAGCTCGCGGCCCCCTGGGGATCGAGGTCCCACAGCAGGGTTCTAAGGCCGTCAGCTGACGCAGCGTGTGCGAGGTTGACGGCGGCAGAGGTCTTGCCGACCCCGCCCTTGACGGTCCAGACCGCAATGCTTCTCACTTCGACCCTTTCCCGCCGGAGATGCGACTGAAGGCGGCTCGTGCCCGTCTGCCGGAAAACTCCATGAACGCGTCGTGAAATGCCATTCGGAACCCCTCTTGCCGCTCTTCGAGAATGGCGGCGAGTCGGCCCACGGTCAGGATGCAGGAGGTTGGGACGGCGGGGTCGCCGTGGAGCTCGTGGGCAAAGTCGGTCAGCCGCTTGCGCTGGACTTCCATGTCGTTGAGTCCTCCCAAGATGTCTTGCAGTTGTTTGAGCTCGTTGATCCGGGCGGTGATGACCTGCTCCGGGTAGAGACTGCGGAAGAACTCCAGGAGATAGCGGAGCTTCTTGGCGTCGATGCGGAGACGGTGGAGTGCCTCGGCCGGCGGGTCGTCGTCGAACCCCGCGCCGCGCTTGAGGATCCGCCGATAGGCTTTTGAAATGCGCGTGTCGGCGAGTTCGATCGCCCTGCAAGCTGCGATTGCGGTCGGCGACGGCTCGGTGGCTTCGAGGGTCTGTCGCCAGCTCGTCATGAGCCGTGCAAACCTCGTGGATCGAAGCACCTGCGCGACCGATTTCAAAGCACGATTTCGTGTGCTCCTGATGAGTTTCTCCAGCGGTTCGAGATCGGCGGCCGCCGCCGCCGGCAAGACGGCGTGGTAGCCCGGCATCTCGAGAAGGTAGACGTCGAGATCTCGGAGCGGCCCGGTGACGTTTCCGAGCCACTTGAACTCGGCGTTGTATGGCGCCGCGGTTTCAGCGGCCAGTACGCCCTTGAGTTGGCTCAGCGCCGAGCGGGTCCTCCTACAGGCCACCCGGAGGTCGTGCAGGAACTCGCTGTCGAGGTCGGTCATGGTTCCTTCGACGTTGGCCTCGATGGTGGCGGCGAGGTCGAGCAAGATCCTGCGCACGGCCGAGTCGGCAGTCTGCTCGGGATCGAGAGCGACCCGGAGCTTGGAGCTGTAGTCCCCGGGCCGCCGACCGCGAACGGCGGTGACCATCTCGAGACCGTGATCCACCAACGCGGTGAGGTCGTCGAGGGACTCGAACCCGGCCGCCCCAGGATCACCGCGAAGCTGAAGTGTCGCGATGGGATCCGTGGTCGAGTTCCCCTGGCGGTCGAGGGCCGCGACACGGTCGAAACGAAGCAGTGCCACGATATCGCCGTCCGCGTTCTCCACCCGACCGTCGCGACGGTCGACGTGGGCGGCACCGATCGGGATGAGGGCGCGAATGCCCATGAGTGGGCCGATGCGGTCGGCGAGGTGTCCTTTTGGCAGGTCCGCCGCGAGCCCGGGTCGTGCCTCGATCGCGTGGGAATTAGGCTCACGATCGCTCTCCAGGAGGACGAGCCGCCGGCCGTGGCCGCTCTCCTCGACGAGCACGACGCCGGCTCGCCAAAGTCGCCAGTCGAAGGTGTCGAGGTAGGTCGTCGTCAGGCTTTTCTGCGGTCCGATCACCAACTCGAGACCCGGGCCGAGGCTCGCTGCGACGTCAAAGTCGGTGGGAAGGAAATAGCGGCTCATGAACTCGGCTCAGTTCAATTCGAGGGCTATTTCTTCTTTTTGGCCGCTTTCTTCTTCGCCTTGGCCTTCTTCTTGGCGGCTTTGCTCTTCTCTGCCGCTTTCTTCTTGGTCTTGGCCTTTTTTAGCTTTTCTTTGTCGGCGTTTTGCTTCTTGGCAACGGCCGCCTTCTTGGCCTTGGTCCTTGTCTTCTCGGAGGCCTTCTTCTCAGCGGCCTTCTTTTTCGCCTTTGCCTTTTTGCGTTTGGCCTTCTCCGCGGTCATCTCGGCAACCTTCTTCTCGGCGGCGGCGTCCCTCTTCGCCACGGCCTTTTTCTTGGCGGTAGATTTCTTTTTGGCCGCGGCCTTCTTTTTCGCAACCACCTTCTTCTTGGAGGCGGTCTGTTTTTTGGTCTCGGCCTTCATTCTCGCGTCGGCTGTCGCCTTGGCTCGAGCGGCCGTTTTTCTCCGGGGGGCGTCTTTTCGAGCGGGTGTGGCGGTCCGACCCGTGCCGAGCAAGTCGGAAGCGGCCTCTTTCACCATCTGTGCCCGGCTCGCGAAGAAACCGGGGAGGGTGGCGATGAGCTCCACCGGGGCGGCGGCGAGCGCCTTGACTGAGTCGATGCCCAGGGTCGCGAGACCGTCCGAAGTCTTTGGTCCGATGCCCTTGATATCTGTGATTGTCGGGTCGGCCATGTTCCCTCCTTTGTCGATTGCCGTGGATGAGCAGTAGGCTTTCGGCTCTGCAAAGTTCGGAGAATCGTAGCACGTTGGGGAGCGGGTGCTTGAGAGGTCGATCGTGGAATGGGTGAATTCCGCGCCCACATAGAAATCGTAGGGGCGGGGTTGATCCCCGCCCGCCGTGGAGCTCAGTTTTGCAGGAGGCTCAGCTGATAGAGCTCAGCCTCTTGCAAAATTCAAGAATCAGGGACCAAGGTCTTCCGACCTTCCTCACCATCAGGCCGGCGAGACGCCGGCCCTACGTGCGCCGGGCATGGCGC